>Ga0163144_10027604_pt1 | contig 10987 bp, 14 predicted proteins | sample OliLak19BULKMAT1_FD_123175 | JGI IMG/M metagenome (GOLD analysis project Ga0163144, IMG submission 123175) | Freshwater microbial mat bacterial communities from Lake Vanda, McMurdo Dry Valleys, Antarctica - Oligotrophic Lake LV.19.BULKMAT1 | ecosystem: Environmental > Aquatic > Freshwater >... | reverse complement strand
GTCAACCGCACCCCATTTGTAGGAAAAACGGGGGGAGGGGGGACATCGTGTTTCTTTGTCGTGTTTTGCTTCGATCTCGTCTTGCTTTACCTCGACCCGTGCGGCGAGGTAGGCGGACCAGTGTCCTGAGACGAGCGCCCAGAGGGATAGGGCTGCGACGTAGGTGACTGAGGTCACCCATCCGGTGAGGATGGATACGGGGATCATGGTGAGCCAGAACCAGGTGAGCCAGCCGTTGGCTCGGCGCATGATGGCGGGGTCGCTTTGGATGGATGTCCAGAGTGATTTGGTCCGGGAGGGGCTGGTCATTGGCAGGCTTGGTAGGCGGCGCCGTATCCGGGGTCGCGGGATATTTCGGTGGGGGTTGCGTGGAAGGGTTTGCCTGTGATGAACCATCCGACGGGTTCGTCGATGGTGTAGAGGCGGGTGGTGTCGGGGCAGGTGAGGTAGGGGAGGTTGACGAGGTCGCCTCGTTGGCGGGTGCAGAGGTCTCCGGTTTGGTCGAGGTTGGGGATTTCTCCGTCGATGAACAGTTCGACGCAGAGGGGGGGGGTGGGTTGTGTGTTGGCTGTGTGGGGGGCTGTGAGTTGTGTGGGGGCCGTTGGGGTGTTGTGTGGGGTGTTACCGCCGCAGGCTGCGGTGATGGCTGTGAGTGCGGCTAGTGCGGCTGTGAGGGTTCGTGGGGTCATGGGGGTCACCAGTTTCGTGTTGGTTGGGGTTGCGGGTTTTTGTTGCAGGGGCGGGGCCAGAGTGTCGATGGAGCTTTCGCCCCGTCGACACTCTGGTTGCAGCCCTGCCGAAGGCAAGCCCTGCCTGGCCTTGCCACGCCTAGCCACGTTTCGCCGTGCCACGTCATGCCTTGGTGGTGCCGGGCGGCGGTTTGACCCGCAGCCCGGCGGTGGAACTGTAGCCCTGCCTAGCCCTGCCCAGCCGAGCCACGTCGTGCCACGCCTTGCCTTGTTGGTGGCGGGCGGGGGTTCGATCCCCCGCCCACCCGGTGAGCTGTAGCCGTGCCTAGCCATGCCGTGCCAAGCCATGCCTCGCCAAGCCATGCCTCGCCCTGTTGGTGGTGGGCGGGGGTTCGATCCCCCGCCCACCCGGTGTGAGCTGTAGCCATGCCCCGCCCGGCCAGGCCTGGCCTGGCCATGCCATGCCTCGCCGCGCCTTGCCCTGTGGTGGTGGCGGGCGGGGGTTCGATCCCCCGCCCGCCCGGTGAGCTGTAGCCGTGCCGTGCCGTGCCGCGCCGAGCCTGGCCATGCCATGCCTCGCCCTGTTGGTGGTGGTCGCTACTGCGACCACTTTCGTTGTTCGGTGAGGAACGCCCGCCGTTTGTTGCGGAGCAGCCTGCCGGCTTCGCGTGCTTCTGTCTCGAGGTGGTCGCGCATCCGGCGTTCGGGTTCGTTGAGCCGTTCCGGGTTGGTGGCGCGCAGCACTGCGCCTGCGTGGTCGAGGACGTGCATGGCTTTGACCAGCCCATGCCGTTCGGCGTAGTCGACCATTTGAGCGGCGTTAGCGACGAAGTATCCGCTGCCGGGGTCTGGGAGTAGGAGCACCCCTTGGCAGCGGAGCAGGTCGGCTTTGATTTCGCCCATCGGGTGGTAGTCGCGTTCGCCGAATGCGGTGATTCGTGGGAACGGTTCTCCCAACCATCCGGCGATCGCGTCGTGGGTGATCGTCGAGCCGGGTTCGAGCGGTGCGATGGTCTTGAGCCCGTCGTGGACCATTTGTCGCAGGCTGATTTCGCCGGTCGGTTCGAACCAGTGTTCGGGGTCGGGTGTCATGGTGTGGCTAGTTCGACTTCGAATCGGCCGGCGTAGAAGGGGCGGCCGTCGCCGATCCCGATGTAGTTCCCTGCGGTTTTGGCGATCCTGACCAGGTCTTCTTGGCTGATGATGGTGGTGTCAAAGCCGACTTCGACGTTGAAGGACCAGCCGACGAACTTGGGGCGGGTGCGGACCACTTTGGAGGTGCCGACCTTGACGGTGGTCCTGTGGGCGTACAGCCCTGAGTCCCACATTGTTTGCATGTCTCGGGGCCCTTCGTATTGGAGCTGGTTGCGGCGGGAGACTTTGAGTAGCCCGCGTTCAATGTTTTTGCCTTCTTTGGAGAGGCGGGCTGCGTCGAGTAGTGCGCGCCGGAAGTTGTCGCCGGGCATGTAGGTCCCTATTTCGGGGTCGTGGTAGAGGCTTCCGCACCATTCGAGTCGGGCGACTTCTAGCGCGTCTTCGTCTGTTTTTTTGCGTTTGGAGGTGACCGCGGCGAGTTGTCGGGTCCATTCGCATTGCCTATCGGCTAGCTGGCCGTTGTGGAGGAGCAGCATTTCGTCGCCGTCTCCGGTGACGGCGAGGGTGGTTTCTTGGATCTTCATGTGTTGCACCGTACGCATCGCGTGGGCTGCTGTCAACCAAAGCTTGTTACCAGTCTCGTGAGGGTTGGTTGGGTGTGCGGGTTTCGGTGGTGAGTTTGCTGCCTCTGGTTTCGTTGCAGAGGCGGTGGGCGATGGTGAGGTTTCGGGGGTCGGTGGGTGATCCTCCTCGGCTGACTGGGATGATGTGGTCGAGGGTGGGCCCGTTGGGGTGGGTGCCGGGTAGGTCGAGGTCGATGGCTTTGCCGCATGTGTGGCAGATGCCGGTGGATGCTGCGAGGACGGCGGCGCGGAGGGTGCGGTAGGGGCGGCCGTTGAGGTCGGGGCGGCGGCGGGGTGCGGTCATCGGGGTGGGGGGTCCGCTGTTTGTTCTTCTGTGAGGAGCCGCCGCCAGTCGTCGGGGTGGAGGTGTTGGAGCCGGCGGGATGCGCGGCCCCGGATTTTCTGTTGCCATGCCCGGTATCCGGGGCGGGCTCGGTCGCTGGCGGTTATGGGCGGGCGTTGATTGGTTGTCTTCGGTTCTTTGGTCGGCGTTGATTGGGGGTGGGTTTGTGGCATGGGGTGGGTCCTTTGGGGGTGGGTTTGGTTGCTCCGTTTGGTCCGTTACTCCGCTCCCCTAGAGAGGGGAGGGAGCGGAGTACTTCGGCGAGGCGGAGTAACGGCGAAGTAACGGCGGAGTAAACGTCGCGTTTGTGCTGGTCAGAGCGTTGCGCGTTTACTCCGCTGTTACTTCGCTCACTCCGCTGGGCCTGTGGATATCCTGTTTTGGCGAAGAACTTGACGGAGTAATCACTTTGGTGCTCTGACCTGCCCAAACAATTAAAACGCTCCGTTCCTTGTTTATTCTGGCGGAGTAACTTTCGACGCTTATCCACAGGCCGTTGGTTGGGTTCGGCGCCCATCGACGGCGTCTTGTTGTGACGCTGTTCCGGCGGCGGTGAGCGACCATCGGCGTCGTTTGTCTGTGCCTCGGTTATCGATCAGCCCGCCGTCTTTCATGGCTTTCAACCGTTCGTAGAAAGTGGTGTCTCCGCATATCCCACGGTCGGCGACGGCGGCCGCCCAGGCGGACACACCGACCCCGCTGCCGCTGTCCATGAGGACGAGTTGGCGGAGGATGTTGGCGTCTCTGGTGCCGTCGGAGGACCCGGTGCCGTCGGTCGGTTCTAGTACCAGCGACGGGGTTTCTCTGGTCGGTTTGAACCACCACGCCCGGTCGGATTCGGCGTTTTTTTGGTCCGCTACACGGACGTTGACGGCGTGGGCGTCGCCGACCACTTCGAGCGATGTGTCTACGGCGCCTTGTAGTGAGGATGATCCGCGCATGCCCCGGGCGGCATCTTTGCCTGTGTGGTGGACGGCGAGGAGCGCGCAGCCGGCTTGTTCTCGGATGCTGTCAAAGTTGGCGACTAGGTAGCCGATGTCTTTCGCCGAGTTTTCGTCTCCGCCGGGCATGGCCCGGGCGAGGGTGTCGACGATGACGAGCCCGGCGCCGATTTCGGCGGCGAGTTCGCCTACGTGCCAGGTGTCGCCGTCGACGGCGAAGAGGTTGGGGGCGACGACGATCCATCCGACCCGGTCGATGGTTCCGCCGTGCCGGTTGCACCACGCCTTGGCGCGGGGGCCTACTCCGGGTGCGCCTTCGGCGACGACGTAGAGGACGGTGGTGGGTTTGGTGGGGATTCCACGCCAGTTCCGCCCGTTGGCGAGGTGCATTGCCATATCTAATGCAACAAATGTTTTAAACGATTTCGGTGCCCCGTAGATGACGGTCAGCCCGTCTGTTTGGATGGTTTCGTCTATGAGCCATTCGACGGCGGGGAGGTCCCATATGGCTGGGCCCATGTAGAAGTTGGCGCGGATCCGGTTGGGTGCCGGTTCCTCTGTGAGGCCCGGGCCGGGTGGTCCGTTCCCGTTGTCATGTTCGTGGGGTGTGCCGTACCCTTGGGTGACCAGCCAGCGGGAGGCCGCGTTGAAGTCTCCGCCGTGTTGGGTGGCAGCCAAATAGCCGATTTTGGTGTAGTTCCCTGGTTGCAGCCCTGGCCATCCGGTGGTGAACACGTGCAGGCAGTTGGCGACAGCGCCGACGGTCGCGGAGGTGTGCGGGGTTTCGAGTCCTGGGCGGGCCCATAGTTGGATGCCGGCGCGGGTGGTGGCGAGGTGTGCGGCTCCGTCTGCGCTGAGGAGTTCGGCCCATGGGGTGGCGGCCGCCCACCGGTCGCCGGGCCGTTCTGCCCCGTCGTAGGGGGTGGACGGCGGTTCGGCGGGTGGTGTGCGTTGGTCGGCTTCGAGGAGCGCGATCAGCCATCCGGGGGCTTCGGCTACGTCGATGTCCCATGGTGCGGCCCCGTCTTCCCAGCAGTACGCGCGTCCTGTGTCGGGGTGCAACGTGGGTTCGACGACTATCTGCCCGCCGTCGCCTCGGATGTCGACGCCGGGGCCTAGCAACCGGCCGGCGTCGTTACCGACCTGGCGGGGGACCCGGTACACCTGGTGTGCCCCGCCGCCGCCGGTGACCGCTGTCCACGTGTCCGGCAGGGGCCCGTAGGTTTCTTCTAGGTCGCGGATGGTGTCGGCGCCGGGCTGGTGGGGGTTGTGGGCGTCGATGTCGACGGCGACGAGGATGGTGCCGTCGGGTTGGCGGCCCATGACGAGCCCTACACCTGCTTGGGGTGCTCTGGCCCACCATCCGCGGATGGTGTCGGGGTCTGTGCTCGCCCGTGTCGGCCAGTCGACGAGCATCGGTTGTTTTGTTTTGGGTCGGATCGGTAGGACCCGCAACCCGATCGACGCGTATCGGAGCGCTGCTAGCAGCGCGTTGGGTTGGTCAACTTCGTGTGCGGCGGTCACGTCCAGAGCTCTAGTTGTTGTTCGGCGGGGTCGGGTGGGTTGAGGTCGAGGCAGTGGGGTGAGAGCCATATCCGTTCCCGGTGTTGTTGGTCGCCCATCCCTCCTCGGAGGAACCCGGTGGTGAACCATTCGTGTTCGGTCCATCCGGTTTCGACGAGTTGGGTGCCGTGCTCGTTTTCGTAGCCGCACAACGCGATCCTGTATTTGGGGTTGCCGCCGTTGGTGAGGCACCACGCCCGCACGTCGTGGGCTACGTCGAGGCTGTCGTGTGCGTACATGTCCCGGCTCCGGCTGGCGGTGTCGGCGTATGGGGGGTCTAACAGGATGCCGGTGTGACCGTCGCTCATCCGGACCGGGAGTGTTTGGAGCGCACCGGTGGTGCAAACCCTCTGCCAGTCGCCGTTGACGATGCGGACGTGGCGGATGCGGGCGGACAACCAGTCGAACCACCGGCGGATTTCCGGCATGGTCACCGGGTGGAATTCGCCTTCGTCGTCGTCTACCCCCGGTTCGCGGGCTTGGGGGCGGTTGACCCCCCGGCCGTCGTTGGCGAGGTGGGGGAGCTGCCGGGTAACCCCCGGTTCGCGGGCTTGGGGGAGGTTGACCCCCTGGCCGTTGCTGATGATGAGGGGGAGCTTCCGTCTCACCCCCGGTTCGCGGGCTTGGGGGAGGTTGACCCCCCGACCGTCGTTGGCGAGGTCGGGGAGCTGCCGGTTGACCCCCGGTTCGCGGGCTTGGGGGAGGTTGACCCCCTGGCCGTTGCTGATGATGAGGGGGAGCTGCCGGTTGACCCCCGGTTCGCGGGCGCCGGCGTGGTTGACCCCCTGGCCGTCGTCGGCGATGTGGGGGAGCTTCCGGGCAACCCCCGGTTCGCGGGTGTTCCTAGCCTGTTTGGTTAGCCGGCCGTTGACGGGGGTCCACGCACCCGTGCCGGCGCACCACCCGGACCCGATCCAGCACGCGATTCCCCATAGCCACCACCCGCCCATCACCGGGTCGCACCACGCGGGGTCTCCGCACAGCAGTTCCAGGTTGTTGTTCCGACGCCACAACACGAGCGCGGCGTGGCGGGCGTGCATGTCGGCTTCGGCGACAGGGTTCGAGCACGCCTCAGCGGTTGCCTGCGGGTGTAGCTGGATGCTTCTCCACGCGTTGATTAGCAGTCCGTCAGCGTCCGAAACCGTCTCCGAATAATACGTACGGTTCGCCTCATGCGGCCGGTTCAGGAGCACGGCCATCGTCCCGCAGAACGGTTCAACGTAATGGTCGACATCCCCGAACGCTTTCCAGATCAACGGTGCCGCCTTGCTCTTGCCGCCCGCATATGGAAATGGGGCTTTACGGTAGTTCATTGTCATAGCGCCCGCCCCCGACTCGCACGGGGTGTGTCTGCTAGCCGGGCTGGTGTTGCTATTGCGCCCGGTAGGTGACACGGCACCCGGCCTGGGTGTTGGCCAGTGTCATCGCCGATTCTGCGCCGCATTCGGTGCACCACATCAGCATGGTGACGTGTTCACCCGAGGTGAAGTTGTCGACTAGTTCGAATGTGAGCCCTACCATGTTCAAACAGTTGGCGCATTCCATTCGGTCGTTTGATGTTAAATACCGCCGTGGTGCTGTCATGGTCTAAAGGTCATCAAGGTCAGCTACGGACGGTGCCGGGGTGACGGCGGGCGGGGTATATTTCGCGCGGAAAAGCCTAGGGAGGTTGTAGCCCCGCACTTTCTGCTCACCATCACCGGTGTACCGTACGGTTAGTTCACCGCCGTTGAGGAATTGCCCGCCGGATTCTTTCACCGCTTGTTTGATGGCGGTGAGCATGTGGCCCTTGGCGAATAGACGGCGTTCCGTGGTGTCTTCGCCGTCGGTGTCGCCCGTGTCGATGGTGACCACGAGCTGCATGCGGGGCCGGCCGTCGTCCCACACGAGGGGGGTTCCGTCTTCGAGTTTGGTTTGCTGGCGGACCTCGGAGCTGAGAACGATCCCTTTGATGGTGTATCCGATGTTCGGGAACTTTACGGCGGGTGCGCCGCCGGCAGTGAGGAAATCGTTTACGTCTATGTCACTCATTGTTGTGTGTTCCTTTGTTTGGTGTGTTAGAAAGCGATGCCGTGGTCGGCAGCGTCGGCCATGTCAAAGTGGCGGTGTCGCCTGTGTCGATGGTAACCACGAGTTGCATGCGGGGCCGGCCGTCGTCCCACACGAGGGGGGTTCCGTCTTCGAGTTTGGTTTGCTGGCGCACCTCGGAGCTGACAACGATCCCTTTGATGGTGTCTCCGATGTTCAGAAACTTTGCGGCGGGTGCGCCGCTGTCACCCATTGTTGTGTGTTCCTTTGTTTGGTGTGTTAGAAAGCGATGCCGTGGTCGGCTTCTACCCGGTCGATGATTGTTGCTATGAGTGCGAGTTGGGCTGGGGTGTGATGCTTGGACTGTTTGAGGAACGGCACCCCGTCGGGCCATCGCGCTATCAGCGCACGTGCGGCTTTGACGTGTTCAGCTTTGAGTTGGTCTATGCGGGTTTGGATGTTCGCACGGAACGCGACCGGATCGAAGGTCTCCTCTATTTGTTTGGCCATCTGGTCGAGGATGGTGGGGTGGTGGTAGGTGGTGGCGGTTAGCCGTGGCAATTTGTCCATGGCTCGCATCCGCCGGACCTCTAACGCCATCAGGAGCCCGTCTAAACCGAGGGGTACGGAGAGCGCGTGGATTTGGCAGTGTGGCGGGGTTTCCGCTGCGGGAAGATGGATGGCGAGGGTATGGTCTTGGCGGATGGGGGGGACCGGTTCGAGGAGATCGGTTCGGGGGTTCCACCAATGGGTGGCGGTAGCGTAGATCGCGAATTGGATCGTCCATGATTGCCATGGTCGGAACCCCCCGGTTTTCAAATCGGCTACGACGAGGCGGTTTTCGGGGTCGATGAGCAACCGGTCTACCCTGCCTGCCACCCCGTAGGTGTGATTGACGAGGACCGTTTCGGACCATTCCGGGTGGACGGTGAGCCGGTGCATGTTCAGTGTTGATTGGTAGCAGACGATGTGCTCGGCCCACGCACCGGGGTCGGCACCTTCTCCGAGGTCGAACCGTTCGATGAGCCTGTGTAACGCTGTGCCGAGGTCGCGGGCTTCGGAGCCACCGGCGGCGGTGACTGCCAGATCGCAGAGACGGTCAAGCGCCAGTTTGTTGTCATAGTCAGCGTTGACGCCAGCGGCGATCGACGGTGTTTTAGCTACACCGACAGCGACTTGCCGTTTCGCATTTTGGGTGAGGTTGTATGTGTCGTCTAACGTCTTGGCGAGCGTCGTGGCCCGGGTGTAGTAGCGTTTCACCCCGTCGGGGCCGGGTAGCCAGTAACGCCCGTTCTTTATGATGGGCGGCGGTGCTGTGAGACTATCGAGGTTGATGGTCATCGGGTTGTTATGTCTTTCTGGTCGTTGTTTGGGTTGGTGACCGCCGCCGTCGGTATGGTGACGCACTAAAGTTCACTCCGCCCCATACGCCGTAGAGTTCGCCGCGTTCTTTCGCCCCTTGGAAGCATGGGGCCGTGCTGGCGCACGTCGCGCAGATGGCTTTGGCGTCGTCGATGGTGGCGAAATCGAAGAACACGTTCTTCGGGGTGTCCGCGCACCGGTGCGGTTCGAGCGGCCCGGGGCCCGGTTCTGGTTGTTGTAGTTTCGCTGCCCGCGGGCGGGAGGTAGCTTTCGTCGCCCGGCACGGGTCGCACCGGCATCCGTGGTCGCGGTACGCCTGCACGGTGCCGTGGCTGACCCCGTCAGGCAACCGGGCTGGGGGCCGTTGGTAAAGCTGCCGGTATGTTCTGGCGGCATCTTCACACGGGTAGCACCTGCACCCATTGTTGTATGTGCTGACTTTCGCATGGGACCGGTTGCTCATGGTGCCCGTCGGTGGGCGGGGTTCATCCGTCCCCTGTGATCACGGTGCTCGACCACGGCGTCGTACAGCATCTTGGCTGATGCAGGGTGGTCGTGGTCGGGGTCCGACCAGTGGGCTAACGCTTCGGCCCTGTCAAAGTTCCGGCATCCTGCCATGTACCGGCGCGGCCGGTAAATGAGCACGTACCCGCGGTCGTCGACAGCAAGGACATCTGCGGGGAGCGACGCCCGGTCGTACATGGCCCCGAACAGTTTGGCGCCGGCGAGGTCGGCGTTGGAGAGGTCGGCGTTGGAGAGGTCGGCGTTGGAGAGGTCGGTCCCGATGAGGTTGGCCCAGGAGAGGTCGGCGCCGCGCAGGTTGGCGTCGGACAGGTCGGCGCCGGAGAGGTTGGCGCCGGAGAGGTTGGTCTTGGACAGGTCGACGTTGGACAGGTCGGCTCGGGAGCCTTTAACACTGTGGGTAGCGAGCCATTGGCTGTGGAGCGTCAAGATTTTCCCAAGCTCCATCATGCTGATGGTGGTAGGTCGACTGGCGGTCACCGGCTGGCCTTTCGTTGGTACGCTCGGTATGCGGATTTGGCTTGGCGGGGTCATGCCCGTCACCATGCGCTCAGAGCGCTTAAAGCTTGTTCGGCGTCGACGAGGTCGACGAAGCGTCCGGGGTTTTCTTGAGCGAGTGTGGCGAGCGCCCGCAGTTCGCACACGAGCTGGTCCCGGCGGTTCTTGTTCCCGTCGGAAAGCCACATCCGCAGCGCCCCTGCGGGGTCGGTATGCCAGGACACCGGCTGGATGTCTTGGCACACGAGACACAGGCCTCCCCAGTCGTCGTCTCGTACGTGGGCACGGTAGGGACGACCGCAGCACGACAACGCTAACTCGGGGCCATGCCACGGCAACGGGGTCCGCTGCCGGTGTGCCCGTCGGTGGGCGGGGTTCATCCGTCCCCTGTGATCACGGTGCTCATGGCTCGGCGGTGTTCGACCACGGCGCCGTACAGCACCTTGGCTGATGCAGGGTCGTCGTGGTTGGGGTCCGACCAGTGTGCCATGGCGTCGGCCCTGTCAAAGTTCCGGCATCCGGCCTTGTACCGGCCGCGCCGGTAGATGAGCACGTACCCGCGGTCGTCGACAGCAAGGACATCTGCGGGGAGCGACGCCCGGTCGTACATGGCCTCGAACAGGTCGGCGCCGGCGAGGTCGGCGTTGGACAGGTTGGCGTCGGAGAGGATGGCGTTGGATAGGTCTGCGCCGGACAGGTTGGCCCGGTCGAGGTTGGCGTCGGAGAGGTTGGCCCAGGCGAGGTTGGCGCCGGCGAGCTTGGTCCAGGAGAGGTCGGCGCCGGAGAGTTTCGCCCCGGGCAGTTCTGCGGCGAAGAGGTTGGCCCAGGAGAGGTTGGCGCCGCGCAGGTTGGCGTCGGACAGGTCGGCCTCGGACAGGTTGGCGCCGGCGAGTTCGGTCCCGGTGAGGTCGGCGCCGAAGAGTTTTGCCCCGCGCAGGTCGGCGTCGGACAGGTCGGCGTAGGCGAGGTCGGCGTAGGCGAGGTCGGCGTTGGAGAGGTCGGCTCGGGAGCCTTTAACACTGTGGGTAGCGAGCCACTGGCTGTGGAGCGTCAAGATTTTCCCAAGCTCCATCATGCTCATGGCTCGGCGGTGTTCGACCACGGCGTCGTACAGCACCTTGGCTGATGCAGGGTGGTCGTGGTTGGGGTCCGACCAGTGTGCCATGGCGTCGGCCCTGTCAAAGTTCCGGCATCCTGCCATGTACCGGCCGCGCCGGTAGATGAGCACGTACCCGCGGTCGTCGACAGCAAGGACATCTGCGGGGAGCGACGCCCGGTCGTACATGGCCCCGAACAGTTTGGCGCCGGCGAGGTCGGCGTTGG
>Ga0163144_10027603_pt1 | contig 10987 bp, 8 predicted proteins | sample OliLak19BULKMAT1_FD_123175 | JGI IMG/M metagenome (GOLD analysis project Ga0163144, IMG submission 123175) | Freshwater microbial mat bacterial communities from Lake Vanda, McMurdo Dry Valleys, Antarctica - Oligotrophic Lake LV.19.BULKMAT1 | ecosystem: Environmental > Aquatic > Freshwater > Lake... | reverse complement strand
GCTCGGCCAGCCTCAGCAATTCAGCCACCTCCGCCAGCGGGCGTTGCAGGGCTGCCGCAATCTCCTCGGCCGTCGCCGGCCGCTCGCCCGCCCCTTGCGCCTCCAGGGCGCGGCGCGTCTTCAGCACCTGGTTCAACTCGCGCATCACATGCACCGGCAGGCGGATCATCCTGGCCTGCTGCTGGATAGCCCGCTCGACACTCTGGCGGATCCACCATGACGCGTAGGTCGAAAACCGGAAGCCACGCTCGGGCTCGAACTTCGTCGTCGCGTGCATCAGGCCGAGGTTGCCTTCCTCGATGAGGTCGGTGATCGGCAGGCCGCGCCCCACGTGGTGCTTGGCGATGCTGACCACCAGCCGCAGGTTGCGCTCGATGAGCCGCTGGCGCGCCGCGAAGTTGCCGGCGCGCGCCAGCACCGCCGTGTCGTGTTCCTCCTGCGCGCTCAGCAGAGGCGCACGGCGGATTTCTCGCAGGTAGCACTGCAGGGTATTGCCATGCTCGGGTTCGTCGTCGGCCGGGATCGGCGGCCCGGCTTCGCCAGCGGCCTCGGGGTCGCCTTCTTCCGCCGCAAGGCCGAAACCCCGGCGCAAGGCGGCAAGCGCACGGGCGGCCAGCACGGGGGCCGGGCGGGGCACGTCAGGCTGCAGGCGCCGCTTGACCATCTTGACCCACTCAGATGACCGTGCCGCGGCTGACCGTCGCTAGCGCGCCGGCAGCAGCTTGGCCGGATCGATGGGCTTGCCCTGCCGGCGGATCTCGAAGTGCAGTTGCACCCGCTCCGCGTCGCTCGACCCCATCTCGGCAATCTTCTGGCCCCGTCGCACGGCTTGATCCTCCTTCACGAGCAGAATCTGATTGTGCGCGTAGGCGGTGAGGTAGGTGGCGTTGTGCTTGACGATCACCAGGTTGCCATAGCCGCGCAGGCCGGAGCCGGCGTAGACCACCCGGCCGTCGGCGGCGGCGAGCACGGAGTCGCCGGCCTTGCCGGTGATCGTCAGGCCCTTGCTGCGCGCTTCGTCGAAACCGCTCGCCACCGGGCCGGCGGCGGGCCAGGCCCAGGGAATGTCCTCGTCGGGTTCGCGCGGCACGGCGGCGGCGGCAGGCGCAGGCGCAGGCGCAGGCGCAGGCGCAGGCGGCGGCACCGCAGCAATGGCCGCGGGAATCGGCAGCGCAGCGCCGGAAGCCGCAGCGGGCCCGCTGGCCGCTGCACGGCCGTCGAGTGGCCGCGTGTCGACGCGCCCCGGCGCCACCGGCCGGGCCGCCACGGTGCTGGCGTCGACACCCGGCGGCAGCACGCGCAGCACCTGGCCGACTTCGATCAGGTTCGCATTCTCGATGCCGTTCCAGCGCGCCACGTCACGCCAGTTCTGGCCGTTTTCCAGGCCGATGCGGATCAGCGTATCGCCGGGCCTGACGCTGTAGTAGCCGGGCTTGCCGGCGTTCTCGGCACCCGGCAGCACCTTGGCGGCCGGGTCGGTCTCGGGCGCGGAGGCTGCGCTGGCAGCCGGTTTCGGGCGCGCCGAGGCGCTGCGGTCTTCCACCGGCGCCTTGTTGCGCGGCGACGCGCAGCCAGCCAGAAGGGCGGCCAGCAACAAGGCGCACAGCGCACCGGTCCGGCCAGATACAAACGACTTCATGCCCACGTGCTTTCCTGTCATTCGGTGCCTGATTTTAGAGGGACGAAGTGCACGGCCTCGGCCAGCCGGCGATGCAGCCCGTCGCTGCGCTTGTCGATCACCAGGAGCATCTGGCCGCCGGCGGCGGCATCGAACATCGGCGCCACCAGGCGGCCGCCGACGGCCAACTGCTCGACCCAGGCCGCCGGCAGATCGGCACCGCCGGCGGCAGCCACCAGGCTGTCATACGGCGCGCGCGGGGCGTGGCCGAGACGGCCGTCGCCATACACCAGGCGCACGTCGCCGGCGCGCCAGCCGACCAGGTTGTCTCGCGCCTTGTCGTGCAGCGGTTTCAGCCGCTCGATCGACAGCACGCGGCTGCCCAGCAGCGCCAGCAGCGCGGTCTGGTAGCCGCAGCCGGTGCCGACTTCGAGCACGCGGCCCAGCGAGCCCGAGACACGCGCGTTGTCGCCATCGAACAGCAGCGTCAGCATGCGCGCCACCACCGAGGGTTTGGAGATCGTCTGCTGCAGGCCGATCGGCAAGCTGGTGTCTTCGTAGGCCTGGGCGGCCAAGGCGCTGTCGACGAAGAGGTGGCGCTGCACGGTGTTGAAGGCCTGCAGCACCGGCTCGCAGCGGATTCCGTCGGCGCGCAGCCGCTCGACCATGCGCGCCCGCACCGCCGACGAGTCGAGCCCGAGGCCGCTGCTGACGACGCGCCGGGCGGCGTCGGTCGTGGCCTCATGAAGGGGCCGCTGCGGTTGCTGCGGCCGCTGCACGCCGGTGGCGGCACGTGACGACGGGCTCAGACTGTCCAGACCGGCCGGGAAGCGCCCGCTGCGCGGTGGCCTGGTCATCGGGCTGCAGTCGGACTCAAGCCAACCCGGCACCCAGGCGGGCCGCCCAGTCGCCGCGTGAGGCATGATCGGTCAGGTCGACCTGCAGGGGCGTGATGGAGATGTTGCCGCCCGCCACGGCATGGAAGTCGGTGCCGGCGCCGGCCTCGCGCGCCTCACCGGCCGGGCCGATCCAGTACATGGGCTCGCCGCGCGGGCTGGTCTGGCAAATCACCGGCTCGCTGGAGTGGCGGCGGCCCAGGCGCGTCACGAGCCGGGGCAGGCTGGCGGCGTCGGCGCGGTTCGGAATGTTCACGTTGAGCAGCCAGTGGCCGCTGGGCAAACCGCCCGCCAGCACTTGGTCGATGATGGCGCGGGCGGCGGCGGCAGCGGCGTCGAGCTCGCCCCAGCCTTTTTCGGCCTGCGAGAAAGCGATGGCGGGGATGCCGAACAGATAACCCTCCATCGCCGCGGCAACGGTGCCCGAATACAGCGTGTCGTCGCCCATGTTGGCGCCGTTGTTGATGCCCGACAGCACCAGGTCGGGTCGCCGGGGCAGCAGGCCGGTGAGCGCGACGTGCACGCAGTCGGAAGGCGTGCCGTTGATGACGAGAAAGCCGCTGACATGCTCGCCTCGCGCCTCGAACATCGTCAGCGGGCGGCTCAGCGTCAGCGCGTTGGAGGTGCCGCTGGCGTTCTGCTCAGGTGCGATGACGTCGATGTGGCCGAGCCCGGCGCAGGCCTTGACGAGCGCGGCCAGGCCCGGTGCGAGGTAGCCGTCGTCGTTGGCGATCAGGATGTTCATGCTTCGATTGTAGGAGCCGCCACGCGGGCGACCCGGCGGCTGATGGCCGAAAGACAGCCGCGTCATGTCACCGCTTCGTATCATCGCGACCCGAACCCGCTGCGGAGAGCACCGATGAAAGCCTGGCTTTGTGAAACCCTGGACGGCATCGCCGCAATGAAGTGGCGCGAACTGCCGACGCCCGAGCCCTTGCCCGGTGAAGTGCGCATCGCCATCAAGGCGGCCAGCCTGAACTTCCCCGACCTGCTGATCGTCGAAGGCAAGTACCAGTTCAAGCCGGCCCTGCCCTTCGTGCCGGGCGCCGAGTTCTCGGGCCTCGTAGACGCCGTCGGCGAGGGCGTCGGGCATCTGAAAGTGGGCGATCCGGTGGCCGCCATCGCCGGCACCGGCGGCTTCGCGACGCATGCCAGCGTGGACGCCACGCGCGTGCTGCCCTTGCCGCCGGGCTTCGCGCTCGACGACGCCGCCGCATTCGCCTTCACCTACGGCACCTCGCACCACGCGCTGATCGACCGCGCGGCTTTGCAGCCGGGCGAAACCGTGCTCGTGCTCGGCGCGGCAGGCGGCGTCGGCAGCTCCGCGCTGCAGATCGCCAAGGCGGCGGGTGCGCGTGTCATCGCGGCAACGTCGAGCGACGAGAAATGCGCCTTGTGCACCGCGCTGGGCGCCGACGCCACGTTGAACTACAGCACCGCCAACGTGCGCGAGGCACTTAAAGCGCTGACCGGCGGCAAGGGCCCCGACGTCGTCTACGACCCGGTGGGAGGCGACTTGGCCGAGCCGGTGTTCCGTTCGATCGCCTGGCGCGGCCGCTACCTTGTGGTGGGCTTCGCGCAGGGCGGCATCCCGGCGCTGCCCTGGAACCTGGCGCTGCTGAAGGGCGCTTCCATCGTCGGCGTGTTCTGGGGCGACTTCGTCAAGCGTGAACCCAAGGCCAGCGCCGCCGCGCTGGCGCAGCTGGCGAGGTGGTACGGCGAGGGCAGGATCAAGCCGGTGATCGACCAGCGACTGCCAATGAGCGAGTTGCCGGCGGCCTACGAGCGCATGGGGCGGCGGCAGGTGATGGGCAAGATGGTGATGGTCAACGATTGAGCTCATCGGCCGCTTTGACAGGTGGCGCCACCTGTCAAAGCTGCCAGTCGCGGAACAACGCATCTGCGCTAGCATGCCCTCAGCGAGGCAGAGGAGCCACCAATGACCGTCAAGGTCCTGATCCTGGAAGACAACCCGGTAGCCCGCAGCTTCCTGTGCCGGGTCGTGCGCGAGAGTTTCAGCGACGCCAACCTGATCACCGAGGCCGGTGACCTGGAAACCGCACGCCGCCACATCAACCTGACCGGCGGCGCCCGTGGGCTGCACGGCGTCGACCCCTTCAAGCTGATCCTGGTCGACCTGGAACTGCCTGACGGCAACGGCATGGAACTGCTGGCTGAACTGGCTCAGTACCCGGCCACGAAGATCGTCACCACGCTGTATTCGGACGATGACCACCTGTTCCCGGCGCTGCAATGCGGCGCCGATGGCTACCTGTTGAAGGAAGACCGCTTCGAGGTGCTGGTCGAGGAACTGCAGAAGATCGTGCGCGGCCAGCCGCCTCTGTCGCCGGCCATCGCGCGCCGCCTGCTCACGCATTTCCGGCAAGGCGTCGGCAGCGACAGTCAGGCACCCGACTCGGGCTTCATGAGGGCCACGGGCTTCACCAGCAGCCGCCCGGTGCCGATCGAAAAACAACCTGACCACGAGCGCCTGACCCCGCGCGAGACCGAGGTGCTGACTTACCTCAGCAAGGGTTTCACGATCAAGGAAATCGCCAGCCTGATGGGCATCAAGTGGTTCACGGTGAACGACCACATCAAGTCGATCTACAAGAAGCTCAACGTCTCGAGCCGCGCCGAGGCCGCCGTGCTGGCCAGCAAGCAGGGGCTGGTTTGATCCGCCCGCTTCGCGCCGGATGCGCCGGCCACGTCGGCTAGCCGGCCACCCGGGCCATGGCCGAGCGTGTGGCCCACGGCGGCAGCGCCGCCGACTCGAGCTTCGACGCCAGCGGCTTTGAACATTCGCTGAACCCCGCCGCGCCCCGGCGCTGGACCGGCTGGCGGCTGAGCGCGCTGCTGGCGGCTGCGCTGCTGGCGCTTCTGAGCCTGTTCGCGCTGGCCCGCATGCTGGCCGGCACAGCCCATCTCGACGCCCAGTGGCAGGCCGCGCCGGCCGGCACGCTGACCCTGCTGTCATCGGACCAGGACGCGCTGAACGTCATGGCCGGCCGCACGCTTGCCACCATCGCCGGCGCCGACCTCGATCCCTTCGAGGTCGATGCACTTGCGCTGCAGCGCTCACCGCGCTGGCAGGTCGACGACTCGCGGCGGCGGCGGCAGATGGACTTGCAGGAACGATTGAGCCAGGCTTTTGCCACCGGCCGCGTGACGCTGCGCTTCACCGACGGCAGCCAGGTACTGGCGGCGACGCCGCCTCGTGGCGCGGCCGGCCTGGGGCTGCTGTTCTGGCCGCTGGCCGGGCTGGCGCTGCTGCTGGCCCTGACGGGAGTGACGGTGCTGCTGGCGCGCCCACGCCTGGTCAACGCGCTCTACCTGGTGATGGCCTTCTGCCAGGCTGGCAACCTGCTGTTCATCGCCATCGAAACGGTGCAGGGCCTGGGCTTGCCGGCCGGCCTGAGCCGCCACGAAATGCTGCTGCGGCTGGCCTTCGACGCCATCACCGCCGCCGCCGCGGTGCATGCCTTCGCCCTGCACCCGCGGCGGCTGCCTTCGGCCATGCCGGTGGTGACAACGGCCTGGGCCGCTACTGCCCTGGTGCTGGCGCTGGGGGCGGCCGGCCAGCTGACCTGGCTCTGGTGGTGGGCGCAGGGCCTGCCGCTCGCCCTGGGCGTGGCCGCGCTGCTGCTGCTGGGCGTCTCGCACCGCATCGAGCCGAATCCCTTTGCCGCACTGATGCGGCGCTTCGGCCTCATTGCCGCAGCCACCTATGCCCTGGTGAGCGTGGCGGTGGCCACCGCCGCCGGGCGGTCCGGCGTGGCGGACAACGTGGCCGTCATCGGTGCAGTGGTCTGGTACCTGTTTTTCGCGACGCTGCTGCTGCTGGTGCCCTTCCTCGCGCGTTCGCGGCAGGCGCTGCGCGAATTCGCCATGCTGGCCGGCATCGGCACCGTGGCGGCCTCATTGGGCCTGCTGTTCGTGGCGGTCTTCGAAGTCGGCCCGGCCGCCTCACTCACGCTGGCGGTCTTCCTGGCGCTGGGCGTGTACGCCGCGGCGCGCCAGTGGATCCTCAACCAGATGGTCGGCCGCAATGCCCTCAGCACCGAGCGCACCTTCGAGCAGTTCCACACGACCGCGCGCGCCGTGCAGGAGCAGCCCGAACGCCACGCCGAGTTGCTGGCCCAGCTCCTGCGCGAGCTCTTTGAACCGTCGGAGGTGCTGACGCTCGACCGCGGCGCCGACAGGGCCCGCGTGGTGGGCGCCGGCTCGGCGCTGCTGGTGCCGGTGCGCGGCGGCGACGTTGAGAGCACGCTGCCGCCAGCCCTGATGCTGCGCCTGGCGCGCCGAGGCCAGCGGCTGTTCACGCAGGAAGACGCACGGCTGGCCGAGCGCGTGGTCGAACAGCTGAAACGCGCCGTGGCCTACGACCGTGCAGTGGAACGTGGCCGCAACGAAGAACGGCTGCGCATCGCGCAGGACCTGCACGACGACATCGGCGCCCGTCTGCTCACGCTGATGTACCAGGCGCAGAGCCGCGAGATGGAAGACTACATCCGCAACACGCTGAAGGACCTGAAGACACTGACGCGCGGCCTGGCCAGCACCGACCACCGGTTGTCGCACGCCGCCGGCGAGTGGAAGGCCGACATCAGCCAGCGCCTGACGGTCGCCCAGGTTCAGCTGAACTGGTCTTTCGACTTCGACCAGGACCAGCGGCTGAGCATGGCGCAATGGTCGGCGTTGACGCGTGTGCTCAGGGAACTGGTCAGCAACACCCTGCAGCACGCGATGGCCAGCCGCGTCGATGTGAATTTCAGCCTGCAGCGCCAGCGGCTCAGTCTGACGGTGGCTGACGACGGCATCGGACGCGCGCCCGACAACTGGGCGCACGGTCTGGGCCTCGGCGGGGTGCGCAAGCGCGTCAAACTGCTGGGCGGCGAGGTGCGCTGGCGCGACAACGACACGGCAGGCATCGTCTGCGAGGTGACGGTGGCGGAGTTCGGCTCCCGCCGCTGAAAGCGGCGATGTCAGGGCGGAAGAGCCAGACCTTCCAGCACGGTGATGGTCGTCACCACATCGATCAGGCTGGCCCCAGCGAGCCGCCGGGCTGCGGCAAAACGGTCAGATGCGCGCCAGTCCCAGCAGGTGGGCCATGTCCTTGAAGAAGATGCGCACCTGCTGCATCGGCTTTTTGCGCGTCAGCTTCTTGTTCATGTACGACTCGAAGGTCATCTGCTGGACGTCCTTGTCCTTGCAGATGCTGACGAAGCGCTCGCGCCGCTTGTCGTTGGTGTACCAGAAGCGCTGCATGATGCCGAGCACCAGGAACACCGTGCCGTGCTCCTTCATGAAACGCTTGCGCGCATGCGCCAGTGAACGGCCCTTGCCGGTGACCAGCAACTGCTCGACTGCCTCTGCGGCCACGCGGCCGCCGAACATCGCGTAGTAGATGCCCTCGCCCGAGGCGGGCGCCACGACGCCGGCGGCGTCGCCTGCCAGCACCACGTCCCGACCGTTGTCCCATCGCTTCAGCGGCTTCATCGGCAGCGGCGCGCCCTCGCGGCGCAGCGTCTCGGTGCCTTGCAGGCCCGCAGCCTCGCGCAGCTGGCTGGTGGCATTGCGCAGGGAAAAGCCCTTGTCGGCGCTGCCTGTGCCGATGCTCAGCGTGTCGCCGTGCGGAAACACCCAGCCGTAGAAGTCGGGGCTGACGGTGCCGCGGTAATAGACGTCGCAGCGGCTGCCGTCGTAGCCCGGCGGAGGCTCGGCCGGAGCGCGCACGATCTCGTGATAGGCAAAGACGCAGGCCACGTTTTCCGCCCCGGGCACGGCATCGCGCGCCACGCCGGAGCGCGCGCCGTCAGCGCCGATCACGGCGCGGGCGCGCACGGCGGTGGCCACGCCTTCGCCGCGCGCCCCCGGCTCGCGGGCCAGGTAGTGCACGACCGCGGTGCCGTCGTCGTCGCGGCCCAGCTTGTCGAAGGTGCCGATGCGGCGCTCGGCGCCGCTGGCGGCCGCGCGCACGCGCAGCCACTCATCGAACTGGTCGCGGTCGACCATGCCGACAAAACCGTTCTCAATGGGGATATCGACCTTGACATCGCCCGGCGACACCATGCGAGCCGAACGCGCCTTCGCCACGAGCAGTTCGTCCGGGATCTCGAAGTCCTTGATCAACCGCGGCGGGATGGCGCCGCCGCAGGGTTTGATGCGCCCCGCCCGGTCCAGCAGCAGCACCTTGCGGCCCAGCCGCGCCAGGTCTTCGGCGGCAGTGGCGCCGGCCGGGCCGCCACCGACCACCACCACATCGAAGGTTTCATTCGTTTGCATCACTCGCTACTCCTGAGTATTCAACGTCCATCGAAACCCGCCACGGCAGGCTTGTGCAAAGCATGCCGCCGCGACCTGGCGCGTGCCGCGCCGGCATCGGCATCGGCATCGGCATCGGCAACCGAGGGCGCCGTGTCGACGCGCGCGGCCAGCACGGCCGCGACGACGAACAGCAGCGCCTCCAGGCCGAAGACGGTGGCGTAGGCCGCCCCGGTCGAACCGATCAGCCAGTGCGCCAGGTCGCTGGCGCCGGTGCCGAGCAGGCCGCCGAAACCGAAGGCGATCGCCTGCGCGGCGCCCCACAGGCCCATGCGCACGCCCTCGCGGCCCGCCGCGCCCTCGCCGGCCAGCCGCATCATCGAGGCGATGGCGGCAATGGAAAACGCTCCGTTGGCCGCGCCCAGCAGGAACACGTTGGCCTGCAGCGGCCAGCCCGGACCCACCTGCCCGGCCACCACCAGCCCGGCCAGTGCAAGCGCCGAAGCCAGGCAGCCACCGATGGCCCAGAACCTCAACGAGCCGAAACGCCGGCCGGCCAGTCCCGAGCCCGCGAGCGCTACCAGCATCATGCCGAGCAGCACGCCGCCGTTCTGCACGCCCGACAGCGTCGTGGTCTGCCCGGGCGTCCAGCCGAACACAGCACCGGCGAAGGGCTCGAGGATCAGGTCCTGCGCGCTGAAAGCCACCATCGAAATGAAGACGAAAACCGTGAAGCGGCGCGCCGCCGGCTCGGCCCAGACCTCGGCCAGCGCGACACGGAAGCGCGGCGCAGCGACGGGGCTGGCGCCGCGGCTCGCGCTGCCCGCACCTTCCAGCCCGTGCACGGCCAGCACGGCCAGGACGAAGGCGAGTGCCGCCACTGCCGCCACCACGGCCACCAGACGCGCGCCGGAATACGGGTCGAGCAGCTTGCCCGCCACGCCGGCGGTGACCGCGAAGCCGACGATCATCATCATCCAGACCAGCGTGGCCGCGGGGGCGCGCCGCGCTGGCGCCACCCGCTTGGCCAGCAACACCAGCAAGGACGTGCCCGCCGCGCTGACGCCGAAGCCGATGGCGATGAAGCTCAGCACCGCCAGCGCGATGCCGGACCAGCGCTCGGTGGCCATCCAGGCCACGGCCAGCGCGGCGCCCGCCCCGCCCAGCGCCAGCAAGCCCATGCCGCCGATGATCCAGGGCGTGCGCCGGCCCCCGGTGTCGGACCCGAATCCCATGCGCGGCCGCGCCAGTTGCACCAGATAGTGCAGGGCCACCAGCAAGCCGGGCAGCAAAGCCGGCAGCGCGAGTTCGACGACCATCACGCGGTTCAGAGTCGATGTCGTCAGCACCACGATGGCGCCGATGGCCGCCTGCACCAGGCCGATGCGGGCAATGGCCAGCCAGCCGAAGTCGGCGGCCGCGGATGTCGCAACAGCGGTCTCAACAGCGGTCTTCACAGCGCCGCCTGCGAGCGCAGGGCGAAGGCGCTCACCATCATTCCGGCGACGAACAGCGGGACGCCGAAGCCGCTGTAGTAGAGCGCGCGCTCGACCGGCTTGGCGATGAACCAGCGCATCATCAGACCCTGACCGACCAGCAAGGCCGCCACCGCCAGCGCGTGCCAGGGTGCTTCCCAGTTCAGCAGCAAGGCGATGACGACCACTTGCGGCAACGCCATCACGGCGCTCGACACCTGCGCCGCACGTTCGGCGCCGAGTTGCACGGGGAGCGAGCGGATGCCCATCTGACGGTCGCCCGCCATCGCCTTGAAATCGTTCAGGGCCATGATTCCCAGCGCGCCCAGGCTGTAAAGCGCGGCAAGCAGCAATGAAGACGCTGGCGGCATGGCGCCGCCAGCCATCACCGCGGCGCCAGTGACCCAGGCCAGGCCCTCATACGACAGGCCGCAGGCGGCGCAGCCCAGCCAGCCGTTCTTCTTCAGGCGCAGCGGCGGCGCGCTGTAGATCCAGGCCAGCAGCAGGCCCGCGACCGCCGCCGCGAAACCCCAGGGCCCGAGCGCTGTGGCCACCAGCAGCGACACGCAGGTCCAGCCGATGGCGATGAACAGGCCCCAGCGGCCTGGAATGCGGCCAGAGGGTATGGGCCGCTGAGGCTCATTGATGGCGTCGACTTCGCGGTCGTACCAGTCGTTGACGGCCTGGCTGGTAGCACACACCAGCGGGCCTGCAAGCAGCACGCCTACCAGCGC
>Ga0163144_10027602_pt1 | contig 10988 bp, 11 predicted proteins | sample OliLak19BULKMAT1_FD_123175 | JGI IMG/M metagenome (GOLD analysis project Ga0163144, IMG submission 123175) | Freshwater microbial mat bacterial communities from Lake Vanda, McMurdo Dry Valleys, Antarctica - Oligotrophic Lake LV.19.BULKMAT1 | ecosystem: Environmental > Aquatic > Freshwater >... | reverse complement strand
GGCCGACCCCTCCAACATCATCGAGATTCCGGAGTTTCACAATCCGGCCTGGCGGGTCGGGCGCGGCGAACGCATGCACTTTCGCGGGAACTACCAGCTCATGACCGACAACCTGCTGGATCCGTCGCACGTTTCCTATGTGCACCGCGCCAATTTCGGCAACGGGGCGGAAGCGGAGGTACCGGTGAAAACGCAGCAGTTCGGCGATGTCGTCACCGTGTCTCGGATAGTGCCGAACACTCCTGCCCCAGCCTTTTTTCAGCGCTTTGGCCGTTTCCCGGGCGCTGTTGACCGATGGCAGGTCTACAGCGTGGCCCTGCCGTCAATGTGCATCATCGACACCGGCACGGTGCCCGCCGGACCACTCGACAGCATCGACCTCGCCGAGAACGACCCCAGTCAGCCAGTCCGGCTTGTCGGCGGCACCGAGCGCAGCACAATCCAGGTGCGTGGTTACGACTTCATGACTCCGGAGACGGAAACCAGTAGTCACTACTTCTGGTTCCTCATTCGGAACTTTGCCCTGGACGATGCAGAAACCGGCCGATTGTTCATCGAACAGGCCGCCACGGCGTTTCGCGAGGATATTGTGGTGGTTGAGGCGATCCAGCGGGAAATCGACGCCAAGCCACATCGCCCTCAGCTAAATCTCGGCATCGACAATGGCAGCCATCGGGCGCGCCGACAGGTGCTGAAACTGATTGCCGCCGAGCACGCGGCGGCGCGTCCCTAGTACGTCAACTCCGTTCGGTGGCGTTCAAGAAATCCGGCCAGCGTGACGGCCGGGCGACCGGTCACTTCCTGAACCGTATCGAACGTATCGCCCGCTTCCGGCACCTCGCCAGCGGCGGTGGCCGCCAACGAATCAGCCAGCGCCCCGGCATAGGTTGGGTCCATGCCAATACGCAGCATCTTGTCCAGGAACTCCACGGGGGGGCGCGCAACATAGTGATACGGCCGACCGAACTGGTCGCTCATCAGCGCCACGATGTCGGCCATCGAATGAGCTCCAGCCGCAAGCGGATAGGTTTTGCCGGAATGCCGCTCGGGAGACCTCAGCACGGCGGCGGCAACGCGCCCGATATCGTTGGCATCTATCCAGCTTATTCGCGCATCACCGACGTAGTGGTAGACCGCGCCTTGCTCGGCCTTTATCGAGGCGCCAGCCATGGCCACCAGATTCTGCATGAAATAGTTCGGCTGCAGGTTGGTGAAGCCGATGCCGGAGCGCTCAATATAGGCTTCCAACAATTGGTGCCACAGCGCGGGGGCCAAGCCGGTATCCGCCCGCGCCCATGCGCCGATGTGCACGATGTGGCGCACCCCGGCTTGCTTGGCGGCATCTATCATCCGCTTGCCATGCGTCAGCATATCTACATGGTAGCCGGTCAGCAGCAGCATTGCGTCGATGCCAACCAGCGCCGCGGTGCATGTCGCGGGCCGGTCAAGGTCTAAAGTCACCACATCGATGCCCTCCGCGATCAGCCGCGCCACGCGCTTTGGCGAGCGGCCTGCGGCGCGTACATGCAGGCCCGGGGCCGCAGCCAATTCCCGCGCCACGCACCCGCCAACCTTGCCAGTTGCGCCCATGACCAGAATGTCGCGGATTACGTCCGAAGCCATGCCCAATTCTCCTGCAACGCCAGCCGCCCAATTTGCCGATGGCGCACCCTGCAATTTATGCTAATCTAACGTTCGTTATAAAATGTTTGCACAAAAAAAACACGTGCGCCGCCGTTAGGGAGGGTGGATTGAACAAACAACACTGGGTTGGCGTCGCTCTAAGATGACGGTCTTGCGTATCGACAACGTCAGTTTGACGTTCGGCGGCGTTACCGCGCTGGACAGCGTATCCGTTGCCGCTGAGCAGGGGCTAATCACCGCGGTGATCGGGCCGAACGGCGCGGGAAAGACGAGTTTGTTCAACGTGGTGTCCGGCTTCTACTGGCCGCAGGCGGGCAGCGTGTGGTTTGAAGGCAAGGACATTGGCGGCGTACGGCCACACCGGCGCGCCTACCTGGGCATCGCCCGCACGTTCCAGAATATCGCCCTCTTCCACGGCATGACCGTGCTGGACAACATCAAGCTTGGGGCGCACACCCAACTCGGCGCCGGCACCTTGGCGGCGGGCCTTTATTTCGGCAAGGCGCGGCGCGAGGAACTGGCGCTGCGCGCGCGCCTCGAGCGCGAAATCATCAACTTTCTCGAGATCGACCATATCCGGCACAAGCCGGTGAACGAGCTTTCGTACGGCCTGCAAAAACGGGTCGAACTGGCCCGTGCGCTGGTTATGCGCCCCAAGCTGTTGCTTCTCGACGAACCGGTGGCCGGCATGAACCGCGAGGAGAAGGAGGATATGGCCCGGTTCATTCTTGACGTCCGGGCGGAATGGGGCACGACCATCCTGCTGATCGACCACGACATGAGCATGGTGATGGATATTTCCGACGCGGTGACCGTGCTCAATTTCGGTCGCCGCATCGCCAGCGGAACTCCAGCCGAGGTCAAGGCCAATCCCGATGTCATCCGCGCCTATCTCGGCGATTCCAGCGCGGCGGCGCCGCTTCGCAAGACGGGTTGATCCATGGACCCGATACTACTCTTTTTCGAGTACAGCATGCTCGGGATATTGTCGGGCGGCATCTACACGCTGGTGGCGCTCGGATTCATCCTGATCTTCAAGGCCAGCGGCGTATTCAATTTTGCCATGGGCGAAATGATGATGGCGGGAACCTACGCCTTCTACCTGTTCGCCGTGATCCTGGGGCTGCATTGGGTGCCGTCTCTGGCGCTGGGCATTGTCGCGTGCTGCGGACTGGCATGGTTGATCGAACGGGCGGTCCTGCGCCCGATGCTGGGACAGCCGACCATTGCCCTCGTCATGGTGACCTTCGGTGTTGGCTTCATGCTGCGCGGGATAGCCACGATGGCGTTCGGGTCTGAGGCCCACCAGCTACCGGAGATACTGCCGCGCGATCCGTTCTTCCTTGGCTCAATCTTCGTCCCTGGCAAGCCGGCCCGCGGCTTCGCGTTGGCGGTCGCGGTCTGCGTCAGCCTAATCCTGTTCTTCCGCTATTCCCGCGTCGGCATCGCCTTGCGCGCCACGGCAGCAGATCAAATCACCGCCTATTCGATGGGCATCGATGTTCGGAGGATCTTTGGCGTGACGTGGATGGCGGCTGCGGCGGCCGGAACACTCGCCGGAGTCATCGCCGCAGCCGTCACCTCGCTTACACCAGACCTGGGCTCGATCGCGCTCAACGTGCTCGCCGTCGTCATCCTGGGCGGCCTGAATAGCGTCGGCGGGGTCATCGTCTCCGGTCTCTTTATCGGTTGGCTGGAAAGCGTGACCGGCGCCTATTTCGGCGGAATGTACCGGGATATCACGCCCTACATTGCGGTACTGATCATGCTGATGATACGCCCGCACGGTCTGTTTGGAACGAAGCCGGTGGAGCGTATCTAAGATGCGGATCGGTCACTTTTCCCATAGCTACGCCCGCGACGAGGCAATCGTGGCGGATCGGCGCGGCTGGACGCTGGTGATCGTGCTGGCCGCGCTCGTGGTGGCGTTCCCCTTCGTCGCACCGACTTACTGGCTGTACCTCGCCAGTCTTCTGGCGATCAATGTCATCAGCACAGTCGGGCTCAACATCACAACCGGCTATACAGGGCTGTTGTCCCTCGGGCACGGCGCCTTCATGGGCGTGGGCGCCTACACGGCGGGCTATTTGGCGCTGCAACACGGCATGCCGTTCTATTTCACAATCCCGCTTGCCGGCGTGGTGGCCGCACTTACCGGCGCCGCCTTTGGCCTGCCGTCACTGCGTATCCGCGGGCTCTATCTCGTCATCGCGACTCTGGCGGCCCAGTTCCTGCTGGGCTTTGTCTTCCAGAACTGGACCGCCGTCACCGGCGGCCTCAACGGTCTCAAGCTGCCGCCGGCCGAATTCCTTGGCTTCCGGTTCGATACCGATACCAGGCTGTTCTTTCTCGTGGTGGTTCCGGCCGCCGCGCTGACGCTGTTCGCCGCCAATCTGTTTCGCACCCGGGTTGGGCGCGCCTTCATCGCCATACGGGAGCGCGACCTGACCGCAGAGGTCCTTGGCGTCGAACTGGTTCGGTACAAGCTGTCCTCGTTCGCGCTGGGCGCCTTCTATGCCGGGGTGGCCGGCGGCCTCATGGCCTATTTTTTCCGCATCGTCACGAGCGAGCAATACGGTCTGCAGGTATCGGTGTTCTTCCTTGCGGCGGTCGTCGTCGGCGGCATGGGGTCGATCTTCGGCTCGATCCTCGGCGCGCTGTTCATGACCATCCTGCCGGAAGTGCTGCGGGCCGTGGTCAACATCGCAGCGCCGTTCCTGCCGATGAAAGCCGCGCTTGTGCTGGCCCCCTTGCGCGAAACGGTGTTCGGGTTGCTCCTCGTGCTGTTCCTGATCTTCTCGCCCAGGGGCATCGTCGAAATGTGGCGCCGGGGCCGCTTCGCATTGAGTGTCTGGCCGTTCCGAAACTGACCGGGCGGCCCGAGCGAGCGTATTGTGAGTCAACAAGAAGGAGGAAACGTGATGAAAAACTTGCTTAAGGGCGGCGTCAAGGTTCTGGCGGGGGCGGGCATCGCGCTCGGCCTGGCGCTCGGCGGCCCGGCCGCCGCACAGGAGAAGGATATCGTCTGGAGTATCCATCTCGGCCTCACCGGCGCCTCGGCATTCGCCGCCAGGTTCCAGCTCGCCGGGTTCACCGACTATGTCGAATGGAAGAACGGGAACGGCGGGATACGTGGCCGCAAGATCAAGCTGCTGTCGGAAGACACCACCTTCAAGGTCGATGTCGCCGTCGCGGGCTTCAAGAAAGTCATGGCCGAGAATGCCGAAGTTGTGTTCGTTTCGGGCGACAGCACCGGCTTCGTGCAGGGGACCTCGCCGGAGAACAACGACCGCTTCAAGCGGCTGATGACAAGCGGGTCGTTTGCATCCGAGTTCGACGACGTGAAGAAGTTCCCCTACAACTTCCTGGCAGGTCCGTCCTACGCAGACATGATGGGCGTGCTGCTGGAGTACATCAAGAAGGACTGGAAGGGTTCGGGCGCACCGAAGCTGGCCATCATACACAGTTCGATCGAGTTCGGGCGCGACCCCATCGAATGGGCGCAGAAGCGGGCGAAGGAGCTGGGCATCGATGTAAATCTGGTGATCCAGAACAAGATCGTCGAAGTCGATCCGAGCCCCGACGCACTGAAGCTGCGCCAGGCCAATCCGGACTACACCATCTTTCACGGCTATGCCTACTCGACGTGGCCCGAAATCCTGAAGCTGGCCAAGGACTACGGCATGAAGACCAAGTTTCTCGGCACTGTCTGGGCGTCCGACGCCCCGGCTCTGGCGAGGCTTGGCCCCGCGATCGACGGCTATGTGGCGGTGGCGCCGTATGCCTACAGGACCGCTGGCGCGACCGAGCCGACGCTGAAGATCATCGACGGCATCCTGCGCAAGAAGGATCCGGCGTATGACGGCTATCCGACGCACGGCTACATGCAATCGTGGACCAACGCCACGCTGGCGGCCACGGCGGCGGAAATGGTGATCGACGCCAAGAAGCCGCTGAATGGCGACACCATGAAGGAAGCGCTCGAAAGCCTGCGCAACTGGGACACGGGCGGCATTTTCGGCGCCCCGGTCGACATGAAGAACCACAAGATGGCGATCGGGCGGGTCTACCGGTTCGACGCCAAGGCCGGACAGCCGCTTCAGGTCACACCGGTCTCCGACTGGATCAAGCTCGCCAACTAGCACCATGAACGACGTACCCGCGCTGGCGATCGACAATCTCGAGGTCGTCTACAACGGCACCATCCAGGCGCTACGGGGCCTTTCCCTCGTCGTGCCGATGGGCAGCATCGTGGCGCTGCTGGGCTCCAATGGAGCCGGCAAAACCACGGCGCTGAAGGCCATCTCCGGCTTCCTGCCACTGGAGAATGGCAAGGTTGTCCAGGGCCGGATCGCCTTCGCGGGTACGGATATCGTCAATACCGCGCCGCACCTCCTGGTGCGGCGCGGTATTTTTCACGTCCGTGAAGGACGGCACGTATTCGCCGAGATGAACGTCGAGGAAAACCTCGTGGCGGCGACCTATGCGCGCAACGGCCGCCGCGGCGAGCGGCAAGCCTTCGACGAGGTCTACGCCTACTTTCCGAGGATCGCCGAACGCCGCACGGTGCGAGCCGGCTATCTGTCGGGGGGCGAGCAACAGATGCTGGCCATCGGACGAGCCCTGGTGGCCGACCCCAAGCTGATCCTGCTGGATGAGCCGTCGCTCGGCTTGGCGCCGCTGGTGGTGGCCGAGATTTTCGAGATTATCGCCAAGATAAACCGCGAGAAACGGGTCGCCATGCTTCTGGTGGAGCAGAACGCCGCTGTCGCGCTGCGTTATTCGCATTTCGGCTATATCATGGAGAATGGCCGCGTCATGGTCGATGGCACGCCGGATTCGCTGAATGCAGACCCCCACGTCCAGGAATTCTATCTGGGCATCCAGGGCGAAGGCGGCGCTCGCCGGAGTTTCCGCGAGGCAAAACACTATCGCCGCCGCCAGCGGTGGATGGCATGACCGGCGTGAACGACACGCTGTTCCGGCGCCTTATGGCCAATTCCGCCAGCCGGGGCGATGGCGTCGCCATCCGACAAAAGCGGTTCGGCATCTGGCATGCGACAACCTGGCGCGACTGGGCGCGTCGGGTGCGCGAGTGTGCGCTCGGCCTGCGCGACGATGGCCTTCGGCCCGGCGATCATGTGGCTATTGTCGCGGAAAGTCGCGAAGAGTGGTTGCTGGCGCAGCTCGGTGTGGCGCTGGCCGGCGGCATTCCGGTCGCGCCGCATGTCGGCGCCGCGTTCGACATGCTGGCGCAGCAGATTGTCGCTACCGGTTGCGTGATGGCGATTTGCGAGGGACAGGAACAAGTCGACAATATGCTGTTGGTGCGCAACCAGTCGCCGACCTTGCGCCGCATCCTGACCATTGAAGGTCGCGGCCTCCGGGACTACGAAGTTGCGGGCCTCGGTGACTTCACCAGCGTGGTTGAGCGCGGCGCGGCCATCCTCGCCGCCGACCCCGCCGCTGCAGAAGCCTTGGTTGACCAATGCGCCGCCGATGCCCTGTTGCTGGTAAGCTTCACCGCCGGCACAACTGGCGCGCCGAAGCCGGTTCGCCAGACCCATGCCGCCGCGCTGGCAGCAGCCGACGCACTGGCGGCCCTCGCTTCACTGCGCACGGAGGCGGAGATTGTATCGGTGCTGCCGTTGGGTCATGCAACCGAGCAGGCGATTTCATTGCATCTGGCCACCACAATCGGCGCCTGCGTGAACTTCGCCGAGTCGCCGCGCACCATGCAAGACGACATCCGCGAGATCGCCCCCGACGTCTTCGTCGCTCCGCCTCGGGTATGGGAAGGTTTACATACGCAAATCACGGTAAAGATCGAGCGCAGCGGGCCACTGCGGCGGAACCTGCTCGGTCGCGCCTTCCGCCGCAGTAGCGCAACCCCGCAGACATCGTCGAGCTGGGCCGCGCGAATCTGGCTTGCGGCCTATGACCTGCTGGTTTTCCGGCCCCTGCGGGACTATCTCGGCCTGTCGCGCGGAGGCCTTCTTGCCTGCACCGGTGGCATGCCGGCATTGGAGTCACTCCGTTTTTTCCGTCGTCTTGGCCTGCCGGTTCGCAACCTCTATTCCGTGGCCGAGGCTGGCGGCGTGGTGGCGTGGCCAAACTCCGAACAGGACCCGGCCATTGTTGGCCATCCACTGCCGTTGTTGGGCGGCAAGGTAGACCTCGAAGGCACTTTTCAGATCGGCCTGTCGGGCGCCTGGTTCGACAGCGGCGACCTGGCCGAGCTTGAGCCGGCCGGCCTGCGCATCGACGGCCATTCGGCCGATGCCGCTGGAGGCGCGGCTATCGAGGCGATGCTTCGCGCCAGCCCCTACATAAACCAAGCCATGTTGACTTCCGATGCCACGGGTCGCCCGGTGCTTCTGGCGCAGGTCGATGCAGGCGCCGTTGGAGCATGGGCAGAGGCCAGGCGTCTGCCCTACACGACATATCGCAGCTTGACCGAGGCGCCGGCGGTGCGTGACCTGGTCGCCGGTCTGGTTGGCGGCGTGAACGCAGATCTGGCGGCGGAGCGGCGCATATCCGCGCTTGCCCTTTTGCCGGAGATGCTGGAGGCCGCCCACGGCGAACTGACCCCGATAATGACAATTCGGCGCCACGTTGTGGCGCAGCGACATGCCGCGCTAATCAACTCGGCAACGGCACTCTAGCCGGCATCCGGCGGGCGACGACGGATCAAGGTGCGGCGTTCGCCCTCGAATACGACTTCATCCCGCTGATTTACGCCCCAGTGGCGAAAGTGGACCTCGCCCGCGTGGGGTTGATCCAAAGCAGGCTGGACCGAGATTACCTCGGTATAGGCGAACAACGTATCGCCATGCAGGACCGGCACGCGGAACCGCATCTTGTCGAGGCCAAGTTCGGCAATTGCCTGCTCTGCGGTGTCCTGGCTCGCCAAGCCAATCACCATGGCTGCTGTAACGCCGCCAAAAACGAGGCGTTGGCCAACCTTGGTGCCTTGCATCGACACCTCGTTAAAATGGCCTTGCGCCGTGTTCATGACAAGATTGGTGATCAGGACGTTGTCCAGTTCTCCGATTGTCTTGCCGCGCGCATGTCGCATCACCGTTCCTGGCACGAAATCTTCGAACCAGTTCGCTGAACGGGCCGTCACGCTGCCGCCTCAGGACGCATCGTCACCATATTCGTGCGATGAAAATCGATAACCCGTCGGCCATGCTGGGCGTATCCCTCGGTATGCCACGTGGTAATGCCCATGCCGCTGTGCGTGGCCGATACCCTTCGCTCCACGCAAGTGCTGCGACCGGTAAGCGTATCGCCAGGATAGACTGCCTCATGAAAAGTAAGCGCATCGACGCCCAGGAAAAAGCCGCCGCTTTCGCTGAGATCCTCGACCGACAGACCGAACACCACGTCAAAAACCAGCACCGGGTTGACCACCACACCAGGATGACCGGCGGCTCGCGCATGTTCGGCGTTGAAATAGAGCGGATTAAAATGCAGCGTCAGCGTGGTGAACAACGAATTGTCGGATTCGTTGATGGTGCGGCCCCAATGATGAAGGAAAACGCGGCCGGGAACGAAGTCTTCGAAAAAATGGCCATGCGGGCGCAGCACCGCTTTGGTCCGGAAATCCTCGATCATCATGGCTGCCTACTGCGCGCCGCTGACACCGAGCGACCGGCCACCATCGATTATCAGCACCTGCCCCGTGACATAGCGGGTACGCGGCGAGGCAAAATAAGCCACGCCGTTGGCGATGTCCTCGGGCTGGCCAAGATAGGGCGTGAGAAGCGTCTTTAGCATCGCCTCTTGCAGGGCGGGCGTGGCCGAGCGGAACATCGCGGTTTCCACCAAGCCCGGCGCCACAGCATTGACAGCGATCTCCTGGCCGACCAGATCGATCGCCATCGAGCGCGTAAGGCCCACGACGGCGGCCTTGCTGGTGGCGTAGGCTGCATGGGCCTTGCCGCCAAGGAAAGCCCGCGATGCTATATTGATGATGCGCCCGCCCCGCGTCATCAGCCGCGACGCCTCCTGCGCCACCACGAATGTGCCGATGACGTTGATGTCGTACATTTTCGCGAAGTCGTCCTCGGTCGTCGCGTCGAAGGCGCCGTCCCAGAAGATCGCCGCATTGTTCACCACTACGTCGATTCTCCGCAGTCCCTTCAGCAGGCCGGCCACCGCCGCCCGGTCGCGGATGTTGAGGGTGGCGGCGGTGGCCGCATGGCCGCGAGCCGACAGTTCGGCGGCGACTGCCAAGGCGCCAGCGCCATCGATGTCCGCGACAACGACCTCGAACCCATCCTCCGCCAGCCGCTCCGCCGTCGCCTTGCCAATGCCCCGACTGGCGCCGGTGACCAGGGCGATCTCCATTTCCATGCTCATTTTAATTGCTCCTTCAGGCGGCGGGCAAGACGAACGCGGCGGTCAGGCCGCCATCGATGACCATGACGTGGCCGTTCACGTAGGAACTGGCGTCAGAGGCCAGGAAGACGACCGCGCCCGCGAGCTCCTCGGGTTCGCCCCAGCGGCCCAATGTCGTGCGGTCGGAGACGTTCTTGACGAAGCCGGTGTTGCCCATCACGGCCGTATTGATCTCCGTATTGAAATAGCCGGGCGCAATGCAGTTGCAAGTGACGCCGGCCCGTCCGAATTCGGCGGCGATGCTCTTGGTGAATCCGGCAATGGCGTGCTTGCTGGCGACGTAGGAGGTCATCCGCTCACGCCCGACCAACGACAGGGCGGAGCCAATATTGATGATGCGTCCATGGCCTTGCTTCAGCATTGGCCCCAGCGCCTCGCGCGTTAGCACCGCAGTCGCTGTCAGGTTAGTGTCCATCACCTGGTTCCACTGCGCCATCGTGGCATCCATGAACGCGGTGCGTATATTGATGCCGGCATTGTTTACCAGGATATCGAGCCGCCCCTGGCTTTTGAGCGTGCCCGCCACGGCGGCGGCGGCCGAACCCGGATCGGTCAGGTCGAAGGCAACCTTGTCCGCAGTGCCGCCGATGGCGCGAATGGCCGCAACCGATTCGTCCAGCTTGGCTATGTCGCGCCCGGCCAACGTAACATGGGCCCCGGCTTTGGCCAGACCCAGGGCCATGGCCCGGCCCAGCCCGCGCGACGCGCCGGTGATAAATGCCGAGCGCCCCTTTAAGGAGAATATTTCAAGCATAGCCAGTTCCTTTCTCGACTAAATGGCCGGAATACAGAAAGCCTGCGACAAACCGCCATCCACAGCCAGCAGATGACCATTCACGTAGGATGCCGCGTCGGACGACAGGAATACGGCGGCGCCGATCATCTCGTCCGGCGCGCCCCAGCGTCCGGCTGGAATGCAGGCCGATACCGTCTCGACG
>Ga0163144_10027601_pt1 | contig 10988 bp, 6 predicted proteins | sample OliLak19BULKMAT1_FD_123175 | JGI IMG/M metagenome (GOLD analysis project Ga0163144, IMG submission 123175) | Freshwater microbial mat bacterial communities from Lake Vanda, McMurdo Dry Valleys, Antarctica - Oligotrophic Lake LV.19.BULKMAT1 | ecosystem: Environmental > Aquatic > Freshwater > Lake... | reverse complement strand
GTCGAACATGTCCATGCGCACGGCATAGTCGCCGGGCGGCAGGTCGGGCGGCACGGCCAGCACCGCCTTAGCCACAATCGTCTCGCCGGGCTGCCACAGCCAGGCGGGGTAAATGCCGCGGCACGGGTCAGCCTGGTCGGTGGCGAGGAGCGCGTCCGGCTGGGCGGCGTTGACTAGGCTGAGGCGGAACCACTGCTCGGTGGGGGCCGGGCCGGCGGCCTGGAAGTACAGCGTGGCCTCTACCAAACCGCCGGGCGTGAGGGCCGAAGCGGCCAGGTCAAAGCCCAGCAGGCGGGCGGGCGGCCAGGCCACTGGGTGAGGCGTGGCCGGGGCCGGGGCCGCACCGTCGCCGGCGGGGAGGGCGTAGGCCAGGTTGTACGGGCGCGGGCCGCCGCTCAGGTCGAAGCTGACGAGATTGGCCCACGGAAAGATGGCCTGAAGCTCGGCGGGCGAGTAGCGCAGGTTGGCGGGCAGAAAGGCGTAGGCGTAGCCATCGGCCGCGCCCGCCGGCGGGTAGACCAGGCAGCCGGTGTCATGATAGTCGGTGTGGAAGGCGGCCCACAGCGCGGCGGGCGGCTGGGCGGGGGTCTGGGTGGGCGGCACGTAGTCAATGAACAGTGGGTCGGGCATCCAGATGTTAGCGAGCACGCGCTCGGGCACCGGCGCGAGCGTGAGGTTGGAGGTGGGCACGGTCTCGCGGTAGGGCGTGAGCGGCCAGGCGGTGGTTTCGCAGGTGGGCACAAACGCGCCCAGCCCCGCGCCGCGCTGCGCGATGATGAACTTGTTGATGGGCGTGAAGGCGTTGGCCTGCAAGCAGTCCAGGTAGCCGTCGGGCGCGATGCGGTCGTGGGCCATCAGGCGTGGGGCGGCCAGGTCTACCGGGTGGTGGGCGATGACGAGGTCGTTCAGGCCGTGGGCGTCAATGATGGCGACGGTGGGCAGCACCCAGCCAATCGCGCCGACCGCGCCCTCGATGCGCACGGCCTGGGCGGCGGGGCTGAGCAGCAGCCCGGCGGCGCGCGGCGGCAGCGTGGACAACTGGTAGGCGATGAAGAGCTTGTGCTCCTGGTGGCGCACGCCGACCGCGTGCAGGATCAGCCAATCCTGCAGCGTGTCGAACACCTGCACGTACGGGCGTAAAGGGCCGGGGAAGTAGGGCGCGACCGGCAGCCGCATGGCCCAGGTTTCGAGGCGCGTGGTGTATTGCTGGCTGATGGCCCAATGCGTCCAGGGGATGGGCAGGCCGGCCGCCAGGCTGAGCGTAATCAGCCCGAGCGCCCAGGCCGGCCGTAAAAGCAGCTTATTCAGCAGCCAGACGAACGACACCAGCAGCAGCGGCACAAGGTGGCTGTAGACACGATACTCGAAGTGGTCGCCGCCGATGAGGACGGTGTAATAGGCGAAGTGTGCCGCCAGCGCGCCGAGGACGACCAACTGAGTGAGGGCCGAGTCTAGCGGCGCGACCAGCCACCCCAACAGAGCTGGGGCAGGTGGGCGGGCCAGCGCCGGGAGCGCCCGCGCCAGCCCCACGACGAACACCGCCGCCAGCGCCAGCCAGAACCACCACGAGTACTCGATGATGAACGACAGCAGGTAGCGCGCACCGCTCTCCGGCCACGGCCCGACGTACTTGGCGGCGTAGGTGTTGGGCAGCCACGCGCCATAGGTGGCCTGCCGCCACAGCAGGTGCGCAACGGTCAGCGCGAACGGACTGAGCACTAACCAGAAAGCGGGGCGCAATGTGCGCGCCCGATGCCGCTGCCACAGCCCGGCCGCGATGAGCGACAGCGTGGCGGCCAGGAACAGCAGGCCGTCGGGGCGGGTAAGTTCGAGCAGCATCGCCAGCGCGGCCAGCCCGGCGAGCCACCTTGCGCCGCCCGGCTTGAGGCTGAGGGCCACAAACACCCAGGCCGTCAGCCAGAAGTTGAACATGGCCGTTTCCAGGCCAGAGGAGGTCCAGGCCAGGAAGGTGCGGTTGGAGAGCGTGCCGGCCAGCACCAGGGCCAGCAGCAGCAGGCGATAGCGGGCCAGCGCCGGGCCGAGCCGCAGCCGCAGGACGAGCGCGGCGGTCAGCAGCAGCGTGCCGGCGGCGAACACCAGGGCCACGGCGTTGGCGGTGGCGGGCGGCTCTAGGCCGGTGACGCGCCAGAGCAGGTCGAGCAGCATGACCCACAAGAAGCTGGTGTAACCCTCCACCGGCTTGAACGGCGGCGCGTTCCAGACGTAGCCAAAGCCCAGGTGGGCGTTGCTGATGTAACGAAAGGCGATGTAGGCGTCGTCGGTCAGGAACCAGAACACGCGCCACCCGGCGTAGAGGCCCACGGCGGCGAGTAGGAGGACGGCCAGGAGGCCCGCGTGACGAGTGAGGGAGCGGGGCACGGGGGCATTCTACCTTATGGGGGGAGGGCGGGGCATAAAGCGTATAAAGCGTAGGGACTCGGGGTATTTCCGTCTGGGGCGAAACTTCAGTTCGTTGGTGACGGTCAAGCGATGTGCCTGGTTATGGCCCATGAATTGTTTTATCCAGGGTGGGATTCCTCACCCCGCCAAGCACGCACCGTAGCTACCAGCCCGCGAGCGGGGGTTCGGAATGACAAGATTAGCGGGGTTGAGCAGTCCAGCCCCAAGTTGCAATGTGCCTTAGGGACGCGGGGGCGGCTGCGGGCAACGGGGCGGGAGGCCAAACGCGGCTAACGCCGCTGCCTGGCCGGTGGAGCTACTCATTTTCTCTTTCTCTCCTTTGTTTGCTATTACAATGCGCCCTATGCGAAAGACGAACACCTTGCTAACGCTGCTGCTGCTGGCGCACGTGGGGCTGGGGCTGATCTTTAATGCCGGCACCCCGATCTTCGAGGCCCCTGACGAGGACGGCCACTATTTGTTCATCCGCTACTTGCAGGTGTATCACACGCTGCCGGTGCAGAACCTGGACATCAACGGCCCGCGCGCGCACCACCCGCCCTTGTATCACATCCTGGGCGCGCTGCTGACGGCCTGGGTGCCGGTGCGCGGCGGGGCCGAACGGATTGACATGGAAGGCAACCCCAAAGCCTACTTCCGCTACGACGACCCAGAGCGTGACAACAAGGCCATGTGGGTACACTACGGCCCGGAGGAGCTGTGGCCGTACAGCGGGCAGGCGCTGGTGGTGCACCTGGTGCGGCTGCTGTCGCTGGCGTTCTCGACGCTGGGCGTGCTGTTCACGTACCTGGCCGCGCGCCCGCTGCGCGCCGGGTGGGAGGGCGAACGGCTGGGGCTGCTGGCGGCGGCGCTGGTGGCCTTGCACCCGATGGTGCTGTTTATGAGCGGTGTGCTGCAAAACAACACGACCATGCTGGCGGCCGGCGGGTCGGTGGTGTATGGGCTGACGCTCGGGCTGCGGCGCGGGTTTACGTGGCGTACCTGGCTGGGGCTGGGCGGGCTGTTGGGGCTGGGCGTGCTGCTGCAACTGAGTTCGCTGGTGCTGGCCGCGCCGGTGGGGCTGGCGCTGGTGTATGCCGCCGCCTCGGCCGCGCCTGCTCGCCGCTGGCGCGTGCTGGTCAGCGGCGGGCTGGCGCTGGCGCTGCCGATGCTGGCGCTCACCGGCTGGTGGTTCCTGCGCAACCGCGCGCTGTACGGCGACTGGACCGGGAATAATATCGTGGCGCAGATGTGGTGCTGCGACCCGATCCAGCCGTGGCCGGCGCTGCGGCTGTTCCTGACCGGGCTGCTCGGGCGCTTCGGGCAGGGGCTGATGATTACCTATCCCAACCCGATCTATTACGCCGCCGCTGTGGTTGCGCTGGCCGCGCTGGCCGGGTGGAGCGTGGCGGCTATGGCTCGGCGGCGCGCAGCGGTTGCGTCGGAACGCGCGCCCGTGACAGTGGAGACGCGGCTGTGGGTATTGCATTTGGGCATCATCGCCACGGTGTGCGGGGCGCTGGTGTTCTACGCCGCCACGGTCGCGCCGGGGCTGCCGGGTCGCTACCTGTTCCCGGCCTTCCCGTCGCTGGCGGTGATCGTGGCGGGCGGCTGGCTGGCATGGTTCCCGGCGCGGTGGCGCACTGGCGGGGCGCTGGCGCTGGCCGGGCTGATGCTGGCGGCGACGCTGTTTGCCATTTACGGGCTGCTGCTGCCCACCTACGCCCCGCCGCGCACCGCCTCGGCCGGCGAGATCAGCCGGGCCGCGCCGCTGGAGGCCAACATCGGCGACACGGCGCAGGTGCTGGGCTACACGCTTAGCAGCACGAGCGTGCAGCCGGGCGGCATTTTGGAAGTGACGATCTACTGGCAGCCGCTGTCGCGCACGGATGTGCCTTACACGGTCTTCTTGCAACTCTACGACCCGGCGCGGGGCGTCGTGGCGCAGATTGACAGCTACCCCGGCCTGGGCGACTACGCCACCACCGTCTGGGACGTTGGCCGCCCGATTGTGGATGTGTACCGCTTGAAGATTCCGGCCGACGCGCCGGCCGCCGACGCCCAACTGGTGTTCGGCCTGTACAACGGCAGCGACGGCGTCCGCCTGCCCGTCACCGGCCGCGACGCCGGGCCGGCGGATTTGGCGTGGGTGCAGTTTGGGAGCGTCGTGGTCGCGCCGTAGAGGTCGGAGGTCGGAGGCCGGAGAAGAGCAGTCGGCAGTCGGCAGAAGGCGGCGCAGCGAGGCCAAAGGCGAGAGGTCGGAAGTCAGAGGTCGGAGGGGCCAACTCATCGCACGCGGGTTGGCGGGTAAATTTTTGGCGTCTAATCCGCACCCGGAGGTGAGTGAGGCGATTGGGTGGGGGAGGTGTTTTTGGGTGGCGCGGCGATGCCAAAGGTTACGCTAACGCTTGAGACAAGATTAGACAAATCCTAAATCGCCCGCCGCGTTGTGCGATGAGTGGGCCGCTTGTCAGCCGGCCCACTCATCGCACGCGGGTCGGCGGGTAAATTTTTGGCGTCTACTGATATTTCGATTGCGAAATTGACACATTCCGTCGGCGCTGCGCCCTGACTTCAACGTCCGCCGGCCGCCGCATCGCACCAAGCGCTATTGAAATCAGCCGAACCGACCGAAACGAAAAAAGCGACCCCAGGCAGGCTTGGCCTGCCTGGGGTCGCTTTTTTCGTTAGCACTTGCAAATGGCTGCGCGGCACACAGCCTGTTCCGGCTAGGGCAGCAGCGGCCAGTCGCCGCGATAGGGCAGCACCCACAAGTCGGCCGGGCCGAATTGCAGGGTGAAGTTGATGGCCTTGATCTTGTCTTTGCGCTCGGCCTCGACGGTCAGCACAATAAATTCGGCGGCGGCGGAGGCGTCGGCCGGCAGAAGCGTGACGCCTTTCAGCGCCCCCAGCGCGGGGCCGACCGGCAGGATCACCTGCTTGCGCGTCAGCTCGGCCCCCAACTTTTCGAGGTGCTCCAGCGGGCAGGCGTAGGCGGGCACATAGAAGCGCACCGGCCGCTGCCACAGCGTGTCGGGGTCGGCGGCGCGCTGCCAGTTCTCGCGCTGCTGAAACCGCACCTGCCCGTTAAAAATCCACATCGCCCGCCAGCTTTCGGGCTTGGCGTTGAGGGGGGCCGCCATCCAGTACACGGTCAGCGGGCTAAGGCCGGTGTCGGTGAGCTGCCAGCCCCGGCCGCAGGTGGCGCAGACCCAGGCGATCTCGTCTTCCTCGGCTGGAAGGGGCGTGCTGCACTGCGGGCACTTCAGCAGGACGAGTTCGACGCTGCCGCTCATGCCGACCCCTTGGCGCGGTGCTCGATCTCTTCGCCCCAGCGGAACAGGCGATAGCCGGCGGCGATTAGCAGCGCCCCGGCGACCAGCGGCACCAGCAGCAGCGCCAGGCTGTCGCCGTCGTCGCTGTTGGCCACCAGCAACAGCGCCAGCGCCAGGCCGTCCACCAACACAAACGACCCGGCCGCCGTGCCGGCCACCAGCATCAGCGCGCGGTAGTAGACGTTGCCGGGGGCCTTGCCATACAGCACGCGGCCGGTAAAGCCATCCACCACCACCTGATAGGCGCGCTGGCGGTAGGTGTAGCGCGCCACCCAGAGCGGGTAATACACCAGGGCCAGCGTGCGCCGCAAGAAGCGCAGGATGATCTGCGACACGCGGTCGAGCCGGCCGCGCCCACGCGCTTGCTGGTTCCACAGGCCGTTGGCGCTGTCGGCGGCCTCGGTCTGCGAGCCGGTCGGCTCGAACACCATGCCCTCGCTGTGCAGCGCGTCGGGATCGTAGGCGGCGAACTGCGTGCCGGCCAACCCGATGCGCTCGACGCCGAACTCGGCCACGTCGCCGGCCGCGCCGGTCCAGTCCACGGCTTCCATCACCTGCACCTCGCGCGGCTCCCAGCGGGTGCTGTCGCCGGAGCGCACCTTCTCCTGGCCGAACAGCCAGCCGGCCATCATGGCCTGTGCCCGCCAATAGGGCAGGTAGACCAGGAAGGTCTCGGTGATCGCGGCCCGCTGCTTCAAATCCATCGCGCGGTTGAAGCCGCCCCAAAAGCCGCGCACGGCGGTAAGGGCCTGGTCGCGGTCAACGCGGCGGGCCACCTGGTAGCGGGCCACGCCGCGCTCGCCGCGCACCAGCGAGCGCGCGTCGCAGTACGGGCACTTGACGATGCGCTGCCCCTCGCGGATGGAGAGCACGCCCGCGCAGTTGGGACAGGCCAAGCCGGTGATGGTGTCAGCCATGCCTAGACCTTTGCGGAGACATAGGCGGCCAGCGCGAACACCGGCACGGCGAACACCGCGCCGAGCACCAGCGCCGCCACCAGCCCAATGCCGAAGCCCAACCCGCCGCCGAGGGCAAAGCCGACCAGCGGGAACAGGCTGATGACCAGAAAGCCGAGCGTGGAGAAGGCGGCTACCGCAAAGTAGGGCACTTCGGCCTTGGCCGGGAACAGGTTGGCAAACACCTTGCCCGACGCGCCCTCGACCAGGGCGGTGTAGCTCTTGCCGGCGAAGTCGTATTTGAAGATGTAGACCGGCAGATGCACCAGCGCGGCTTCGAGCACCTGCTCGGCCGCCACGCCGCGCCCGGCCAGCCAGGCGAGCATGGCCGGGAAGGGCACGCTGGGGGCCACGGCCTGCGCGTCGAGGCCGGGGTCGTACTTTTGCAGGTCGCCGGCCGGGATCGCCAGGGCTTTGATCTCGCTGACGGAGATGGCCGCCGCCGGCTCGAGGTAGACCTGCTCTTTGCCGGCGGCGGTGCGCGCCTTGCAGTACCACACCGGAAAGTATTGGAAGGCGGCCGAGGTGACTTTGGCCTTGCGGTCGAGGTCTTTGACGGTCGCGTTGCCGGCCATCCAGCGGTGCAAGTTGGCGCGGGCGGCGTCGGGCACGACGGTGCAGGCCAGCGACCAGTGAAAGACGACCTTGCTCTTGTCGAGGTAGACCGACGACGAGCAGTAGGGGCAGATGAGAAATAGCTGGCCTTCGTCGGGGTGGAGCAGGCCGCCGCATTGGGCGCATTTGATTTCGGCGGAGGGGAGCGCGATGGGTTGAGCGGTCATAAGAATATTCCGAGCGCATTATAGCAGGGGGCGGGCAACGGGCCGCCGGCCGGTCTGAAAATTTTGGTGGCTGGCCCAAAACGGCTGCGACCAAAAACTGCGAATGCACCCAGACGCGGGCGGGCGGCGACGGGCCGCGGGCGGGGGCGGTGGTTATTGCTGTTGCGTCTAATCTTGTCTCAGGCATTCGCCTGACCTTTGGCGTTTGGTATCGCACCTGAGTTGGGCAGGATTGTTGTTGCGTCTAATCTTGTCTCAGGCGGGCGGTTGACCTTTGGCGTTTGGTATCGCACCTGAGTTGGGGAGGATTGTTGTTGCGTCTAATCTTGTCTCAGGCGGGCGGTTGACCTTTGGCGTTCTCTCCCCCTCCCCGACTCTGGCAATGCCACCGTTCTCCCGTAATCCAATTCGTGCAATTCGTGCAATTCGTGGCTAAGGTCTTGCCGCCCGGCTTGCGCCAAATCAGAACATATGATTCACTTGCGTTCACGAGTCACCGTCGGCTACAATCTTAAGACTCTGTTAACGACGCGCCGGGTGCCCATGCCAATTGCCAGCGACCTGCCCCTCAACCAAGTGCTCCACGGCGACTGCCTCGCCGAGCTGGAAAAGCTGCCGGAGAAATCGGTGGACCTGGTGTTCGCCGACCCGCCCTACAATCTCCAGTTGCAGGCCGATCTGTACCGGCCCAACATGAGCAAGGTGGACGCCGTCACCGACGCCTGGGATAAGTTCGGCAGCTTCGCGGAGTACGACGACTTCACGCGCCGCTGGCTGGCCGCCTGCCGGCGCGTGCTCACCGACACGGGCACGCTGTGGGTCATCGGCACCTATCACAACATCCACCGCGTGGGCACGGCGCTGCAAGACCTGGACTACTGGCTGCTCAACGCGCTGGTGTGGATCAAGGTCAACCCGATGCCGAACTTTCGGGGCACGCGCTTCACCAACGCGCATGAAGAACTGCTGTGGGCTCAAAAAGTGCGCGGGGCGCGCTACACCTTCAACTACAAGACTATGAAGGGCCTGAACGACGACCTGCAAATGCGCAGCGACTGGCACCTGCCGCTGTGCACCGGCAAGGAGCGTCTTAAGATTGACGGCGTGAAGGCGCACCCGACGCAGAAGCCGGAGGCGCTGCTGTACCGCGTGATCCTCGCCAGCAGCAAACCCGGCGACGTGGTGCTCGACCCGTTCTTCGGCACCGGCACCACCGGCGCGGTCGCCAAGACGCTGAACCGCCAATACGTCGGCATCGAGCGCGAGGCGCGCTACGTGCAGTTGGCGCGCACCCGGCTCGAAGCGGTGCAGCCGCAGATGTTCTCGGACGATGTGTACAGCTTCGACCGCCAGGAGCGGCCGGCGCGGCTGCCGTTTGGGGCGCTGCTGGAGAACGGGCTGCTGACGCCGGGCCAGACGCTGCGCTTCGGCGGGCGCGAGGCGGTGGCCGCCACGGTGCTGGCGAACGGCCATCTGCGCCACGGCGAGACGGTCGGCTCGATCCACGCGGTGGGGCGGGCGATTCAGAACGCGCCCTGTAACGGTTGGGAGCATTGGTACTACGAGGCCGAGGGCGGGGCGTGGCAGCCGATTGACCACCTGCGCGCCCAACTGCGGGCCCAGCCCATGACGGCGGCTGAGACAGCCGCCAGCGCCGAGGCCGAGCCGGGGACGCCGCTGGCCGTGGCGCTGCCCGCGCCGATAGTCGTAGCCAAGAACGGCAACGGGTACAAGCGCAAAGCCGCCGCGCTGGCGGGGGACTAGGCAGGGGCCAAACAACCAGTCACCGCAAACTGGCCTGGGGGGACTTGTGCGTCTAATCCGCGCGACGGGGGTGAGTGCATTTGAGGGAGGGGGAGGTAACTGGAACGCGCTAGGCGGCAAACAGCTTTCAAGCCGCCTCCCACACCCCTCAGGCAGCACACCGCCTGGAACGGGATTAGACGAATTTTAATACCCTCAGAGCGTTGTGCGGTGATGCCCCGCAGTTTTTGCCGTCCTATCCCCCACCCCAGATTCCGCCTAAAACAGCCTATCCGCCTGCTATCAAGTCCTCCGGCCGCGCTTCTGATAGAATCTGATTGTGAAAATAAGCGATAAGTAAGGGTCGCCACTCGTTGGACTCGTTTGGCTCGGACTGTTACAGGAGCGTCACCGCATGGAAGAACCCACTGGCTTAGACAATCAACTGATGCGCCCGGACCGCCCGGTGGGCATTATCGGCTACGGCGCGTACGTGCCGCGCTACCGGCTGCCCGCCACCGAAGTGGCCCGGGTGTGGACCGAAGGGGCGGGCGCGCTGCCGATCAAAGAAAAGGCCGTGCCGGGGCTGGACGAGGACGTGGCGACCATGTCCATCGAGGCGGCGCGCAACGCCGTGGCGCGGGCCGGCATCCACGCCCACAACATCCGCGCCGTGTGGGTGGGCAGCGAGAGCCACCCCTACGCCGTCAAGCCGACCGCGACCATCGTGGCCGAGGCGATTGGCGCGGTGCCCAACACGCAGGCGGCCGACTGGCAGTTTGCCTGCAAGGCCGGCACCGAGGCCATGCAGGCCGCCATCGGGCTGGTGGGGTCGGGCATGGGACACTACGCTTTGGCGATCGGCATGGACACCGCCCAGGGCCGCCCCGGCGACGCGCTGGAGTACACGGCGGGCGCGGGCGGCGCGGCCTACCTGATCGGCCCGGCCGACGAGGCGCTGGCGGTCTTTGAAGGCTCGTACTCCTACGTCACTGACACGCCCGACTTCTGGCGGCGGCAGCACGAGAAGTACCCCGAGCACGGCCAGCGCTTTACGGGCGAGCCGGCCTACTTCAAGCACATCACCACTGCCGCCGAGCGCCTGCTCGATCTGACCAACACCCAGCCCAGCGACTATCGCTACGTGGTACTGCACCAGCCCAACGTCAAATTCCCGCAGCGGGCGGCCAAGACGGTGGGCTTCACCGACGAACAGATCAAGACCGGGCTGCTGGTCGGCGTGATCGGCAACACCTACGCCGGGTCGGCCATGATCGGGCTGACGGCCGTGCTGGACGAGGCCCAGCCGGGCGACCGCATCCTGCTGGTATCGTTCGGCAGCGGGGCCGGGTCGGACGCCTTTGCGCTGCGGGCCACCGACGCGCTGACCGCACGGCAGGGGCTGGCCCCCAAGACCAGCGACTACATCGCCCGCCGCACGCAGATTGACTATGCCGCCTATGCCCGGCTGCGCGGCAAGTTGGTGATGGACTAATCGAATGCGCGAGATCTATATAGCCGCCGTCGGGCTGACGCCGGTCGGCGAGCATTGGGAAACAGGGCTGCGGCAACTGGCGCTCCAGGCTATCCTGGCAGCGCAGCAGGACTTCGCCCAGCACGCGGGCGGCGGCGCGCCCCAGCCGGAAGCGTTGTATGTGGGCAACATGCTGGCCGGGCAACTGAGCCAACAAGAACACCTGGGCGCGCTGGTGGCCGACTATGCCGGGATGCGCGGGATCGAGGCCGTCACGGCCGAGGCGGCGGGCGCGTCG
>Ga0163144_10027597_pt1 | contig 10989 bp, 7 predicted proteins | sample OliLak19BULKMAT1_FD_123175 | JGI IMG/M metagenome (GOLD analysis project Ga0163144, IMG submission 123175) | Freshwater microbial mat bacterial communities from Lake Vanda, McMurdo Dry Valleys, Antarctica - Oligotrophic Lake LV.19.BULKMAT1 | ecosystem: Environmental > Aquatic > Freshwater > Lake... | reverse complement strand
GTGCCGGTCTGCGGCACGTCGCAGATCAGCTCGCCCTGGCGCGCGCACACGCCCATGCCCGCCGTGCACGGGTCGCCGAGCGTGGTGAAGATCTCGTCGACGTCGCCCATGCAGTCGTCATCGAGCCCGTTGCACAGCTCGGAGCTCGGCGCGCCCGCGACCGCGGAGCACTCCGTGTCGTCGCCGGCGCCGTTGCAGCGGATCACGCCGAACCGCTCGCAGGTGCCGTCGCCGTCGGAGCACAGGTCGCCGACGCCGGCGTAGCCCTCGTCGATCATGCTGTTGCAGTTGTTGTCGGTGTAGTCGCAGACCTCGACGGTGGGCGTCTGGCCCTGGCAGATCAGCCCGCCGACGCCCGTGCACAGCGACACGCCCGCGCAGGTGCCGGCGGCGTTGGTGATGTCGCAGGCGGTGCCGCCGGCGACGCCGTCGTCGATCAGGAAGTCGCAGTCGTTGTCGGCGCCGTCGCAGACCTCGGACATCGCCTCGGGCGCGTTGCAGCCGCCCCAGCCGGCGTCGGCGTCGCAGATCTCGACGCCGTAGCAGGTGCCGACGCCGTTGGCGTTCATGCACGTGCGCACCGCGCCGTCGTTGTCGGCGTTGCAGTCGCACGAGCCGGTGTCGGGGATGCAGAACCCGCCCGCGTGCTCGCCCGTCGGATCGTCGCCGCACGAGTAGCCGTCGGGGCACGAGCCCTCGAAGCAGCCCGGCAGGCAGTAGTTGCCGCCGTCGAGCTCGATGCACGCGCCGCCGGGACACTGATCGTCGTCGGTACAGGCGACGCATTGGCTGACGACGACGGGGAGGCACAGCGAGCGCAACACGCCCTCGACCTCGGTGACGCGACACTCCCAGCCCAGCGGGCAGTCCGCGGTGCAGCCGAACGTGCAGACGTCCTCGATCGGCCCATCGACGCACACGCCGCCCGCGCAGTCGGCGCCCGTGTCGCAGACCTGGCCGAAGCTCTCCGGCGGTGCGTCGGCCGGCGGGCCGGCGTCGATCTCCGTCTCGGCGTCGATCGGCGAGCCGTCCTGGCTGGGGCCCGCGCTGCCGGGCCCGCACGCGCCCACCGCGATCACGAGGAGGAACAGGAGGAGGTTGCGCATCTAGATCGCCCTGCAGTTCGCGAGCGCGCCGGCCGAGCCCGCGCCGCCGGAGACGCCACCGGAGTAGCCGCCCACGCCGCCGCCGCCACCGGAGCCGCCCGTGAAGGTGTTGGCGGTCGCGCCGCCCGCGCAGTAGTCGGGCGAGCCCCCGACCCCCGAGGAGAAGATGCCGAAGCTGACGCCGCCGCAGCCGCCGCCGCCGCCCGAGCCCGCGCCGCCGTTGCCGCCGTCGCCGCCGCGCCCGCCCTTGCCGGTACACAGCGACAGGCCGTTGGGCTGCCCGGGCTGGACCTGCCCGCCGCCGCCGCCCACGCCGCCGAGGCCGCCCGCGCCTGCGATGCCGCCGGTGCCGCCGGTGCCGCCGTCCCCGCGATCGACCGCGTTGCTCGAGATCACCGGAGCGGTCGCGCCGCCGACGAGGAAGATGCCGAACGCGCCGCCGCCGGGACTGCCGCCGACGCCGCCGTTGCCGCCACAGCCACCCGAACCGCCGCCGCCGCCGTGGCCGCCGAGGACGTCGTGGCAGTTGGACGCGGTGCAGTAGCCACCGCCGCCAGCGCCGCCGCCGCCGCCACCGCCGCCGGGCGCGCCGAGCACGCCGTTCGAGCCCGTCGAGCCGACCCAGTGATCCCCGGCGACGTTCAGGCCGCCGTTGACCGACGCGGCCTGACAGCCGAGCACGCCCGTCGCGTTGCCGCCGGTCGAACCGGTGACGCCGTCGGTGCCGACCTGCGTCCAGCCCGTCGTGGTCTGCACGGTGCAGACGTTCGCCGACGCGTTGAGCCGACCGTCGAACCCGCCGCTCGCGGCGCCGCCGGCGCCTCCACCGGGGCCGTTGCCTGGCTGGCCCGCGAACCCGTCGAACGCGCTGAACTTGGTGTACGTGCCGCTGACCTCGCAGCGATTGCCGCCGCCGTTGCCGCCGCCGACGTCGTCGCCCGCGCCACAGGTGCGGTCGCCGCCGTTCGCGTACTGGCGATTGCTCAGCGCGGCGTTGCACCACGGGGTCGTGTCGGTCCCGTAGGTGCCGCTCGCGAGCTTGGCGTCGTACGTCGCCGCGACGTACGCGTCGCCGTTGACGCCGAGCGTGCCGTTGCCGCCGGCGCCGCCCGCGCTGCCCGGCCCGCCGCGGCCCGCGTAGACGAAGTTGTTGCGGAGCTGGAGCGCGCTGGTCGAGCCGCTCACGTAGATCGCGTACGAGTTGCCGCCGACCTTGGCGTTGAACGAGCCGCGCACGACGAACCCCTCGAACACCGTCGGCGAGGTGATGCCGGCGGCGATCACGGTCGCGTCGTGGACGCCGCCGAACGTCGACACGCCCTGGATGACCGTGCTCGTCGTCGACAGGTGCCGCTCCCAGGTGTCCGCGCGGTAGCCGCCGAACAGGCTGCGACCGTTCGGCATGCCGAGCGGCTCGTCGTAGGTGCCGTCGGCGACGCGGATGCTCGCCGCGCCGGTCAGGTTCGCGCGGGTGATGCCGTACGCGATCGACGCGCACGGGTGGCGCCCGCCGCCGGTGGCCGTCGGGCCGCCACCGCAGGTCACGTCGTTGGTGCCGTTGCTCGCCGAGACGTAGATCGCGGTGGCGTCGAGGACGAACTCGCAGCCGTCGATCGCGGAGCCGTTGAGGTTGTACGTGCCGCCGTTGCAGGTCATCTCGCACGCCGCGGCGCCGGCGTTCACCTCGCACGTCCCGGCCGCGTTGGGCGCGGCGTACAGCGTCGTGCAGTTGATCTCGCACGTGCCGCAGGTCGTGTCCTTGTCGTAGAGCCCGGTCGCGGGGTTCTTGTAAGCCTGGTCGACGAGGCCGTCGCAGTCGTCGTCGGCGTAGTTGCAGGCGTCGGTGCCCGACGGCGTGCCCGGCGACGCCGAGCACTCGGTGGCGCTGCCGTCGGTCATGCAGATCGTCGTGCCGGAGCGCTGGCAGATGCCCATGCCGACGGTGCAGCCGCCGCCCAGGCCGGCGAACCCGTCGTCGACGTTCATGTCGCAGTCGTCGTCGACGCCGTTGCACGCCTCCAGCGCCGTCGGCCCCGCGACCGCGGAGCACTCGGTCGCGGTGCCGCCGCCGTTGCACCGTCGCGCGCCGTACCGGAGGCACGCGCCGACGCCGTCCTGGCACAGGTCGCCGAGATCGGTGAACGCCTCGTCGGTGGCGCCGTCGCAGTTGTCGTCGATGAAGTTGCACGCCTCGGCCGCGGGCGACGGGCCCTGGCAGACGAAGCCGCCCGCGCCGCCGCAGGTGTTGACGCCGGCGCAGGTGCCGTTGGCGTTGGTGATGTCGCAGTCCTCGCCGCCGCCCACGCCGTCGTCGATCACGAAGTCGCAGTCGTCGTCCTGGCCGTCGCAGTCCTCGGTCGACGGCACGCGCGCGCTGCAGTTCTCCCAGCCCTCGGTCGCGTTGCACGTCTCCATGCCGAAGCAGGTGCCGACGCCGTTGGTGCTCGCGCACGTCCGCGTCATGCCTGCGTTCGCGGCGTCGCAGGTGCACGAGCCGGTGACCGGCACGCAGAACATCCCGGGGTGGGTGCCGTCGGGATCCGCGCCGCAGGTATAGCCGCCGGGGCAGTCGGTGCCGCTGGCGCACGCCGCGGCGCAGTGCTCCTCGCCGTCGATCTTGAGGCAGCCGCCGCCGGGGCACTCGAGATCGCCGGTGCACCGCGAGCAGTGGTACTGCGCCTCGGGGATGCAGAGATCGACGTTGCCGCTCGGCAGCTCGACGGTGCGGCAGTTCCAGTCGTCGGGGCAGTCGTCGGCGCACTCGCGCGAGCACAGCCCGCCGCCGCCGCCCGCGCCCTCGACGCAGTATCCGGTCGCGCAGTCCTCGTTGCCGGTGCACGCCTCGCCGAAATTGCCGGGCGCGGCGTCGGGCACGACCTCCGCGTCGGCCTCGGGTCGAGCGTCGGCCGGCCCGCCATCCGGAGCGGTGTCCGGACTCGACGCGCACGCGCCGATGCCGACGATCAATAGAATGAAGCACGCAAGCGGGGCCCCCCAGCGCATCGGCATCGATCCTAGGCGCATCGGACGAGCGAGCACAACGGCGACCGCGTGGTGGTCGGCTCACGAAGCCACGAAAGTCACGGCCGGGATCCGCGTATGCTCGACACCTACCCGTGCCGCCCAAGCTCCTCGAACCCGGCGCCGTCGTCGGAGGTGAGTACCGCGTCGTCGCGTTGATCGCGACCGGCGGGATGGGCGCGGTCTACGAGGTGGAAGATCCCGGCGGCGCGCGCTACGCGCTCAAGGCGCTGCTCCCCGAGGTCGCCGGCGACGCGCTCGCGCACAAGCGGTTCCGCCGCGAGGTCAACGCCGTCAAGCTGCTCCGCCACCCCAACCTCGTCCGCGCCGTCGACGATCTGATCGACGACGGCGTGCTCTACCTCGTGCTCGAGCTCGCGCTGGGCCCGACGATGTGGGACGAGCTCGAGCGCGGGCCGATCCCACCGCGCCGCACGCTCGACATCGCGCGGCAGGTCCTCGACGCGCTCGGGCACGCGCACGAGCAAGGCATCGTCCACCGCGACCTCAAGCCCGACAACGTGATCCTGACCCGCGGCCCCGACGGCCCGCACGTCAAGCTGATCGACTTCGGCGCGGCCAAGCTGATGGAGACCGCCGCGATGGCGCTCGGCGACGTCCGGCTGACCCGGCGCGGGACGACGTTCGGCACGCCGCGCTACATCGCGCCGGAGCAGGCGCGCGGCGCGCAGGTCGACGGCCGCGCGGATCTGTACTCGCTCGGCGTGATCGTGTTCGAGGCGCTGACCGGACAGCCGCCGTTCCTCGGCGACGACGACCGCGAGCTGATGCGCGCGCACGTCAAGGATCCGCCGCCGACGCTGAGCGACCGCGTGCCCGACGCGCGCTGGCTGACCCCCGAGCTCGAGGCGCTGCTCGCGGTCGCGCTGGTCAAGGCTCCGGACGACCGGTTCCCCGACGCGGGAGCGATGCGCGACGCGGTTGAAGTCGCGCTCGCGTCGATCGCGCACCACCCCTGAGGTATCGTCATCGTCCATGACGGACGAAGCTCCGAAGGCCCCCGCGTTTCCCACCAAGACTCCGGCCGCGGCGCCCGCGCCCGAGGTCGCCGCGTCGCCGCCGCCGATGCCGCCGCCCACCGGCGCGGTCCCCGACGGCAGCGGCCCTACGGCGGTCGCGGCCGCGACGGGCGACGCCGGTGCGGCTGCCGAAGCGGCGCCCGCTTCGGATCCGGATGTCGAGGACAAGCCGAAGGTCCCGATCATCCCGCAGGGGTGGGGCGATCCGAACAAGCGCACCGCGCCCAAGCGGTGGAACGAGGGCTCGCGCAGCGACGACCCGACGGTGCGCACCGTCCACGCGCCGCTCCAGCCCGGCATCGGCGACGGCAAGGCGTTCCTGTTCCTGTTCGGCTTCAAGCGCGCCGCCAAGATCGATCAGGGCATGCTCGCGCGCGAGCTCGGCGAGATCGACGACGACGTCCAGCTGCTGCGCAACGCCGGCTACACCGTCGTCGTCGATCCCCAGGCGACGCGCGAGGACTTCATCAATACGGTCACCGGCCAGGGCGAGGGCGTCACCGGCCTCATCCCCGCCGGGTTCTACTGGAGCGCCCACGGCCACTACGACGGCGGCCTCGAGTGCTGCGACGGCGGCATGATCAACCCCGCGGACATCGACACCACGAAGGTCTCGCCCGGGCTGCGCGTCGCGATCCTCGGCGCGTGCTACGTCGGCTCGCGCTCGAAGACGTGGCAAAAGGCGCTCGGCGGCAAGGTGCTGGTCGTCGGCTGGGGCCGCCCGGTGACGATCGATCGCGCGGTCGACTTCCTCGCGCCCGACGACGCGACCTCGACCGACCTCGATGATCTGGTCAAGCGCTGGCTGCTCACCGACGAGGCGCTGCCGATCGAGGCGGAGGACGCCAGGACCCCGGCGCCCGCGAGCTCGCTCGGCAAGCTCGGCGATCTCGCCGAGCGGATCAAGCCGATCGCCGAGATGCTGGGCGCGCGCTGGCGCGAGCGCACCGGCAAGGAGTTCGGCGGCGACGGCCACGGCCACATCCAGCTCGAGGTCCCGCTCCCCGACGGCCGGACCCACTTCGTCGAGGCGTTCCTGTTCGACTCGACCGAGCCGTTCTGCGAGGGCGAGGTGCTGCTCGGCGTCGAGGCGACGGTCGGCGAGATCAGCGCGCTGGTCACGCCGCAGTCCCTGCTCGCCGGGCTCGCGCGTCCGGGCTTCGGTCGGATCGCGCTCGTGAAGAGCGAGACCGAGATGCCGAAGATCGTGACCCAGTCGTTCGTGTCGTACGGCCGCTCGACCGATCAGCACCTCGCGGCGCACCTGTACCAGTGCGCGGTGAAGGCTGATTCGATCGAGAAGGAGCTATTCGGCACGGACGCCGGATAGCTCCTTCTCCGGACCTTCTCCGGACGCAGCCAGCGCGGTCAGAGGACGACTAGAACTCGTCCTTGGCCGTGTGCTCGAGCTCGAGCTTGTCGGCCGCGCGCGCGATCACGCGCAGCGGCAGCTCGAACTCGTCCGGATCCATCGTGTCGAGACACTGCGAGTACACCATGTAGTAGTCGCCGTCCTGGTCCATCGCGAGGCTGCCGAGGACGAAGTCCTTGTTCTTGCGCAGCGCGACGCGCGGGTTCAGGTCGGGCTCGTGACAGACGAACGAGCGGAACTCGATCCAGTCCTTGTCGAACGCGGTGAAATGGTGGACGGACACTTGTTGCGTGCGCTTGTCCTCGAACTCCCAGACCAGCGAGAAGGCCTCGTCGGTGTCGTGGTTGAGGTTGTACTTCGAGCGCGCGAATTCTTTGATCTCACCCCAGGTCGGCATGGCTGACGATGCTTCCATAGCGTTCCGCGCGTCGTCAATCGCACTGGCGCGGATCCTCCGTCGCGGATGTGACAAGAAATCGGCGACGCCGAAGTCGGTCACTCCGGAGGTCTAGATCAGGTCGAGCATCACGCGCGCGCCGAGCGTGAACAGGTCCGCGTCGCGCGCGCCGCCGGTCGCGCCCCAGTCGGCGCGCAGGAGCACGTCGATCACGGGGGAGCGCGGCCCGCGGCTCGGCGTCAGGTGCACGGCGAGCTCGCCGCCGAGGTAGAGGCCGCGGACGTCGCCGAGGCTGCCCGAGATCGACGGGCCGATCGTGACCTTCGAGATCCCGAACCCGATCGTCAGCCGCGTGATCCACGCGCCGGCGCTCGGTAGCCGCACCTCCTCGAGCGCGATCGCGAGCTGCGGCTTCTCGATCAGGCGGCCGCGTGGCTGGTTGCCGAGGTAGCGGTCCTTGATCTCGGCGATGAGCTCGGCCTTGATCGCCTCGATCTCGGACAGCCCGGGCGGCGGCTCGCCGCGCGCGATCATGTCCTCGATCCGCGTGGCCAGGCGCTTCTTCACCGTGTCGAGCACGAGCTGCTGGAGCTCCGCGCGGCTCGGCACAACCGCGATCTTGAACAGGTCGAGCCCGATCCCGAAGCTGATCGGCAGGTCGAGATCCCCGCCCGGCGTGAACGCGCCGCCGATCCCGACCATCGGCCCCAGCGCGATCTTGCGGCGCGTGCGCGCGACCGCGCCCTCGACCACCAGCCGCGCGGTGCTCTTGTCACCGTCGCCGTCGCCATCCGCGCGCGCCGGCCGCTCGGACATCAGCGCCACCACCACGACCACGATCGCCGCGATTCGTTTCACGCCGCGAGCGTACCGCGATCAGCCGCGGATCGGCTGTGTGTCCTCGCGCAGCGCCTGCTCGACGATCCCGGTCAGGGTGTCCTCGCCGATGGAGTCGAACGGGCTCGTCGTGCCAGCCTCGATCACGACGCCGGTGATGTTATCGTGACCGCCGCGCGCGCGGGCCTGCTCGATCAGCTCCTCGAGCGCGAGCGGCAGCTCGATCCCGCCGGCGCACGCCGCGAGCTCCTCGGGCGTGAAGTAGTCGTGGAGGCCGTCGCTGCACATCAGCAGGCGATCGCCGGGCTCGAGCACCAGGTGCGCGTGCTCGACCGAGACGCCTTCGTTCACGCCGATCGCGTTGCACAGCACGCTGCGCAGCTGCGACGTCTGGGCCTCCTCGTCGCCGATCGTGCCGGCGCGGCGCATCACCTCGGCGACGGTGTGATCGATGGTCAGCTGCGAGCAGCGGCCACCGCGGATCAGGTACGTGCGGCTGTCGCCGACGTGCGCGACGAACGCCTCGCCGTGGAGCAGCACCACGACCTCGAGCGTCGTGCCCATGCCGTGCTTGTCCGGCTCGCGGGTGCCGCGCTCGACGACCGCCTCGTTGCACAGCCGCACCGCGCGCTCGAGCAGCGCGCGGATCCGGGCCCGCGCGCGCGACCGCGGGCCGATCTGGAACCGCGTCAGCTCGGGCGCCGCGGCCTCGAGGCAGGTCCGGATCGCGTCGATCGCCATCGTGCTCGCGACGTCGCCGGCGCCGTGCCCGCCCATGCCGTCGGCGAGGATCGCGAACCGGCCGTCGGGATCGACGTACGCCGCGTCCTCGTTCCGCTCGCGGACGAGGCCGAGGTCGGTCCGGGTCACGGCCCTCATGAACGGATCGGACACCACCCGACCATGGTGGGCCGGGATCGAGGATCCGTCACAGCGAATCTGCAACCCGACGAGATCGCAGGGCTCAGCTCGGCTCGATCGCCTTGAGCGAGCGCGGCTTCGCCTTCCGCGCGGCCTCGGGGTTGACCAGCTCGACGGCGTTGCTGGAGAACGCTCGGCCGTCGACCTCGTGGAGCCCGGGCATGGCCTCGGTCATCGTGGTGACGAGGCCGAGCTTCTTGCCCTTCAGCGCGAGGATCGCGGTGCGCCACCCCGGTTCGTGCGGCGTCCAGATCGCGACGACGCGGCCGCCCGCGAGCGCGGTCAGGCTGCCGGCGCGGCACGGCAGGTTCGCGATCACGGTCGAGGCGCGGGTGTCCACCAGGTGGAGCATCGGCTCGACCTCGGCGCGGGACCCGGCGACGACCTTCTGTCCGCGGGCCTTCCAGATCCGCCTGGTGTCCGGATCCTCGTGGTCGAGCGTGTGCTCGCCGAGCGCGCCGCGGATCAGCGCGAGGCCGTCGGCGAGCGCGACGACCTGCTGGTAGCCCGAGCCGAGCACGACGTCGCGCGCCTTCGCCTTGGCGAGATCGATGACGCGCATCGCGCACGGCGTCGCGATCACGGCCTGGGCGCCGTCGACCGAGTACGCGACGCGCTCGAGGTCGCGGTAGTACGCGCTGACCGGCGCGCGGACCTTGCGCGCCCCGCCGTTGCCGACGACGTGGAGCGCGTCGCGGCCCTTGCCGTCGGGCAGCAGCGCGAGGCGGAGCGGGCCGGGGCCGGGCAGCTCGACCGCGCCGGCGCCGAGCTGCTTCGACGGTCGCCAGCCGGTGCGCTCGGGCGGCGCGTCGTGCACGGGCAGCGGCGCGAGCTCGCCGGCCCGGATCAGCGCCTTGCGGCGCGCGTCGATCTTGGCGCGCACCGCGAGGCTGGGCTTGGAACCCGGCCGCTCCCACAGCTGGACCTCGAGGTGATCGAGGCCGTGATGGGCGGAGAACCGCCGCCACATCACCACCGGCTCGAGGTCGAGCTCGGCGATCGCGGCGGCGACGGCGGTGAACAGCTCGTGCTCGCGGTACCGGAACCCCTCGCCGCGCTCGTCCTCGCGCAGGACGCTGACCCGCAGCTCGGCGGGCTGGATCGAGACGCTGTAGCCGGCGCGACCCAGCCGGTAGATCCGCTCGAGCTTCGACGACGGCTTGCCGGTGCGGTCGCGGGGCAGCGGGATCGTCGCGGGCCTCGCCGCGGCGGCGGACCGCGGCCACGGGTGAGCGAGCGCGCCGAACACGCGCTGCAGCGCGGCTCCGCCTTCCACACGTGGGAGCGGTAGCCGTTGCTGTCGCCTGCATCGGCGGTGATGAAGATCTCCTTCGCGCCGGGGTAGCGCTTCGATCCGATGCGCTTCCACCAAGTCTCGGTCGATGTGACGGCGAACACCGGCGTGTCGTGGTCGGTGCCGACATTGACGAAGCCGTCGTTGGCGGCGACATCGTAGACCCCGTACGGGACCGCCTTGCCGACGGCGTCGTCCGGAAAGTCGTAAACGTCGACGAGCTCGGGCTCGTCCTGCGGCTGCCACTCGCGTCCTGCATTCTTGAAGTTGCCGACCAGCTCCTTCTTCTTGGTGTCGACGGAGATGAACGGGACGCCGCGGTCGAGGCAGTCCTGCGCCTTGGCGTTGAGGTGCTCGAACTGCGCGTTGCGATCGGGATACTGCTTGCCCTCGACGGTCTTGGTCGCGGCCTGGAGGCTGTAGCCGTGGTCGCGGAGCAGCTTGGCCACCGTCCGGTCACTCATCCGGATCCCGTGCTGCGCGAACAACTCGGCGGCGAGGATCGCCGTGCTCTTGCAGGTCCATCGCAACGGCGACTTCGGGTCGCCTCGCGTGACCGGGTCGACGAGTTTCTCGAGCGCTGGCCACACTTCGGGGTTCGCCAGCTCGAACGGCCGCTGGCCCGCGCTGCGTCGCACCTTGACGACATCCTCGGGCCGAGCCCCGCTACGAGCTTCGTCCCGACCCTTCCGCACCGTGCTGATCGCCATGCCGGTCGCGCGCGCGACCGCCGCCACACCGCCGTACCCGATCGCGTCGGCCTCGGAGCCCGCCCAGAGACGTCGGGCGCGCTCATCCATGGTCGCCTTCAGCAGGCGCCACTTCTGGCCGACCAATTTCTCCGCGTCCACAGCAACCGTAGATCACGCACGACGCGATCCAGAGTTCATACCGTTGCTCTCATGAGAGGTGGGCTTCGAAGCGGAGCGGGAGCCTCCGGCGATCACCCGGCAGGGTCAGGCCGCGCTGGTTGATGGCGGCGAGTAGCGCGTCGATCGCGC
>Ga0163144_10027596_pt1 | contig 10989 bp, 8 predicted proteins | sample OliLak19BULKMAT1_FD_123175 | JGI IMG/M metagenome (GOLD analysis project Ga0163144, IMG submission 123175) | Freshwater microbial mat bacterial communities from Lake Vanda, McMurdo Dry Valleys, Antarctica - Oligotrophic Lake LV.19.BULKMAT1 | ecosystem: Environmental > Aquatic > Freshwater > Lake... | reverse complement strand
GCGCGTGCCCGTTAGCCCGGAGACCGGCTTGCAGCCTTACCAGGCCCGACGACTCGCGTTCGACCTTGGTTTCACGGGCGATCAGGTCGAAAAAGTCGAAAAGATCATGCTGGCGCTTTCGAAAGTCTTCTTGGAGAAGGATGCGAGTCTCGCCGAGATCAATCCACTCGCTATCACGAAAAAAGGGGACGTCGTCGTTCTCGATGCCAAGATCGACTTCGACGACAATGCACTCTTCCGGCACAAGGACATTGAAGCTCTCCGCGATCTTGGCGAAGAAAACCCCGTCGAAGTGCGAGCAGCCAAGGCGAACCTGAATTTTATCCAGCTCGATGGCAACATCGGCTGCCTCGTCAATGGTGCAGGATTGGCCATGGGGACGATGGACATCATCAAGTATCATGGCGGCGAACCGGCCAATTTTCTCGACGTTGGCGGAGGTGTGACCCCCGAGGCTGCTATTGAAGCCTTCCGAATCATTCTCTCTGATCCGAAGGTGAAGGGCATTCTCGTCAACATCTTCGGCGGCATTGCTAAGTGCGATCTCATCGCGGAGGCACTGGTGAAGGCGGGGCGAGAGGTCGGTTTCAAAGTTCCCGTGGTCGTGCGGCTTGAAGGCACGAATGTTGACAAAGCCCGCGAAATCCTGAACGGTGTGAAACAAGAACTACCGATGATTCAGTCTGCCGCTGGATTGACTGAGGCGGCGAAGATGGTCGTCGCGGCGGCGAAGGCGTGAGAGCTTGAGACTTGCGAAATGTCAATGGTTACTGCAACGCAATCGATGACGGCGGATGAGTTCTTCGAGTGGGCTAACCTGCCGGAGAACGACGGAACTCTCTACGAACTGGAAGCCGGGAGGCCGACCGCGATGTCGTCGCCAGGAAAACAACATGGCACGATCTGTTGGCTCGTTGTGAAAAAGCTGACGGAGTATCTCACGATTCGTGGCGAAGGATATATCTGCACCAATGACACCGGATTGATCGTGACACGGAGTCCGGACACGGTTCGAGGCCCCGACCTCATGTTGTTCCTGGAACACACTGCACTCGATCAGATCACACCGAAACATGCCGAAGATATTCCCACGCTCGTTGTCGAAGTACTCTCCCCTCGAGATTCCATGGGGGCCACGCTTCGTCGAGTTGAACAGTACCTCGCGTTGGGTGTTCCTTTAGTTTGGGTTGTCGAACCGAAAGTCCGGGCGGTTCAAGTGTATCGGCCACAGGAATTTCCAAAAGTGTTAGATGAGATGGATGAATTGAGCGGCAATGGCATACTGCCTGAATTTCGATGTTCGGTTTCGACGTTCTTCACGATCCCTAAACGAACCTGAATCGGACCGTCTCCCCGCGTCCACGATCGACAACATGAGGAATACCATGCGGCTAAAGACGGAAAAACGTTTGTCGGCAGCGGCGCTCACACTACTCGCCGCATTCGCAGTAAGCGGTTGCGACAACAAACCGAAGGCCAAAGGCAAAGGCACCGGGAGCGAAACCACAGCGGTCGGGCTTGCCGTTTTATCCAGTCCCGGTGCTCGCCAAGCTGCCGATGCCTTTCTGAAAAGCCTGAGTGAAGGTAAGGCTTCGCCCGATCAATTTACGGCCTGGTTCAAAAAACAATCTTCCAAGCCGATTGCCCTCGTCGAAGCAGAAGATTGGCTAGCAGGGTTCAAAGGATCGAATTTCATTGGTGGCGAGGAAACCAAGTTCGGCAACAGCATTGTCCTTCGTGGTCGTGCCGAGCCCGCCAAAGATTCGTTCGCTCTCCGAATGACCAAGGAAGGCGACGCCTACAAAGTCGATTGGCTTCATCGATCCAGCCGCATGAGTAGTGGAATTCCCGCTCCGTCCGACATGGACCTGGCGGCCGCCCAGGATACTGCTCGAAATTTTCTCGACATTCTTCTAGGTGGAGACGTTCGCCAAGCACAAGCCTTGATGACCGTGGCGTGGAAAAAATCCGTGTCGCTACTGCCGCCCGGGGTTCAACCGAAGGACGGCTTCGATTACGAGCCGGGATTTTTAACTGGCACCATGCGGACCTGGAAGAGGGATTTCAGTGGCTACTCCTTCTCCAAACCAGAGCTAAACGGCACGAAAGACGGAGCAACCTGGATTGCCGAAATGGACAGTGGTTCTCAAAAAACCCCATACATGCTGAGAGCCAAGAAGCTTGATGGCCAATGGCTGATTGACGAGTTTGCAAAGCAATAGGCCTCCAGGCTTGTACAAAGAAACCCCCGACAGGCCTGGAGGCCTGTCGCCACTCAACCACAAACTAGATTCTCCCCATGAGCATTCTTGTCGATCGCAATACGAAGGTCATCTGTCAGGGCCTTGGCAAGGCCGGGACTTTTCACGCCATTCAGTGCCGAGAATATGGCACCCAGATGGTGGGGGGCATCTCGCCAGGCAAAGGTGGGACCGTCAAGGAGGGTTTCCCACTCTTCAACACCGTGGCGGAGGCGGTTGCCAAAACCGGGGCCAATGCCAGCATGGTGTTCGTTCCACCCCCTGCCGCAGCCGACGCGATCATGGAAGCGGCCGACGCAGGCATCAAGGTCATCGTCGCCATCACCGAGGGTATCCCCGTCCTCGATATGGCCAAAGTCAAGCGGTTCCTGGACACCAAGCCTGGCGTTCGCTTGATCGGGCCAAACTGTCCAGGCATCATCACACCTGGCCAGTGCAAGATCGGAATTATGCCAGGCTACATCCACAAGCCCGGCACCGTTGGCGTCATTAGCCGATCGGGCACCTTGACCTACGAGGCCGTGTTTCAACTCTCGGCTCTTGGACTGGGCCAATCGACCTGTGTCGGCATCGGCGGCGATCCGATCATCGGCACCAACCAGATCGATTTGCTCCAGCTTTTCCAGGACGATCCAGGGACCGAGGCGATCCTGATGATCGGCGAGATTGGCGGCACAGCCGAGGAACGTGCAGCCGAGTTTATCGCCAAGAACGTTAAAAAGCCGGTGGCCGCATTTATCGCTGGACAAACTGCCCCGCCAGGCCGCCGCATGGGCCACGCCGGTGCCATCATCTCGGGTGGCAGCGGCTCGGCTCAGGATAAGATCGCGGCCCTTCAGAAAGCTGGCATCGAGGTTGCGCCCACGCCGGCGGACTTGGGGACAGCTGTAAAGGCGGCGATGGCGAAGCGAAAATAATCTCGGCCTAGCCAAAGTGGATTCACCACGAAGACACGATGCGAACAGAGAAGACGGAAGAATGGTCGGGATCAGCAGGACCAAGTGGATCTAAGTCCTTCCTGCTGACTGACTCCCAGGCTAGTGGATTGCTGCGTACCATTTGCGTTGTCGCGGTGAAAGTTTCCGTGCATTCCCTGTCTGTCCGGCATAAAAAAAGTCGTCGGAATTATCAAAGTCAGGTTCACTTTTGGGGTGCTCCGCAATACAGGTCTTATGTGGAAATGTCCACAGGCAAGCATCGAACCTGAGAGACCCAAACTCTCTCCTTTGTAATGAGCTGAGACGATTGGACGCGGTTTGGCACCTTGCGAAAATAGCCTTCAGATCGCAAGGTCGATTCGGAATGGCACTTCGACTAACACCTTTCATCCATTTGAGGGAAAACATCATGCGACTCCAACTCACCTTCTTTGTCTGCCTTCTCGCTGTTCCCGTTGTCGCGGCCGAGCCTTCTCGTCGAAATATTCTTTTGCTCGTCGCCGACGATCTGGGCTTTCAGGTCGGTTGTTACGGCGACAAGGCCGCCAAGACGCCAAACATCGACAAGCTGGCTGCAAATGGAACCCGGTTCACTCACGCGTTTGCGAGCGTTGCCAGTTGCTCGCCCAGCCGGGCGACGATTCTGACCGGCCTGCCGACACATCAGTGTGGTCAATATGGACTGGCACACGCCACGCACAATGCCCATACGTTTCGCGACGTGCAAAGTGTACCCAAGTTGCTGAAGACGGCAGGCTACCGAACGGGCGTGATTGCAAAGCTGCACGTGCAGCCGGCCGAGGTTTATCCGTGGGATGCCGAGATTCGGAATAACGGTCGCAACGGGGCTCAGATCGCGGAGGCCGCCAAGAAATTTTTCGCGGAGAGTAGTGAGAAGCCATTCTTTTTGTTGGTCGGCTTCACCGACCCGCATCGAGCCAAGAAAGGGTTCGATTCCGAAACGCCTTACAAGGGAGTGCCTCACGAAAAGATCGATGCGAAAGATGTCCCCATCCCGTATCACCTGTCGGACAAGCCCGAGGTGCGTGCGGAGTTGGCTGATTTCTACAGTGCAACAGCCCGGCTCGATTTTGGTGTGGGAGCGGTCCTGAAGGCTCTCGATGACTCGAAACTCGCGGACAGCACACTCGTGATTTTCCTGAGCGATAACGGCATCCCGTTTCCAGGAGCTAAGACCACGCTTTATGATTCCGGCGTTCGTCTGCCGTTGATCGTTCACGCTCCAACTGGAAGAGCGAAAGGGATCACGAACCAGGCAATGGTGAGCTGGACGGACATCGCACCGACCGTACTCGACTGGGCTGGGGTCAAGCCGACACCAGCAATGTCAGGCAAATCTCTGCTTCCGATCTTGGGGGCAGAGGATGTTCTGGAACGTGGGACTGTATTCGGTTCACACCAGTTCCACGAAATCACGATGTATTATCCGATGCGAATGATTCGCACGCGGACGCACAAGCTGATTCGCAACCTCGCTCATCCATTGCCCTTTCCGTTCGCGAGTGATTTATACGGGTCCGACATGTGGCAAGGCGTGCTAGAACGGAAGGACACGATGCTCGGCCGACGCTCGCGCAAGGCGTATGAGCATCGACCGAAGGAAGAGCTTTACGATTTGGAAAAAGATCCGAACGAGTTGACGAACCTGGCCGAAAGCCCGAAACACGCGGATACGTTGAAAGAGTTGCGAACGAAGCTTCTTGCGTGGCAGACGGCCACGAAAGATCCTTGGCTTGTGAAGGAGACACACGAATAAGTCGGCACCGTGCTTGACGATCCCCGGCTATATTGACTACGGTGTTGAAAGGAGGTTTCACGCGTGGCACGCCTGATTGTGATCAAAGGCCCCGACGAAGGTCGGCAATACGAACTGCCGCCCGGCGATTCGATCTCGATCGGCCGGGATCGCAACAATCGCCTAGTGTTGCACGATACGGAGATCTCTCGAAAACATGCCGAGATCCACTCCGTCGATGGAGCGTTTTGGTTGAAGGATCTCGGTAGTGCCAACGGCTGCCTGCTCAACACGAAGCCGATTCGCGAATCCGTCCTCCAAGCCGGCGATCATATAACGCTCGGGCAAACCATTCTGGTTTACAGTTCTGCCCGACCGGAACGGGCCACGGCCTCTTCGGATATTGCCAGCCAGATTCGACTGATTACACGCAAAGACGATGAAGTCCCCTCGGCCATCGTCAAGACCGTCGCCGAGGATGAGGGCAGCCGAATTATGGCCCGCCCGGACCAGGCCGGGACGCAATGGCTGAAAGCTCGCCTGGTCAGCTTGAGCGTGATGTACGAGACGACGCAAGCCATAAGCCACATTCTCGATCTCGATCAACTGCTCGATCGAATCCTGGAATTGATCTTCAATTCCATCCCGGCCGATCACGGCTGCATGATGCTGAAAAACCAGGATACCGGCGAGTTTGAACCGAAGGCAGTGCGGTTTCGAGAATCGGCCCAGGGCCAAGAGAAAATGACGGTCAGCCGGACGATCATGGAATGGGTTCTCGATCAGAAACAAGGCGTGCTGATTTCAGACGCGGCTCGCGATGCCCGTTTCGCGACCGGGAACAGCATCACTCGATTCAACATCTCCGAGGTGATCTGCGTGCCGATGAAAGGCCGGCACGAAACGCATGGCGTGCTATTTCTGGACACGGTGACCAACACCAAGCGGATGGTCGCTGAGGGGCAAGAAGAGCCCCTCGACCGGCTGACCGAAGAACATTTGACTCTCGCCATCGCGATTGCCCATCAGGCAGCCCTGGCTGTTGAGGAGACACGCTACCACCACGCGATGGTGCAAGGCGAACGACTGGCCGCCATCGGCCAAACTATTGCGGCCCTCTCGCACCACATCAAAAATATCATGCAGGGCGTTGTTTTCGGCAGCGACATGGTGCGGTCCGCCATGACGGACGGCGACGACAACATGATGCAGAAGGGCTGGAGGCTGGTCGAAAAGAATCAGGCTAAGATTCACGATCTCGTTTTAGACATGCTGTCGTTCTCGAAGGAACGGGAACCACTCATCGAGATGATCGACTTGAACAAAGTGGTGGATGACGTTGTCGATGTCGTTCGCGGTCGCGCGGAGGACAAGAACGTGACGCTCGATGTTCGGCTTTCGCCAAGCTTGCCGCTCGTACCCGCGGATCCGGATGGGGTTCACAAGGCACTTTTGAACATCCTAAGCAATGCACTCGATGCCGTGGACGATCGAGACGATCCGTATGTCGGCGTACAAACGCTGCTAGAACCGGGCGGGAAATGGGTTCGAATCGTCGTGCTCGATCATGGGGCGGGAATTGATCCAGAGACCTTGAACGATATTTTCAAACCGTTCGTGAGCACGAAAGGGTCGCGTGGAACGGGCCTTGGGTTGCCGGTCAGCAGAAAGCTTTTCCGCGAGCATGGCGGCGACGTGCAGGTCGAAAGCAAGCTCGGTAAAGGAAGCAAGTTCATCATGCGCTTGCCGATGAAAAGTCCGCACGCGGTCGAGGCGATGGGGACCATGGAACAACCGGCACTCGAATGAGAACGCCGGACGTAGAGGGCGGTAGCTCAGGTTTCCAACCTGAGCGACGTCGAACGGCGAGCCCGAGAGCCACAATACGAAGAAATCGCACGAGCTTTATTCATTCGTGGCTCAGTTTGGAAACCTGAGCTACCCCCCGCCAGGGGACGCGGCGACCCAGGAATGCCATCCCATAATCCTTCACGGCGTTGTCCTTCGCGGCAAAGAGGCCCACGCTTGTCGCGGTGAATGAGAAGTGCCATAATTCCCTCGTCGAATATTTGTCGCCTCCCAACCCGAATCTTCACCCGCCATGCACACCCTTCGCTTCGCCTTCCTAGGCCTCTTCCTATTAACGCCGCTCCTGACCGCTGCGGATTGGGATCGCTTTCGCGGCCCCGAAGGGCTCGGAACGGCCACCGATAAGAACGTCCCTGTCGATTTCAGCCCGGCCACGGCACTGTGGAAGACGACGCTTCCCGGAAAAGGAAACTCGTCGCCGATCGTTTCCAAGGGAAAGATCTTTCTGCAATCTGCCTCGGAAGATCGCACCAAGCGAATGTTCTTCTGCGTGGATGCCGCGAGCGGCAAGATCGACTGGACGCGGGATGTAAAGGGGGCCAGCGGCACGATCCACCGCAAGAACTCCATGGCCTCGTGCTCCGCCGCGGCCGATGGCGAACGCGTGTACATCGTGTTCTGGGATGGTGACGAGATCAGCTTCACTGGCTGGGATTATGCAGGCAAAATGCTCTGGCGAAAAGAACTCGGCAAGTTCAAGAGCCAGCATGGTCCGGGCCTGTCGCCCATGATTCTTGGCAATCAGGTCTATCTGAATGTCGATCAAGATGATCTTGCTGAAGTGATCGCGTTCGACACAAAGACCGGGGATATAGCCTGGAAGAAAAGTCGAACCGCGTTCCGTGCCAGCTACACGACACCGTTCGTTTTGGAGCGCGATGGCAAAAAGGAAGTCGTCGTGGGTAGCACCGCTGGTATCACCTCTTACGATCCGAAAGATGGTTCTATCATTTGGAACTGGACTTGGGATTGGAAGGCTGCTCCCAAAGGGAAAAGGAAGGAAGGAGGTGCGCTTCGCAACGTTGGCGGCCCAATTTTCCACGAGGGGATGCTTTTTGCCATTAGCGGCGATGGCAACAGCGATCGCCTCATGGTTGCGCTGAAGGCAGGCAAGACAGGCGAGGTTACGAATAGTGCAATCTCATGGGAAATGACCAAGGGTACGCCTTATGTCCCGATGGTCCTCGCAGCGGGTGAGCATCTTTACTGGATTTCCGACCTGGAAAACAAGGCCCTCTGCGCCGAGGCGAAAACGGGCAAAGTGATCTGGGAAGAACGACTTCCTGGCGCAGGTGAAGTCTCAGCTTCGCCAGTCATGGTCGATGGCAAGATTTATTCGATCCACGAACGTGGCCGAGTGAGCGTGTTCGAAGCGAAGCCCAAATTCAAGCTACTCGCGGATAACGATCTTAAGGAAGACGTCTATGCCAGCCCTGCGGTTGCAGATGGAAGGCTTTACATTCGAGGTGTGAACACGCTCTTCTGCTTCGGGAAGAAGTGACCCGACACTCTCATTTTCGCTTCCTAGCGAGAAGCTGCAAAACCTTCTCGCTCGGGATCGCGAACTTGATATTTTCTGACTTGAGCCCGGCAACCGCGACGCCTACGACGTTGCCTTTGATATCCACGACCGGCCCGCCGGAATTGCCGAACGTCATGCCCCCCTCGACGTCGATCCGGCTGGGCTTTCCGCTCTTGGGATCCTTGCGAAGCGAAATGACCTTCGTTGGCCGAACCGATATCTCCGCGCCAAGTTGATCGCCCAGCGGGAACCCGAAGACAAATAGACTTTGCAGATCGACGAGATTCGAATTCTTGGGAACGACAATGCCCTCTGGCACAAAGTGTCGTTCTCCGATCTCGAGAATGAATGGCCGAATGACGGCCAGATCGTTTTCGATATCCACATCCAACAACTCGCCTCCGAGGCGGTATTCCTTATCTCCCAAGCCGCTATTCACAACCAGGTTGATCACCCGTGGCCCGGGTTCTCCATCCCCCTTGAGGCCGACGACGTGCGCATTCGTGAGTACCAGCCGAGAGTCCTTCTCCACGAAACCGCTACCGGAGCCGGTCTTCCCGTCTTTGTAGGCGACAATGACTCGAACGGTTGCTTTCTTGACGCGCTCGACGGTTTCTTGCGTGGGGCTTGAGAGATCAACGGGCTTGGCGGGAACAGGCGGCCCAGGGCGTGGCGAGGTGCCCTGTACAACCGGAGTGCTACCTTTTGGCGTCTCGGGATCCTTGGTCCGAAGAACCAGCACAAGTGCGATGGCACCACCGACCACCAGAAGCCCCCCTAGGATTATTCCGCCGAGGACCAGCGGAGGCAACGCTTTCTTGCCGGCGTGGGTACTCTCCCCCCGGTCGGCTTCTCCACGGGGCACTCGTTGCCGGTATTGGGGTGGCGATTCATCATCGAGGGGTTCAACCTTGGGCCGTGGGGCAGGCTTCGCGGGTTCGTCGTCGAAATCAAATGCGCCAGCCATGTGAACGTCCTGTTGGAGAGTATGCAGTGATCGTACACGACCGCATGGAAGTGGGAAAGCTGCAAGTGGACTCATTCGTTCTTCTGCCGTATCATTCGACCGATGCCCCCTCCACCGTTGCCGAGTTCCGAACTCGATCGGTTTCTCGAAACCGTTCGCCGCTCTAAGCTGCTGGCCGCCGGTCGCGTGGAAGCCTTGATCTCGGAGGCTCCCAAGGGGGCTGGCAGGGATGTGGACAAGCTCGGCGCGTACCTTGTGGAACGCGGTGCATTGACTCAGTTCCAGTTCACCAAGCTCAAACAGGGAACATTTCAGGGCCTCGCACTCCGGCATTTCCACATCCTCTCGCCGCTAGGCCGAGGAGGGATGAGCACAGTTTATCTCGCTCACGACACTCGGAAACCGGCCGGTCGTCAAGCATTGGTCGCCTTGAAGGTACTGCCAGCCAAGAAGGCTCGCGAAGAAGACCGCATGTTGGCTCGCTTCATTCGCGAGATGGACTTGGCCCAACGCGTCAGCCATCCGCATCTCACAAAAACTTACGAGGCCGGCGATTTCAACGGTGTCCACTTTATCGCGATGGAGTATATCCGCGGCCAAAGCTTGCGAAAATTCGTCAGTGACCATGGTACGCTCTCGGTGCCACGCGCTGCGAGATTCTTCGCGGAAGTCGCCGATGGCCTGCAAAGCGCCCATGATTTGGGGCTCGTGCATCGCGATCTCAAGCCATCAAACATTATGGTCACACCGAATGGCCATGCCAAGATTCTGGATTTGGGGCTCGCACTCGCGATCAACGAGGAGTTGCCGAAAGACAAGAAGATTGTTGGCGGGCAAGGATACGTGGTCGGCACCATGGACTACATCGCCCCGGAGCAAGTCGATGATCCGACCGGCGTGGACGGGCGTGCCGACCTGTACTCGCTTGGCTGCTCCATGTACTTCGCGTTGACGGGGCAGCCGCCGTTTCCGGGTGGAACGTCGCTTGAGAAAATGAAACGCCATCAGCGGGACTATCCGGACCCGATCTCGGATTTCAACCCGACGATACCCGCCGAATTTACTCGCATCATCGACCGCCTGATGGAAAAGGGGCCGGCAAACCGTTTTCAATCCGCGAAGGCTGTTCGCGAAGCGCTGATACAGTGGACGGCGGGCGATTCGGAAAAACCGATGGACGTGGACCCCGAACAGACGGAGGCTGAGGTCGTTCTCGAACTGGAACGTACACAGAAAGACCCGGGTGCGTTTTTTGAAACAATCCCGGTTGTCGTTTTCGCGGAAAAAGGGAAGAAAGCGGATCCGGGTATCGAGGACGAATCGAAGCCATCCAGTGAAGGAGGACGCAAGCCGATTCCGCTCTGGATGATCCTCGTTCCAGGCCTATCCGTGATCTTCTGTCTGGTCGGAGGTATCGCCGGGCTTGTGGTCTATTGGTTGAAACATCGGTGACTCGACAATGAAAAAGGCCGAATCGATGTTGTCAATTTCATACTTGCTTCCTATAGTTTCTCAAACAGTTTTGGGTTCCGTGGGAACATCACCACGATTTTTTTCGTGGCCTCACGAACGATCCAGAGTGGCTGAGGGAACAGGCCCTTCGACGCCACAGCAACCGGCCGCCAAGCGGAAACGGTGCTAACTCCTGCCCGGCTAGCCGGGGAAGATCAGACGCG
>Ga0163144_10027595_pt1 | contig 10989 bp, 9 predicted proteins | sample OliLak19BULKMAT1_FD_123175 | JGI IMG/M metagenome (GOLD analysis project Ga0163144, IMG submission 123175) | Freshwater microbial mat bacterial communities from Lake Vanda, McMurdo Dry Valleys, Antarctica - Oligotrophic Lake LV.19.BULKMAT1 | ecosystem: Environmental > Aquatic > Freshwater > Lake... | reverse complement strand
CCCAGCACGCATGTGAATTGACCGATCAGTTTGCCCCGGAGCACTTGCACATTCAAACCGTAGACCCGCAGTCGATGCTGTCACGGATTCGCAATAGTGGTGCTGCGTTCCTTGGTAGTTACACACCGGTTGCGCTCGGTGATTATGCTGCAGGACCAAGTCACGTTTTGCCAACTGGCGGAACATGCACTTGGGCAGCGGGCTTGTCGAGCAACAGCTTTTTACGCAGCGGTAGCGTCACGCAGTTCAACGAAGCTTCGCTCGCAGCCATCGCAAATGACGTAGAACGCCTCGCTGGTGAAGAAGGGCTGACCGCACATGCGAGAAGCGTTTCGATCCGCCGCAACTCTCAGACTAATTGATACATCAATCACATTGCAAAAACACTTCGTGACGAAACCATCACTCTTTCGCGACTCGCTTTCGCGGATGCAACCCTATATGCCGGGTGAGCAACCGCGCGGCGATGAACTGATTAAGCTCAATACGAATGAGAATCCGTACCCGCCTCCGCCTGCGGTTGTGAAAGCCATTTGCGACGCTGCGTCTGGACCATTGAACCGGTATCCCAATCCGATGGCACAGTCCTTTCGCGTTGCGGCCGCCGAGGCCCTCGGACTGCCTGGCCCCGAATGGATTCTGGCGGGAAACGGCAGTGACGAGATTCTTACCATGCTCGTTCGCGGCTTTGTCGGCGAAGGCGAGCGATTGCGGTTGCCCCATCCCAGTTACATCCTCTACCGGACGCTGGCCGACATTCAGGGTGCCCATTGGGAGCAAGTCGCGTTTGCATCGGACTGGAGCCTGCCAGCCGCATTTTCCGAGAGCAATGATAAGCTGCGACTGGTTTTGCTGCCCAATCCCAACAGTCCCAGCGGCACCATGATTGCGCCCAGCGACGTTGAAAAGATCGCCAACTCGCTCGATTGTCCGTTGGTGGTCGATGAGGCTTATGTTGACTTTGCGGATAACAATTGCCTCGATCTTGTCCGTCGCAACGAGCGAGTCCTGGTAACACGAACGTTGAGCAAGTCCTACGCGCTGGCTGGAGTGCGTTTCGGGTATCTCGTCGCGCAGCCGCACGTGATTGCAGAGCTTGCCAAAATCAAAGACAGCTACAATTGCGATATGATTTCGATCGCAGCGGCAACGGCAGCAATCCAGAGTACCGCATGGCTAGCTGGTATTCGTATGACGATGATCGCTACTCGCCAGCGGATGGCGGCGCGTTTGTCACAACTCGGTTTTGATGTCACACCGTCGCAAGCGAACTTTGTATGGTGTAGGCATCCTGACGGAAATCACCAGGCAATTTATGAACATTGCAAAGCTGGTGGTTACTTGATTCGCTTCATGGTCTATCCCGGCTATGGTGATGGGCTGCGAATTTCGGTTGGTACCGACGCACAAGTCGATACCTGCCTCGACCTCATTCAACAATGGCTGCAAACGTAATGAACCGCACCGCAACAATTGATCGTAAGACCAACGAGACCGATATTCATCTTTCTATATCGATGGACGGAACCGGAGAGGGCAAGCGAGTATCGGGGATTGGCTTCCTTGATCACATGCTTGATCTGTTTGCCAAGCACGCAGCGGTCGATCTGGACGTGACCGCGCAAGGTGACTTACATGTCGATGACCATCACACAGCCGAAGACATCGGGATCGCCCTTGGCCAAGCCATTGACCGCGCTTTAGGTACGAGAGCGGGAATCAATCGTTACGGACACTTCACGTTGCCGATGGATGAATGCCTGGTAACGTCAGCGATCGATCTCGGTGGACGATACGCATTTGAATATCACGCGCCGATCGTAAGCCCGAAAATCGGCACCTTTGACAGCGAGCTGATCGAGCATTTTTGGCAGTCGTTCGCGTCGAACGCGCGAGCCAATTTGCACGTTGTGCTGCATCATGGCAAGAACGGCCATCACGTTGCCGAGGCCGTCTTCAAAGCGACAGCGCGGGCGGTACGAATGGCCGCGCTGTTAGATCCAAGATCGACCGGAATCCCAAGCACAAAGGGTGTGCTGTAAAAAAGTGTGCTGACAGCACGAGTGCTTTGTCCATGATCAAATTTTGGGTTCAGTGTAGAGCATTTGCCTTATTTGCTCGGAAAACAAATGAGACAATTGTTTTACACACGCGAAACCGACGCTATCGAACGCTTGAATAGCGAGATGATTTCGCTGGTAAGGCTTTTGGCAATGGTGAGACGGTATGGCGAATCGCTCGGCAATCCTGCCATCAATCGTCGATGAGCTTTGCCCAAGTTGTGATACGGTAGCGACGGAAACAAATGATGGAGCGCATGGTAGCGCGTGCCCGTTGGGCCCCACAGCTCAGAGATCCAGGCGTGATTGGGGTAGTTCACCGAATCGACCAGTTGCTCTTCAAAAGACATCTCTTCGCCGTTACCTGTCCAGCGATGAGCTCCCAAGGTCCGAACTTCGTTTACTAACACCAACGAAACGCTTACGACGTAGGCAATGATCCAAAATGGATCAAACGTTTCTCCTCGCAGGATGAAGCTGCGGCTCAAGAACCAGACGCACCAAGCAAAACAAAGAACTTCCTGAAATACAATCATGCGACGAAGGCGTGGTGAGTCATCCGTACGTTCGTAAAACGGGTCGACAAGCATCGTTGAAGCATGACGATGCACATACGCTCGCGCGTCAGGAATGAGCCAACAAATGGGACTGATGATTAAGAATCGAGCCAGTGTTAAAAATGGAATCAAAAATGCCTGAAGCAAAAATCCAACGATCATCCATGGACCAGAATGGCTGAGACTGATGTACTCACCATCATGATCGGTGCCGTAATGCTTTCGGCGATGATGGTCGACATGCGGGTAGTACAAAAATGAAGGGACCAGGAAGAGGATGCCGCACAACGCATTCCAGGCAACTCGAAAAGCCATGAACTCGTTCTTGGGCAAGTGGACCAATTCATGAATGAACATCGCGCAGCGCATGTAGAGCAGCACACAAACGATGTATGACAGGCCTAACCCGGGCCAAAGCCAAGGTGAACCGCTCGGCAACCATTTCGGTAGGAAGTACATTGCCTGGAACGCAAGATGACCACCGATGATCGAACTGAGAAAGTCGGCCCAGTAGATCGTCGGATTCGGCTTTTGCAAATCGCCGACGAGCGAACGAGCTTGAACAAACGAAAATTTTGAACAACGGACATTGGTTGGTATGGCACCCATGATTCTCGCCGAAAAAAAGTGCTGGCCTGCCTCAAAAACTCAACGCAAACGTAGCTCGTCCTGCGGTTCATTACCGGTTGGCAGTGTGCCAAGGTCAACAACTGATTCCGCTTGGGCCACCGACCGTAGCAATATACCCCTATTCCGGTAAATCGACCAACATGGTCAAAAAAATCAAGACCGTTTTTCATGAATTGAAAGCTGGCGGGGGAGTTCGATTTTTCCAGGCGTGAAGCCTCGCTTTTAGGCTACTCAGAACTTTAAATAACAGATTGTTTGTCGATGAATATTGTCATTGTTGGTGCCGGTGCGGCAGGTCTGATGGCTGCCGCGACTGCTGCCGCTGCTTGCCGCGAGCAACCAGGCGAGAGCCGCGTCGTGGTGCTGGAGAAAAATCGTAAGGCGGGCGTGAAAATCCTGATGAGTGGCGGCACGCGTTGCAACATCACTCACGATTGTGGACCGGCGGGCATCATGGAAGCATTCGGGCGAGGCGGCTCGTTTTTGCGTCAGGCGTTAGCCATTTTGCCTCCTGCGGCCGTCGTGGAACTGTTCAATTCGCTTGGCGTCGCCACACAAGTCGAATCAACGGGCAAGGTTTTTCCGTCAAGCAATCGGTCCCTCGACGTGCGCGACGCGCTGTTGCGATACACGATCGAAGCTGGCGCTGAGGTCAAACTTGGTGTGACCGTGAAGTCGATCGAGCGCGATGGTGAGCGGTTTCTGGTACGGATGGACGATGGCGATATGTCCGCAGACCGAGTCATCGTGACCTCAGGTGGCAGGAGCTATCCCGGCTGCGGCACGATCGGCGAAGGCTATGGCTGGATGAAGTCGTTTGGTCATTCCATTGTTCAAACAAGGCCCGCGCTCGTTCCACTTGTCGGTGGCGAGGCATGGATGCACGAGATCAGCGGTGTGACGCTGGAGCACGTTTGCGTTAATGTTTGGTCCGTGCCCGAACCAGGCAGGAAAGCAGAGAAGCGACCGCTGTTATCGAGACCAGGCGGCTTTCTTTTTACGCACCTGGGTTACTCTGGCCCAACCGCAATGGACGTCAGCGGTGTGATCACCGAGGCTGGTGATCCAACAAAGACTCGCTTGACCTTGGACCTGATTCCCGACAAGTCTGCTGCGGAAGTGGAGAGCTGGTTTGAAAATTCTCGGCAGCGTGACGGAAGACGAAAGGTCGTGGCCGCGATGATGGACTGGATTCCAAGACGATTGGCCGAAGCGATTTCGCTGGATGCAGGCGCGGCAGACAGCTCGTTCGCGGAACTATCTCGCGTTGCATTGACGAAGCTCAGCAACCATCTGAAGCGGCTGCCCTTACCGGTCACCGGAACGCGCGGCTTTGAGAAAGCCGAAGTTACCGGTGGTGGTGTCTCGCTTCGTGAAGTCGATCCACGGACGATGCAAAGTCGCTTGGTGCCAGGCCTGTTCATCGCAGGTGAAATTCTGGACTTAGACGGCTGGATCGGCGGTTACAACTTCCAGTCCGCGTTCAGCACAGGCTACGTTGCCGGGCAGCACGCCGCTAAATGCGAGGGGTAGACTAAGCCGCGCGACGGGTCGCCTCAGCAGGCTCGGTTCGGAAACCATTAAAATATCCCAGCGCCTTTTGCTGGCGATATCGTGCATGAAAATGCAGGCGACTGTCAGGCAGCGGGCTGGTCAAGACTTTCGCGGCCGTGCTGGTCAATAACCCGATGGAATAGCCCCACAGGTTAAGCGCGATTTCAGCGACTGAGCGATTGCGGTAGGCAACACCGCGCGAAATCCCATTGCGTCGGGCTCGATGCACCGCCCAATCGATCGAACATCGGTTAGCCGGAACAAAGTGAAACACATGGGCAGCCGAGACCAACTGTGGGGTCATCCCAGCGGCTCGCATCCGCCGCTGCATGTTTGATTCCTGGCCCGTCGCACCCGTCGGCGAACCTGGACCAAAGTTGGGATCAAATCCGCCGAGTCGCTTGATGTCGTGGCAGTAAGCCGCCCAGTTGAAGCCTAGAAACGAACCGTTGCGAGCGTCGAAAGTGGCTTCTTCCGGTTGCCAACCGATCGCCGAAAGTGGCAGGTAAGGAAGTATCCACGGTGGCGGTGCAACTTCATAGTCACAGCCGAATGGACCGCCAAAGTACCTATTGGGTGAAGCCTTCGAAGCCGCGTGTTCAAAGGCAACCAAGGTCTGCGGAGTGAAACGAATGTCATCATCGCTGAAGACAATCAGAGACTGATCCGAAATCTGTTCAAGTGCCGTGTTGAGCGCGCGGCTTTTGTTCGGCTCAGGCGTCCACATGTAGCGGACGTTGAGGTCGCCGTAGCTCTGGCGGCAGACCGACTCACTGCCACAGACAGGGCCGTTTTCGATCACGATCACGCTCGCAAGACTTGCCGGTATCTCGCAGGCAGCGATGCTTCTCAGAGTGCTACCCAATAAATCAGCCCGACCAGCAGTTGCAATTAACAAGTGCATTTCGTTCATTTCGCTTGATCCGTCACCGCGTGGGAGGTATTGCCCTCCAATAAGCCAGTTTCCAGGTTGACCGGGATAGCTGCGAGAGACTTGCTATTCGGTTGGGAGTTTGGTTTTGCTAGCCTAGGGCATGATGTTGGATCGGCAACATCGCGATTCTGTCTGAGTCGAGATTGCTAGCTTTGAGCAATATCTGCGAACAGGTGGCGTTTTCCCCGGAATCACCAATAAAAAAGGTATGGGCGTGCTAATCGCACCCTGGTACGACGGACAAAGATGTCCATCGTACGTTAAGGTAAGCTTCTTAGCTGCAAATCTTATTCACCAACCAGGCGAGCTGGTTGGGGTCTGAAACCCGAAGCTAGTGCAGTCGTACCAGTTGGATCGCGTGGCTGACGCTTGAAGCTGAGGCTTGGATGGATATGGAACGACAGATTACCTTCGCGCCCAGGTCGCACAACCTTACGAACACCGGCGTCTGGTCGCCAGACAGCGAGTGGATTGCCTATGACACGCGATTGGGTGACCGAGGCGTAGCGTTCGATGGCAACACGATCGAAGCCATCCACATTCACAGTGGCGATGTCCAGAAGATTTTTGAATCACGCCACGGTGCACACTGCGGCGTGGTGACTTGGCATCCGCGTCTGTGGAAAGTTGCATTCATTCTTGGCCCAGAGAATCCAACTTCGGATTGGCAGTACAGCTTCAGTCATCGCCAGGGCGTGATTGCAGACTGGGCAAGTTGCGGCAAAGTACTGAATCTCGATGCTCGCGACCTTGTGCCCCCGTTCACGCTGGGCGCGCTCCGTGGCGGTTCGCATGTTCATGTGTGGGATGCGGAAGGCGAGTGGGTTAGCTTTACTTACAACGATGCGCTAGTGGAAACGGACATTCGTGATGTTTGCGTCAGTGTTCCAAGCCATCAAGTTCGCGTGGAACCGAACCATGTGCGTAATCATGATGGCGAGTTTTTCACGGTCGTCGTTTCGCTGACGACAGCCAATCCTCGTCCTGGCTCCGACGAGATCAAGCGTGCCTGCGAAGAGGCCTGGGTTGGTACGGACGGCTACATCCGACCCGACGGAACGCGACAGAATCGCGCGATCGCGTTTCAAGGAACGGTGGTGATCAACAACGGGGACAGCATCGCTGAAGTTTTCATCGTGGACCTACCTGATGATTTGACGCAGCCTGACGAACGTCCGTTAGCGGGCACTCGTGATTGCCGTCCCTGTCCGCCCCACGGTGTGACGCAGCGCCGACTTACCTATACCGCTGATCGCAAACATCCAGGCTTACAAGGTGCACGGCATTGGCTGCGGAGTTCACTCGATGGGTCTCGGATTGCGTTTCTGATGAAAGATGAGGCGGGATGTGTGCAGCTATGGACGGTCGCGCCAGGTGACGGAGCGATCGTGAAGCTCACGGACAACCCTTGGCCGATTGCGTCTGCATTCACATGGAGCCCCAACGGTGACAGTATCGCTCATATGATGGACAACAGTGTTTTTCTGACTGATGCCGTCACTGGTCAAAGCCGCCGAGTGACTGACCGCGTGCCGGATGATGCTGCGCCATTGCCCGAGGCGTGTGTTTTTTCACCCGATGGCAACAAGATTGCCTTCATGCGACGAAAGAACATTGCGGGTGTTGAGACGAATCATCTAGGCGTCGTCTTCTTAAACTCCAATTCGACGACTTGATATGACTATCCAAAATTTCCTTCAATGGTAGAGTAAAACGATAGTCCTTCGATAAGCTGCGGGCGTCGGGTGCGGGTGAGCATCGCTTGTTAGCGAAAAACCCAACGATCCGCAGGGCAAGCCTGTGGGATTTCCTGAATGTGATACGCTTACTGGCCTGCGCCGCGAGAGAGCCTGAAAAATTATAGATCCACGAAACACGCGAGCCGTCTGGATTTGGATCGCCGGTGTTTTGGTCGTCCTGGTCGCCGCGCGTTCACTTCGACTTGAGTCTCCTCGCACCGTTGTTCTGGCGTTTTGTGATGTCCCACTGCCCGAGCTATGTACGTTTCGGCGGACGCTCGGTATCGATTGCCCAGGCTGCGGTCTGACGCGAAGCTTTATCCTGGTATCGAGCATGCGATTCTTTGAAGCATGGAATATGAACGCCGCCGGCAGCTTGCTATTTGTATCGCTGATGGTTTCAGCTCCGTTTCGATTTATTCAGTGGATTCGAGCCAAGCGAGGTGCGAACATTCGATCAACCCTGGGAATTGAGACCGGATGGTTGATCGCACTCGCCAGCGTCATGGTTGTCGGCTGGACGCTACGAATTCAGTTTTGATTGCAAGGCTCATGGAATCAACAACATCGACGACTGGCACCGGGTGCCAAGCGATTGGCAGCCCGGCGCGCGGGTGCCAAGTGATTGCCTGCTTGGTCAGTGGCCGCGATCGGGCTGCGATCGCGGTCATCAGCGTTCGCGGAAATGGCGCGTCGGAAGTTGTTCTCCAAAACTTTACGTCTGCTGCATCACGCGAAATTCATCGAGGTGACGTTCGCTACGGCACATGGCACGGTCCTTCGAAAGTTCCTGGGGACCAGGATGCTATGACGCTGCCGGGTGAATCCGTTGTCGTGGCATTGCTGGACGAATTGGTCGATGACTGGGAGATCCATTGCCATGGAGGAGAAGCGGCGATTGAGCGAATTCTCCAAGACCTGCATTTCGCAGGTGCCGCGATCGTCGATTCGCAAGACTGGCTCATCGGAAATGACATCAGTATGCTCAAGGAAGAATCAATCGATGCGATTTCTCGCGTAACAACCATGCGAACCGCAGCAATCGTACTCGATCAGGTTCGTGGCGCCATGGAAGATTTCGTACAGCACGCTCTTGCATTTCTTAAGAGCGACGAGGTAGGTGCCATCGAATCGATCCATAGCCAAACCAAAACGATGCTCGGATACAGCGATCTCGGTAAGCACTTGACAGAACCTTGGAGCGTCGTACTTGCCGGTGCACCGAACGTCGGCAAAAGTAGTCTGATCAATGCGCTGGTCGGATATCAGCGCAGCATTACGCTGGACCGCCCCGGCACGACGCGCGACGTGCTGCATGCTGATGCCGTTATCGACGGTTGGCCGATCGTGCTGAGCGACACCGCTGGGATACGAACCGATCCGTCCGAGACCATTGAACAACAGGGGATCAAACGTGCATGCGAAATGCTCCAAACTGCTGATTTGGTGCTGTGGGTGCAGGACGCGGCGGACGAAGATGGCGACCTCGAGCCCGGCATTGATTTGCTACGTCCATCGATCCGGGTTCGGAACAAGGTTGACCTCATTTCTTCCGCGCCTGAGCCTTGCCGAGACTCAGAAACTTTGGCCTCACAGAAAGACGCTGCTACCGCACAAGTTGTACGGACGTCGGCTACATTGGGTACAGGAATTGATTGTTTGCGACAGGCAATCATCGCGACATTGATTCCGGAGGTACCATTCGCCGGTGCCCCAGTGCCGCTTTGCGATCGTCAAGTCCGTAGTCTGGCCGATATTCTGGCCGCCAACGACGCCAGATCGATGGAACGATCGTTAAAACAGTTGCTAGGCCACTGAACCCAGGCTCCGGCTTGCGTCTCGTTTCGATTACGCTCCATTAGCCATTGACGTTTCCAATTCCGAGTCTGTCGCAGCGCCATGATTACGATTATCGATTACCAGATGGGCAATCTCCGCAGAGTTCAAAAAGCGTGTGAAAATGTTGGCATTGCCGCGAAAATTTCGTCCGATCCGCATGAAATTGCAGCCAGTGAAAAGTTGATCCTGCCCGGCGTTGGGGGTTTTGGAGCTGCGATTGCCGAATTGAGGCGTCGCGACTTGGTGGAGCCCATTCGTGATTTTGTTGCATCCGGCCGCCCGTTGCTTGGCATTTGTTTGGGTTTGCAACTTTTATTTGAGACTGGTTATGAAGGCGGCACTCATCGTGGGATTGGACTTTTGGAAGGTGATGTGGTTCGCTTTGACTGGAGAACGCTGGGTATTGACGCGACGTTAAAAATTCCTCATATGGGCTGGAATCAAGTCCGGAAAACAGCCGAGGCTGCCATCCTAAGCGAAATCGATGATCAGGCGTATTTCTACTTTGTACACTCGTATTACGTCCGTCCCGCAGACCCTTCGATTGTCGCCCTTACCTGTCAGTACGGTATTGATTTCTGCGCGATGATTCGCAAAGACAATCTGTACGCAACCCAATTCCACCCCGAGAAAAGTCAGGCCGAGGGCATGAAGTTGCTCGCCGGATTCGCTGCGTTACCTACACACTCCGCAGCCATTTAAGGTGAATGCCCGCGTGTCCTCACCACTCTTGCTCTCCGTCGTTGGCGGCGACGGAACGACCATCGCCACGTCGTTTCAATTCGTCGCGGGTCGCTTTCGTCACTCGATCGCGCTGAACCATCCAGACGGTGGAATCGTCGATCGGTGGGACGATGAAGCACAATCGGATAACGACGACTGGCCCGCCTCACCGCCGATCCAGCAACTCTCGCTTGAATCGATCCACGGCGCGCCAACGCTTCTGGGTGTTGGTCAGGCAGGAAAATCGCATTGGAGCATCAGCGTCGAGTCATCGACATTGGATTCGAAACCTGCATTGAAGTTTGATCTCGCCTGCCGATGTCGAGCGCAGCCATTTTGGCTTGGATCGACTTATGAGCGATCACACATCATGGGCGACAAGGCACCGATCCTGCGAATGATCAACGTCGCGTCGCTCAAACCAATCGTCAGCGAGACGCTGGCAATTAGCTGTGTATGTGATCCTGCTGCCATCACAAAGTATCCGGGAACGTTTCGCTGGAGCTATTTGATAGCGGGTGGCTAGACTTTGTCCTAATTCGATTTTTGCGTTGAGATGCGGAGCAAATGCTCGGAAAACAATTGGAACAATTGTTCTACTCTGACATGCCGACCCAAATTTTTAGCTGGGACAAAGCCTAACACTTGTCCCCTAAATCCGTTGCCATTTGACGCGTTGGAGCAGTCGCCAGCGACCATCTTTCGGTTATCGCAATTTCCACTACAGTGCTAGCATTAGCAGGGAGCAGCTTCGTTCGTTTTCGAAATGTTGTCTCGTTTCAGTTATTTCTTAGCCTCGAAGTTAAAGATGTGAAGAGCTAGCGATTGACATGATTGCCGGGCTATTGCTTGCAAATGTTGTTCGCTGTGTCGCACTAAATCAATTTTTGGCCTGCGTTTGTCGTCACTGAATCGCTATGCTGAGAAACTTGAGCAGTCGCTCATAGCCCAAT
>Ga0163144_10027594_pt1 | contig 10990 bp, 9 predicted proteins | sample OliLak19BULKMAT1_FD_123175 | JGI IMG/M metagenome (GOLD analysis project Ga0163144, IMG submission 123175) | Freshwater microbial mat bacterial communities from Lake Vanda, McMurdo Dry Valleys, Antarctica - Oligotrophic Lake LV.19.BULKMAT1 | ecosystem: Environmental > Aquatic > Freshwater > Lake... | reverse complement strand
TCACGAAGATGCAGCACATTTGATGCGCGAGTTTCCGGGCTCGACCGCCGTCGCTCACACCGACTATCCACTTCCCACGCACACGTTCGCGGCCGACGCCGCCAGCATGGCAGCTTGTGCCGGAGAGACGGGTCAGTTTGCTGCCGTGGACTCGGTGCTTTATGCGCAGCAAGCGTCGCTCGTCGTGCAGTTCGAGACTTATTGCGTGACGCAAAGCCGTTTCCGGGCTAGCTCGGCGCCGCGCTCACGGACGGAACGATTCTGATCGCGGATCAGAGCGAAAATCAACTGGTGCACTACAACTTTTCCTCCGGTGCGTTTCGTGACGTCGGGCGCGTTGGGAGCGGACCAGGCGAATATCGGACGGTCGGATGGTTGCATCCGCTGGGTGCGGATAGCACGCTAATGATTGATGCGTACTGAGGGCGGTGGTTCTTACTGGCGGGAACGCGGGTTGCGAGAATGTTCTCCGAGCACGAGCCGCTGAACTTGCTCTTGCCACATGTTTCCGACCAATCCCCTTGCAGCGGCGGAACACGGGCTGCTGTTTCGAGACGACTGGATTGCGGTCGTGCGATTGCGCCCATACCGCGTCGACTGGCGCAAGCCGAACGGTGAGTGGCTGTACGGCGCTGCGCTGCCTGCGTATGCGCCGCGAGCGCCAATGTTGCGGGACAAGTGTGCGGCGATATCACAGCTTGCCGGCCGCATGTTTGCGTGCGAACCCGCAGCGTTCAACGGTTGGCCGGACGTGGTGCCGCCGTTTGCGCAGATGGGCCGACGAGTCATCCCGATGCTGCTCGCTGACGCTGAGGGGAATCTCGTGATTGAGCGACTTCGCACCGCCGATGCGAAAACGCATCAGTACGATGTCGTCGACCGACGGAGCAGGATCATTCGGTCAATCTCGCTCGCCACGTCGGACGCGATCATCGGGTTCGGCGCGCGACACGTGTATGTCGTGCACACGGACGCCGATGACCTGAAGGCGATCCGCAAGCATGCGCTTCCGTGGTAGGTCGACCCTACCGAAAACTCTGAATCAAACTTTGCATCGTCAAACTCCACCCGTCCACCAAGACGAACAACAACAACTTGAACGGCAGCGATATCATTGCCGTCGGCAATCCGAACATGCCGTCTTCGTGAGTGCCGATGTCACAGAAGGGGCGTCGGCACGCCCCTGTTTACAGCGAGGCGGGACCGCGGGCTCGATTGAGGCTTACCTCGCATAGCGCGATTCCCAATCCCGGATTAGCGAAAGCAACTGTGAGCGGTTCTGGCTCAGTGGTGAACCGACAATCTGAGCTGACGAGGTGTTCCATTCAATAACGGCTGGCGTTGCGGACACGCCGAGCCGGACCAAAAGCGCGGCATTGTCAATGACATGATATGTGTGGCGCGATTCAGAAAAGATCGCCTTGACACTCCGCTCCCACGAGTTCACCGGTGCGCCGCGTGTGCGAAGCAAGACGACAGGCGCGTCGGGCAATCGACTCGCCAGAATCTTCAGTTCTGAGCTGCGAGACTCGCAGTCGTCCTGCTGAATGACCACCGCTATCCCGCTCGCTCCCGTGCTCTGTAATGACCGCACAAGAGGTGTCGATTCTAGCGATGGCTGACACGCCGCAAGCGAAAGCACCGCTGTCGCCCGTGACCCACGTTGTCCAAAAAGAAACGCTAATGCTCCTGAAGACAGCACTGATCGCCGGGCAGCTTTACGATGAACTGATCAATGCGGTCAAAGCCGGTCGAGTCTTCGGAGACGACAACCAGAGTGGAGTCGCGCGAGGAGAGACTGCGCACGGTTCCCTGCATCACAAAACTGCCTTCGTAGCGCCAGGGCGCGCGATGATAGAGATCCACGATTCTCCGCCGCGCCGTCGTGCGTCCCCCATAGAGTATTGCGACCATGTCGCCGAGCGATGACACTCCGCGAACGGCTGACAGAGTTCCCTCTGCGAATCCGATTCGTATCGCTTTACCGTCTTTCGATTCTTCAACGACTGGTGGAGGGACATGCTCAATGAGCGGGACCGACACCATTGAGTCCACACGATGAAATACGGCGAGATACGACTCGTTTGAAGCGCCGAGCGCGCAAGACCCGTCCGCTAACTGATACAGTCGCATCTGTGCATCGAGCCCACTGCGATGGACAGCCCGTTTGATTGGAAACGGCTGTCGATCCAGAAGAGAATCCGCGTTGTCCGGAAGCCGCGCGATGCCGGTGAAGTTATCGGCACCATGAGGCCGTACCATGACGTAGTTGTTTCCATCGGGCAGTCGACAAACGCCCCAAATCATTCCGATCTTCGGAAGCTCGCGAGATGCAATCAGCTTCCCCTCGTCCGACCACTCAGTGAGGCGCCTTAAGCGGACATCGGAGTAGAGAATCGATGTGTCAGAAGCCCACAGTATCGCTCCCAACTGAAACTCTCCAGGCCCACTTCCACGCCGACCAGTTCGCCACGTTGGGAATCCGTTGTTGTGTCGCAGACCCAGTAACGCCATTCGGCCGGCATCCTGCGCAACAACGACGTTTCGCAAAACCGCGACATCGTACGGCTGCAACAATGTCGTATCATCCATACTCGCGACGTAGCTCCAGCCCGCGCGAAGTTGAACGTTTGTGGGACGTCGTCCCGATGCGTACAAATCGGCCGGCCAGCGCGTAGGATCGACAATCGCGTCGTGCGGATGCTCTGGCGCCGGACGCGACGACTCTGCATCGTCCGAGTCGCGCATCGCACCCGCGGTGGCGTCGACGAGATGTCGCGAGTCGCGAGTCGACAATACATCAGGCTGCTGAGACTGTGTACCGGGCGCCCGCTGTTCGCAGCCGACCAACGCAAGGGAACAGGTCGTTGCTGCCACCCAGAACCGGCGCCGTCCTGCGGCGCCGGTTGGATCGGTGATGAAGCGAGTTGCTGTATCACGCTTCACGTTTCGCTGAGCTCTCCAATAATCGGCATATTCAGGTCCGTGCACTCCTGTTGGCCGTTGACCACAATGCAAATGAAATCGGGAATGATAATCCGACCACATTCACTCGTTGGAATTGGGTTTTCATGCGCTTAACGGAGAATCTGCTCGTGTTTCGTCAGGCGCAATCGCCAGAAGAAGCCCGACGCCAAGTACTGCCGCTAGACCGCGCAAGATGTGCTTGCTCCGCATTTCGAACCTCACCGAAGTGGAATGTGAACTCACAGTTCACGTCTGTGTGAGTTCAAAGGACCCGCAAGTCGTTGACGAAACTGAAAAGGCAGCACGACTTCGACGCGCCGCAACTATGCAACGTTGCTGTTCACAATCACAAGAGGCAACATGCGACACTCTATGCGACAATGTTTGCACGAACGCTCGTTGATTCGCCCATGGGTCGACATCACACGGACCTGAGCGTCGACCCCGGCTTGGAGGCGAGCTGCAGCATTGCCGAAGGGGACGGCAGGCCCCACCGCCGACACTGTCGCTCAAGTGATCGGCGGGTAACGCCGAACGCCGCTGCAAGCCGATCCACGCTCCAGTCTCCCGGATCCCGAATCGCTTGCCACAACAAGAATCGAAAACCAACCGGTAGGCGAGCGAGCGCCTCCTCCATCTCCGGCTCGAGCACGTTCTCGTTGACGGGAGCGAGATGAATAGTCTGATACCAGACATGCTGCAGGGCGAGGCGCAGTGCTTCAACCGATGCGGCGTCTCGCTCGACAACTGCGCATCGCCGAGCGATCGGGGAGGGCCAAAGGGTACTCAGCGCATCAGTGTTCGACACCGATGTGAGCAGTACTGCGCAGTCCCATCCAGCCATAAGGCCAAGCAGTGTGCGCACCTGACCGCGGGCTGGCGCGAAGTGCACCATTGCTTGTGCCAGTGAGACGTCAACCACCAGACAGCAGCGCGCGGCGTAGTCAAAGTGCGTGTAAAGCGACGCAGGCTCTATTGCGTGTCGCACCGACACTGCGCATCGTGCGGGGCGCGGGGCGCGGGGTGCGGGGTGCGGGGTGCTGCGGGACGAGCGCGAGTCCCTCGCGAAGCGCGGCGCTTATCGGAGCGCGCGCCGAGTCAGTGACTACTGTGACCACCCTGAATGAAGCTTGCATGAAGTGGTGCGAAGAAGCGGACTCACGGTGGGAATATCGAGAGACCAATACTTCGCCCGACGGACTGCACCGTGTCAAGCAAGCTCGAGCGTAATCGCTATCCGCTACCGAAAACTCTGAATCAAACTCTGCATCGTCAAACTCCACCCGTCCACCAAGACGAACAACAACAACTTGAACGGCAGCGATATCATCGCCGGCGGCAGCATGAACATGCCCATCGCCATCAACACCGAGGCCACCACGGCGTCAATGATGATGAACGGCAGGTAAATCGCGAAGCCGATCTGGAACGCGGTGCGCAGCTCGCTGGCCACGAACGCCGACATGAGCACGTGCAGCGGCACATCGTCGGGCGTGTCGGGCTGGGCGATTCGGCTCATCTCCACGAACGTGCGCAGGTCCTTCTCGTTCGTCTGGTTCAGCATGAACTCGCGGAATGGCTTCACCCCTTCCTTGAGCATCTCCGTCTGCTCGATGCTGCCATTCAGCCACGGCGTAATCGCGGTGCGATTGGCTTCGGTGAGCGTGGGTGCCATGACGAAGCCCGTGAGTAGCAGCGCCAACCCGGCCACCAGATGTGCCGGTGGTGCGCTTTGCGTGCCCATCGCCTGCTTGAGAAAATGCAGCACGATGAGGATGCGCGTGAAGCCCGTCATCATCAGCAGCAGTGTGGGCACGAGCGTCATCAAGCCCATCATCAACACCACACCAACGGTACCGTTCAAGCGGAGTCCACCGTCCGGACCGCTGCCAACGCGCAGATCGAGCTGCGGCACGAGTCCGGCAATCGCATCGGCGGCCGATGTGGGCGCCGTACTCTCGGCCGAACCTGCGGTCGCTGCATCGGCGGCCTGCGCAGGCTGGGGCTGCGCGGCGTTAGCGGCCGGACGAGCGTTCGCAGCGCGCGCGCGTGGTGCCTCGGGCTGGGCTGTCGCCGATCGGTTCGCAGCTGGCTGACCGGCCGGACGCGCTTGCCCCGCCGCGGCTCCCGTGGGCGGCTGCAGACCGGGCAGCGACAGCGCTGGCAGGTCGGGCAGGTTAGTGATCGACGGCGCAGGAGTGACGGGAGCCGGTTGTGCGCCGGTCGTGGGTTGCGGGGCCGTCACCGGCTGCGTGATCGTCGTGGGCTGCGCGCCCGTCACGACCGGCGTGCCCGTCACGACCGGCGATCCCGTCGCGACCGGCGATCCCGTCGCAACCGGCGATCCCGTCGCTGCCTGGGCCAACGATGTATCCGCCGTCCCGAACAGCCCCACCAACGCAAACGCCACGATTGACAACAATCGCGTCGACGGCGCCATCGTCATTGCGAGCACGCTGCGCAAATCGCGGTCGCGCACGACCGCAGCACGCGGTGGCGCAGCTTGCACATGCACTGCGCGATCAACCGCCACCGTGTCCGTCGGTTCACGCATCGCCTGCGTCATCGTGTGATCAAACCGCAGCGTCGGCATCGCACTCGCCGACACGCGTCCGCCACCAAACGCCCGCTGAATCGGTCCCGCAATCACACCACTCAGACCGCGCGCAAACGCCGACTGCGCGGCCGCGCTCGAGTTCATCGGCGTGGCCAGTTCACTGCCCGCAATGATGCGCTGCCGATCGGCTTCATCCACTTCAAAGAGTGTATGCACACCGCCGTCGCCTACCGACAAAGCCAACACCTTCTCACCTACGCGCACAATCGCCAGCCCCGACTTCGGGCCGAGTGGCAAGCGCTGCACAATTTCTACCTGCAACCGCGAACGGCCCGAGAGCGCGCCGCCGCTGAAGCGCTTGAGCGCCCACACCGCCATGGCAATGAGGCCAAGCACGAAGGTGAGTGCCGCGATGATGCCGATTCCAGCCGGTAGCATGATGACGCCGTGCTAACGAGAAAGACGAGCGAGGCGAATCACGCGGCTTCCTGACTCGGCATCGAGCCGCCGCGCGTGAGAATGCGCGTGACACGCACACCAAAGTGTTCACCCAGCACCACCACTTCCCCTTCGGCAAACCGACGGTCGCCCACGAAGATGTCAATCGGTTCGCCGGCCAGACGCTCGAGCTGAATGACGGAGCCGCGACCGAGGCGCAGAATTTCCTGCACCGACATCGACGTGCGGCCGAGTTCAATCGAAATCGGCAGTGACAAACTGAACAGCATGCTCAGCGGCACTTCGGAGGTGTTGCCGGCTACCCGCTCGAACTCGGCGAGTTGCGGCGCGGCCGGCGTGGCAGCAGCCGGTGCCGCAGTAGCGGGTGTGGCAGTAGCGGGCGCTGGCGCGTCGTTCTCACCAACACCGGAGGCGGGAAGACCAGCCGCCTTGGCAGCTTGAACGCTTGCGACGAGCGCGTCGATTTCAGCGGGATTCATAATGAGACCGTTGGGCTAGAGCGTGTCTGGAATAGTCGAATCGACAATGCGCACCGCCATCATGCCGCCAACCCGACCGGCTTGTCCGACGAAGCGTTCCTGCTCCCCGGTGCGCACAACAAGTCGCGCTTCCTTCGGGATGCCGGTGGGAATGATCGAGACCACCGACAACTCGGTGAGATCCTTGAGCGTGAGGTCGAACTGCGGCAGGCGCACGGAAATCGGCACGCGCATTTCGCGCAGCGCGTTTTCCGACTTGAGGTGCGCCGCTTCGCGTTCGGCGTCGGTGGAATGCAGCAGGGCGAGACGCTGCTGTCCGCTCGACGTGAAAAACTTGTCGAGCACCGAAAACGGCAGACAGATGAGCATCAGGCTGCTCTGATTGGCCGCCGTGATTTCCACGTTGGCCACCAGCACCGGGTCTTCACGGTTGGCTACCTGCAAAATTTCCGGCGACGACTCAAAGCCGGTGATGTTGATGCCCATGGGCACGTGGTCCTGCCAGATCTCTTCGGTCAACTGCGCGACGCGATCGGCCACGGTGCGAATGGCCATGCGCTCGATCGGTGTGAGCGAGCGATTGGGAAGTGCCGCCTGGCCGGTACCGCCAAAGACACGGTCAATCACATAAAAGCCGAACTCGGGGCCAATATCGATCACGCCCTTTTGCCCCGTGTTTTCGATCTCAAACACAAACGACGAACACGGTGTTGGCAGCGACAGCGTGAACTCACCAAAGCTGAACTGCTCGACGCTTTGCAGACGCACTTCGATCTGCCCGCGCACGCGCGAGATCACCCACGCTTCGAGATTCTTCACCAATCGTTCGTACATGGCCTCGAGCGTGCGCAGACGCTCTTTCGACACCCGCGCGGGACGACGGAAGTCGTAGACCTGCACATCGATCGGCGAACCGCCCTTGGGCGTCAGCCGGCCTGACCCGCTGCCGAGCAGCCGGTCAATGTCAGTTTGCGAAAGCGTTTCGGAGCTCATGCGCGGGCGCTCACTGCACGACGTACTGCGGGAAGTAGAGTCGCACGACGGTTTTCTTGCCAAAGCGCTCATTGAGCGCGTCGATCAGCTCGGTCTTGATGGACTCACGCGCCGACACTTCGGCGAGCTCGTCGACGGTCTTCCGGCCCAGGGTGGAGAGCACGACATCACGTAGCTCGGCGTCTCGCGACTGCAGCAGCGTGACACCGGCGGCATCGGAGCATTCCATCGCCAGCGTGAGCAGCAGGAAGCGCGTGCCGCCGGACGCCGCGGGATTCAGCACGAGATTGTCGAGCGTGTGGACGGACGGAGCGGCGCCGGCGGTGGCGGCCGAATCGTCGGGCGCGTTCTCTTCGCCTTCGGCATGGGCAGCCACGGAATCGGTCGCAGCGGGCACACCAAAGCCGAGTGCCTTGGCGGCGACGGGGCCCACGACGGCGGCGCCGGTGCCGACGCCGACGGCGAGTCCAATGATGATGGCGCCCATGAGCGGGAGTCGCGCCTTCATGCCGGTTGGCGTGGGCTCGTCCGCTGTGGTCGGAGTGTCAGGAGAGTCGGCCATGGATAGAATCGGGGAAACTGGGAAATCCGATTCCTTTCAAAGCATGGCTCGTGCCACAGGGAGGGTGGAGCGGGACGAGTAATGCTTTAGAGCTGCCAAGTTGTTATTTTACAACGGTTTAGGTGACTCTTGTCGGACGTACTTTCGTGAAGTGTGTGAGTGCGCATCATGCTATCCTTGAGGAATAAACGTTCAGCAGTCGGCAGATAATGCCGATTCCAGGAGCGCGGAAATTGTTGCCGCTGTTCATCAGTGTGCGCGCTTGTAGTCAGTACTTTTTCCCGGCATCTCGAGTATGTCGCCGACGCTGGGATTTCAGCACGCCAAGCAGCCTCGCAGTATCGCAAGGCGCTGAGCAGCGCCGACGTGTTGCAGGAGAACATTGTGGGCAAGGAAAACTTGTTCGTACGCAGCAAACATCTGTCGCTGCCTGCAAGCGAACGCCGCGAGTGTGCGCTTCATTCCGTGACGCGGTGAGAAGCGCTTGCGTGATCGCGCTTCCCGTGTCTCACTTCACTGTGCGTGATCCATTCCCTGCGGTCGGAGTGCACAAGAAGACGTTCACCAACGGCGTCTGCAGCGGTTTTCAGCAGCTGCAAGAAGATCGCACCAAGAAGTCCGGCAGAGCGGCTTCGAGGTGGGATCTCCTCCCCATCTTTCGCAACGATACCCTCAACGGGGAGAATGATCCGTGCAATCCTCAATGAGCGCCGACGCCAGTGACGGGCCGGTCGCGCAAGGGCCGACACGCACGGCCACGCTCAGAGTAGGGGTTGGGCTCGCCACGCTGCTCGGGTGCGCGTGCTTCGGTGTGGCGAGCGCTGCCCTCGGCCACGGACCGGAGCGAGGCGACGCCGGTCGCGTCGTGCGTCTGGCATTGGTGTTCGCGGGTGTGGTGATGGCCTTGGCCCCGGTCATTGCCAACGGTGTTCGACCCGGCCGCGCGGGCTGGCCACGTGTCCGTGCGGCCGGGTTTTGGGTGGTGCTGTTTCCTCTCATCACCATGTTCCCGCTGGCACTGACGTTTGACGGCGGGCTTGCGCAGGTCATCCACTACGCGACCTACGGATTGTGGCTCGCTGGCGCGACGAGCGGGGTAGGCTTTGCTGCCGTGTATGCGCAGCGCACCGCTTTCGCGCTGCCGCCCTCCCGCTGGCGCACGCGATGGCTGTGGGGCGCGGGCGTGCTGATGACGGCGGTGACCGTCTCATTCCTGGTACCGGCCTCCATATTTGTGCTGGGACTAGTGTCTGCGGGGCTCTTCGCGCGTGGCACGCCGCCTCCCGAGTATGTGTTCCCAGAGAGCTTTAGTGGAACGGCCACCCTCATCTATCCCGACCCGTCTGCCCCGCCGGGCAAGCGAAGCGGGAAGGGAAGGGTGTACGAGTTTCCTGCCAGTGGAACGCTGCGAATGCGGGATGTCGTCGTTGGGGCGCAGCCGATGCCAAGGTTCTTTTTCGTCGACAGTGCTGGTCTCCGTCGACCGATACCACGGGGTTCCGAGTCTGAGTGCGCGCCGGTCATCAGGCGTCCGCTGGCGGCGGCGCACCGAGTGCACCGTGACATCGTGTGCGAGCACTATCGGGGCTTCGACGGGGAACGTTACCAGGAGGACTTCATCGTGGTGCGAGCTCCGAAATCCGCGACTCCCTAGCGGTGGGATCTCCTCCCCATCTCTCGCAAGGTTCCCCTCAACGGGGAGAATGATCCGTGCAATCCGCAATGAGCGCCGGTTAGCCGAGCATTCGTCGTCGTGATTCGCGAGATGCTTGGCGAGTAGACGCGTGAGCTCCATGGCTTCAACGCGATTTGCTTCCCCCTTGGCACACCCGTAAACATCTGCGCATGCCACTCCTGCTCAGCGTGACGCATACGCACCCCGACTGGGCGCCGCGTCGCTTTCCGTTCACGGTGCCGAGTATCGACAGCCTGGCGTCGCTCGATCTGGACGCGCCGGTGGTGTGTTTTGTCGGCGAGAATGGGTCGGGCAAATCCACGCTGCTCGAGGCGATTGCGATCGCGGCCAATCTTCCGTCGGCCGGCTCCCATGATCTTGCGCGGCGCGATCCCACGCTCGAGCAACAGGAGCTGCTCGCGCGAGCACTCACGCTGTCGTGGCGTCTGCGCACCAACCGCGGACTGTTCCTGAGAGCCGAGGACTTCTTTGGCTTTCAGCTCTTGCTCAAACGAGAGCGCGCCGAGTTCAGCGACACGCTGGAGCGCATGAATGAGGAATACGCCGATCGTTCAGACTACGCGCGTACACTGGCCACGGGCCCGGTGCGGGCGAGCATGGCCGAGATGGACCGGCGCTACGGTGTCGATCCCGACGCGCGGTCGCATGGTGAGGCGTTCCTCAGCTTTTTCCAGCAGCGGCTGGTACCAAAGGGGCTCTACCTGCTCGACGAGCCCGAAGCCGCGCTCTCGCCGCAGCGACAGCTGGCGCTGCTGGCGATGATGTTCGATCTCGTGAGCGACGGCGCGCAATTCATCATTGCGACGCACTCGCCGATGCTGCTCGCATTCCCCGAGGCGCGCATCTATTCGTTCGACGAGCCGTCCATCAGCGAAGTCGCGTGGGCAGATACGGAACATGTGCGATTGACTCGTGATTTCCTGTTGAACCCGGAGCGTTATCTGCGGAACTTGCGGGGGTAGTGCAGCGAAACGTTTCGCGGCCGATGCGACGCCGGCGTGAACAATCGGCTGTGCCTTGAGTCGCTGTGTGGCGAGCTCCGCTGTCGCATTGTCGCAGTGATAATCCGCTTGACACGTAGCGAGCAGCAATCGTACGATGTATTTGAGGAGGAGTTCGCATGAGCATCTCGCACATCGTGATCAGGACGTTCATCGAACAGTCGCTCCGGGCAGCTCTTGACGCCGGGCTGGCTGCAGCATTGCGCGCTTCGATCCTCGAGCGGCGAGCGGCGACCGGCGAGCGGCGAGCGCGCGCGTCGACGCCCTCCTTGTGCC
>Ga0163144_10027593_pt1 | contig 10990 bp, 11 predicted proteins | sample OliLak19BULKMAT1_FD_123175 | JGI IMG/M metagenome (GOLD analysis project Ga0163144, IMG submission 123175) | Freshwater microbial mat bacterial communities from Lake Vanda, McMurdo Dry Valleys, Antarctica - Oligotrophic Lake LV.19.BULKMAT1 | ecosystem: Environmental > Aquatic > Freshwater >... | reverse complement strand
GAAAGATTTCTCTGAGGTTGGTGAATCTGTGGTAAGACATAGACACTCTCAACCATTGAAGATTGAATTTGTCTTTGATGGATTTGATGATTGAGTGGACTGGTTTGGACCAGATGTTGGAATGCCCAATGCAAAAGTGGGTTGTCCTTCTTCTGTTGCGTTCGTTGTTGGAATTTTGTGTGTTGAACTGACTCTTTTGTCATTGATTGGCTCATCATTGCTGGGATGGTCTGCTTTGCGCACCTGTGGAACCACCGTGTGTGTCTGCAGACACCACAGATTTTGTTGTTGGAGTTGACAAGAAGTTGTGGGTTGGATCTGGATTGTTTCAGAATTGCATTTCTCTCTTTGGCACACAGGGCGCAGTTTTTGGCAACCAATGTTTTGACTGCACTGTTGGGGTTGCCTTCAGTTGTCAAATTGTGTTGCATGTTGTTCTCTGTGTTGGTTGAATGGTGATGGATTTGAGAAGCGTTTGGACTTCTTTGAATGTTGTTGCATTGTGGCTTTGCGCTTTCATTGTTTGTTTCCCATGTGCACTTTTCATGTGTTGTCGCATTGGACTTTGCATGCTGCTGTTAAGTTTCTGCACATGTTGTTGTGGCCACAGACACCAGTCCCTCCAGTTCTGCAGTTGCGTGGTGGAGGTTCAAAACCTTGGGAGGTCAGACTGACTGCAGTGTGAGTTTTCTGGACAGATCTCTTTTGAAGATTTCCATGAGGTTGGTGAATCTGTGACATCGACACTCTCAGCCATTGGAGGCTGGATTTGTCTTTGGCAGTTTTGATGATTGAGTGGACAGGGTTGGACCAGATGTTGCAACACAAAATGCCAAAATGGATTGTCTTCTATCTGTTTCATTTGTTGTTGGAGTTGTCCATGGCTTCGCTGTTTGAAGGTTTGACTTTTTCATTGTGTTGCAGTTGTTTGGTCAATGTTGGGTTTTTTGTGTGACTGGACCTGCATGTTGAAGAGCATGGAAGTGTTGTGGGTAGATTTTGTCTGCGTGCTGGTGGTTCTTTTTTGATTCCACAGTTGTTGTCAGTTAGCTGCGAAGCACGCTTTTAAGTTGTTGGTTTGGTTTGAAATGCATTCGGAATTGTGGGTCTCTGTCTGTTGCCCTGACAAGTTCAGTGTCCCAGCATGAAAAGAAGTTTCATGTTTCAATTGATGTCTTTGGGTCATTCTGTGCTGTTGGCATCTCTCTTCTTGATTTGTCTAGCCACACACTGAAGCTGCATTTGGGCAGTTTCCTTCCACCAGCCAGTTTGCTAGGTTTTGGAATGTGGTTCTCCACTTGAATGTGTCGTCATTAAAAAGTTTGTTGTTGAACATTGCCATTCCATCATCTCTGCACATGTCGGAGCATTTGGTTTTCCTGAAGTGTTGATTTGGTGTTGTCTGGGATGTGGGCTCCTGCCAAAAATGACATTTCTGCCAAATTGGGGAAAAGCCAGACAAACACATGCCGCCATTCTCAGGAATGACGGAATTCAACACTGCTGAAATCAAGTTCTCATTTGTCCCACACCCGCGCCCACACTTCATTCAAAGTGCAGTGTCGGTGCAAGTTTCATGTTCATGTCTGTCTGTCTGAATCTCTGTTGCTCAAGGATCATCTCACACTGACAAGGAACATGTAAAACTGGTTACCTGGAACAAAGGAAATGTCATAGTCATGACATGATGAATTGAGAGTCACTGTCTGCACAAAATGTGTTGCATAAGAAACAAAATGCGTCAAGTCAAAATCTGCAGGGTGTTGTCTTCAATGTTCCATGCAAAGGTCTTTTGTGGATTCAAAGGTCAATGATGTCACAATTTTCAGCCTGATGGACCATAGATTGCTATCTGAAAGTTATTTTTGATTGATGGCATTTTGCAAAACAGCAGTGAAGGGATTGTCAAAAAACACCAACAAATGCCCAGCTGATCTGTGCTGCTTAAGACATGCTCTAGCCAGTTTCAGCCAGGGATCACTTCTTTATTTCAACAATCTTTTTTGTGACTACAAAAGGGACCGACTTCTTGAGACTCTAATGCTCTTTTTTTGAGAGGCTCACAACCTACTTACATGATAGCCAATCTGATTGTTGTCATTGATGCTAGCAGCTGCTTGAAAATCTAAACTGCAATGAGATGAAGGCATGTTCCAGTGATTGCTGCTCATCCTTAATTTAATTCTTAGGATGGATCATCAATTCAGCAAAATGTCACATCATGCTGGCATGCAGTTGGCATGAATGGAGTCAACTACATCTTCTTGGTTTCATCAAGCTTGGGTGCAGCTAATCTAGGTTGTTCCAGGAAAGGGGACAACTGAAACATCACAGTGTCAAGTGGGCTGTTGGTGGTTTTCTATTGAATAAATGCGCCACCTACCCTTGGCAGGATAGTCATCCAGCAATCAAAGAACATGTTGAGGGAAATGGCTGTAACTGCAGTGTAGGTATGAGGCGGCTGGGGAAGCATTCTTATCTTGCCAGTTTCGCGTGGAGAAGAGGAGCTTGGCATCGGATTTGGACTGCGAGATGGTAGCAATCATCCACGAGGAAACATAGCTTTCTTTTTTCCCAATTGATAACCCGAATCTCTCTGTTTCAATAATCAATGGCGGAGATGGTGTCGGCATCCTCCTACTGGTAGTTATCTTGGACTTGATCAAAGAGTGCTACGCAGCCTAAAAATAGCTAGGTACATGAAGTACCATGTCGCTAGCTAGTAGCACGATTTTTTTATAATTTCCCAGCAACACCCGGTTATTATATTTATGATTTAGAGTATCGACGAAACTTTCTATAACTGGAAGTCCACCGGGAAAAGCAGTCTACATGAGGACTGCGTTGTGCCACAAACCGATTTCATCTTTTGATCGAGCAACCACAGTTGTCTTCTTCCTCACTGATTGGGCCTTGCTCTCCAAAAAGAGTGCCCTCGCATCATCGCCATCTTCTCGAATGTTGGTGCCTGCATTTGGACTTCCTATTTGGGAGTTTTCCTTCTCCATACTACTACAACTCGATTCTCCAAATGAGCCCGTCATCTGACTCTCCCACACGGCGTTGCCGCTGTGCCACTGAGACACGAAATCGGCAAAGGAAATCCCCTTATCGTTTTCGGACCGTGCCTCTTTCATGATGGAATCCAGCTCTTCCTCGGGATATTCAGGGCCAAACAAGTTCCGAAGGTTCTCCTTCGAGATATATCTGCAAGGCAAAGCGTGAAATATCAGATTTGATTTGCATGCAACTACGACAATAGCCAGTGACGGCTGATTCGTTGGAAACTCACCCTGAGTCATCGTCATCGACTCTGTCAAAGGCTTCCGCCAACCGTTCCTTGCTTATCCAGCCAGTAGCATCTATGGTAGCAGCTAGAAATTCTGTGTACCGGATTTGCCCAGTGCCGTCTACGTCAACGGCGTCAAAGATATCCTGATAATCCTCTTCCAGGTACGACGCATTGTGCATGGCAGCTTTGAACTCGTCAAAATTCAACGTCCCCTCCTTGTTCTGATCGTAGTGCTCAAAGCATTTGCGTAAGACTCGAATCTCATCGGCTGACGACTGATGCGCAAGTACCATAAGAGCCACTTTTCGTAGTTTGGGCAATCCGACATACCGAAGAATGCTCTGTTTGACGGCGTCAAATTCTCCCGCAAATGGGCTTCGACTGGTCGCCTCGAGGCCACGATGTAGCCACGTCGAGCGCAAGGCTTCCTCAGCCGTCAACCGTTCGTCAGGGTCTGTAACTAGCAAGTCTTTCAGAAACTCTTTTCCTTGACCGGATACATTCGTCCATTTTCTGCCTGAAAAAGAGACATTGGATCTTCAAAAAAGCGCAACATGAGAGATAGGGTTGAACGGAGATTGCAGTATAGGTTTCATTTGTTTCATTTGCCCTACCTTTTGATCATTTTCACCACAGCACGGCGTGTTTTTCCGTAGAATGGCACTTGACTTGACAGAAGCATATAGGCAATGACACCAATAGACCAAAGATCTGCCTGTTTGGTATATTTTCCGGCTATGACTTCGGGCGCCATTGTGTAGCTGCGTGGGATCATAATAAGATTGTAAGCCTACATAGATTCCGCAGTAACGTATTGTAGGAGCTCTGCCGCACTATATTCTCGTAGTAGTACTTACATTGTGCCTGTTCCCTCTGTCATGTTTTCCTCTTCTGCAAAGCGTTTGCTCAAACCAAAGTCAATGAGCTTGATTTCTGCTTGTGGCGCATCGCTAACAAAGAGAATATTCTCAAACTTCAAATCGCGATGAATGCTAAGATAGAAGATTTGTTGTGGAAACAGGAGATGAGTTATAGGCATGAAACCTTTTCCATTCTGCCGATTTCAATGGCGCAACACCACATTGTACTTACACTCCATTCGCATGCATATACGAGACAGCAGAAAGAATCATTCGGCAGATCCGAGCCGCTTCTTGTTCTGAATATGGGTCCCTTGTGTACAGATCACCACCGGAACACAACTCCATAATGACAGACAACTTGAGACGATAATCAAAGGTTTCCAGGACCCGGATGATGTTAGGATGATCGAGTGATTTGAGAATCTCCACCTCATTTACAAGCTCTTGTATGATATCCTTCTTGGTCGCAAACTTGAGATGAATTGTCTTCATGGCCAGCGCCACACCGGTGGATTCGGTGCTTGGAGATTCACTCATATGACAGGGCAGTGCTTCCGAGATGGAGACGGACAAACAAGTTGAATCAAACGTGCTGCTACTGCTGCTTGTATCTTTTGTCAGTACAACAGGAGAATCGCGTTGACCTTGCCGTTTTGTGCACAACGCAAACAGGCCACTCAGGAATGGTATGGCAAAGCACAACATTTCCTTCTCTTCCTTGAGTTCCTTCGTGCTCTCTACTATTGCAGTGCTGTCTCTCACGCTATAGTAAGCAGAACCTCCCACCATGGATTGCTTCTTGCAAACCTTCGTCACTTCTCCCATGCTGCCTGCACCCAACACTTGGACGATATCATAGTACTTTTCCGGGTCGCGATCTTTATGAATCCAAGTCAAAGAACTTCTCATGCTGGGACTTTTGGCCGAGGAGGAATACCGGATGGAGGGCGACACGTGACCAAAAGTGGTGGTAGTGTGCTCACTCGCATCAAATCCTGTATTACTATTCGTACTACTAGTAGTGCTACGAGTTGTAATAGTGTTCCCAACACATCCTCCGCTCATGGTCATGGCAGCTCCTCCTCGAATATCATCCAAAGGACCGGGGGCTACTAGGTCGGAAGACAAGGCTACTGTTCGTGGCATGATGAGTTATTAATATTGTGTGTTGCTGCTAAAGTTATTTTATGATGTATTCGGCTACTGCACTGTTCCTTTAGATCCCCAAGTTTACTCTGTTCGTTGATAATTATTCATTATTCTCATTCTTCCAAATAATGTTATTGATGTTCCTTCCAAAATAATGAACCATGCATACTAAAGTACAGTGTGCAGTACTGTACCATATCTTCACGTACTGATGAATCTAATGGATTCTGTTCATGGAGATTCACGGTGATGGAAAGTGCAATCAGCTGCCCTCCATACAATTAAATTTGACCCGTTCTCTTCTGCCCCCCTTGACATCTGGAGCGATCCGGATCCGGCTTTGTTCCCGCGGGAAAGAAAACGAAGAACCCCCCGGCCGTCAAATAAAACATGCATGTGGGAGAAAACGGCAGAGTCATCGCCGAAAAAGTCTAATTTTGCTTATTGAATCTCACTTACAGGAAGACGTTTCGTACTTATTGTCTTTGCATGTCTGCAATGTCTGCAGACATTCTGCTTCTGTCGGAAAATGTCTTCTTGCATCCGCAGACATCTGTGCATGTTGGAAATCGTCTTTGAATGTCTGCTTTGTGCAAATGACTTTCCGACATCAAATAGAAATCTTGTTAAATTCCAATCACAACTGATTTTTTAGACCGATTCAACAGCAATTTTTAATTGTGTCTAAAAAACGTGTTTCAATGTCAGAAAACGTCCTCCTGTGTCTGCGAAAGTCTGCATTGGTCAGCAAACATCTTCTGGCATCGGCAAACATCTACAAAACGCATGAAATGTCTGTCTTTGTCAAACATGTCTTTTTCTGTTTAACATGAGAACCCCCCGGCCGTCAAACAAAACATGCATGTGGGAGAAAACGGCAGAGTCATTGCCGAAAAAGTCTAATTTTGCTTGTTGAATCTCACTTGCAGGAACACGTTTCACACTTGCTGTCTTTGAATGTCTGAAATGTCTGCAAACATTCTGCTTATGTCGGAAAACGTCTTCTTGCATCCGCAGACATGTGCGCATGTCGGAAATCGTCTTTGAATGCCTGCTGTGTCTGAATGACTTTCCGGCACTAAATGGAAATCTTGTTAAATTCCAATCACAACTGATTTTTTAGACCGATTCAACAGCAATTTTTTAATTACATCCAAAACAAGCATTTCAATGTCGGAAAACGTCTTACCATGTCTGCGAAAGTCTGCATCAGTCAGGAACCGTCTTCTGATGTCGGCAAACGTCAGCAAAACGTCTAAAATGTCTGTCTTTGTCAGACATGTCTTTTTCTATTTAACATGAGTTGTCAAACGGATCATAATCAGAATTTGTTGGAAATGACCCAGCAGAAACGAGCCAATGGAAGGCAAGAAAGCAGAAGAATGATGAATTTGGCATCTGCAAAAACTTCAAAGCATTGTCGTGTTAACCGCTTGAATGTCTCATTGAAAGTTTTGTCAACAACAGTTTCAGCAAGCGCAAAACACAGATGAAATCAGGGTGTTGCCGAGTGCACAATGTGTCAGTCAGTGGTCTGTGACAAATCTTGATTTGTTGGCTTTGAGCGCATGTGAAATGTTCTTCATGACCCATGATTGATGAAAATGTGCACATGCAAAGTCAACCCATGTTTGGAATGAAGAAAACATCACATTATGGATACCAGTGAGAGACATGACGAGATGATGACAGGAAGATCATGTTCTGGGCATCATGCAACTGTCTGTGTGTCTGACAACCGACGCATGATTCCTCTGTCTGCTGTCCAACATTTTCTTGGCTCTGAGTTGACCCACAAATTCAATTGAATGCAAAAGATTTCACACATGATGTGATGTTGGTTGAAGAGCACCCCATTTTTAAAATGTTGTGTTTTTCCTTAACCCACCAACTTCAAAATGTTTTGTCTCTGACAAAATGTGCATGCCGCAAATCTTTTGATCAGCTGATGATTCTGACAAAAACTGTCAAACCACCCACCAAGGGAACAAAGTTTTGATGCCTTCCAAAATGTTAGCCATTGGCTTCTTAGGTCTCATGTCATTTTTCCATTTCACAAAAGTGGAGGCTTTGTGCAAAGATGCAATCCTCCCATGACAAGGTCTTTTAAAAAAGCATGCGGTCTCACTACTAATGTCATCGCTCGCACATTTCCCCCTTCCAGAAGATCATTCTTTCATCCACGCCAAAGAATTTTTCCGGGAGTCAGTGGATCAAGTTTTACGGAATCCTGTTAATTCTTCTGCTTCTTCTGGTCGGATCATTGGTCCTGGTATTGTAGAAGGCGACATGGATGGTGACCATGTGCATCGCGGATTTGATTCTACCAGCAGGGTAAAGTAGCATTGAACTACACCCTTTGAGCTTGAGGCAACCCAACCAACCGACCCGAGACAGCCACAATAAGTTGACCTTTACTTTCACGTCTCCTCACAACGATACCAGAGTTACCTTATTGTCTGTCTGTCTCTATCTCTGCTGCTTTAGATTCCATTTGATAATAAAGAGAGAACCAAGTTGCTGCAATTTTCGTCGACTCTTCTAAATCTATCCTCCCAGTACTGTGCAGTCCGTACCTAACACAATACTAGACACAATAATACACCACACCACAATTCCATCAATATGCCATTGCACTGTTTTGACAAAAAAGACAAACCTCCCGTGACGCCCTCGGATTTGGGCCTCACCCGAGAAGAAGGCGAAATTACCATTGCCAAACTTTTGGATCATGGCTACCACTTGCCCAAGAATAATTGGTGCCAAGATTGGATCCAATACATGACGAACAATCATCCCGTCTTTGGGATTTGCTGTCACCATCCCTTGCATCCGCTGAGTTGGAAATTGCGCATGCTGACACTCGTGGGAAGTATCTTGATGGGATTGGCGATTACCTGTTTTATTTATGTGGCCTTTGTCTTTAGCGATCAAGATTATGGCAAACAATACGTGGAATTGTCCACGAATAAAACGAAAACGGGGCTCCAAGCCGATCTGGATGACAATGTCTCTACTTTGAATGTGACGAATGGTAACATTGCGCTCTGGACGGTCGGTGCCTTTTTACATGGTCTCTACGACAACATGGTCTGGGCTTTGGCGGCGGGTACGTGTTGTTCTTGCAAGTGCTGCGAAGAAAAATGTGGCAAAAAACCACAAGATCGAGCGTCCCGAAATACGGAAGGCCCCAGTCAAACACGAACCTTGATTGTCATGTTGTCGGTCATTGTGGTCGTGGCCATTACCTTTTTTGCCGTCTCTCTCCAAATGGCGCTGACTGCCGACGATGAAACGGAAATCGTCGTCTTGAGCCCCACCAATGTCACCTCCAATGCGACCGCCGCCGGATCTTCTTCGGGGGCCATTGTTCAACGAGAACAACTCTTTCGTGTCAAGACGGACAACGCCAAGGACTACGAATTCATCATTGCCTACCTCGTGGAACTCATGCTGAATTATTTTGGATGGTATCCCCTGGTCGGTACTATTTTGTTTAGTGGAATCTTGTCCTGCGGCAAAGAACCACTGTTCGGAGGACGCATTTATGAAATGAAGCAAGACGACTTGGAAGCGGCCGAACGAGGACGCCGCAGCAGCAATGCCAATACCAAAGCCTCCGTTCCCGTCAACAACCATATTCCCAAAGATAGCACAAGGTCCGTCAATACCAACAAGAGTAAAAGTACGGTCGCATCCAAGCCAGCGGCCAAGAAGAGTACAGCAACGCCTGCAGCCAAGAAGAGTACAAGCACTCCGGCTGCCAAGAAAAGTACAAACACTCCTGCGGCAAAAAAGAGCACTACTGCTGCCAAACCAACTGCCAAAAAGCCTGCTGCATCGACCACCAAAAAGCCTGCTGCTGCTCCTGCCAAGAAGCCCGTCACCAAAACGTCCATTAAAACGACCACCAAAAAGAATCCCAAGACGGGAAAAATCCAAAAGAGTACCACCGTTTCCGTCACGAAAAAATAAAAACGGTAATTATACAACGAGCTGACAAGGAAGGTTTCACAGAGGAGGAATGATGCCGGCACGAATGCTGTTTGGATATCTTATGAGGGAATGATGAATTCCGATGTTTGCTTTCTGGCATGTGATTTGAAGTCCATGGTCAAAGGAAATACATACATGCATTAGAACAATGCACGAAAGGATAAATAGAAATAGGAGAAAATAACACACAGTATAATTAGAATTTTCTCAAAGAAAGCAAAAGAGTGCTGAACGATTACGGTTTTTGGAATGTCGTTTATAGAGTTTCCATGTATTATTTTTCTTCCCTTTTTTCTCGTGTTGGGGTTTCTTGCCATTGGAGTGAGTGGATCATTTTCATTTTTGCGGTGTTTCCCTGTCCTTGAGGGAATTTGTTGCCGTGCATGGATATCAACGGAACGATACAGAGTATCTCCTCAGATCGGGGAAAGGAACAGACCCACCTGGTCTAACTAGTAATAGCTAGCAGGCTTTCTTGCCCAGCGGTGCCACGGCCGGCGGCAAGCCGAGTGATACTCGTGACTTCCCACTGATTGGAGCAAAAATCATTGGCTTGCAAGAGAACTTGGTATTGTGTCGATGCGCTCCCGAAAAAGGCTCGACCCAACGCCTTGGTTTCGTTGGAGAAATTTTCACTCTCGTTCAGTGACACAACGGCAAGTACCTGTGCTCCATCCACACAACCAAAACAATCGACAATTTCTCGATACGAACCTGTTTTGGTGATTTTGCATGTGGGGAGTTTGCAAGCACACTTTTTCTTGTACAGATAGGACTTTAGCCGGCGAAGTTGCTTTTCCGTCGGAGGTTGATACACGTGTGTGATGCGTCCTGAGAGATAGGCCTTCACAGGACTGGCCTTCAGGTCACGTTCGCATTCCACGCTGATAGGTCTGACGGGAAGTGTGGCCCAGATGACCATGCGCTGACCAACGGCGGGAGGCTTGGTGAGATCAAAGTCATAGTAATTTTTGCCCGAGGATGTGCACATGTAACCCGTGTGTAGATGAGGTCCTAGTCCTAACAGCTCAAAATGTAGCGCCATGGGATCGTAGCAATAAAATGTGTTTTTCTTGTACCATGAAGGCCCAGTCTTTTTGATGTCTGGTTGGTCCAAAAGGGAGCTGACATTCGAGATAAGCTCAAACTCCGGTGGCTTTGCAATTAGTTCTTGGTGAGCGATAAAGGTGTCATCCGTAGCTCCGCATTTTATGAGAATGGTCTCTACTTCCTCGTGGAGCTGTAATAGTTGAAGGTTTCCCATCAGGTCACTGTCGCCTTGATCGTCGTCCTTGCTAATCTCCCTCACCGCTATTTTTTTCTTGATTTCTGCAATAGAATGTCTAACAATGCCCAAAAAGGTAGTGCCGTTTTCTTTTTTAATTCTCCAATCGACCGCTCCCGCCACAATACTATTGGAATAATTCAGTAGAAATTTTGCTGCAGAAATGGAGCATTTGTTGTTGTACGTGAGGACAGTCTCTCCGTATGGAATGGTTTGAATGTTGGGATCAGCACCATGATCCAGAAGTAATTTGATAAAACTCAAATTCGTAACTTCCTCGGGGCGCGCGGCGTAATGGAGAGGTGTATTGTTGTAACTAAACCCCTGCTTGGAAGGTGTTTTGATGTTGACATCTGCTCCAGCCTGGATAAGCTGCTTGGCGAGCAAACGTTGATTGACGTGTGT
>Ga0163144_10027592_pt1 | contig 10990 bp, 7 predicted proteins | sample OliLak19BULKMAT1_FD_123175 | JGI IMG/M metagenome (GOLD analysis project Ga0163144, IMG submission 123175) | Freshwater microbial mat bacterial communities from Lake Vanda, McMurdo Dry Valleys, Antarctica - Oligotrophic Lake LV.19.BULKMAT1 | ecosystem: Environmental > Aquatic > Freshwater > Lake... | reverse complement strand
ACCGATTTCCTCCCGACCATCTGCGACGTAGCCGGAATTTCGATTCCGGACCAATGGACGGTCGATGGCCAAAGTTTTTGGCCGCAGTTGCGGGGGGAGAAAGGTTCGCCGCGACAATGGAGCTATTGCTGGTATGCGCCCCGGAAGGACAAGCTTCAGTTTGAGTTCGCCCAGGACGTAAAGTTTAAGCTCTACCGCGACGGGCGGTTCGTGGACCTGCAAAATGATCCGGAGGAAAAATCTCCACTGATCGTCGCGGATTTATCCGGGGCCGCTTCTGCCGCTCGCGTAAAATTAGCGGGAGTCCTCGAGCAATTCCGTGACGCGCGCCCTGCGGGTTTGGCGGCGGAGAACGCAGCCGTAAATGCGCGGAAGCCGATTGGCACCGGCACAGCGGAGTGACCCAGCGGAACTTGTCGTGGCGACATCGCAAGGGAGAGGAGCGCGGAATTTATTCCGCTTCGGCGGGGTTTGGATTGGAGTTGGAGAATTTCTTTCGCGTCGCCGTTGGAAAACGCCGTGGACGCCGTGCGCCGCGGCCAGAGGCGCAGGCGATGAGGCGGAAATATTCTGCACAATGTTGAACAACTTTATGACACGACGATTCATTTTACTTTTCCTCGGCGCACTCGCGGTTCTTCTCTCGAAGGACGCTTCCGCTGCGGTGCAAGCGAAGCCAGCGCATCCCAACATTCTCTTTATCATCTTCGATGACTGGGGCTGGAACCATGCCGGCGCTTACGGCTGCGATTGGGTCAAGACGCCGAACTTCGACCGCGTCGCCCGCGAAGGGGTTCTGTTCAAAAATGCGTTCACTTCGAATCCAAAATGTAGCCCATGCCGTGCGAGCATCTTGACCGGACGCAACTCCTGGCAGCTCGAGGAAGCGGCCTGTCACAATGGGATTTTGCCTGGCAAATTCGTCGTCTATCCCGACCTCCTCGAGAAGGCGGGCTATACCGTTGGCTTGACTGGAAAAGGGTGGGGCCCGGGCGATTTCAAAGCGGGTGGGTTCAAACGGAATCCCGCCGGGCCGTCGTTTGATCAGCACAAGGCGTCGCCGCCGGCCAGCGGCATTGGCCGGAACGATTACGCACGAAACTTTGAGGCCTTTCTCCAATCGCGTCCGGCCGGCCAGCCGTTTTGCTTTTGGATGGGCTTTAGCGAACCCCATCGCGCTTACGAACTCGGTTCCGGCGAACGCCTCGGCAAGAAAATTCCGGACGTGAAGGTCCCGGCCTACCTGCCGGACAACGATGTCGTTCGCGGTGACCTGCTCGATTACGCGGTGGAAGTCGAATGGGCCGATTCTCACATTGGCCGCGCGCTCAAACTGCTCGAAGCTTCAGGCGAATTGGAAAACACGCTGGTCATCGTCACCTCGGATCACGGCATGCCGTTTCCTTTCGTCAAAGGGCAAATCTTCGAGGACGGATTTCATCTGCCGCTGGCGATGTGTTGGGGCGCCGGTATCAAACCGGGACGCGTGGTGGAGGATTTCGTCAACGTGCGGGATTTCGCCCCCACCTGGCTGGAACTTGCCGGATTGAAACCGCATTCGCAGATGAGCGGGAAGAGCCTCGTCCAACTTTTGCGCTCGGAGAAGTCGGGCCGAATCGACAAGGCGCGCGATGTCATGATCGTCGGAAAGGAACGACACGATCTGGGGCGGCCCAATGATTGGGGCTATCCGGTGCGCGCGATACGCACGGAGGAGTTTCTTTTCGTTCACAATTATTTTCCGGACCGCTGGCCGGCGGGCAACCCGGAAACCGATTACCTGAATTGCGACGCCAGCCCGACCAAAGAAATCATCAAGGCGCTCGGCGGCCATTTCTACGAACTCTCCTTCGGGAAACGGCCGGAGGAAGCGCTCTTCCGCTTGAGCGACGACCCGGAATGCGTCCGCAACCTCGCGTCCGATCCGTTCTTTGCGCCGACCATTGAAAAGCTCCGGGCGAAAATGCTCGCGACGTTGCGCGAGGAAAAGGATCCGCGCGCCCTGGGCAACGGCGCCATCTTCGACACCTACAAATACACGAGCAGCCGCCAAAAAAGTTACGAAACCTGGCTCAAGAAACGTTCGGCTGAGCTGGGCAAGTGAGCGACGACATTCGTGTCAAAGTTTTCCTTCGTGCAGTTGTTGGATTTGCGGCTGAAACAGTGGGGCGGGCATCCTGCCTGCCCAAGGGGCTTCCAGCCCGAGTGTCTCGGAGCGCGGACATTCCTGTCCGCGTGTCGCATGATCAGGACAGGGACGCGGACAAAAATGTCCGCGCTCCAGTCCCAGGCTCGTGGTCATGGCGCGGGCGAACCCTTTTCTCTGCGAACTGTTCCGGCTTGGCGCGATGAACCCTTCCCAGTTGCGCCGAAGAAAAATATTGAATGACGAATTGGCCCGGCGAAACTGAAATTGTTCAAACCCCATTCTGATCGCCATGATAAAAATCTTATTTCGCCAGCTCCTGCTTTGTTTCTGTTTCGCGTTCGCGTCCGGCGCGGCCCGGCCGAACGTCGTCATTTTCCTCGCTGACGACCAGGGTTGGGGCGACTTGAGCGCCAGCGGCAACACCCAGCTCCACACGCCGAATATTGATTCGCTGAAAAGGGACGGCGCGTCGCTCGACCGGTTTTACGTTTGCGCGGTTTGCGCTCCCACGCGCGCCGAGTTTTTCACCGGACGCTACCATCCTCGCGGCGGCGTGCGCGGCGTCTCCACCGGGCAGGAGCGATTGAACCTCGATGAAAAGACCGTGGCCGACGCCTTCAAGGCGGCCGGCTATGCCACCGGCGCGTTTGGCAAATGGCACAACGGCAGCCAATGGCCGTATCATCCAAACGCGCGCGGCTTCGACGAATATTACGGGTTCACCTCCGGTCATTGGGGCGAGTATTTTGATCCGCCACTGGAGCAAAACGGGAAATTCGTTCGCGGCAAAGGCTACATCACCGACGACCTCACCGATCACGCGATTCAATTCATCGAGACAAACAAGGAGAAGCCGTTCCTCTGCTACCTCCCTTACAACACGCCCCACTCGCCGTTCGCCGTGCCGGCCGACTATTGGCAACGTTTCAAGGACAAACCGATCACCCAACGCGGGAGCGATGGCGAAAATGAAACCGTCGATGTCACGCGGTGCGCGCTGGCCATGTGCGAGAACATCGACTGGAACGTCGGTCGCGTCCTGCGCAGACTCGATGAGCTCAAGCTCAGCGAGAACACGATTGTGATTTATTTTTCCGACAACGGGCCGAACAGCTTTCGTTGGAACGGCGGGATGAAAGGCCGCAAAGGATCGGTCGATGAAGGCGGGTTACGCGTTCCGTTTTTCATTCGCTGGCCGGCGAAGATCAAGCCAGGCACCACCGTGCGCGAAATCACCGGCGCGATCGACCTGTTGCCAACCTTGACGAAGCTCGCCGACGTGCCGCGGATCGGTGGCAAACCGCTCGATGGAAAAAATCTTTCTCCGCTTCTTCTCGGCGCGTCGCGCGGTTGGCCGGACCGCATGATCTTTTCGCACCAGTCCGGCCGAGTCAGCGTCCGGACGCAGCAATATCGCCTGGACGACGCGGGCGCGCTCTTCGACATGAACGCCGATCCTGGACAGAAGAAAAACATCGCGGCGGGAAAACCGGACGTGGCGGAAAAATTGTCGCAATCCGTCGCAGCCTGGCGCGAGGAAGTCCTGCCGCCCGTTGCGGCTGTTGTTGAAACAGGTCCAAACCGGGTGCGGAAAATGGCTCCCGAGCCGGACGACCGGCCTTTTCCCGTCGGCTATCGGGAATTCCCCATGACGCCGTTGCCGGCGCGCGACGGTGTGCCGCACGGGAACGTGAAGCGGAGCGCCGGCGCGCCCAACTCCTCCTACTTTGTCAACTGGACGGGCGCCTCCGATTCGATGACGTGGGACATCGAGGTCCACACGAGCGGAAGCTACGTCGTCACCGTCTTCTACACCTGTCCAGAGGCCGACGCTGGCTCGCGGGTGGAACTTAGTTTTAACGGAAGCACGTTGGCGGGAAAGGTAGCGCCCGGCTGGGATCCGCCGCTCTACACCAACCAGGACACCATCCCGCGCCCGCCCGGCGAGTCGCAGATGAAGGAGTTTCGTCCGCTGAACCTCGGCGTGATGCGGCTGGAAAAAGGCCGCGGCCCGCTCACTCTTCGCGCCTTGGAAATTCCCGGCCGCACGGTCATGGATATGCGACTGGTCACGCTGACACTGCAATCGCCCAAAGCCGATCGATAGCCGCGGGGAGAGCGGCATTCGTTGGTTTGGCTCTCGGCTGTTGTCTGTTGCCTGTTGGCCGATCGCGCCCATGCGAAACGGCCCCTTCTTTTCGAGGTTCAGTCGTGGCCAATTGTTCCAGCCGCAACGACCCGCGAACCGTGAACCGGTGGGGTGAGACTCAGTCGAACCCCATCTCGAGCGCAGCGAGGCGAGCAAAGCGAGCATCTCCCTCCGGCAGCCAGACTCACCGAAGATGCTCGCGGTGCTCGCGCCTCCTTCGTCGGCAGTCAGGGTTCGACGGAGTCTCACCCCACCGATTTTTGCGCCGCAGCGCTCCTCCAATTCCGGCACCCTCCGGCCTTACAAAACTGAATTGCCGCCGCCCGCATCGCTTACTTGTTTCCTTCGCGGACGACTTTGCCGATGGAACCTTTGCGGAGGTCGAACGCCCAAATGGCAGAATTGTCCGAGGCCGGGTTTGGGAATTTGATGATTATTGGAACGGGAGGATTGGCGCGATTGACCGGATAGATGCAGTTCATGGCACTGGTTGAGGATCGAAGGTCAATCAATATGCCGTCGGCCACAGGCCGGAATGCCGAGGCCACGCCGTCGTTGAGCGATCGTTGCCCAATGACGCCCCAGCCGTTCACCGATGACGCGATCCAGGTTGGTGCCCAGCAGCTTGTCCTCTTCCGGCGTAAATGGGCGGATGCGAACGGGGCTTTTGATGCCCAGGGCGCGTCGGCGACCGCGCACGCCTCCCAACGGACGCCCCAACCGCCGCACGAGCTCTGAGTCCTTGAACTTCCCTAGCAAACGATCTTCCGCAGGCGTCCAAGCGTTGCGCGGGACCAAGGGTGCGGGTGGGATGCCGAGGAGATGTCGGCGGGCGGCCACGGTCGCGGCCTTGCGGCCAATGCGCGCGCCGATCTCCGAGTCGGGAGCGGTGCCGAGCAGTTTTTCGTCCTGTCGCGTCCACGGGCGGTACTTGGGATCGGGCTTGGGTTTGTGCAAAAGAATCCGGCGAACCTGGATTGCGGTCAGGCTGTGTTTGAGCCGCGAAACCAATTCTCTGTCCGGCATGGTGCCAAGCAGGGCTTCCTCTTTCGGCGTCCACGCATCAGCGCGCGGCTTGCTAATTCCAAATGCACGACGGGCCTGCCGGACGGATTTAAGCGAGCAACCGAGTTTGTTCGCGACTTCATGAGCGTCGAACTGGCGGAGCAGTGATTTGTCGCGTTTTGTCCAAAGGCGCAGGAGGCGATCAGGATGACGTGGTCGTCCGGGAAATCGGACATCTGTATGTTTGCGTCGCAGGCAGCCAATCGTGTGAACGGAACGGCCCGTGAGTCTGGCCAGCTCTTCATCTCGAATTTTACCCAGCAATCGAAGATATTCGGAACTCAAACCGCGAGGTCTTCTTACCGCCGGAATATCGCGACGAATCCGCTCAACCTGGACAGAAATGAAGGTGCGCCGCAATTTGCCGGCAAGATCGGCATCCGGCATGGTTCCGAGGAGCGCAGTTTCCGAGGGTTTCCAATACCGGAATTTGGGGCGCGGCTTGAACGGGGGGATTTTCAAAGCGGTTCGCTGTCGTTGGACGTGATGCTTGGGCCGTCGTAATCGGCGTGCCAGCTCATAGTCGTTGAACTTGCCGAGCATTTTGATTTCACGGGCGGTCCAGCGGCGCGGCGGGGTGGGCAGTCGGAGGCGGCGGCGCTCACGCTCGGCGACGACTTCCTGAATGGTGCGGCCAAAGCGCCGGGCGATGGCGGAGTCGGGGTTCTTGCCGAGTTGTTTCACTTCGGCGGCGGTCCACGGCCCGTTGCGGCGGTTGAGTTTTTTGGTTTTTCCAGAGGCAGCCATTTCAACGGAGGGTCATTTGCCGCAGCATTTCTTGTATTTCTTGCCGCTGCGGCAAGGGCAGGGATCGTTGCGGCCCACTTTGGGCGGGGCCACATAAGGGACGGGTGGGGACCAATCGCGAGTTTTATCCGGCGGCAGGCCGGACGCGCCGTCCGGTTGATCTGTGTAATCCGCATCCTGGCTTCTCCAATATTCGTTCTCAGCCTCGTCGTCGCGGAAGCAAGACCAGATCGAACATTCGTTCATGGCGTCGATGGGCGCGTTGCGCTCGCAGAACCAACGGAACAACTCCTCGCCGCCTGGGCGTGGATACCGTCCCGGCGCGCGAGGCGCATCGGGATCGATGTCGTCGAGGCCAATGACGCCTTCATCCACTAGTTCCTCGGCGAAGGCTTGGCGCACTTCCGGGAGGAGTTCGGGGGCGTTGAAGTCCCGCACGGCGCCTATCAGGCTTGCCCAGAGGTAGCCGTTGTCAAATTTGGGCAGGGTGGTAAAGAGGCCGCGCAGGTCGGCGATCACGGCTTCGCGCGGGCGTTCGCCCCAGACGGACTGCACCAGCAGGCCGTCAATGGCCTGACTGCGGACATACTCGTTGAGGGTTTCGTCGTGGGCCAGACGGAGCAACGGGGCGGGATCGCCGCCGCAGACGGAGGCGAAGACGGCGGCGCCGTTTTCGGTGACCATGTCGCCGGTGAGGTTGAGGGCGTCCTCGCCGGGCAAGGAAAAGAAGCGGAGGAAGGCGTCCAGGGCGCTGCGTTCACGAAATTGCGCGAGGAGGTAGATGGCGAACAGGTGCAGGCATTCCTGGTGGTGCTTGAGGTAATGGGCGGGGTTGGCGGACACGCGGTCGAGGGCGGCGATGAGTTCCGGGGTGATGGCTTCGCGGTGGTTGGCGGCGGCGAGAAGGGCGGCTTCGTACGGGGCAAAGTCACACGTGTCGGGAACGTGCCGGAGTTGGCGGATGATTTCGTCGGGAGTCATATTGAATTTCGGAGTGGATGGCCGACGCGAAACAACTGATGGTCGGCGGCGTTTTTATTTCGACACCTCCCCACGAACCGGAGCGCCGGCTTGCAGCCGGCTTTCGGGTTTGGGAGTGCCAAAAGCCGGTCACAGACCGGCGCTCCAGCAAGTGGGTTCAGGGGTTTAAAGCGCGAACTTTTGGTTGGAAGAATTCTCACCCCGGTCGAGGCGGAGAGGATGAACGTAATTTCAAAATTGCGCACGCGGCTTGGATAGATGCGGTTCATTATTTCCCTTTGTCCAATGATTATGGTCGGAGTTTGTAGCGCGACGTTCCCCGGTTTACCAGAGGTTATTTCGGAAATTCAGCCTGGCCCCCAGAAATCCCCGGAGTCGCAAAAAATCAGGTCGCAAAAAATCATTGTTCCATTTTGGCGGTGACTTTAGCTTTGGTCCGAATTTATGTCCGAAAAATCCTTCAAACACGTCAATAACCTTTGGAGCGACGCGGAAGCGTCAGAACTCGACCCGGTCGCCCGGCTGATTTATCGCTCGAATAAACTCGGCAGCGATCAACGCATCACCAACACCGGCGGCGGCAACACTTCCGCCAAACTTCAGGAAACCGATCCACTCACCGGCGAGAAGGTTGAGGTGCTTTGGGTCAAAGGTTCCGGCGGCGATCTGCGGACTTCGCTCAAGGAGAATTTTTCGTCGCTTTACCAGGACAAATTGATGTCGCTGCAAAAGGTTTACGGCGGCGCCAAGGACAAAGGGCCGAAGTCGCCCGCCGAGGACAATATGGTGGCGATGTACAATCACACCACGTTCAACCTGAACCCGCGCGCGTCGTCCATCGACACGCCGTTGCATTCGTTCATTCCGTTCCAGCATGTCGATCACACCCATCCGAATGCGGCCATCTCCGTGGCGGCCTCGGAAAATTCGGTCGCGCTCACCAAAGAGATTTACGGCGACGAAGTGATCCACACGCCGTGGTTGCGGCCTGGATTTGAACTCGGTTTGGCGATGCAGGAAATCTGCAAAAAGAATCCGAACGCAAAAGGGATCATGATGGGGCAGCACGGGCTGATCAATTGGTCGGATGACGACAAGGAATGCTATGTCCGCTCGCTCGAATTGATTGATCGCGCCGCCGAGTTCATCGAGAAGAAATATCAGGGCAAAGGCGGCGACGCCAAAGTGTTTGGCGGCGCGATCCACGACACGCTGCCGGAGGCGACGCGGAAAAGGGTTTTCGCGAAATTGTTGCCGTGGTTGCGCGGGCAGGTGAGCCAGCAGAAACGGTTCATCGGCACGATTCAGGATGACGAAAAAATCCTGCGCTTCGTCAATTCCAAGGACGCCGAGCGCCTGGCGGAATTGGGCACCAGTTGCCCGGATCATTTTCTCCGCACGAAGATCAAACCGCTTTACGTGCCGCTGGAGAAAACGTCGCTCGCCAACGATGCCGACATCGAGAAATTCGTCGCCACGGTGAAGACGAAGTTGACCGATGGCTTGAAGAAATATCGCGAGGATTACGCGACCTATTACAACAAGTGCAAGCGGGCCAACTCGCCGGCGATGCGCGACCCGAATCCGACCGTGATCTTGATCCCCGGCCTCGGCATGGTCGCGTGGGGCAAAGACAAGAGCGAATCGCGCGTCACGGCGGAATTTTACAATTGCGCGGTGGAAGTGATGCGCGGCGCGGAAGCAATCGATAAATACATCTCGCTGCCGGCGCAGGAAGCGTTTGACATCGAATATTGGTTGCTAGAGGAAGCGAAGTTGCAGCGCATGCCGGCGGAAAAAGAATTGGCGCGGCAGATCATCGTAGTGGTCGGCGCGGGTTCGGGCATCGGCAAAGAAGTGGCGCATCGCCTCGTCAAGGAAGGTGCGCACATCGTTTGCGTCGATTTGAACGCGGATGCGGCCAAAGCCACTGCCAAAGAAATCACCGACAAATACGGCCTGGGCATCGGCGTCGCGGGAACGGGGCTTTCCAACTGCGGCCCGGCGATCGGTCTGGCGGCGAACATCACCGACCGCGCGAGTGTTCGCGCGATGCTGGATGAAGTCGCGCTCGCTTACGGCGGGTTTGATTCCATTGCCGTGACGGCAGGAATTTTCGTTGCGCCAGACACAACGGGCCACATCCCGGATGACAAATGGGCGATGACTTTCGCCATCAACGTGACGGGCGCTTACATCGTCGCGGACGAGGCGGCCAGGACCTGGCGCGAGCAGGGGCTGTCCGGAAATCTCGTTCTCACCACGAGCGCCAACGCGGTCGTGGCGAAGAAAGGTTCGGTGGCCTACGACACGTCCAAGGCGGCGGCGAATCATCTGGTGCGCGAACTGGCCATCGAGCTATCGCCGCTGGTGCGCGTGAACGGTGTCGCGCCGGCCACGGTGGTGCAGGGCAGCGCGATGTTCCCGCGCGACCGCGTGATCGCGAGCCTGGCAAAATACAACATCCCCTACAAGGACGACGAAGCGACCGACTTGCTCACGACGAAGCTGGCGAAGTTTTACGCGGATCGCACACTGACGAAATCGCCGATCACACCGGCCGATCAGGCGGAGGCGTTTTTCATCCTGCTGACGAAACGATTGAGCAAAACGACGGGGCAGGTCATCACGGTGGACGGAGGATTGCACGAGGCATTTTTACGATGATTGAACAAAAGCGCTGGAAAACGCTCTACGCAATCATGTGGATTGCGCGCCCATGAGAATTGCCGCCCTGCTGTTTTTTTTGGCGGGAGCGTTGGGGGCGCTGGCGGACAATTCTCTGGCGAATTTGCAGCGGACGGTCCTGTTCGGGCGGAATTACATTCGAATGACGGAGTGGGCGAAGTCGTGTCAGTTGGATTTGAGATGGGTGGGCGCGGTCAAGGAAAAGGATCTGCGCGCGACGAACGCGAGGACGCGGCTGCTCTTCACGATGGATTCCTACAAGGCACAGGTCAACGGGATCAATTTCACTTTATGCCTGCCGGTAGTTTTTCAAAAGGGAGTGGTCTATATCTCGGCGGTGGACGTGGAAATCTCGCTGCACCCGTTGTTGTTTCCGGAGACTGTGGCGCCGAATTCGGTGATCAAGACGATTTGTCTGGATCCGGGCCACGGCGGTGAAGACCCGGGAAAGATGGACGGGCGGATGGAGGAGAAGAGATTCACGTTGCTCCTGTCCGAGGAAGTCGAGCGCCTTTTGTCCAAGGCCGGCTTCAAGGTGGTGCGAACGAGAACGCGCGACCAGACGGTCAAGCTTCCCGCCCGGCCCGGCATCGCCAACCAGCATGAGGCCGACCTGTTCATCAGCCTGCATTACAACGCCGCGCCGAGGAAAACTGTGGACGGCGTGGAGGTTTTTTGCCTGGCGCCGGCGGGCACCCTTTCCAGCGATGGCGGCAAATCGGCCCCTTCGTATCCGGGCCACGCCTATGACGGAAGAAACACGCTCCTGGCCTACGAGGTCCAGAGGTCGCTCGTGAAAAGGCTCGGGATGAATGACCGGGGAGTGAAGCGTTCCCAATTCATGGTTCTATTGACGGCGCAAATGCCGGCGATTTTGATCGAGGGCGGCTTCATGACCAACCCGGAGGAGGCGGCGCAAATTTACAATGCCGATCATCGAAAGCGGATGGCGAGCGCCATCGTGGACGGAATTTTGAACTACCAGAAACGCGTCGAGAACCAATTACGGCCATGAGCATTGCCACCAAAACGGGCGATTCCGGCACCACCGGTTTGATGTACAACCGGCGAGTGTCCAAGTGTCATCCGCGCGTCGAAGCCTACGGCGCGGTGGACGAATTAAATACGGCGATGGGACTCGCCCGCGCCACCTCGGAGCACGAGTTTGTCCGGGAGAATCTTCTCGCCATTCAAAAGGATCTGGTGCTGGT
>Ga0163144_10027591_pt1 | contig 10991 bp, 12 predicted proteins | sample OliLak19BULKMAT1_FD_123175 | JGI IMG/M metagenome (GOLD analysis project Ga0163144, IMG submission 123175) | Freshwater microbial mat bacterial communities from Lake Vanda, McMurdo Dry Valleys, Antarctica - Oligotrophic Lake LV.19.BULKMAT1 | ecosystem: Environmental > Aquatic > Freshwater >... | reverse complement strand
GTTTACCGCCTTTTATTAACATATTTGCTGAACACCCCAGCGGTCTATTTTTGTACACCGAACCTACCGGTTCAGGCAAATCTACCACTTTAGCCTCGATAGTCAATAAGATCAACACCGAACGCTCATCGCACATCATTACCATCGAAGACCCGATCGAGTTCACTCACAAAAGCCAAAAATCAGTAATCGTGCAGCGCGAAGTCCACTATGACACATTCTCTTTTTCGGCAGCACTGCGTAGTGCCTTGCGCCAGGACCCGGATGTTGTGCTAATCGGAGAAATGCGCGACCTTGAAACGATTGCCGCGGCGATTACAATCGCTGAAACCGGACACTTGGTTTTTGCGACACTCCACACCAACAGTGCCGCCCAGAGCATTGATCGTATGGTTGATGTTTTTCCTCCGCACCAACAACCTCAAATCCGTTCACAACTTAGCAATATTCTAATGGCAATTTGCTCACAGCGGCTTGTTCCAGCCGTTGGTGGCGGCCGAACCGCAGCCGCAGAGATACTAGTCGCAACACCGGCGGTACGAAATATTATCCGAGAGGGTAAGACTCATCAGCTTGATGCTGTTATTCAAACCGGAACAGAACATGGCATGCAATCTATGGACAAAGTTCTGGTTGATCTTATACATGCCGGAACTGTTACATATGATGAGGCGCGAAATTTCGCAGTAGACATCGAAGAGATGGATAGGCTAATGCGAGGCTAAATCGTGAGTACACTCCCACTAATATGTAGCAATTTGCATGTAACAAAAATGTTACAAATTTCATGTAACAAATTGGGGGCACTTAATTGCTACCTGCCAAATGTTACATTATTGAAACATGACACATGTCACATGCTAATTGTAGCGACCGAAGGGAGCGCCTGATGCTAACTTTTAGCTACACAGCTCGAGACTCAAAGACCGGTCAAAAGATAAAAGCCGAAGTCCAGGCAGATAGTAAGAAATCTGCCGCTCAACTCATACAAAAGCTGGGTTATTCGCCAATCGATATTGACCAAAAGGAAGCTAAAACTAACTTCTTGGCTAAATTCCGGAGCCGTGTCAAAACCAAAGAGAAAATTATATTTGCCAGACAGTTGTCGACGCTCATTAATGCCGGACTACCTCTTGTACAAAGTCTTAGAAGTGTTCAGGGTCAAACCAAAAGTAAGCCGCTGCAGGCCGTTATCGCGCAGGTTATTAGTGACGTTGAAGCCGGCAACAAACTATCGGATTCACTTGCAAAAAACCCCAGAGTCTTTAATGCTATCTTTTGTAGTCTAGTGGCATCCGGAGAGGCTTCCGGGACACTAGACAAGGCACTTGAAAGACTTGCAATCCAACAAGAAAAAGACGCCGAAATAAACTCAAAAGTCCGCGGCGCGATGATCTACCCTGCGATCGTGCTACTCGTCATGGTTCTAGTGGTTGCCTTCATGCTCGTTAAGGTTTTGCCGCAAGTTCAGGTCTTATACGACGGCATTAAGGGTGCGCAATTACCACTTATCACGCGGGTATTATTGAAGGCTTCAAATTTTGTTATAGATTACTGGTGGATTGTTCTATCTATATTTGGTCTTGCTGTTTTTATGACGACCCGATGGGTGAGAACGAAGGGTGGGAAGCGATTCTTTGACAGATTAAAAATGAAATCACCCGGTGTCGGGCAACTATTTATGAAGTTATATATGGCACGATTTGCTCGTACTGGGCACACACTTATAGGTAGCGGCGTGCCGCTTCTTCAGACGCTAGAGATTACCGCAAAAGCAATCGATAACGTTTATATCGAAGCATCATTGAATGCCGCTATGGAGAAAGTAAAAGGCGGGAAAGCTCTATCTGATTCGATTGAGAGCGACCCAAACTTCCTCGATCTGGTACCAAAAATGATCCATATCGGTGAACAGTCCGGGTCGCTAGAGGCAATGCTCGACAAAGTAGCTGAATACTACGAAAAAGAGGTCGATCAGCAGATTAAAACAGTTTCGACCATTATAGAACCTGCAATGATGGTTATCCTAGGTGTAGTAGCGCTAATTGTTGTAGCTGCGGTGCTTTTACCTGTTTACGGGTTGGCTGGCCAGACCGGCTTCGGTGGCTAAAGAATATACTTGCACAAAGAAGCAGAATTGTCTTATTATATAAGCATAAGAGTATTAATAACTAAAAGGTGGGTACAATGTTCGTCAAAAAATCAGGTCAAAGTAAAGGTTTCACAATAATCGAAGTTCTAATAGTTCTAGCAATAGCTGGGCTTATTATGCTAATTGTTTTCTTAGCAGTACCGGCGCTACAGCGTAACGCCCGTAACACGCAGGCCAAGACCGAGGCGGCAGGTATGCTCGGAGCACTCAACGAATTTGTTAACAATAACAGTGGTAAGTTACCGGCAGTGTCTGGGTCGGGAACAACAGGTAGTGATGCTGCAAAGGTGTACTCGAATGGTAAGTTCACGAACGTCGCAGTATTGACTGTCGAAGCACAGGCCGGCACATCTGCACCAACGGCTACCACTAGCGTTTTACGTCTTGCTGCTAAATGCACATCAGCAACCGGCTCATCAGTTACGCCTGCTGGAGGAGCTAGACAGACAGCACTTCTGTACGCAATCGAGGACTCGTCTGGACTTTTGGTAGCTTGCCAAGAAAGCTAACCCCAAGGGACATTGAATCAAAAATAGAGCTGGTCGACCCCAGCTCTATTTTCATGCTAGGATATTGCTAATGATTACGGCATTAATATTTATCATAGGGATGGTGTTTGGCAGCTTCGTGAATGCCTTTGTTTGGCGACTCAAAAGGAATAAAGACTGGGTACGAGAACGTAGCATCTGTACGCACTGCAAGCACAAATTAGCCCCTAAAGACCTGGTGCCAGTAGTTAGTTGGCTGATGCTTGGGGGAAAGTGCCGTTACTGCAAGAAGGCGATAGACGATAGCCCGCTTACAGAAGTTCTAGTAGCAATAGTATTCGCAGTTAGCTACGCCTTTTGGCCGTATGGTTTTGACGGCGAAGGTTGGACAAGGCTGGCAATTTGGCTATTAGCGGTAGTATTGCTGGCAGCAATGTTCTTGTACGACCTCAAATGGATGGTTCTTCCCGACAAGCTTACTTATTCGTTATTCGGCCTAGCGTTTGTGCAAACCGTAGTAGTTTTTGTTATGCACGATTTTGATTATGAGGTCTTACGGCTCAGTCTTATTGCTATGGTGGTTGGAGGAGCTCTATTTCATCTTCTATATCTGGGCTCTAAAGGCAAATACATCGGTGGCGGCGACGTCAAACTAGGTTACGCTTACGGCTTACTACTACTCGACCCAATCTTGCCATGGCTGGTTTTGACGGTGGCGTCAATTGCCGGTAGTTTTATCGCAGCTTATCTACTGCTTACTAAACGGGCAAAAATGGGCACAAAGTTGCCTTTCGGACCAATGCTAATCGGTGGAGTAGTTGTCGTAATGATTTGGGGTCCAAGACTTTGGGATCTCACCAGTCAGCTCTGGCACTAAGAAAGATTTTAGACTTGAGATATTAGATTGTAATGTGTTTATACACAATACCTCTAACCTCTAACCTCTAAGAAGTGCTTGTGCTATACTCTAACTATGCGTAACAGGGGTGGTTTCACGATTGTCGAGACTTTGATGGTGTTAGGTGTGACCTCAGTAGTCTTTGTTGCTGTTATGAGTTCTATCACTGATCGCCAAAATCGCATAGAATTTTCTCAGGGTATGCAAGATATAAGTTCGAATATCTCAGACATCATGAACGATGTTAGCACCGGATACTTTCCGACAACTCCAGGGCTTACCTGTGTTGCTGGCTCAAATAATGCTGCACCACAACTTGGTTATGACGCTAGCACCGGCGATACGACCGGTGCACGAAAAGACTGCCTATTTGCAGGCAAGGTTTTACAAATCGGCACCAACACCTCTGCGTCCTCGGGCTTTGTATATTCTATGGCTGGACGGCGGCTTACCTACAATGGGCCAAATTCAAGTGATGTAGCTAGCTTTCTGGAACTGAAGCCCGTGGTTATAGATTCAAAAAACACCAATAACGTTACTATCGGTCCGGGTATCGCTAACATCGATGCCACAAGTGATTTTACTCTGCCTTATGGAATTAGAATTGTGCGTTCCGATGGAACAGACGGCGGAAGGGCGGTTGGCCTGTTTTATAAGAACTTTCGAGGGGTATCTCTAAACGGTCAGTCGAGCTCTGGTGTTACTTCTGTCTCTGTAGCGGATGTCGTATCAGCCACCACCGGATCGTTATCGATGACCCAGGCAAATGTAATTGCCTCAGCTGACGATGCCGCCACGGTAAACAGTAAGTTCTTAAGTGGTAGTGCTACAATCGTTTTGTGCTTTAAGAGCGATGCTACTAACCAAACAGCAACTATTACTATTGGTGACGGTATATCGGGTAGTCAAATGTTAGATTTTGATGTCGATCTTAGCGGAAGTGGGGTGTTATGCGTCTAATGAATAGGAAGTCTGCAGGCGACACGATCGTAGAGGTGCTTTTGGCGATTACTATTACTTCAATAGTCTTGACTGGCGCCTACGTAGCCGTCGATAAGTCTATGAAGGCATCCAGGTCGTCTCAGGAGCGTGGCGAAGCCGTAGAAGTGGCTAAAGCTCAAATTGAGCGTCTTAAGTATTTAAATCTTAGTAACTCGGCAGCAAATATTTATCAAAATGGGCCTTTTTGTATATCTTCAACGCTTAGCGTCCTACAAATTTCAGACGTATCAAGCGATGTTGATGATCCTAGTGGTTGCCGGTCTTCCGGGCGTTATGTAGCCAGCATTACTAGGGATCCTACTACCGGGACTCATCAAATTAGAGTTCTATGGGAAAATATTACCGGTTCAAGTACCATCTCTGGCTATTCTGGGTTCGACGAGATAAAAATGTATTATCGGGTTTACCAATGAAAAAGAACAGAAATACCGGCTTCACTATACTAGAAGTGCTAATTGCCACGATGGTTTTCACTGTAGTTCTTATGATCTGCGTGCAAGTGGTCACCAGAATAGGTCAGCTATATTTTAAGGGTGTTACGTCTGCGCAGATCCAAGACTTGACACGTAAAATGACAGAAGAGTTCTCGCAACAGATCCAATTCGGCAGTAGTCTGCCCATACCGGACACAATATCTGGAGGCGATCCAACGACCCCGTTAATATTCTGTGTTGGTGATAACCGCTATCGGGCAATCATGAACCGGAAGCTTGGCGACCAAGGTGTAACCACGGTGCTCCAGAGGATTACATATAGCGGCGCCTGCAGTATTGTTGATTCAGGCTTTGTCGGATCAACAGAGTTAGGTGTTAGGAATATGCGTATTCTAAAACTATCAATTATTAGGAGTACAACCGATCCATATCTTTGGAGCCTCAATATACGTCTCGCACTTGGCGATAGCGACATCTTAGACTATTCCTCCGCCTCAACCGACTCACCAGCTGTTTACGGATCAGCAATTTGCAAAAGCGGTATTTCCGGTTCACAGTTTTGCGCTACTAGTGAGCTATCTTCAACCATACTTAGAAGGGTTAAGGTAGAATAAGGATGATGTTAAAGAAAAATCAACAAGGCATGGCGTCTTTAGTGATATGTATGCTTCTAATGATAATCATTTCGCTTATGACACTGTCTTTCGCGACCCTATCGAGGCGCGAGCAGCGCCAAGCGCTCGATAAGCAGCTTTCGACCCAAGCGTTCTATGCTGCTGAAACGGGCATAAACGACGCATCTAAGGCTATTCTTGACGGGACTTTAAATACAGACATATCAGACTGTAGTGCTAGCGAACAGGCAAAAATTAATCCTACGGGAGTAAGCGGAATATTAGACGCAAATTCTAGCACTAGTCGGACCTGCGTATTCGTCGACCAAACGCCATCCCAGATTGACGATGTAGTAGGGGAGACAGAGTCAACGGTATTCTTAATTTCTGCAGGCGGTATAAGTTCTTTGGACGTTTACTGGGAGAATGATTCTGTAGTGTCGACTCCGGTTTTTCCAGCCACGGTAGATACAGCCGGTGGGTCATTCCCGCCGGACGCTAGCTGGAACAACAGTACCCCGGGTGTATTAACAATTCAGCTCATTCCTTTTCCTGTAGCCGGCACAAATAGAGCCACAATTGCCGGGGGTACTATCTATGTCCTCGGGTTCCCGACCTCTAGTAATGCCAACCAAACGGCTAGTGGAACGGCGTCAAACGGTCTAATCCTTACGGGCGGATGCGCAAGTGCCAATACCGGAGCGCCGAATAACTGGCCACGGCAGTGCAAAGCCTCGATAACAGGTCTAGCGGGCCAGTATTATATCCGGCTAAAGTCAATCTACGACCCTGTTCATATAACTGTCGAGGGTAAGGATGGCTCGGGTAACCGCCTACCGTTTGTAGGCGCTCAGGTGTTAATCGATTCAACAGGACGGGCGAACGACGTCACTAAGCGTATCAAAATCTATAAACCACTACGGGGAAGCGCCAGCCTGCCTGGATCGACATTAGAGATTGGCGGGGATTTATGTAAACGACTTCTTTCAAATCCGGTTGGCACTACGACGGACAGTGCGATATCCTCCTGTCAACCAACCTACCCTTGAGTTTTTTTGTGGTGGAACTTCTCGTGGACGGCTTTTAAGTGCGGGTCGGTGATGTGCGTATAGATCTGGGTAGTAGATATACTGCTATGTCCAAGAAGAGTCTGAACGCTCCTTATATCGGCGCCATTCATTAAAAGATCGGTCGCAAAACTATGCCGCAAAGTGTGCGGGGAGACGTGCTTAGTGATCCCAGCGAGTAGTGCATACTTTTGAATGATTCGTTGGACGCTTCGCGCCGTTAAGCGCTTGAAGTTGCCGTCTCTACTAATTGTATGATGAGCGCTGGCGCTTAAAAACAGGGGTGGCAGGCTATCTGTCCGTCCTAATAAATATTTCTCAAGCCAGCTGGCGGCTTGTTCGCTCACGAATATGGCACGATCTTTTTGCCCTTTACCCCGAACAGAGAACTCCCGGCGTTTAAGGTTAATGTGGTCACGGTTTAGTCCAACAAGTTCAGATACGCGCAGTCCGGAGGAGAAGAGTAGCTCCAGCATCGCCTTATCTCTAAGGCCAGAGGGGTTATTAGCGTCCGGAGTATTAATTAGCCGTTCAACATCCTCAGAGCTTAAGAAGTTAACCTCTTTTCGTGCGACTTTTGCGAGTTCAATATTGTCTGGAGCTAATGTGGAGATATCTCGACGTAAACACCACCGGAGGAAATTACGGAGAGCTATTAGATGATAGTTTTGTGTAGCACGGCTTAAGTCTTGGCCTCGCCCCGAGGCTAGACGATTTAACCAAAGTCGCCACTTTCTGATGAGTTCTGCATCTATGTCTTGCGTAGAAATATCTCCGGCAAAGTCGCTAAGTCTATCGAGGTAATGGTGGTAGTTGGCGATTGTTTTATCTGAACGGCCTCTTTCAATCTCGAGGTACTCTAGGTACTGCAATATGGCCTGTTTGTAGTTCATTCTGCCACTTAGTATAACCCATTCTACGCAACCAATCCATAATTTTACAGGGGTAGACCATGAACAAAATATGTGTTCATATGGCACTGAAGACAGAGGTCTGTTAGTATCTGTTATATGACAATATTCGACTCAATTGTGCTCGGGAGCGTACAAGGAATCACCGAATTCATACCGGTTTCGAGTTCTGGGCACTTAGTTTTAGCGGAGAAGTTTTTGGGACTAAATAGTAACTTTACTTTTGGCGTACTTTTGAATATTGGTACCCTAGTCGCACTTCTGTTCTACTTCAGAAAAAGAATACTAAGTGCTTTAAGAGTAATCTTCCTAGATAGAAATTATGAGTTTGGGCTAACACTGTTTATTAGCGTTATTCCGACGGTAATTACAGGCTATCTGTTTAGTGAATATTTTGATTCTTTGAGTTCGCATTTATGGATTGTCGTCTTTACTTTGACGGCAATTGGTCTATTGATGATTAAATTCGGCCGACAAACCAAAGCAACCATAAAAGACGAGTCTCGGGTTGGCGCAAAGAATGGTTTATTTTTGGGCTTAGCTCAGGTGTTGGCTTTAGTCCCGGGCGTATCTCGGTCAGGGATCACCATTCTAGCGGGGATTAACAGAGGTTTTACGGTTGATACTGCCGCTAATTTTAGTTTTTTAATGGCTGCACCCACAATTCTTGGAGCCATAATTCATACTTTGTTTTTTAAGGACGGACTGGCATTTATCGGTGATAACAGTTCGATATTTTGGTACGGCAATCTTGCGTCTTTGGTCTTTGGTCTTTTGGCGGTTAGTACGATGATAAAATTACTAAAAAAGCACGGCTTGGCTGTTTTTGGGTGGTATAGATTAGGGCTTGGCGCATTGCTTGGGATATTATTAGTAACGAACTTAATATAAGTGAGGGAGGGTGAATTGATAGAAAGAACGCTAGTAATTATGAAGCCAGATGCTGTTCAACGTGGGATAACGGGCGAGATTATCACCAGATTTGAAAGAGCTGGATTAAAAATCGTTGCCATAAAGATGGCCGCACCAGATAAAGAGCATTTCCACACTCACTATGAAGACATTAGTAAAATGATTACGAGATGGGGCGAGGATATATTTAACATAACACTTACTGGTATGACGGAGTCACCTGTCATTGCGATTGTTCTCGAAGGTGTTGGAGCTATTGCGCATGTGCGTAAAATGGTTGGAGTCGTTGATCCAAAGGACTCGGCGCCCGGTACTATCAGGGGCGATTACACACATATTAACCGAAACTTTACAAACAGTCGTGGAGGCACGCTTCCAAATATCGTACATGCATCCGGCAACACAGAGGAAGCGCAGGCCGAAATTGAATTATGGTTCCAAAACGATCAAGTTTATGACTACAAGCTACCCCACGAATCAACCATATTCGGTAAAATCCCGGGGACCAGAGCCAAACAGTAGTCCTCTCAAATAATGGTGCCCCAGATAGGAGTCGAACCTACAACCTCTTCCTTAGGACGGAATTGCTCTATCCAATTGAGCTACCAGGGCAAAAGTGAACTGTATACAGTATACAGTTTGCGGTAAACTATCTAGCATGCCCATTAAGCATAAATATTTTGAAGACCAGCTCGACGACGAGGAGATGCTGCTACTTTTTCGTAAGCACCCAGTTGTAATGCGAAAGCAGTTAATAATATCCTCGGTACTCTTACTCCTTGGAACTCTCCCGTCTTTTGTTAGGCCAGAATACAGCTACTTCTTCGGAGGCTTGGGAGTCGGCCTGCTACTTGCTGGTGTAGTAATGTTTTATGCTTGGATGGGGTGGTATTTCAGTGTTTATGCTCTAACCGATAAGCGACTTATTCAGGTCAAGCAAAAAGGTTTCTTCCACCGAAGTCTAGTAGATATTAGCAACGAGCAAATCAGTATGATCAACTATGATGTATCCGGCCTCCAGGAGACACTGCTTGGCTATGGTACTATGACGGTACAGACCTATGTTGGGGAGCTGGTTATCAAGGATGTTCATCACCCAAAAAAGATTCAAAAAGCTATAACAACTAAGCTCCGCGAACATGGTTTCTTGAACTCTACTCAGCCGTTCAAGTCTAGCGGTAACAGTAGTGAGGCCGAGTACGAATGAGAAAAATAATAAACAAACTCAAACGAAAGAATAAAAGCGGTATTTTAAGCGACGGAGTTCGGATAACTAACGAAACCATCGAAGAAACCAGAAAAGAAGTCTTAAAAGGCGCTAGAAAATTCATCTATCCGATACAACACTCAAAACACAGGGTAGTCATTATGTCGGGGTTAATCGGTCTGGCTGTCTTCGTAGTTTTCTTCAGCTTCACCGCACTAAGTCTATACAGATTCAAATCGACATCGACGTTTATTTACCGTGTTACCCAAGTCGTGCCATTTCCGGCCGCAAGAGCCGGCGGTAGCTTCGTTTCATATGAGGATTATCTTTTTGAAATTCGCCAGTATATACACTATTTCGAAACCCAAGAAAAAGTCGACTTTAGCCAGTTGCCGGGTAGTCAGCAGCTTGAGGCTCAGCGCAAGATAGCCCTAGACAAGGTTATCGACCAGGCCTTTATCCGTCAGATCGCCAAGCGAAAGGGAATCACTGTTAGTCCCGCTGAAGTTGATGCTGAGATTGAACTTCTGCAGTCTCAAAACCGACTGGGTGGTAACCCAGGAGCACTTCAAGACATCATTAGCGACTACTATGGCTGGACGATTAAAGATTTTAGGCGAACGCTGACAGATAGGGTGCTTTTTACCAAGGTTCTGGCAGCACTCGATACCGATACAACAAAGAAGGCTGATTCGGCACTCGCAGAACTTCTAGCAGGTGGCGATTTTGCTGCCTTAGCTGCCAAATATTCGGATGATACGAGCACTAAGGACAAGGGCGGGGAGATAGATTTTCTAATTGATAAGGTCGATAGGAACGTGCCAGCTCAGATGACCAGTGCGCTTTTTGCATTGAAGCCCGGCGAAATATCCGGGATAGTTAACGTCGGTTATGGCCTAGAAATAGTCAAAAACCTAGAGATCAAAGACAGCAAGATTCGCGCCGCCTATATCTTGTTCAACTTCAAGGACATGCAAGTTTTCCTAAACACCGAAAAAGAAAAGAATAAGGCCACCACCTACATCCGGCTTTAGTATTCGTTGCAAGGTCGAACCCTGGTAGGCACTCGGAAGGTAAGATAGGAGTCTACAAAAATGCAAAAGGTCTCACCTCTTACGGTGTTAAATTGTGTAATTTGAAGATTGCCTATTAGCCTACCCGGTAAAAGTCTTAACTAATCAGTTTGGCGGGCCCGACCGGGGAGTGCACATCTGCAGGCTTTCTCGGAGTGAGCTCCTGTGAGAGCCTTTGATGACCGAACCGCGGCTATGCCGACTTCGGTTTGATCCACAGGATAGAATCCTGT
>Ga0163144_10027590_pt1 | contig 10991 bp, 8 predicted proteins | sample OliLak19BULKMAT1_FD_123175 | JGI IMG/M metagenome (GOLD analysis project Ga0163144, IMG submission 123175) | Freshwater microbial mat bacterial communities from Lake Vanda, McMurdo Dry Valleys, Antarctica - Oligotrophic Lake LV.19.BULKMAT1 | ecosystem: Environmental > Aquatic > Freshwater > Lake... | reverse complement strand
TGCTCGCCCGACTGCGCCACGGTCTGCGGCTTGAACGACGCGAAGTACGCGGTGCCGGCGAAGAGCGAGATGGGTCCGGTCACGCGCTCGCCGTCCGTCATCGAGATCTGGTAGTTCGGCTTCACCTTGTAAGTGGTGCCGTTCACCATCTCGAGCAGCGACCACACGCGGGTCAGCGGCGACGTCGTCGTGAACATCTCCTGATCGCCCGTGGAGAACATCACCACGGGCTGACCGAAGTTGTCGACGGACACGATCGGCGGCGTCTGGATGGGTTGCCCTTCTTCGGCGCCCGCGCTCTCGTACGCGTCCCACATCATCTCGACCCGCCAGTCGTCCGGGTTGGTCTTGGACAGGTCGGCGCGCCACAGCGTGCCGTCCGCGTCGCCGACGTAGACACGGTTCGCGATCTGTCCCGACTTCGCGGGGTAGGGGACAGGCACGCCGGTGAGCGGTGAATCGAACGGAGCGGGCGTCTTGCGGGCCGCCAGGAGGTTGGGCGTGATCGCCGCCTTGGGCGAGACGAACGTGCGGATCACCTCGCCGGTGTCGAGCCGCGCGATGGTGAGCGTGCGGCCGGGGCCCTGGATCCAGCACCGCGTCGAGGCGCGCGGCGCAGCGCCGTCGATCTTGGCGTACGGCGGCTGTTCCACGCGCGGGCACGAGCCTGCGAGGAGCGGATCGGAGCCGCCCGCGAGCACGGCGACCGCGACGTCCTTCACCGGACCGCCGTTCTCGGACATGGTGATGGTCGCTATCGCCGGCGTGGGCACCGTCGGTCCGAACAGCTCGGCCCCTTCGTAGTCGAGCGAGAGCTGCCACAAGAACTCGGGCGCGGTCGGATCGGTGACGTCGAGCGCGAAGTAATACCCGCCGCCGCCGCCGCCGCCCGCGAGCAGGATGGTCCGCCACTGGGGTCCGGTCCCGCCGCTGCCCACGACGGCCTGCGCGCTCGTGCGCTCGAGCACGACGTCTTGCACGACGACCTGACCGTCGAGCAGCACCGACTGCTGGTTGTACGTGGTGAGCAGGCGGGGCAGCACGGCCGGAGGCAAGAACGACCAAAGCTCGTTGTTCTCGAGCTTGTCGACCTTCTGCGCGTCGAGCGAGTTGTTCGCCGCCACCTTGAACGCGTGGAGCTGGCCGTCGGTCGTGGACACGTAAAGGACCGTCGGTCGGCCCGCCTGATCGACCGCGAACTCGTCGTAGGATTCGTCGCGGAGGAACTCGTTCGGCGGGCCCACCACGGTCGGCGTCGAGTGGTAGATGCTGCCGAGCTCGCAGCCGGTGGTGTACGGCTCCCCCTTGTAGGTCCAGCTCACCTCGCAGCCGGTGGCGTCGCGCGTCGGAAGGCCCGCGTCGACCTCGCCGACCTCCCACCGCATCACCCGCTCGGCGCAGACCCCGGCGTCGTTCGTGAGGAGCTGCGTGGTGCACTGGTTCGGCGGCGCCGCGGGGTTGATCGAGAACGCCTCGGGCACGAGCCGCAGATCGCTCGCGAACAGCGGGCCGATCTTGGGTACGCCCGCGCCCGTGGTGACGCCGTCGTACAGGCCCATGCCGTCGACCTTGTTGGCGAGGACGAGCTTGGGGCGGATGCTGCGCGTGGAGTGGATCTTGTTCATCTCCAGCGCGCCCACGACGGTGAAGAACTTGCGCGGGTTCGAGGAGTCGTTCGAGTTGACGTTGCGATCGAAGAAGTCGCCTTTGCCCGAGTCGGCGTCCTGCGGAACGCTCTTCTGCGGATTGCCGTTCACGCCGATGCACTGGTACCGCTCGCGCAACACCCGTCCGACCCACAGCGGTGATTTCGTGGGCGTGTTGAACTCGGCGCCGAAACGGTAGCCAACCGCGAGGGCGTTGCCCTGCGCGCCGGCCGCCGCCGAGGTGCTCCCGAACGCCGGGATGGTGCGTGTCTTGGACTCGCTGGCGATCTGTCCCAGCACCTCCGACAGCGCGGTCTTCAGGCCACCGACGTCGTCCGCGAAGTACGCCTTCTCCGTCTTGCCCTCGATCGCGATGCGGGCGAGCGTGCAGCACGCGGCGAGCGCGCCGGACGGCGCCTCGCACTGCCCGCCCGCGATGAAATCGGCGTCCGTGATCAGGTTGCAGTTGGTGCCGGCCGCGCTCGAGAGACCGAGGCCGATCGCGAACGTCTTGACGCGAGTGTCCGGGTCGCCGGTGGTCGCCATGTCGCCCGCGATGACGTGCGGCTCGTCGTACGGGCAATTGCCGTTGCCGGTGCCGCAGCCTTCCTTGCGAAGGTCCATGTTCGGCTCGCCGTCCGAGAGGATGATGACGTGCGTCTTGCGGCAACCGCCGGTGAAGTAGTCGTCTTTTCCAGGGCTGATCGGCTTGCCGGTCGAGAGATCGGTGGACGTGTCGTTGTAGATGAAGTCGCGCGCGTCTTGCAGCATGCCGGCGAGCGGCGTCGCGCCGAACGGTCGCATGGCGAGCAGCGCGAGCTGCACGTGGCCGTTGTTCGCGAGCAGCGTCGCCGAGTCTGCGTCGGGGTCGCCGAACGGCATGAGCCGTCCTTCCCACGGGGGTGCCGACGGGTTGCGCGCGCCGACCTCGTAGGATTTGGCGGCGCAGTTGGGCGGGTTGCCGCTCGCCGGCGAGCCGGCGCCCTCCCAGCCCAGGTAATAGCTCCACAGGCCGGACATGCCGGAGATCGGCTCGATGGTGTTGCCGTTCGCGCCGGTGCCGCTCTCGAAGCTCGTGTCGAACGTCATGAGGCCGAAGCGTGCCCGATCCGAGAACGTGTCGAGCAGGCCGTCGGCCGCCTGCTGGAACCCCGGCACGCCACACGTCCCGTTCGAGTTGTTCCACGGGTGATCCTTGAGGGCGTTGTTCGGCCAGCCCGGCCACGTCGGGTTCACCGTGCCCGGCCCCAGCGTGCAGTCGTTCGACAGGATGCGGTGGAACGGAAGGTGATAGTCGCGGTCGTACGGCGGCACGCCGGACACCGAATATTCGGTCTCGAACGGCGTGCCCGTGGCGCGCGACTCGGCGTAGCAGGAGAAGTTGTCGACCGAGCCGGTGAGCACCGACACGAGCGTCGCCCAGCGGTTCAGGTTGGTCTTCCCGGCGGCGGGGGGCAGACACTTGCCCTGTGCGTCGAGCAGCGGGTCCGTGCCGTCGGCCATGTGCTCCATGGAGCCGGACGTATCGATGAGCAGCAGGACGTTCGGCAGCGGCGGCGTGAGATCGCCCTGGGCCGCAGCGGATCCGGCGTACGCGAGCGCCGTCGCACCGGCCAGCGTCGCGAGGAGAGCGGCCGATCCGTGGGGGCGCGGCGTGGAAGAAAAGCGGGCGTGGCGCATGGTGGACCTCACGGCACGAACGCACGCGGCGCCGGGTTCGACAGCGGACCCACGACGACATGCGCGCGCCAGGTTTGAACGCTTGCGGAAGACGCCATGGTCTTCTGGATGTTCGCCACGGGGACGTCCGGGCGAAGCTGTCCCGTGGCGGTGAGCGTGAGCGACAGGTAACCGACCTTGACAGGGCTGTCGGCGTTCAGCGATTCGCCGGGGACGGGGGGAGCGGCGGGCGCCAGATCGGTGATGTCGATGTTGAAGTCGGCCTTGAGGCTCGCGCGTCCGAGGCCGCCGGGCACCTTGTTGGGCTCGTCGGCCGCGATGACGAGCGGCACGCCGGCCGCTTGCTGGAGCTGATCGAAGCCGAGCGGGACGCACGTGGGGTTCGGCACCAGGGCTGCGCCGAAGCACTTTGGATCGCCGGCGACCGGCGTGTATTTGGGCATCTGGTTGACGTAGCGCCCCGGGTCGCCGGCGAGCGCGGCCGTCGCGTTGATGATCGCGTATTCGGTCAGGTAGCGCGTCTGCGAGAGCTGCTTGGCGCTGCCGGCGACGCTGGTCGACAGGTTCGAGGAGCGGGCCGCGAACATGCCGATGCCGGTCAGCATCGTGAGCACGAGGAACACGATGAGCACCGAGGCTCCGCGCTGCCCCACGCGGGTCCGGAGCGCCGTGCGCGAGGCAGCGGTGAGCGAGGCAGGGGTCCGCGGTGCAGTCGTTCGCAACGCGGTCCTGCGCGGTGCAGGCGTCCGCGACGCGGCCGCGCGCGGTGCGGTCGCGCGAGATGCGGTGAGGCTCCGTCGTGCGGTCACCATTTGGCCCTCATCAGGTTATCGAGAGCCACTTCCGAATACAGCGTCCGCATGCGCACGAACGCCGGTTTTCCCGCCGCCGTGATGCGGAGGCGGTGCTTGCGGCCGTCCGGCCCGCCCGGAAGATCGACGTCGCGATCGGGGGCCCGTGCGCGCGTCGAGAACCGCACGTGGACGGAGCGGACGCGATCGGGGAGCGTGCTGTACACCAGCGGGTTGGCCGGATCGGCGATGGCCAGATCGGTCACCGCCGAGGCCGGCTGGTCGACCGTCGAGATTCCGAACTTCAGATCGACCGCGAACTCGGCCACGAGCTCCTGCGTGGCGAGGATGGGCTGCAAGCTCTGATCGAGCTCGACGCGCACGAGCTCCGTGCGGAGATCGTCGCCGGTGGCGGACGCCGCGACGGGCGCGACGAGCGCGCCGTACGCCGCGCTCCCGACGAGGCTCTGGAGCTCGTAGCGAACGATGGAGATGGGGTTTACCAGGCAGTAGTTGCAGTCGCCCTCGTAGCCGTTGTTGTTGAGGGCGACGGTCGGCACCGTGGGCGCGGGCATGAGCTGCACGGCGAGGGAGTTGCCCACCGCCGTGAGCCCGCCGATCACGCCGAAGATCTGCTTCCCGGTGGGCGTGAGGATGCGAAGGATGCGGCCGGTCGCGAAGATCTGCTGGAGCGTGGGAGTGCAGTCGACGAGCGTCAGGCCCTTGCACGTGCGTGCGATGGGCATGTTCACGGTCTCGAGGTAGACGGTCTTCCCGCCGCCGCCCGTCTGGATGGTTCGCACGGGGAACATCTCCGCGCTGTGGAAGCTGCCAGCGACGGTGATGCTGTCCGGATTGAGTCCGTTGGAGGTGCTCTGTCCAAGCTCGCCGCCGTGCGCCAGGACGGAGCCCCCTTCGATGATCCGCAGGGCGCGCAGGTCGGTCAGGGCCGGCGGCCACGAGCCTGCCTCGTTGCAGACGAACGGATCGGTCTGGATGTTGGGGGTCGTGAGGAAACCCGCTCGCGAGATGTCGCTGACGAGGCGGTGCAGACCGAGCGAGGCCGAGAGCTGCGCGCCGGTGATGCGTGTCTCTTCCTGGAACACCGCCGATGCGTTCTTGGCGAGGAGGAACGCCGCCGCCGAGACCATGAGGCCGGCGGTCGTCGCCATGAGCAGCTCGACGAGCGTGAAACCACGCTTTTTCAAGCGTTCTCGGCGTGCGACGGAGGCGAGCGTGACCCCACGCTTTTTCAAGCGTTCGCGCCCAGAGACAGAGGAGTGGGTCGGGCGCGTCATCAGGGTTGCTCCTGCATGATGAGACCGGTGGTCAGGTACACGGTCCCGTAGCTTCCGAGGTCCGTCTCGGGGATGAACATCCCGGGCGCGCTGCAATCGATCGCGGTCGAGTCGCGGCGCCACGCCACCCGGATGACGGCGCTCACCATCTTCGGCGTGATCATTCGATACGAGATGTGCGTGCAATAGCCGGTGAGCGAGGCATCGCTCGCGAGGACGATGTCGGCGCCCAGCGGGTCGGCGTGAGGCGACGCGCTGCCAGCCACGTCGGTGGGCAACGTCCACATGTTGGGCGTGGTGAGCACCGTCTTGAGCCAGCGCGACTGCCCCATGTCGGTCGGGTCGTTGGTGTTCCACACCATGGAGTCGACGCGCAGCCGCTCGGCCCAGCGATTGGCGAGCGCGGTCCCCGTCGCGATGGACTTGGCGCTGGCGTTGCCGACGACCGCCGCCTTCTGCATGGCGATGATGCCCGTCGCGCCGACCGCGAGGACGCCGAGCGCCATCATGACTTCCATCATGGTGTAGCCGCGCGCCCGGACCGCCGCGCTCTGCAGCTTCTTGCGGGGGCTCATAGCTGTAGCCTCGCGACGCCGTTCGGCGGGATGAAGACGGTCCGTTTCATGGTGGTCAGCGTGTTGGTGACATCGAAGCGGGGAACCCCCGCGAGCCGATTGCACACGCCGTTCTCGAGGTAGGTCGCGCAGGTGACGCCGTTCGGCGAGAAGCAGATATCGGCGAAGGGGGTGCTCGCGTTGCTCTCGGTGAGGAACAGCAGGTTGGCGAGCTCGTACGTCGGGCCGGCGAAATCGAAGCTGCTGATCTCGCGCGTGACGACCGAGCCCGTGGTCCAGGCGCCCACCGATTGGCACGTCGCCGCCACGCCCTGACCGGGAGCGACGACGGCCTCGCGCATCTCGATGGTGCCCTTGCCTCCTGCTCCGGCGCGCCACCGCACCATGACCGCGATGCCCCGCGACAGCGTGCGCGAGCGCGCCTCGCGGTAGGTGTCGGCGAGCAGCAGGCCGGCGCGCACGACGCGGCGATCGCGCATCATGGCGACGAAGGAGGGTGTGGCCATGGCCGCGAGGAGCGCGATGATGACCACCGACACCATGAGCTCGACGAGCGTGAAGCCGCGACGCACTCCGCGACGCACTCCGCGACGCACTCGGAGACGCACTCTGCGACGCACGCGGAGACGCGGGAGCCGTCGCTTCGCGGAGCGAAGGGCCGGACTGCCAACGTCTGCGCGGGACGCAGGCGACGCCAGAGACCGCAGAGCACAGGTTCCCAAGTCCAGACGCTTCACCAGGGAGAAACACAAGGCAATGTGCGTGCCTCAGGGTCGGGCTGTCGTAGACCCTGGTTATACCCACATTCCCAAGGGTTTTTGGCGCCGCGCCCGGGGCCGGGTGCTAACGATTGCGGTCGTATGAAAAAAGTATGGACCCGCGTCGGGTCGTGTTTTGCCGCATGCGGCTGGACCGGCGCCGGGCTCCGCGTGGCCCTGTTGCTCGCGGGTGTCGGGTGCAAGAGCGACCCGCCGCAGCGGCGTGAGCCGCCGCCCGCCGCGCCCGCGGCGCTGGGCGGAGCCTGCGCACAGGCCGACAGCGCGCCGCGCGATCCCGTGGCCAGGCCGCTGTTGCCGGTGCGGTCGGGCACGTTCTGTCTGGACCCGCAGGGGGGCGAAAAGGCGTACGGCGAGGACGCCGACAAACCTTTTGATCGGGCCTGCGACGAGCTGCTCGACGGCGAGTGCGAGGTGTACCGATCGTTCGGCGCGCTGCGCACGATGGAGGCGCGGTACATCGACGACGGCGGATCGCCGGCGACGCTCGTGGTGCACCTGACCAAGTTCAACACCAGCGAGGGCGCGTACGCGATGTTCACGTTGCGCGTGGTGGGCGACGGCGACCCGGCGGGCGAGGCCGCACCGAAGCCCATCGAGGCGAGCTTCGCCGCGGCCGTGGGCGTGAACAACGCGTACGTCGTCCGCGGGCCGTTCCTCGCCGAGATCGTCTTCACCGACGAGAGCGCGGGCTCGGTGGCTGCGCTGCGAGACGCGGCCGATCGCCTCGTCGTCCCGCTGGCCCGCGAGGTCGGCGCGAAGCTCACCGGCGACACGGCGCCGCCGCCCGCGGCCGCGCGGTTGCCGACCGCCGCACGGCTGCCGCTCGGGGTTCGCTACCACACCAGGGACATGTTCGGGATCCCGGGCGCGGGACCGGGCGCCGCCGGCTACTATCGCGAGGGCGAGAAGCGCTACCGCGTGATCGCGCTGCTGCGGCCCGACGCGGACCAGGCGAAAGATCTCGTCGCGACCTTCGCGAGGCAGCCGGGGGCTTCGCGCGAGAAGGCGCCGTACGACGGCTTCGTCCGGATCGTGGTGCAGGCGCCCGGAGAGGTGCCGGCCGAGTGGGTGCTCGGTCGCGCCCGCGGGATCGTCCTCGGCGTCGGCGACGAGGTGCGGGTGGTGCGCGACACGATGACGAACGACGAGCGGGCTCGCGTGCTGCTCTCGACGCGCGAGAAGATGGACAAGCTGAAGGGGATGCTCGAAGCGACGCAGAAGTGAGCGACGTGCCGAGCGCGGCTCGCGGCGCGGGCGCCGTGAATCCGGTGGTCGAGGCGCGGGATGATGGCGTCGCGCTGATGGCGTCGCGCTGGCGGCGACGCGGGTTATTGCGTGCGAAGGATGACGTGGAAGCCGAACGGGGTCTCGACGAGCTCGCTGACCTCGCCGACCTTGGTCTTCTCGAGACCGTCCTGGAACGCCGGCACCATGCGCCCCTTGGGGAACTTCCCGAGGTCGCCGCCGCGCTGTCCGGCGCCCGGCTCGTCCGAGTAGTCCTTCACGAGATCCTCGAACTTCGTGCCGCTCTTGGCCTTCTTGCGGGCCTCTTCGGCGCGGGCTTTCGCCTCGTCCTTGGTGCGCGTGATGTTCTCGGGGGCGCGCATCGAGCCCTTGTACATGACGAGCAGGTGCTTCGCGCCGAACATCTCTTTCGGGGCCTGATCGCCCGGGCCGGGCGGCGTTATGCCGGGCCGTTGCGAGGGCTGCGGCGGCTGCTGCGTGGGCTTCTGTGGGGTATGGGAGGTCGGCGCGGCCGAGCTCTCGGTCGCGGCCACGAGACCGCTGATGCCCTTGTAGCCGGCCATCGCGGCGAGCTTGTTGAAGGCGCCGAAGAACCCGAGGATCCCGACCAGCACCAGCGCGCCGAGGACGGCGTGCGGGACCCACCACGTGGCGTCGTTCGAGGTGTCGACCTCGTCGTCGGCGTCGTGATGGTGATCGTGGCCGTGCCCATCGTGGCCGTGGTCGTCGTGCCCCGTATCGGCGACGGCGGGGACGGCGTTCCGGCGCTCGCGCATGCGCGCGCGGCGCTCGGCGGCGGAGACGGGACGGCCCGACGCCGCGGAGGAAGCTTCGCCTTCGCTCTCGTCGCCCTCGTCGGCTTCGTCCCGAGGCTCGGCCTCTCGAGGCTTCTTGGACAAGTCAGTCTTCTTGGACAAGTCAGTCTTCTTGGACAAATCAGGCTTCGACGGCTGCTGTTCTTTTGTCGCCATGGCAAATCCTACAGGGGCGCGGGCTTAGCACGCTCCGCGCCGGGGTGTCAGCCGATCTCCGCCCACGTGCTCGTGAGGACCGGATCCGGACGCTCTTTCACCGAAGCGCTGAGCACCCACTTGCCCGCGCCCAGGTCCCACCCCTGCGTGACGATGGTGTCCCCTGGCCACACCGGCTTGCGGAACTGCGCGGCGAAGGACCGCACCCTGGCCGGATCGCCGCCGCACGCGTGCTTCACGAGAGCGCGCCCCACGAAGCCGTACGTGCACAGACCGTGGAGGATGGGTCCCTGCGGGAAGCCCACGCTCTTCGCCAGCTCGGCGTCGGCGTGCAGCGGGTTCACGTCGCCCGAGAGCCGGTAGAGCAGCGCCTGCTCGGGGGTGGTCGCCTCTTCGGAGGTGAAGTCCGCCGGGCGATCTTTGACGACGTTCGGCGACTCGTCGGCGGGCGGGCGCGGGCCGCCGAAGCTCCCCGCCTCGCGCACGATGATCGACCAGGTGGTGTCGAACACGGGCTCGCCGTTCACCGTGGAGCTGGTGTCGACGACGACGCTGGCGAACCGCTTCATGTCGTAGATGCCGCGCAGCGTTGCGGTCGTGTGGATGGTGCCCGAGGCCGGCAGCGTGCGGTGCGTGCGGAGGCTCTGCGCGCCGTGGACGACCATGGCGAGGTTGGCGCCGGTCTTCATGAGCATCTCGGTCGACGGTCCGAACGCCGGCACGACGGCGAAGGTCGGATACACGCGCATGCCGCCGGGCGCGCCTTCGTAGAGGTAGGCGAGCTCGTCCTTCTTCGCGCCGATGCCGAGCGCATACGTGGCCAGCGTCTTCCAGTCGTACGTGAACGCTTGCGGCTGGCTCTGCGTACCGACGAGGGATGTGTCCAAAGCCATGGGCGCTCCGCGGGGGGCGCTGAAAACGCGGCGCCCGGCGGCGCGACGGTACTCGCTCGGTCCGCGCGGGATCCATCGAAAACGGCGGTCGCGCGCCACCCGTTCGTCCGAGGGCGGGCCGTTCGTGAGAGCAGCGATGCGGCGGGCGAACGCGATGCGACCGGAGCAGCGACGCCGTCAGAGCGCGATGCGGTAGGCGAGCGCGATGCTGAGCGCGATCATGTCCACGCGGCCCGAGAGCGACGCGGGATCGTTCGTGGGGAGGGGAGGCGGGCTCTCGGGGAAGAACCAGTTCGAGTAACGCAGGATGCCGCCGACCGACCAGTTCGAGGCGAAGCTCCACTCGGCGCCGATGGCGAGGCCCGCCGAGACGCCCTCGGTGCCGAGCGTGACGGCGCGCGGCCCCACGAAATCGGTGTCGGCGTAGGGCTCGCGGTCCTCGATGACCGACCACGAGTCGTTCACGACGACGCCGCCGAGCGTGAGCCCGGCCCAGCCTTCCCAGTCGGCGCTGCGGAGCGCGTAGTAGCGAAACTGCCCCTCGACGATGAAGTACGCGCGCGAGTGCTCACGCTTGAGCTCGGGCGCGCCGCGGGCGGCGTCGCTGCGCAGCGTGGTGGCCCAGTTGATGCCGGCGCCGATCCCGAAAGCGCCGATGCGGTAGAGGTTGTGGATGCCGACGGCGAGGCTGCCTTCGCCCTGCTCGCAGTCGGTCGCCGAGCGGATGCAGACGTCCGCAGCGGGCAGCGCGAGCAAGCCCAGCTCGACCTCGGCGAGGGTGTAGGGCCGGTCCATCTCGCGCGCGGCGATCGCGCGTCGCGTCGCCGAGCTCTCGTCGGCCCGTGCGAGCGGCGCGACCGCGAGGAGAGCGCCGCACGCGACGGCAGCGAGCCCGAGCGGTGCGACACCCGCGCGCTTCACAGCCAGGGTCCCGTCGTGGTGGCCGGGGGGAGCACCGCCGAGGTGCCGCTGCCTTTGGGCGGCACGCTCGGCTTGCCGGTCTTCGCGGGCGCGACGGTGGCCGTGGGACCTTTGCCCGTCGCCACCGCGGTGCTGGCCGGAAGCGAGACCTTGGCGGTCGCCTTGGGCACGGCCGGCTTGCTGCTCGCGGCG
>Ga0163144_10027589_pt1 | contig 10991 bp, 7 predicted proteins | sample OliLak19BULKMAT1_FD_123175 | JGI IMG/M metagenome (GOLD analysis project Ga0163144, IMG submission 123175) | Freshwater microbial mat bacterial communities from Lake Vanda, McMurdo Dry Valleys, Antarctica - Oligotrophic Lake LV.19.BULKMAT1 | ecosystem: Environmental > Aquatic > Freshwater > Lake... | reverse complement strand
TTAGTATGTACTACAACAGATTTTATCTGATTCCAAAACGCTTGCCCCGACTCTCTACTGGATATCTCCGTGCATATAATAACGTCTTCGAAATGTGGAACGCATACGGAATCCACTGGGTGAACGACAGGCGCATGATGATCGAAAACAACGTGTTCCGGAACAGCACTTCAACTCTTAAGGATGATGCGTGGGAGAGCGCAGATGGCAGCGTCACCGGCGTCTACGCCAGGAAAAACATTTGGTGGACCACGGCTGGAACTTGTCCAAACCCTCCGGGATCAAGCGTCTCCCACCCTTGCAATATGACCAATTTTCCCGCGTGCCAAGCAATGGGCGGTCCGTGGTACTACGACTGCACAGAGCCGATGGAAGACATCACTGGCATGTCGTACTCAAGCGCTCTCTCGTACCTGCGCGCAAAGGCTGGCTGGAAGAGTCAGACTAACGACGTTCGCAACGCTGCGACGACAGCTTGCAACCAAGTTGACTGAACGGCAAGGGAGGTGGCTCACTCCGCCAGCGGCCCAAGCCGATAGATCTGGACGTCCGCTCGATGGGCCTTTTTCGGAATTGGGAGTGTCGCCACGTGCTCGAACCCGGGTACTGATTCTCCTCTTTCGAAGTAGTCGAGGAGATCTGGTCTATAGCGGGCAAGCTGCAACTGCGCCCGGCGCGAGTCTACGGGTAGTTTGTAGTATTGGTAGACCACGTAGACGACGCCTCGATCGGCGAGTTCGGCAGGCAACTGGTCTATCGACGTAGATGTCAGTTTCTGAAAGCCAACCAGCATCTTGCTTGAAATGTTTGCGAACCGGCGGGTCATCCCTTCGTAGGGCACGAGCGCCTTTTCACCATCCACGAGGTGTTGCTGAAGCCACTTGCCCACAAGGTATGAATCGTAGTGTTTATACAGCTGCTGCCACGACGCCTTGGCATGTCGCTCGGTTCCGATGCCCGCCTGGCGGCCTAGCAGCGCGACAAGTGCAAAGCCCACCGCTAGGCTGGGCCACCTCGATTTCCCGCGGAGAAGCTGCGCGAAGCCGAACACCGAAACAAGGAATGCGAGCGCGAGTCCCAGATACACAATTCTCGATGCAACGCCGCTTCGTGATCTCACATGAACCACGCAAAAAAGCAGCCCCAGCACGCCCAGGATCGCGGCGGCGCTGGTCAGCGCCGGCCCGTACCACGACCTCCAATTGGCGCGGACTCTGGTGCGGATCCAATCGACCGTCGACTCCATTCCAAGCGCAGCGTAGAGCGGAAGGACCCACGCCACGGGGTAGACGTACCGAGAGACAACGACCGAGAACACGATGTGGGCGAGTACGTAGAGCGAGAAGAACCCGAGAATAGCCGCCGAGGTCTCGCGGTCTCGATGCCGGGACGCGACGAGACCCAGCGCGGCCAGGCACGACCACAGCACAAGATCGAACCGTTGAAACGAGACCTCAATTACCCGCTGGATGAACGACGCGTTGATCGTCCATCCAAGCGATCGCATCTCGTCGAGATACGCGTTGCCTGCGGTCGAATGGCCGCTTCGAACGCTCAGCACCATCCAGGCGGCCCAGCCGCTCCCGGCTGCGATCGCGAGCACGAGCGGTCGGCGTATCCGCCGTTGGATCAAGCATTCCCCTAGGAACAGGACACCAATCATCGCGGCGCACTCGTAACGCGTAAGAGCGAGCAGGAACAACGTAACGTGAAGCCAGCGTGATCGCCGGAAGAACAACCAAAGACACAGCACGACCATGAACCCGACCATCGGATCCAGCAGCGGCTGTCCGACTACGAGATGCGTCTCGGTGGAGAGCCCCATCAATGCGATCGGAACGAGCGCGGCCCAGCTGGTGACACGACGGGCGACTGCATAGACGAGCAGCAGTGTGCCGGCGCCGAACACGATGTTGATCACCAGCGCGGCTTCGATCTCCGGCTCCGCTCCAGGGATGAGCTTGGCGACCAGACCGATGAGCGCCGGGAATAGCGGCATCCGCTTGAAGCTCGACGGGAGCTCGCCGTCCCAGAGCTCGCGGGAGGTCTGAACGTACGAGTACGTATCCGGGGACGGGACGGTGAACTTGTGAAAGTGCGCACACCAATACAGAACGCACGCCATCGTCATGAATCCGACGACTACCCACTCCCACGGCGCGGCAGCCCCTGGCGACATCGGGAACAGACGCGGCTGTGGCGCTTGCGGCTTCACGTGCGCTTCGAGAGTTCCTTGTACACCGCCGCGACCTGTGCCGTCACGCGCGCCCACGAGCGGTGTTCGCGGACCCACGCGGCGCCGGCGGCGCCGAGGTCGCGCGCCCACGCGGGCTGGGCGAGGCAGCGCTCGAGCTGGTCGGCGAGGCTGGCGGCGTCGTCCTTGCGGTGGACGAGGCCGGTGCGCTCGTGATCGACGATCTCGGTGAGCGCGGCGACGCTGGAGACGACGACGGGTCGGGCCATCGCCATCGCCTCGAACGGCTTGAGCGGCGACACGACCTCGCAGACGGGCAGGCCGCGGCGGGGGAACGCCAGGACATCGATGATCGAGTAGTAGCGGGCGACGTCGGCGTGCGGGACGCGGCCGGTGAGCACGACGGTGTCGCCGAGGGCGCGCGCGCGTGACGCCAGCGCCGGGCGGGCGTCGCCGTCGCCGACGATGAGCACGCGGAGGTCGTGGCGCGTGCGCAGCCGCGCGGCGGCGTCGAGCAAGAGGTCGAGGCCCTCGTAGTCGAGCAGCGAGCCGACGTAGCCGATCACCGGGCGATCGCCGAGCCGCCAGCGCGCCGCGAGCGCCTCGTCGCGCGGGCGGGGCGCGAACCGCGCGGTGTCGACGGCGTTGGGCAGGACGGTCATGCGCGCGCGCGGCACGCCGCGAGCGGCGAGCCGCTCCGCGACCGCCGCGGTGATCACGAACGTGTGGTGCGCGGCGGCGGCGGCCCGCGCCTCGAGCTGCTCGACGAGGCCGAAGTGATCGGAGCCGAGGTACGCGGCCTCGCGCGCGGCGCGGGTGAGGTGCCAGAGCCCGCGGACCTCGTAGATCGACGGCAGCCCGAGCCGGCGCGCGGCCTCGACGCCGGCGAGGCCGACGACGTGGTTCGACGCGGCGTGGATGATCGCCGGCCGCTGTGCGCGCGCGCGCTCGACCAGCGACGCCGCGCTGGCCTCGAGGTACGCCGCGAGCGGCCGCGGCCCGAGCCGCGGATCCGGCGCGAACCGGTAGGGCACGCCGTCGACGGTCGCGGCGGGCGCGACCAGCGGTCGGGCGGCGAAGTCGTCGCCGTCGTTCGGGTAGCCGAACCGCGCCTCGACCTCCACGTCCCAGCCGTGCGCGCGCAGGCCCGCGACCAGGCCCTGCGTCCGGATCGAGTAGCCGGTCGCGTGGTGCGGCAGGCTCTGGGTCACGTGATAGAGGACGCGGCGGCCGCCGTCCCAAGGCGGCGCGACCCGCGCGGCCGGCGCCGGCAGCGGCTCGGCGAGCAGCGCCTGCTCGGACCGGAGCTGCTGCTCGAGCGCGGCGGGCCGGCGCGCCACCGGCAACCGCTCGAGCCAGGCGAGCGGCCGGCGGATCTCGCCCGCGCGCTGGGACCGCCGCGCCAGCGCCGTCACGGCGCGCGCGTACAGGCGGTCGCGCAGCGAGGCCAAGGTCTCGAACATGCTTCGAGAATCGTTATCACAGGGGCCGCGAACGAGCGGCTGTTTCGCCGTCGGGGCCTGTGATACACAGCCGGCCGTGCCGCCCGCCAAGAAAGTCCCGATCCTCGACCTCAAGGCCCAGCTCGCCACGATCAGCGGCGAGCTCGAGGCCGCGGTGCTCGAGGCCGTCCGCGCCACGCAGTACATCCAGGGGCCGCAGGTCGCCAAGCTCGAGGAGCAGGTCGCGGCCTACGTCGGCGCCAAGCACGGCGTCGGCGTGTCGTCCGGCACCGACGCGATCCTGATCGCGCTGATGGCGCTCGACGTGGGTCCCGGCGACCTCGTCCTCACGACGACGTACTCGTTCTTCGCGACCGCGGGCGTGGTCTCGCGGGTCGGCGCGACGCCGGTGTTCCTCGACATCGATCCCGAGACTTGCAACCTCGATCCCAAGGCGCTGGCCGCCTGGTTCGACGACAACAAGTCGATGGCCTCGAAGGTCAAGGCGATCATCCCGGTCCACCTGTACGGCCAGTGCGCCGACATGGACCCGATCATGGCGGTCGCGAACGCGCACAACATCCCGGTGATCGAGGACGGCGCCCAGGCGATCGGCGCGAGCTACCCGGGCAAGGCCGGCGTCCAGAAGGCCGGCTCGATCGGCGCGATGGGCTGCTTCTCGTTCTTCCCGTCGAAGAACCTGGGCGGCATCGGCGACGGCGGCATGGTCACGACCAACGACCCCGCGCTCTACGCCAAGCTCAAGCGCCTGCGCGTCCACGGCGCCGAGCCGAAGTACTACCACTCGATCATCGGCGGCAACTTCCGCCTCGACACGATCCAGGCCGCGGTGCTGCTCGTGAAGCTGCCGCACCTCGACAAGTGGCACCACGCCCGCCGCGACCACGCGTCGTACTACGACGAAGCGTTGAAGCCGCTCAAGGTCAGCGCGCCGAAGCTGGCGTGGGGCCGCGAGCACCACATCTACAACCAGTACGCGATCCACACCCACGGCGATCGCGATCAGGTCGCCGCGCACCTCAAGGAGTGCGGCGTCGAGACTGCGATCTTCTACCCGGTGCCGTTCCACCTCCAGGAGTGCTTCGCCTCGCTCGGGTACAAGAAGGGCGCGTTGCCCCACAGCGAGCACGCCGCGTCGCACACGCTGGCGCTGCCCGTCTACCCCGAGCTTTCCTACGAGATGCAGGACCAGGTGATCGATGCGATCCGAGACGTTGCCCGCTAGCGGAAAAATCTGCGTGGTCGGTGCCGGTGGCTGGGGCAAGAACCACGTCAACACGCTCCACCAGATGGGCCTGCTCGGCGGGATCGTCGACGTCGACGACAAGCGCCGCGCCGACCTCGCGGTGAAGTACCCCGAGACGCCGGTCTACGCGTCGATCGCCGAGGCCCTGCCGAAGAAGTTCGCCGGGTTCGTCGTCGCGACGCCCGCGCCGACCCACTACGAGGTGACCAAGCTCCTCCTCGACGCCGGGCACCACGTCCTGGTCGAGAAGCCGATCGCGCTGGTCGCCGAGGAGGCGCGCGATCTGTGCCGCCGCGCCAAGGCAGCCAAGGTCAACCTGATGGTCGGCCACGTGCTGCTGTTCCATCCGGCGATCCGCAAGATCAAGGAGCTGATCGTCGCGGGCAAGATCGGCAAGCTCCAGTACATCTACTCGAACCGGCTCAACCTCGGGACCGTGCGCAAGGAGGAGAACATCCTCTGGAGCTTCGCCCCGCACGACATCTCGATCTTCCAGTACTTCGTCGGCGCGCGGCCGGTGAGCGTGGAGTCGCGCGGCGCGGTGTTCCTGCAGCCCGGCATCCACGACACGACGATGACGATGGTCCGGTACCCGGACAACGTGGTCGGCCACATCTTCCTCAGCTGGCTCCATCCGTACAAGGAGCACAAGATGGTCGTGGTCGGCTCCAAGGGGATGCTGTCGTTCGAGGACAGCTCCGAGAGCAAGGACCTCCTGTTCTACGAGAAGGGCATCGACTGGGTCCAGGGCGAGCCGGTCCGCCGCGACGGCCCGACCGAGACGATCCCGTACGAGCGCAAGCAGCCGCTGACCGAGGAGCTGCGTTACTTCGCGGCGCGGCTCGACGGCAGCCCGGTCGAGATCGCGAGCGGCGACGACGGCGTCCAGGTGCTCGAGATCCTCGAGCAGGCGACCCGCGACATGCTCGCCGGCGGAGGCGTGGCCCCCGCGCCCGCGCCCGCGGCGGCCAAGCCGAAGCTGCCCTACTACGTGCACGACACCGCGCTCGTCGACGACGGCGCCGAGGTCGGCGAGGGCACCAAGATCTGGCACTTCTCGCACGTCCAGCCGGGCGCGAAGATCGGCAAGCACTGCAGCTTCGGGCAGAACGTCAACGTCGCCAAGGCGACGATCGGCGACCACTGCAAGGTGCAGAACAACGTGTCGATCTACGAGGGCGTCCAGCTCGAGGACTACGTGTTCTGCGGGCCGTCGATGGTGTTCACCAACGTGCTCGACCCGCGCGCGAAGTACCCGCAGAAGGGCGTGAAGTACACGCCCACGCTGGTCAAGACCGGCGCGTCGATCGGCGCGAACGCGACGATCGTGTGCGGCACCACCATCGGCAAGCACGCGTTCATCGCGGCGGGCGCGGTGGTCTCGAAGGACGTCCCCGACTACGCGATGATGGTGGGCGTGCCGGCGCGGCGCACCGGCTGGATGTGCGAGTGCGGGCAGAAGCTGCCCAGCTTCGGCGCGACCGTGAAGTGTCCGCGCTGTAGCCTCGGCTACACGCTCCAGGGCGCGGTCCTGGTCGCCGACTGACATGTGCGGGATCGCCGGCCTGATCGGCGATGTCCCGGCGGAGTCGGTCGCGCGGGATGGCGCGCGCTTGCTGCGCGTGCTGTCGCACCGCGGCCCCGATGACCTCGGCTGGCTGACCTGGGGTGACGAGGTCCAGCGCGGCCGCGGCGACCCGCCGGCGCGCGCGGCCCGGGCGGTGCTGCTGCACCGGCGGCTGTCGATCGTCGATCTCACCGAGGGCGGCTGGCAGCCGATGGCGTCGGCCGACGGACGCCGGTTCATCACGTTCAACGGCGAGATCTACAACCACGTCGAGCTGCGCGCCGAGCTCGAGGCCGACGGGCACGTGTTCCGGTCGCGGTCCGACACCGAGGTCCTGCTCGCCGCGCTCGACGCGTGGGGCACCGCGGCGCTGCGCCGGCTGGTCGGGATGTTCGCGTTCGCCGTCCTCGACACCGCGCGCGGCAGCGTCCTGCTCGCCCGCGACGGCTTCGGCATCAAGCCGCTCTATCACGCGCGCTGGCGCCACGGCTTCGCGTTCGCCTCGGAGCCCAAGGCGCTGCTCGAGCTGCCCGGCGTGGCGCGCGACGCCGATCCGGCGCGGCTGTTCGCGTACCTGGCGCGCGGCCACACCGATCACGGCGACGCGACGATGTTCGCCGGGATCCGCCAGCTCCCCGCCGGTCACTCGCTCCTGCTCGGCGGCGAGCCGGTGCCGTTCTGGCGCCCGGGGTCCGCGCCGGTCGAGCAGTCGCTCGAGGAGTCGGCGCGCCAGGTCCGCGCCGCGTTCATCGACAACGTCCGGCTGCACCTGCGCAGCGACGTCCCGGTCGGGGCCGCGCTGTCGGGCGGCGTCGATTCGTCGGCGGTGGTCGCGGTCGCGCGCCACCTCGAGCCCACGATGGCGCTCCACACGTTCACGTACGCGGCCGAGGACCCGGCGCTCGACGAGCTGCGGTGGGCGACGCTGGTCGGGGACGCGGCGGGCGTCACGCCGCACGTCACGCGGCCCACGCCCGAGGAGCTGGTCGCGGATCTCGACGCGCTGATCGCCGCGCAGGACGAGCCGTTCGGCTCGACCAGCATCTACGCGCAGTACCGCGTGTTCGCGCTCGCGAAGCAGGCGGGCATCAAGGTGATGCTCGACGGTCAGGGCGCCGACGAGCTGCTCGCCGGCTACCGGCCGTTCCTCGCGACCGCGCTCGCCGGCCACGTCCGTCACGGCCGGTGGCGGGCCGCGGTCCGCCTGCTCGACGGCGCGCGCCGCCTGCCCGGGACCGACCTGCCGGGCCTGTGCGCGCGGGCCGCGGCGCTGCTGCTGCCGTCCGCGATCCAGGCGCCGCTCCGCCGCGCGCTCGGCCGCGACGACCTCCCGACCTGGCTCGACGGCGCGTGGTTCCGCGATCGCGGCGTCGACACCGCCCTGCGCCCGCGCGGCGCCGCCGGGCTGCGCGGCGAGCTCCGCGACGGCCTCGTCGAGGCCACGCTGCCGGCGCTGCTGCGCTACGAGGATCGCAGCTCGATGGCGCACTCGATCGAGAGCCGCGTGCCGTTCCTCACGCCGCGGTTCGCCGAGCTCGTCCTCGGGCTTCCGGAAGACCACCTGATCGCCGGCGACGGCACGACCAAGGCGGTGTTCCGCGCGGCGATGCGCGGCCTGGTGCCCGACGCGATCCTCGACCGCAAGGACAAGATCGGGTTCGCCACGCCCGAGCGGCGGTGGCTGACCGCGCTCGCGCCGTGGGTCGATCGCCTGCTCGCCGGCGAGGTCGCCCGCGCCCTGCCGGTCCTCCGCCTCGAGCGCGTCACCGCCGAGTGGCGCGCCGTCCGCGACGGCAAGGGCGCCTTCGACTTCCGGATCTGGCGCTGGCTCAACCTGATCCGGTGGGTCGAGCTGCGCGGCGTGACGGTCTAGGCCGGGCCAGCCGCGGCCGGCCCGGCCTAGGTGCCGGCTTGGCCAACGTCCCGGGACCATGGACGTCCGTTTTCCATGTCACAGGCACGACCACTGCAGTCTGTTCTTGCATGGGTCACCTGGCACGCCGGAACGGGGTCGACAAAGGCTCGCTGCAGCTGATGGGCGGTGCGCTCCGGACCTCGGATGCGCGGCGCTTCCTGGTCGAGGCGATGGTCTGCGCGATGAACGCCGACGGCGTCGTCAAGGCGAGCGAGCTCGCGGTCCTGCGGCAGCACCTCGCCGGCCACCCGCTGTTCCTCGGCGTCCCGGCGACCGTGGCCGACATGATGATCACGATGGCCACCGACGCGCTCGCGTGCGCCGGCGGGCCGCACGGGCGGGTCAAGGCGATCGCCGCCGGCCTGCCGTCGCGGATCCACCGCCTGACCGCGTACGCGATGGCCTGCGAGGTCGCGCGGTCCGACGACGACGTCGCGTCCACCGAGGTCGCGTTCCTCGAGCACCTGCGCCAGCACCTGCGCCTGAGCACCGCCGAGGGGCTCGACATCATGCGGGCGCTCGAGGGCCGGCTCGGCGACTACCTCGAGGCGCGCATCGCGTGGATCCGCGGCCTCGTCCCGGCGGCGGCGGAGCTGTTCGCGATCCGCGCGCACACCCGCAAGACCCTCGACGACGCCCACCTCGCGCACGTGCGCGACTTCTTCCAGGCGCTGCCGGATCTGACCGGCGACGCCGACGAGATCGACGGCCAGCTGCGCGCCGCGTTCCGCAAGCCGCAGCCCGACGCCATCGAGGTGCACGACGAGCTGCGCGCGCTCGCGGCGACGGTCACCGACGCGGTCGACCGGTGGTGGCTGGTCGTCTACGTGCTCGCGGACGAGCCGGGCGGCGGCGGCGGCTGGCGGCGCGGCCTGTTCGGATGCCTCGTCCAGAACGCGTTCGGCCTCGGGGAGCACGACATGGATCTCGCCGCCGCCGAGGCGCAGCTGGTCGCGCGCGCGCCCAGCCGGCTCAGCTCGCCGGCTTGAGGTGCGTGAAGGTCTGGGTGATCCCGAACTCGCGGTAGTACGCGATCGTGCGCTTGACCCCGTCCTCGAGCTGCATCGTGGTCTTCCACCCGTCGAAGTCGCGGTGGGTCGCGCTCGGATCGAGGAGGATCGTGAACACGTCGTCCTCGCCGCGCGGCCGGACCTCGACCTCCTTGTCGAGCTTGATGCCGAGCGCGGCGATCGTCGCGTCGAACAGCTCCTTGATCGCGAAGTCGCCGCCCGACGACACGTGGTACGCGCCCTTCTCGCCGGCGCCCGCGATCGCGCGGGACGCGACCTCGACGACGTCGTCGACGTAGATGAAGTCGCGGCGCGTGTCGGCGACGAAGCACGCCTTGTTCGTGGTGAGGCGGCTGTAGAACGTGGGCAGCGGGCCGCTGAGGTTGCGGGGGCCGTACGCGTTGGCGAGGCGGAACGACACCCAGTCGACCTTGCCGAGGCGGACGTACTGCTCGCCGGCGGTCTTCGAGATCGCGTAGCTCGATCCGTCGGGGAGGATCGGGTGGTTCAGCGTGATCGGCTGCTCGAGCGGCTTGAGGCCGTAGCACAGCGCGGTCTGGAAGTAGATCAGGCGGCGCGCCGCGGCCTGCTCGCTGGCCTGCACGACGTTCGCGGTGCCGACCGCGTTGGTGCGCGCGTCCTCTTCCCACGCCTCGGGATCCTTGTACGACGCGGCGGCGTGGACGACGACCTCGGGCTTGAACGCGCCGAACGTGCGCTGGATCAGCGCGCGATCCGCGATCGAGCCCTCGACGAGCTCGAGCCGTGCGTGCGCCTTGAGGTTGTCGCGGCGACCGGTCGCGAAGTTGTCGATGACGAGCACGTCGTGGTCGTGCGCGAGGAGGCGATCGGCGAGGTGCGACCCGACGAAGCCGGCGCCACCAGTGATGAGGACCTTCATGATGTCGTGCGCTTGTATAGCGATTTCTCGATGAGATCCAGCACGATCCGCTCGTCGCGCGGCCAGCTGAGCTCGGGCGTGGCGGCGGCGACGCGAGCCCTCGCGGCGGCCAGCGAACCCGGGTCATCGAGCCAGCTCCGGACCGCCGTCACGATCGACGCGGCGTTCGTCGGGTCGATCGGCAACCCGAGCCCGTGCTGCTCCGCGAGCGCGCGCAGATCCTGGAGGTGCGGGTACAGCATCGGCAGCCCCGCCGAGACCGCGTGGAAGAACTTGTTGGGCAGCGCGTGCTCGTAGTCGGCGTGGATCGCCGTGTAGAGGATGATGAACGCGTCCGCGCCCCGGACGAACGGGATGACCTCGCTCGGCTTGACCGGCGGCACGAGGTGGACGCGATCGACGACGCCGGCCTGACGGATCACCTCGGCGTGCGCCTCGTAGCCCGCGCCGACGAACACCAGGTGCACCCGCGGCGGTAGCTGGGCGAGCGCGCGGATCGCCTCGTCGGGCGACCCGCCCGCCTTGGTGTTGCCCGTCGTGACGATCACGAACGCGTCGCGCGGCAGCCCGAGCCGCTCGCGCAGGCCCTGCGCCGGCGTGGTGTCGAGGCGCGTGTCCTGCGAGTTCCGGACCACGATCGGCCGGCGCCCGAACTCCGCCTCGATCAGGCCGGCGACGCCGTCACCGCCATCGTC
>Ga0163144_10027588_pt1 | contig 10991 bp, 13 predicted proteins | sample OliLak19BULKMAT1_FD_123175 | JGI IMG/M metagenome (GOLD analysis project Ga0163144, IMG submission 123175) | Freshwater microbial mat bacterial communities from Lake Vanda, McMurdo Dry Valleys, Antarctica - Oligotrophic Lake LV.19.BULKMAT1 | ecosystem: Environmental > Aquatic > Freshwater >... | reverse complement strand
CAAAAGTTAAGAGTCTGTTTTTTTTAAGCGCTTTCCATGCAACTAACGCAAACCACCATGAAACAAAAATGGAGAGGGTAGAAAATGCAATTGACAATGTTGCATAACCCATGAATGGAAAAGTAAGCAGCATTCCATAACTGCTCAGTAGCTGTGTACGGAGTATTTGCTTAAATTGTTTTGTTAGCGATTCATCAGGCTGGAGTATGTGAATGATACCAATATATAATGCAAGTGAAACCCAGCCGGCAAAAGCAAAGTGGGAATGACCATGTAACAGCTGTTTGTGATCAACGAGTGGAAGTGGATATAGAATTTTATAACGTAACAACACGCCGATTGCTGCCAGTACTGTAAAATTCAGTAGTGCAATCTTTGACCATTTTTGTGTAAGCGTCATAAAGAACTGATATATTTATATCGATTCAACAATACACTTTACCCCTTTCAATTTTTAGTTGCCCTTTTTCCTGCATCAAACGAATGGAACGAATGACTGTTTCAACACGCAGACCAGTCATATCTGCAATCTGCTGTCGGGTGAGGTCAATCTTAAATAATTCTCCATTGATCATTCCCCTTTCTTTCTTATACTCTTTCAGTAAAGTATTTACCCTGTGTAATGGGCCATAAGAAGAAATTTCTTTTGATATCAATGATTTAAAACGAAGCCGCTTTGCCAGCATTTGTGTAAAACTGTAATGAACCTCGAAGTTGTCTTTCAGTAGTTGAAGAAAATCATCCTTTCGTAACCTGATAATAGTACAGCCTTCATCAACCACAGCTGAGGCAGGGTAACTGCCAGCATCAAAAAGAGGTGGTTCACCAAAACTTTCACCGGCTCCAAAAAATCCCTGTATAAACTCTTTCCCTTCTTCATTGCAGTTGCACATTTTAATTCTGCCATTCACTATCTGGTAATAAAAATGGGCAGGATCATCTTCACAAAAAAGAACATGCCCTTTTTCCAGGTTATGAAAAGTGGCACCCCAGGCAAGGAGTAAATCAATATCAATTATAGATAATACAGGTTTATGCATCGGATGGCAAATTATAACCCATCAAAAATGCAATATGTGATCAAAAGCAATGAAAAGTATGATACTGATCATGTTTTAAGAACCGGAATAGTGCCTTCTTGCATTTATTCTAACGAAAGTCATTTTAGTGAGACATTCATTTTCACGAATATGACTTCAATCATAAAGCTCTTTTTTTTCTCATAGTAATCTTGTGTTGTTATTCATCATTAAAATTTAAAACAGTATGAAAAAAATTCTTATAGCACTCAGTCTTGTAGGATTTATATATGCCTGCAGTAATAATTCAGGTAAACAGGATGAAAATAAAACTGATGGACAGGAACAAACGACACAGCCTGCTGGAGATAATAGTAATCCTTCTTATGATCCTGAAAGAGGTGCCGGAAAATTTACAAATGTTGATGTAAAGCCGGAGCTTGACAAATCCATGGCAGAAGCCGGAACAAAAGTGTACGATGTAAAATGCTCCGGTTGTCACAAACTTACTGATGAAAGATTAGTGGGCCCTGGTTGGAAAGATGTTACCACCCGCCACAAACCTGAGTGGATCATGAATTTTGTAACAAACCCTGATGAGATGTTGAGTAAAGATCCTAAAGCAATGGCCCAACTTGAGATCTGCCTGGTGCGAATGCCTAATCAGAATTTAACTGACGACGAAGCAAGACATGTATATGAATATATGCGTAAGAATGACGGAATAAAGTAAAAGCCACCAATCAATTAAATCATAATCAAAACATATGAAATATTCAAAACTAATATTGTTTATCCTCTTATCAGGATCAGTATTACAAATGACATCCTGCAAACCTAAAGGTGCTCGTGGTGCAGTTAGTGCAGGATCAGCAGAAAAGGCATACGTAGCTCCGGGCAAGTATGATGAATTTTACAACTTTGTTTCCGGAGGCTTTAGCGGGCAAATGCCAGTATATGGATTACCAAGCGGACGTTTGCTGAGAGTGATTCCTGTTTTTTCAGTTGATCCGGAAAAAGGATATGGTTACAGCGAAGAAACAAAACCGATGTTGATGACTTCTCATGGCTTTGTTCCCTGGGATGATCTGCATCACATTTCATTTTCGCAAACAAATGGTGAAATCGATGGACGCTGGACTTTTGGTAATGGTAACAACACCCCACGTGTTGCAAGGATTGATAACACAACTTTCCGCACAGTTGAGATCATTGAATTGCCTAACAGTGCAGGTAATCACTCCTCTCCATTTATTACAGAAAATTCTGAGTACATCGTTGCAGGTACACGTTTCAGCGTTCCTGTTGGTAACAATACCGATGTACCTATTTCATCTTACAAACAGAATTTTAAAGGAACCATCAGTTTTATCAGCATTGGTAAAGAAGGTGAGATGGATATTGCCTTTCAGCTTTTGCTGCCGGGTGTAAATTTTGATCTCAGCCATGCAGGTAAAGGACCAAGTCATGGATGGTTCTTCTTTAGCTGTTATAACAGTGAGCAGGCAAATACATTACTGGAAGTAAATGCTTCACAGCGTGATAAAGATTTTGTGATGGCTGTAAACTGGAAAAAAGCAGAAGAATATCTGAGAGCCGGTAAAGGTGTTAAGCAACAAGTACGGTATGCGCATAATGTGTACAATGAAAAAACGCATACGGCAACACATGAAATCAGAACGGAAGTAACTGTTCTGGATCCTGCCATTTTAAAAGATATCTGCTATTTTATTCCCTGTCCAAAATCACCACATGGCTGCGATGTAGATCCAACAGGTGAATATATTGTTGGCAGTGGTAAACTGGCTGCATTGATTCCTGTGTTTTCTTTTACCAAAATACAGAAAGCAATTGCTGATAAAGCCTATGATGGCGAATATGGCGGCATCCCTGTTATTAAATACGAAGCTGCTTTATATGGTGAAGTAAAGAAACCGGGTCTTGGACCTTTGCATACAGAATTTGACGGGAAAGGATTTGCCTACACTTCTTTCTTTGTAAGCAGTGAAGTGGTGAAATGGAACATTAAAGATCTAAAAGTGGTTGACAGAGTGCCAACGTATTATTCAGTTGGTCACTTATGTATTCCCGGTGGCGATACAAGAAAACCATTTGGTAAATACCTGATTGCGTATAACAAAATAACAAAAGACCGTTATCTGCCAACAGGCCCTGAGTTGGCACAAAGTGCTCAGTTGTTTGATATCAGTGGTGATAAGATGCAGTTGATTCTTGACTTTCCAACAATTGGTGAGCCACACTATGCAGGTGCAATGCCGGCAGATCTCCTTAAAAAGAAAAGTTTAAAAATTTATAAGATTGAAGAAAATGCAAACAAATATGTTTCAAAAGGCGAAAAGGAAACGAAGGTAGTACGTGAAGGAAATAAAGTGCATGTTTATGCAACCGCTATCCGCTCACATTTTTCCCCTGATAATATTGAAGGCGTTAAACTGGGAGATGAAGTTTATTTTCATGTCACTAACCTGGAGCAGGATTGGGATGTGCCACATGGCTTTGCAATAAAAGGAGCACTCAATGCTGAATTGTTAATTATGCCCGGCGAAACGCAAACGTTAAAGTGGGTTCCGGAAAAGGTTGGTGTATATCCGTTCTACTGTACCGATTTTTGCAGCGCTTTGCACCAGGAAATGTCAGGTTATATCCGTGTATCACCTGCAGGAAGTAATGTTCCACTTACCTTCAGTTTAGGTAAACAGGGAGCAGCAGCAGCCGATACAACAAAACCGGCAACTAAATAATAGTGAACAGATAATTATCACAAACAGCCCCGTGCTCCTGATGATGTGAGCCGGGACTGTTTGATATAAATCACTTAGTTGATCTTAATTAAAACGTAATGAATACTCATCTATCACCTATGGCACGAATTGCCTCATTGATCTGTGCAGTTGGTTTAGCTATAGTCATTTTTGTTCCTATGTGGCGAATAGATTTAACGGCGCCGCAATATCCTGAAGGATTGGTTTTGAAAATTTATGCCAGTAAACTGGCAGGTGATGTTGATATCATTAACGGGTTGAATCATTATATTGGCATGCGTAAACTGGCAACAGACGACTTTATCGAGTTTGCTATCCTTCCTTATATTATTGGTGCTTTTGCATTGTTTGGTTTTCTTACTGTCCTTATTAACCGTAGATGGTTTTTTTATGTGTGGATGACATTATACATCATGTTTGGTGTTATTGCTATGTTCGATTTTTACAGGTGGGAGTATCATTATGGCCATAACCTTGATCCAACCGCAGCAATTGTCATTCCCGGGATGGCTTACCAACCACCCTTGATCGGGTATAAACAATTACTCAACTTTGGTGCTTATTCCTTTCCTGATGTTGGCGGTTATATTTTTATTATAGTTGGGCTCATTCTTGTTACAGTTGGTTTTCTTGAATGGAAGAAAATAAGAGCACTCACGCAGCCTATCCATGCTGCAATTGGGTTATCGTTAATTTTTTTGTTGCAAAGTTGTTCTTTCTCACCACAACCCATTGCTTACGGTAAAGATGCCTGCACTTTTTGTAAGATGGTGATCAGTGATCAACGCTTTGGTGCAGAACTTATCACAGACAAGCACAAGATTTATAAGTTTGATGATGCACATTGTATCGCCTCGTTTTTAAAATCTGATTACCTGACGAAAGACCAGATTGCTTCCATTTACCTTGTTGATTTTTCACAAAAAGAAAAACTGATCAAGGCAGAAGAAAGTTTTTTACTGAAGAGCGAAGCATTGCGAAGCCCTATGGGAGGTAATATTGCTGCTTTTGAAGCTGAGGACAGTATGACAAAATTTAATAAAGACTTGAACGGATCTGTCATTAAATGGAATGAAGTGATTCAGTAATGAAAAGATCATTCTTTATATTATTTCTTTTTTTTGTTTTTAGTGCTGATGCAAAAACCTGGCGTGTTGGTTCTTTGCAGCAAAACCATACTATTAAAGAAGCAATAAACAAAGCAGCTGCCGGTGATACCATTCTCATTTACCCGGGTTTGTATAAAGAGGGGCAGATTATTCTCACAAAAAAACTTTTTTTAAAAGGGATTAATTTCCCTGTTCTGGATGGAGAAAAAAAAGTGGAGATATTAACAATCCGCTGCGACGGTGCAGTTGTTGAAGGACTGTATTTTAGAAATTCAGGTCACAGCAGTTATAACGATATTGCTGCCATACGCATTGCAGACAGCCGCTCTGTTACAGTACGGAACAATAAAGTTGATTTCAGTTATTTTGGTATTTACGCTCAGCATGCAACTTCATGTACTATCAGCAACAATCTATTGAATTCTGATGCGAAAGATGAAATATCATCCGGCAACGGTATTCATTGCTGGAAAAGTGACAGTATGCAGATTGTGGGAAACGAGGTAACAGGTCATCGTGACGGAATTTATTTTGAATTTGTTACCAACTCTGTTATAAAAAATAATATCAGCCATGAGAATGTACGCTATGGTTTACATTTTATGTTTTCCAACAGCAATACCTATCTGTCAAATATCTTTCGTGATAATGGAGCTGGGGTAGCGGTAATGTATTCGAAAGGAATACGGATGTTTAAGAATACCTTTTCTGATAACTGGGGTACTGCTGCTTATGGTATTTTAATGAAGGAAATTACAGACAGTCATGTAGAGGGAAATCTTTTTATCAGGAATACGGTGGGTGTTATGATGGAAGGCAGTAACCGGATTATGCTGATGAACAATATTTTTGAAAGTAATGGCTGGGCCATGAAGATACAGGCCAGTTGTATGGATAACAGCATCACACAAAATAATTTCAAAGCCAACTCATTTGATATGGCAACCAATGGAGACCTGGTGCTGAATAAATTTGAAAAAAATTACTGGGATAAGTATGAAGGGTATGATCTTAACAGAAATGGAATTGGCGATGTGCCATATCATCCTGTAAGTATGTTTTCTATGATCAGCGAACGTAATTCATCCAGTATGATGCTGTTTCGCAGTTTCATAGTCGGCTTGCTGGATAAAGCAGAAAAAATGCTGCCGGTTATCACACCAGTTGATCTTAAAGATGATCAGCCATTAATGAAACCTTTTAAATTGTGAACGATGATCATTGCCAGTAACGTAACAAAAACATTCGGCAGGTTAAAAGCATTGGATAATGTAAGTGTGAATTGTGCAAAGGGGCAAACTATTGCACTGATTGGTGCAAATGGCAGTGGAAAAACAACACTCATCAAATCAATATTAGGGATGGTTGTTCCCGACAGTGGCTTTATTACTTTCGATCAGCATAATATTTTACATGACTGGAATTACCGCATGCGCATTGGATATATGCCGCAGATAGGAAGATACCCTGAAAATATGAGTATTGCACAGGTCTATGCCATGATGAAAGATATTCGCAAATCTTCATCCACTGTAATTGATGAAGAACTGATTACTGGATTTGGTTTGAATGAATTGATGAATAAGAAGATGCGTACACTCAGCGGCGGTACACGCCAGAAAGTAAGCGCATCACTTGCCTTTTTATTTAATCCGGATGTATTGATCCTTGATGAACCAACTGCAGGGCTTGATCCTGTTGCTTCAGAAATACTGAAACAAAAAATTGTACAGGAAAAGGAAAAAGGAAAACTGATTCTTATCACCTCGCATGTGTTAAGTGAACTGGATGATGTGGTAAGCGAAATCATTTATATGCAGGAGGGAAAACTGCTGTTTCATAAATCACTTGTACAGTTGCAGGAAGATACCGGCGAAATAAAGCTGGCAAAAGCAATTGCTCAAATCATGAAATGAGGCAAATAAAAAACAGGAAATAAACAGATGAAATAATATTTATGCGTACAATTATTAAATATGTAGTGCTGGACCTGGTTAAGAACAAGATTATTCTTGTATACAGTTTTTTTCTGCTGGCGATGTCGCTGGGAATTTTCAGTATGGATGAAAATGCAACAAAGGGAATCATGAGTTTAATGAACCTGGTGCTGATTTTTATTCCATTAGTGAGCATTATTTTTTCAACTATTTATGTATACAACTCATCTGAGTTTATTGAATTACTGGTAGCACAACCATTAAAACGGAAAACGCTGTGGTTGAGTATCTATACAGGTCTTTCAGTGTCATTGTCATTGGCCTTCCTTGTGGGAGTTGGAATTCCGGTTGTGTTATACGATGGTACGGCAACGGGATGGATATTAATTCTTTCAGGATTGTTTCAAACCATCATCTTCACAGGCATTGCATTACTGGCCTCAGTAAATACCAGGGATAAAGCGAAAGGCATTGGTATTTCTATTTTGCTGTGGTTCTTTTTTACATTGATCTATGATGCTATTGTACTATTGTTATTATTTCAGTTCAGTGAGTATCCACTGGAAAAACCCATGATTATACTAAGCATGTTGAACCCCGTTGATCTGTCACGAATATTAATATTATTGAAACTGGACATATCTGCACTGATGGGGTATACAGGTGCAGTGTTCAAAGATTTTTTTGGAAGTACTGCAGGTGTCGTGATCTCGGCAATTGTATTATTGTTATGGTCAGTCTTACCCGTATGGGGGTCATTAAAAAAATTTCAACGTAAAGATTTATAAAACTCATGTTATGTTTACAGGTAACATCAAGGATCAGTTTCATTTCGAAAAGATTGGAAAAGCTGCTCTTTACAAGGACGAACGTTTTCATGTTATGCTGCTCAACCTGCCGGAAGGTGAGGAGTTGAAGCCCCATGCTTCCAATACAGATGCTTTCTGCATTGTACAAAAAGGCGAAGCAGAGTTTAATCTGGAAGGAGTGCATTCGCTTTTAAAAAAGGGAGACCTCTTTTCGTTTAAAGCCAAACAACAACATTCATTAAAGGCATTGACTGATTTCAGTATGTTGATTGTTAAATAACTTACTATGAAAAAAGATATTGAAAACAGGGAAGATATCATACGGATGGTTAATAACTTTTATGAAAAAGTGAAACCGGATGAAACAATCGGTTACTTCTTCAGCCAGGTAGCAGGTATTGATTGGGAAAAACATTTGCCTGTGATGTATAATTTCTGGGAAAATATTATTTTTCATGTGGGTGGTTATACAGGAAACCCCATGAAACATCACATGGATCTTCATCAAAAATCACCTATGAAAAAAGAGCACTTCAACAGATGGATAGAATTGTTTAATGAAACCGTTGATGAACTGTTTGAAGGTGAAAAGGCTGAACAGGTCAAGGTAAGAGCGTTATCAATTGCTACAGTAATGCAAATCAATATTGCTCAGTTACCCAATCAGGAACCTGTTTACTGATGAATAGATCACGCATACAAAAGGCATCGGTAACGATGCCTTTTTAAATTGAAGTAATCAGTTAATATTATTTTGCCGGGGCTAACAGCACTGCATCAATAACATGTATGATGCCGTTTGTTGCAGGAATGGAGGCAATTACATTTGCGCCATTAACTGTAATCTTACCATCCTTATTTCCGATGGTTACATTTTCACCACTGGCCATGCCATATACCATTCCATTGCCCAGCAAATCATCTTTTAATACACCCACATAAACATGGTATTCAAGAATTGCACGGAGTTTATCTTTGTTCTCCGGTTTTAATAAATCTTCTAATACAGCTTTTGGTAATTGATCAAAAGCAGCATTGGTTGGAGCAAAAACAGTAAAGGGGCCTGCATTGCTGAGAACATCAACATATGAAGCAGCTTTTAATGCAGCCACCAATGTGCTGTGGTCTTTGCTGCCCACTGCAATTTTCACAACATCTTTTCCTGATTCATCGTCCTGAACAGCAGATTGTCCGGCAGATGCTGGTAGTTCAGTTGCAGTATTACCTGACTCATCATTTGCAGAGTTGCAAGCAAAAAATGAGAATAAAAAAGCAGCTGTTATAATTACTAAGTACTTCATATACATTCTTTTTTTTTAAATTAAAAGTGATTTTATCAATATCGAATGTAGTACCCTGTTGTAGAAATATATATGATTGAAATCATGTTTGTACAGAATTTCAAACAGGAACATTTTTAAAGGAACCCGATCTTACACTGTAAGTAGATCATCATTTAATTGAACAGGTGCTCATCAATCTTGTGCTCAATGCAATTGAAGCGGTAAGGGATAAAACTGAACCAAAGATTACTTTAACAGCGGTGTCATCGCCACATAGTAAAATCAGCTTAAAAATGATTGATAATGGACATGGCATATCTCCTGAGTTGATGGATAAGATTTTTATTCCTTTCCTCAGCACCAGGAAAACGGGCAGCGGTATCGGGCTCAGTTTATGCAAGCAGATCATGATGTTGCACAAAGGAAATATACAGGTGCAAAGTGTTGAAGGAGAGGGCAGGGCATTTGTGCTAATATTTTAATCTGCGGGAACGGAAACAATTTTAATTTTGCAGTGTTATTATAAAAAATCAAATTATGGGAATCCTCAGGCAGGTTGCAGAATATTTATATATTAAGAAACCGGATCCAAACAGGGAAAAAACCCAATGGATGAAATACATGCATGGCATAAACCGCCTGTCTATCTTCTTATTCCTGTTTGCACTGATAGTGATCCTATTGAAGTTGGTGATTCTGCCCTTGTTCAAATAATTATTTCAGAAACTCAACAATGCTTTTTGCTGCTTTGGCTGATGCACGACCACCAGCAGATAAAATTTCTTTTAACTGTTGATAGTCGTGGAGCAGAGGTTCTCTCTGTGTAGATCCGGGGAGAATTTTTTTCAATTCTGTTATGAGATTGGATCTATTCATTTCATGCTGGATCAATTCTTTTACCACTTCTTTATCCATGATCAGGTTTACCAATGAAATGTATTTGATGTTCACCAACCGTTTAGCAATCTGGTAACTGATTTCGTTTCCTTTATAACAAACCACCTGTGGAACCTGGAACAATGCTGTTTCCAGCGTTGCAGTTCCCGATGTAACCAACGCAGCAGTTGACTGCTGCAATAATGCATAGGTTTGGTTGCTCACTGATGATACATTGTTATAATCTTTGATGAGCTCTGCATAAAAAGAATCATCTAATCCAGGTGCCTTTGCAATGATAAACTGGTAATCGGGAAACTCTTTACTAACTTCCAGCATAACCGGCAATTTTTTTAAGATCTCCTGTTTGCGGCTGCCGGGTAATAGTGCGATGATATTTTTTTCAGAAAGCTGTTGATGTTCAATGTTCAATTTAGTTTTTTCAACCTCTTCAACCAGGGGATGCCCTGTATATTCAACATCCCAGTTCCATTTGGTTTTATAATAGTTTTTTTCAAATGGGAGAATGACCAGCATTTTATCAATGCATTGTTTCATCATCTTCACCCTGTTTTCTTTCCATGCCCATACCTGTGGCGAAATATAATACACGACCCTGATGTTATTTTCTTTGGCCCATTTAGCAATGCGTAAATTAAAACCGGGGTAATCAATCAGGATCAATACATCGGGGCTATGCTCAAGAATATCTTCTTTACAAAAAGATAAATTTTTAAATATGGTGGGGAGGTTACTGATCACTTCTACAAAACCCATGAACGCAAGTTCACGGTAATGTTTTACAAGGGTAGAACCGGCTGCCTGCATTTTTTCACCACCCCAGCAACGGATCGTTGCCGTTGCATCGAGATGATGTAATTCTTTAATCAGGTTACTTCCATGTAAATCACCGCTTGCTTCACCGGCTATGATATAATATTTCATTGAGCTAAGAAAGGATGTATTGATGATTTGTAAAGATAATCAACTGTGGATTGCATTTAAAAACAGTCATTTCCTCCCTGAAAACCATTCATTCTTTGTTAACATTGGCTGTTGGGCATCATGCAAAATGTTTTCTCAAACCCTTTACTGTAAAGGGTTTTGTTATTTTTATACGAAAGTTAAGGCCATAAAAACAATCGAATCTTGATTTGTATGCTGCAAAAATCGCT
>Ga0163144_10027584_pt1 | contig 10992 bp, 10 predicted proteins | sample OliLak19BULKMAT1_FD_123175 | JGI IMG/M metagenome (GOLD analysis project Ga0163144, IMG submission 123175) | Freshwater microbial mat bacterial communities from Lake Vanda, McMurdo Dry Valleys, Antarctica - Oligotrophic Lake LV.19.BULKMAT1 | ecosystem: Environmental > Aquatic > Freshwater >... | reverse complement strand
TATGCCATTCGATTCGCGGAGATGCGCACGGAAGATTCGTGGTGCGAGCGCACGATGGCCAGCAGCCCCGTCCGCACGGCCGTCTCGATCTTTGGCCAGGCTGCGATGACCTCCTCCATCTCTGCCACCCAAGCCTCCAATTTTTGGTCAATTTCTTGCACATTTTCAACGCGTGCACCTCCTTATGCACCGGCCTTTGTGAGGCTTTTGTAAGCCTCATCGCCCAAGCACGATTGCAAAAGGGAGCGCAGCAGTTCGAGTCTCTTCGCCCGCTCCATTTCCGCCTTTTCGCGACTAAGAGCGACCGAAGGAAGAAATTGCGCACCACGGCCTGCGCTGACTCGGCGCGACGCGGCCCACGGGGAAAAGGCACGCTGCGACCGCTGCGGGTGTGCGTTTCCACGTGTCATTCCAATGGCTCGAATGAATGAGACGATTGGAGGTAGGGACCGACCTCCGTGGCGGTCCGCGGCCCGCTCGGAGAGCGGGCCCTACCGGCGCTTCGCGCCAAAGTCCAAAGATCATGAGCCATTGGTGTCATCGCTTTGTCCCTTTTCTCGCCGACGGGAGAGGCGGCTGAGGCATCGGCAGAGGTGTTCAAATTCGACGCGTGCGCGCGGCGAGCAGCCCGGGCCGCGAGTGAGGCAACAGGGTGAGCGGCTGACGGGCGCGTATCGGGCGAAGCGCGATCGCTACCTCGGCGATTTTTCGCGTCCCCGCAGCATCCGGAGTTGCTCGGCGCGCGCCGCGACCGGCAGCGCCACAATCTCCGCGCGTTCGAGTGACTGTGCTGCCTCTTCGCTGAAAACAAACTCAAGCAGCCGGCCGATCTCGGCGGCTTTCTCCACCCGAAACACCACCTGCACCGGCACGCGCAGCGGATAAGTCCCCGCGGCCAGGGTCGCAGGTGTGGGCGTCACCGCCGCCGAAGCCGTCCCTGCGCCCGCGGCTACCGGCAACACTTTTACCGCCGGATCGCCCTGCGGCACGGTCGCCGCCAACGCCAACGCCCGACTTTCGCCCGCCCAATATGCGGCCAACTCCGTCTTGGTCGCGTAGCGTCGCACGGCGCTATTCCACGCCCCACCCCGCAGCACTTCGCTTCGAAAATACTCCGCCGAGATTCCCACGCCGGATTCGGGCGCGACCGGCATGATCGCAAGATTGCTCCACGCTCCGGTGGCGCCGAGATCGCCCCAGCGCACTGCCTTCGCCGCGGCGTCGCGCGCGCCGAAAACCGCGGCGAGCTGCGGCAACGTGATCCGATCGAGCGGACACGCCGCCGGCACGAGCACCACGATCTGGTGGTGGCCCACGATCCCCGTCTGCAAGTCCGCCGCTTCGCCGGCCGCCGGCCGCGGCAAGACCATCAGCCCGAGATCAGCGCGCCCTGATCGAACACGATCGAACCCCGCCCGGCTGCCCTCGAAGGCCAGCGCGAGCGGGACCTGCTCACGCGCGGAGAAAGCGTAGAACGCGCGCGTGAAATCGAGCCCGAGCAGGTCGCTGCCGACCACCCGAAGCTCCGCCCCGCGCGCTCCAATCAGCGAGCATCCCGTGATCGCCAGCAGCCGAAGGCTCGATTCTCTCCAGGCCATGGCCACCCTCTTCGTCGCTAACGTTTGTCCGGCTCCCGCAGGATGAGCCGGTCTTTCTCATCGGTCGCGGCCGACGCCTTCGCATCGCGCGCACTGCGGCGGCGCGCTTTCGCCCCCGAGGCGTCGCCGTAGTAGGCGTAGTTGCTCGTGTAGTAGCCGTAGTCGCCGCCCGCATTGGCCGGCACCTGGTTCAATACCACGCCGATCAGCGGCACCTTGAGGCCCTCGACGATCTGCTGCGCGCGCAGCACCATGCTCTGCGGGTTGCGGCGGTGCTGGATCAGCAGCACGGCGCCATCGACCGCACTGACGAGCACGCTCGCGTCGCTCACGCCGATGATCGGCGGCGAATCGAAGACAATTTTATCGTAGCGGCCCTTGAGCGTCTTGATCACTTCCCGCAGCCGGTTGCCATAGATCAGGCTGAGCGTGAATCCGGCGACCGCACCGCTCGGGATGAAATCCAGGCCCGGCGAAACGTCCTTCTGGATCGCCTCGTCGAGGGTTTTCTGGCCGAGCAACAACTCGCTCAGGCCCGGCTCCTTGCTCCGGCCCGCCAGCCGGTGCTGCGTGGGCCGCCGCAGATCGGAATCGATGAGGATGACGCGCTCGCCGCCGGCGCCCATCAGTCGCGCGACCTGATGCAGCGTCGTCGATTTGCCTTCGCCCGGGCCGGCGGAAAAAATCACCAGCGCCCGCGGTTCGCCCGGCGGCTGGATCGTGAGATTGATGTTCGTGTGCAACACCCGATACGGCTCGAGTTGGGCGGGATCGTTGCCGGCTTCCCCGAGCGGATCGTGGGCAAACGGGATCACGCCCAACACCGGCAGGCGCAGCACGGATTCGACATCGGCCACATGGCGGAAACTGGTGTCGAAATACTCCAGCAGCACCGCGACGCCGGTCGCAAACACGCCGCCGAAGAGCAGCGCGAAGGTGAGATTGAGCATCCAGTTCGGCTTGCTCGGCGCCCGCGCGGGCTCGGCCGTGTTGAGGATCTCGATCGTCTTCTTGGGAACCTGGAAGTCGATTTCGCGCTGGCGGAGCGTGAGCTTGAGGGTCGTGAGCAGCCGCTGTTCGTCGTCGAGTTTTTGCGCGGCCTCATCGAACGGCCGGATGCGCTCGCGCGCGGAGAGGATTTGATCGACGCGCGCCTGCGCGAGCTGGTTCTTGAGCTCCGCGACCCGCGCCTCCGCCTCTTTGAAGGCAATCTCGAGCGAACTCTCGTAACCGCGCAGTTGCACGTCGAGCTGGTCCTTGATCTTCGCACGGGCATCCACGGCCGAAACGAGATCGGGATGCGCCTCGCCCAGCCGCGGGCGGAGCTGCGTGAGCTTCTGGTCCGCCAGCAGGTAGGCTTGGAGCAGGTTCTGGATGTTCTGATCGGGGATGAGCTCGGAGTTGACCAGGCTGATGCGGTCCGCGACCGCGATGGACTTGAAGCGCTCCCAGCGCGTCTTGCGGCCGATGGCGTCGACGCTCAGCGCAATCAGCGTGTTCTGCATCTGGCGCAGCGTCTCGATCTCCATGTCGGAGTAGCGCGCGTTGAGATCGACGCCGGAAATGTTCAGATCCTTGCGCAACTTCTCGACGGCATCGCGCTGCCGGCTGACGACCTGCTCCTGCGACACCAGCTCCTTGCGCAGGTGGGTGAGCCCCTCGCTTTGATCGGAGGTCGCCAGCGCGATGCGATCGGTCGAATACGTGCGCGCGATCTCGTTGGCCACATCGGCGGCGAGTTGCGGGTCCTGCGCGAAGACGTTGATCTCGATCAGCGAAGAGCTGCGCTGCGAGTCGAGGCGCAGCATCTTGTCGACGAGGTAGCGGTAGGTGTTCGACACCGGGACCGGCCCGGGCACGCCGAACGCCGTGGGCGCAAGCTTGGTGTTGAGCCCGAGCCGCTCGATCACCGGATAGAGAATCTTCTCCGACTGCATGATCTTGAACTGATCCTGCAGGAAATAGGGATCGTAGCTGTTGCTGCTCTGCGCCTGGAAAAGCTTCACTTCCCCCTCGGGCTTTTCGACGCGCACCTTGGTTGTCGCAAGATACCACCGGGGCAGGAAGGCCGTCACGGCCAGCGCGGTGATCACCACCAGCGCGAGAATCAGCACAATCAGCGCCTTCCGGAGGCGAAGGATTTGCAGAAAGTCGGCGAGGGACGCTTGATCCTTGCTGGCGTGGGCGGGAGCCATGAGCGGGGGACGCGCGAACGTGCCGCTCAGAACGTATACGTCGCACTCAGGCCGGCGCGTTTCCGCAGGAGATCGCGCGACGCTTCCTGGGACCAGGTCTCGTCGAAATCCACACTCGCGGAAATGATCCAGTTCTTTGTCGGCAGGTAACTGAGGGCGGCGCCGGTGCGGACCGTTTTCTCGCTGACGTTGGCGACGCCGCGGCGGCCCTGCAGCGTGCCGGGTTCATACGTGACCGAACCGGACGCCACGATCAGCGCCGTCAGCGCATGCTGCACGCTGACGAAGGCGCGGCCGATCTTGGCGTCGTTGTAGCGGCTCGTGTCGGAGGTCTCCTCGAGATTGTAGCCCAAGCCGAAAAGCAGGAACGACTTTTCGGTGTAGTCGTATTTGGCCGACAGCTCGACAAACGGCGCGGTCGTGTCGCGCTCGGCGGAGCGTTCGCGCCACTCGAGGCCGAGGCGGCCGCTGAGCGAGACCTTGCGGGCCACGGCGTAATCGGCACCGCCCATGAGATACTCGGAGGACTTGTTCTTCGTTTCGCCCTCCTTGCGGTAAAAGACATCCTGATGCCGATACTCGGCCACGGCCTTGAGCTCGGGCAGCACCGCGTAGTCGGCCGCCACGCCGTAGAGATTCTCCATCCGGTCGAGGCTCCGGCCCAGCGCCGCATTGCGATACTTGTAATACACCGAGCGCGCCTTGACCGTCGCGGTGGACTTCGCGTTCAACGGCGTCTGCAATCGGCCGTCGAGCTGGTTGCGGGTAAACGACTGATCGGGATTGAGCGGCACGCCCGCGAGAAGTGACTCCGGGTTGCGCGAGACCATGAACACGTTGATCACGTCGACCGTGGTCGATTTGGTGAACGCATGCGCGACGCGCAGACTGAGATCATGGCTGTCGAGCAGCTTTTCGCCCGGGCGCTGGTCGAAGTGATCGAGCGTCAGGCCGTAGCCGGCTGACAGGAACGTCTGGTCCGTCACCGACACATTGTAGCTAATGCGGGGCGACAGGGTGAAAATCGTGCTGCCGACCGCGCCCTGCGCGGCCGCGAACAGGTTGCTATCGTAGGAGACGCCACCCTTCAGCGTGATCGTGAGATCTTTTCCCTGCTCCTGATCGGGAACGGGCGCGTAAACGCCGCGAAGGGAGGTGGCGACCGCCAGCCCGCCGACGAACAATAAACGGAGAATGGAATTCTTCTGGGGCCTGGACACGCGGGCGGACGCTATGCGGAGGCTCACGCACGAGGCAATTATTTTCCCCGGGCTGCCGGGAGGGCCGGATTCAGGAGCAGATAGAGGTTTTCGGACCATTTTTCGGGTGTCCGTAGCGGGAACTCCAGCGGCAGCGAGCCGGTAAGCAGCCCGGCGTAGATCTCGCCCCACTCCCCGAAGCGGTTCGCGGCGGTGCCGAGCGCTCCCGGGATGATGCGGCGCGCGTTCAATTCGGTGAAAAAGGGCCGGTCGAGCGTGCGTGGCGTCAACAAGAGCACGCCCAACGGCTGCTCGAGTGTCACCGCGTAGAAATCCCGCAAACGCGGCGGCTGCGCCCAGGCGCGCGACTGGCCATACCACGCCAGTCCCGCCGGCACATCCGCCATCATCCCAAACTTGCCCGGCGCCGCGCGCTGCTCAAAGCCGGCGCGCATCGCCTGGAAGAGGGCCGGGAAATACGGTGGATATTGAAAATGGAACCGGCGCGGTTCGAGGACATCGTGAACCAGCGGCACCGCCTGCGCCATCAGCAGCGCCGCCGCCACGGCCCGCGGCCACGGTGAGAGGACGGCGTTGCTGCCGACGAGGACAAAGAAGAATCCCGCGCCAAAGACGATCAGCAGCGGCGCCAGCCACACCGCCACATGCCGCTCGCTCTCCCCTGAATTGAGTGCCGCCTGGGCCAGCAGAAGCACCGCCAGCGACGCCGCCACGACCCAGCGCAGCCGGTTGGCCACCGGAGAGCGAAACGCATACAGCAGGCCCGCCACAAAAAATGCCGCGAACCACATCGCCCCACCCGACCAGAGGCGGGTCTTCAGGTTTTCCTGCAGCGAAGTGAGCGTCTTGTTGCCGAACTTCCTGAGATCGAGCCGCGGCGACTCGGCGGACAATGTGGCGCGGACCATCGCCGGTTCCGCGGTGGGATCGCCGAACTTCAGCGCCACATTCTGCCCGGCGAGAGCCACCGGATGGCCCGTGAGTTTGATGTTCCGCGCGACCCACGGACCGGCCACCAGCGCAAAGCTCAGCGCCACGATGCCCACCGCCAGCCCGGCCGCGCGTCCGCGAAAGCGCAGCGCCGCATAGGCCAGAGCCACGAAGGCGAGGCAGCCACTCGAATACTCGCTGAGAAAAAGGAGCCCGCACCCTGCGCCGAGGGCCGCGATCCAGCCCAGGGCGGCGCGCTCCCCGCCGGACTCCTCCGCGGCTGCGTCGATGCGCTGCCAGCAGGAAAACACCGCCAGGCCGAGCAGCAGCAGCAGCGGCGTTCCGTTGACGGCCACCGCCGACTCCCAGATCGGAACCGACAACAGCAAGGCCAGCGCCGCCAGCCAGCCGACGCGCGGCTCGAACAGCCGCCGCGCCAGATCGTAGGTGAGCCAGGTGGCCAGCCAGAGCAGGCCGAGGTTGATCGCCAGGAGGAAATAGTCGCCGCCATAGCCGTCCGGCGGCACCGGTGCCGAGCGGAACATCGCCTCGCGCCGCACCTCCGGGATGAGCCGCAGGCCGCCGGCAATCACCAGCGAATAAAGCGGCGCGTGGTGCAATTCAGGATACGGCCGCAGCGGATCGAAGGCCACGCCGCGCGCCTTCAGCACCGCGGCGGTTTGCGGGTAGTTGACGAGGGTCGAGAAGCCCGCGCCGCTCGCCAGTTGCCGCCCCATGTCCGCCTGCACGAGCGTGGTCTCGTTGACGGGGCCGCGGAACTGTTTCCACGCGACCAGCAGCGACAGGGCGAACATGCCGCCCAGCATCGCGCCGAAGCGCACCCAGCGCGCGCCCGCGCCCACTTCCAGCCAGTGGATCAGTTCCTGAATCGTGCGCGGACGGCTCATGAAAGGTAGGCGCGTTATCCCTAACGCGCCATCGGTGCGCGAATGACGCTGCCCCGCGGCGGATTAGGGATAATCCGCCCGACCTTTCCCGTCGTGCTCATTTATCCAGCACGTCGAGCTCCGGCCATTGCGCAATCTTGCGGTGCAGCGTGCGGCGGCTGACGCCCATCAACTCGGCCGCCTTGGTGCGATTGCCGCGCGCCTTCAGCAACGCCTCGCGGAGCAGCCGCTTCTCGTTCTCCTCCACGGAGAGCGATCCGCCGCTGGCGGGCGCGGGCGTTGCTCCGCTCGCCGGGGCCGTGCCCGTGGGTGCGCCACCCGGCGCCGGATTGGGCGTGAAGACCGCGTGGCGGAATTTCGTCTCCAGATCGTATTCCGTCAGGCTGCCGCCGCGGCGGAGCACGACGGCGTTCTCGCAGAAATTCCGCAGCTCGCGGATGTTTCCCGGCCACGGATACGCCTGCAGCGTGCGCAACGCCCCCGATCCGACCACGAGCGGCGGCACGCCGTTTTCCTCGGAAAAAATCCGGATGAAGTGCGCCAGCAGCAGCGGCACATCCTCCGGCCGATCGCGCAGCGGCGGCATCGTGAGGCGCACGACATTCAGCCGGAAGAAGAGATCTTCGCGGAATTTTCCGTCGCGCACCATCTGCTCGAGGTTGCGGTTGGTCGCGGCCACCAGCCGCACATCGAGCTCGAGCGGCTTGGAGCCGCCGACGCGCTCCACCGCTTTCGTCTCGAGGAAGCGCAGCAGCTTGACCTGCGTCGACTGCGAGATCTCGCCGATCTCGTCGAGAAAGAGCGTGCCGCCGTCGGCCGACTCGAAGCGGCCGATCCGCCGCTCCGTCGCGCCCGTGAACGAGCCGCGTTCGTGGCCGAAGAGCTCGCTCTCGAGCAGGTTTTCCGAGAGCGCGGCGCAATGCACCGCGACAAACGGCCCGCGTGATCGCGGGCTCGCCTGGTGGATGGCCTGCGCGATGAGTTCCTTGCCCGTGCCCGACTCGCCCTCGATGAGAATCGTCGCGCGCGACGTCGCGACGATCTTCATCTTGTCGATCACCGCCTGCAATTTCTCCGAGGCGCCGACGATGCCCCCGATTTTGAACTTCTCGTCGAGCCGCTCGTGCAACTGCTCGACCTGCACCTCGAGCGTCTTGGTCTTCAACGCCCGCTGGATGAGCACCTCGAGCCGTTCGATGTTCACGGGCTTGGTCAGGAAATCGACCGCGCCGCGCTTCATCGCCTCGACCGCCGTCTCGATGTTGCCGTAGGCGGTCATCATGAGGACCGCGGGCCGCTGCGGCAGCGCCAGCGCCTTGTCGATCACTTTGAGCCCGGACTTGCCCGGCATCCGGAGATCCGTGAGGACGACGTCGTAGGGCTGGGCTTCGAGCAGGTTGAAAGCTTCGTCGGCATTGGCGGCGACGGTCACATCGTAATTCTCCGCGAGGGCCTGTTGCAGCCCCTCGCGCGTGTGTTTCTCGTCGTCCACGATGAGCACGCTCGGCACCATGCGTGTATGAATCGCGGCGCGCCCGGCGCCGGTCAAGCCCGCCCTCCCGCCGCGCCGGTTGCGGCGCCGGCGTTTATTTCGGCGGGGCGGAGACGCGCTCGATCAGCGGCACGAGCTTGCTCAAACGGATGCTCGGGTGCGGCGTCGAATCGAAGAGCGCCATGAACTTGTTCCGCCGCAGGCTCAGCAACGCCCGCACGCTCGACTGCTGCGTCGCGTCGAGTTTGTAGTCCTTCGTGAGGTTCTCGAGCATCGGCGTCACCGTCACCTGCCAGTAAATCCACGTCAGCGGCCGATCCTTTGCCCGCTGAATGTCCTCGTCGGAAAGCGGCGAACGCTCCGAGAGCTTCTTGGCGTCGCGATCCGCCCATTTCTTCCGGTTCGCCTGAAATTTTCCGCGCTGTTCGACGTTGAGCAGCAGCGCGAACTCGCGATCGAACTCGGCGTTGATCTCATCGACCTGGGCCGAATAGGCCTCAATCTGCGGCCGAAGCTTTTGAATCTCGGCCACCAGCTTCGCGCGATCGAGCTGCCGTTCCGATTTCTTGTCGGTCGCGGCGGACGAATCGCGGGCATACTCCTTCGCGAGTGCCGCCGGCGCACGGGGCACGGATTGCCGCGGTTCGGTCCACACGCGTGCACCATAGCCCGCGAGGAATACCGCGACCGTCAGGACGGCAACGAAGAGCCGTTGCGTCATAGGCGCGTCGGATCGATTTCCTCGACCGCGGCAACGATTTGCCGCCATTCGGCGAGATTGCGGGCGTCGGCCTGCTCCGCGCTGCGGTTGTGGAGAAACAACACGGCCCCGAGGCACACGGCGGCCGTGGCCGCGCTGAGGGCGAATTGACTGGCGAGCGACGGCATGTCGGCCGCGGCCCGCGCCGCCCGTAGCACCCGTTCGGCGAAGCCCGTCCGGAGCTGGCGGGCGGCGTGAACGTGGAGTTGCCGCCAAGTCTCCGCCTGCGGACCGTGGGCTGCCCGCAGGACGCGATCAGCGAAACCGCCGCGAAGCTGGGCGGAAGCGTGGTCGTTGAGCGCACGCCAGGCGGGATCGTCAGGTTTCATGGTCGGGCTGGTAATGCTCGCGAAGATGTTCGCGCGCGCGGTGGAGGCGAGCTTTCACCGCGGCGACACTGGTGGAAAGGATCTCGGCAATCTCCGCATGGCTGCGGCCTTCCTGCACGAGGGCGAGCAACGCGCGATCCTGCGGGCGGAGCTGCGCGAGCGCGTGGCGCAGGGCATCGAGCTCCTCCGTGTCGACCGCGCCCGCCGGCTCGGGAATGTTTTCGTGCTCCTCACCGAACGGCAGGAAAATCCGCCGCAGCTTCTGGCGGCGCAACTGATCGATGCAGGTGTTGCGCGCGAGCCGGAACAGCCACGACTCGAACTGCGCCGGTGCCTGCAAGCGATCCAGGGCGCGGATCATCTTGATGAAAACCTGCTGGGCCAGGTCCTCCACGTAATCGCTTCGACCGGTCATGGCGTAAACGAAGCCCGCGATCCGATGCTGGTAGCTGACAATGAGGTCCCGCTGGGCGATTTCATCGCCCTTTTGGGCCCGCCGCACGAGGTCGGCCAGCGCATTCGGTGAAGTTGATTCCATGCGGAGTGCATTGGTGTCTGCCGCAAGACGGTCCGAAAGCCAGAAAGATTCGGAGCGAACCGGCCGCGCCTTGCATTCGTCGCAACCTTCCCCTCGGCTTGGCGTCGAACGATTTTCCCATGAAGTATCCCGCGATTTTTCCGACCCTCGGCCGTGCGATCATCCTGATCGCGGCAACGTTTGCGACCGGCGGGTGCGGTTCCCACACCGGCCCGCGCGATCTCATGATGGAAGAGGCCACCAAGCAATCGGTGGAGCGCCCCGTCGCCATGCGCGGCGAAGGCACGTTCCTCGACGGGAAGGTCGCCGCGCTCGCCACGGTCAGCCGCGGCTTCGATCGCGGCAACCGCCCCAGCCGGCGCCCCGGCGCCCGGCCGGGCGAGGAGGATAACGTTTTTTCGGACGGACGCCGCCGCCGCAACGATGACGCGGGCGCGTTCACCGAAGTCTACAACATCGGCGGCTACGGCGATTCGGAGGAAGAGCAGAAGGAGGCGATGCAGGATTACATCCGCCAGGCCCGCGCCCGCCGCGCCGCCGGCAGCCCGATGCCGCCCGTGACACTGCGCGTCCTCTTCGAAAACAAGGGCACCGAGCCACTCGAGATCGAGGTCACCGAGGTGAATTCCGATCTGGGCAACTTCGCCGTCCGCCCCCCGAAACTCACCATCGCTCCCGGCGAAAAGGCCGTGCTCGAGCCAATGGTCTCCCAACTCGGCGTCACCAGTGACGAGATCCCGCTGAAGCTTTCCGTGCGCGCCGGCGGCAAGAAAGAGCAGCAGGTCGTGATCGTGAAAAACATCATCGCCGCATCGCTCCGCAAGGAATTCGAGACGCTGCAAAAATAGGCGGTGTCCATCCGGCTTGGCGGCGGCGGCCGGGCGCAAATCACCTTTTGAGCGACCGCCGGTTTGAGGTGGGCCGGCCGCTCCGCGGGCGGCTGATTGCGCGCGTGCCTCGAACCTACCCCGCCGCGCGCGGAGCGCACGGCCCACCCAAAGACAAAGACGCTTGCGACGCCC
>Ga0163144_10027581_pt1 | contig 10992 bp, 7 predicted proteins | sample OliLak19BULKMAT1_FD_123175 | JGI IMG/M metagenome (GOLD analysis project Ga0163144, IMG submission 123175) | Freshwater microbial mat bacterial communities from Lake Vanda, McMurdo Dry Valleys, Antarctica - Oligotrophic Lake LV.19.BULKMAT1 | ecosystem: Environmental > Aquatic > Freshwater > Lake... | reverse complement strand
CGTCCTGGCGATCGATCTTGTTGATGACGACGATGATCGGGAAGCCGCGCTCGAGGCACTTCGACAGCACGAAGCGGGTCTGCGGCAGCGGTCCTTCGGCAGCGTCCACGAGCAGCAGCGCCCCGTCGGCCATCATCAGCGTGCGCTCGACCTCACCGCCGAAGTCGGCGTGGCCGGGGGTGTCGACGATGTTGAACTTGGTGCCTTTGTAACGAATGCTGGTGTTCTTGGCGAGGATCGTGATGCCACGCTCGCGTTCGAGATCGTTGGAGTCCATCACGCGTTCGGCGACGACTTCGTTGTCGCGGAAGGCGCCCGTCTGACGGAGCATGTGATCGACGAGCGTGGTCTTGCCGTGGTCGACGTGGGCGACGATGGCGATGTTGCGAAGGGCGGGCATAAAGCGGCGGCGCCTTTACCACGCGAACCGACCAGGGGCGAGGCATCCACGCGAGGCTTGACAGAAATGCCGCTGTCGGGTCGCCTACGAGGTCTGGAGGCTACGCTGTGAAAAGACTCGTTTCTTGGACTATTGCGTTGGCGATGACGGCAGTTTCTGCGGGGGCGCTCGCCGACGTCGCCGGCGCACCCGGCACGGGCGGCACCGGCGGCACCGGCGGCGCTGCCACGACGGCCGCGTCGGGCGGCGCGGGCGGCACCGGCGGCGCAGGGACGACCAGCACGGACGACGGCGGCGGTTGCGCGGCCTCGCCGGGCACCACGTCGCGCTCCGCGGCGCTCATCGTCGGCCTCGGCCTCCTGTTCGCGATCCCCGCGGCACGCCGGCGCAAGAACCGCCGCCAGGGCGAGCGCCGCTCCTGATTCCGCTGCGTCCCCCTCCCAGGACCGCGAGGCCGCGCCCGTGAACCTCACGCTCACGGAGTCGCTGCTCGCGTTCCTCTCCACTCGCGCGTTCACGGCGTGGCTGCACGCTTTCTTCTTCACCCACGCGGTCGAGATCCCGGTCTACGTGCTCGCCATGCGCCACGCGCTGCGTGGCGGGCACTCGGAGCGGCCACGCCTGCTCGTGTGGCAGCTCGTGCTCGCCTTCGGGGCCAGCGCGATCACGCACCCCATGGTGTGGTTCGTCATCCCGAACATCCCGTCGTCGTCGTACTGGGAGTACGTCGCGCGCGCCGAGACGTTCGCCGTCCTCGTCGAGGCCTTCTATTTCTACTCGTTCCACGTGGTGAACCTGCGCCGCGCCCTGGTGTGGTCGCTCGTCGCCAACGGCCTTTCCGCCGGCCTCGGCTTTGCGAGCCGCGCAGTGTTCGGCTGGCCGTAGGCCAGGCCTCGCCGGCCCGTCCCCGACGGGTGTTCTCTGCGGCGCAGTGCTCGGCTGCCCGTGGTCGATGCGTATTCCACCCGGGCTTCATCGCTGCGCGCTCCGCTGACCTCAATCGTGCCGGCCCGGCGCGCAGGAGCTGCGTTGGACGACGCCGCGAAATCCTGCGAGCCTCCGCGCACCCATGGATCCCTCGGTTTTGCGGCAGGTGATCGAGGAGTACATCCCGTTCAACAAGTTCCTCGGCATCCGCGCGGCGCGGGTCGAGCGCGGCAACGTGAAGCTCGAGCTGCCGTGGCGCGACGAGTTCATCGGCGACCCGATGAAGCGCGCGGTGCACGGCGGCGTGCTCAGCACCATGGCGGACGTGGCCGGCGGAATGGCGGTGTGGAGCTCGCTCGAAGACCCGATGGCGCGCGTCTCGACCGTCGATTTGCGCGTGGACTATCTGAGGCCCGGCAAACCGCAGATGATCCTGGCCGAGTCGGTGCTGGTCCGGCTGGGCGGGCGCATTGCCGTGGCCGACGTCAAGCTCTATCACCCCGGCGGCGAGGGCGAGCCCATTGCAACGGGCAAGGGCGTCTACGCCGTGAAAGTGCCAAAACACGTCCCCAAAGAAAGCGGATGACCTACAACCAGAGCCGCCTCCGCCGCGCCAACGAGGAGCCCGTCGCGCGCGACGCCGATTACGTCCTCTACTGGATGCAGGCATTCCGCCGGCTCGATCACAACCACGCGCTCGATTACGCATTGAAATGCGCCCGCGAGCTGAAAAAACCGCTGGTCGTCTACGAGGGCCTCCGGTTCGATTACCCGTGGGCGAGCGCGCGCACGCACCGCTTCGTGCTCGAGGGCATGGTGGCGAACCTCGCCGCCGCAGAGGCCCTGGGCATCTCGTACTGGCCCTTCGTCGCCACGCCGGGGGCCCGGGGACAGGGCCTGCTGCGCGCGCTGACGGCCCGCGCGTGCCTGGTCGTGACCGACGATTTCCCTTGTTTCGTGGTGCCCGACCAGATCGCGGCCCTCGCCCGAAAGAGCGAGCGAGCGGTGCTCGCGGTCGACGGCAACAGCGTCGTTCCGCTCTCGCTCCTGGGAGCCCCGGTGTTCGCCGCGGCGCACCTGCGGCCGCGCATTCACAAGGCCTTCGCCGACGCATGGCGCCACCGCTCCAGCGCCACGCCAGAGGTCCCGGACATCGCCAGAAGGCGCGTCGACCCGCCGTTCGCCGTGTGGAACGGGGGCATCGACGAGACGCTGGCGGCATTGCCCATCGACCAGAGCGTCGCGCCCGTCCGCGTGAGACCCGGCGGCAAGCCCGCCGGAAGGAAGCGCCTCGCCGGCTTCCTCGCTGACAAGCTCCAGGGTTATGCCGAGCACCGCGGCAAGCCCGCCTCGCCCGACGACGGAATGGCCAGCGGGCTCTCGCCGTACCTCCATTTCGGCCACATTTCCATTGAAGAGATCATCGCCGGCGTGCTGACGCAGACCTATGGCACGACGGAGGTCACGCCGGGCGCCCCTGGCAAGCGCGACGGGTTTTATGGCACCGACCCGAACGTCAATGGCTTCCTCGACGAGGCCATCACCTGGCGGGACGTCGGTTATCATTGGCACTGGACCCGGCGCGAGGACACCGAGAGCCTGGACCGGGCGCTGCCGCCGTGGGCCCGGCAGACCCTCGCGAGCCACGCGGCGGACGGGCGCGCCCACGTCTACTCGCTGGAGCAGTGGGAGGCCGCCGCCACGCACGACAAGCTGTGGAACGCCGCCCAGATCGAGCTGGTGCGCACCGGCACCATCCACAACTACCTGCGGATGTTGTGGGGCAAGAAGGTGATCGAGTGGTCGCGCTCACCCGACGACGCGTACCGGACGCTCGTACACCTCAACAACAAGTACGCCCTCGACGGTCGCGACCCCAATTCGTACAGCGGCATCCTGTGGTGCTTCGGCCTGTTCGATCGGCCGTGGCCGGAGCGTCCCGTCCTGGGCACCCTGCGCTACATGTCGAGCGACAACACGGCGAAGAAGTTCAAGGTCGACGGCTACCTGCGCTACGTCGCGGGCCTCGCGGCGCGCTGACGCGGCGCGCTGACCTGGCGTCGCGGGTAGGCGTGAAGCGACGGCTCACCAGCATCGCGCGCAGCACGCTGACGCTCCACCAACATCACGCCGGCTTCACGGCACGCTGACGCTTCACCAGCATCGCGCGGCGACGCTCTGAACCGGCCATGTCGGACGCCCGGCATGGCTAGCGCCGGGGTTTGGGGCCGCTTGCGGCCCCATCGGGGACACGACTGCGACGTGGTGGACCTGAAGGGAATCGAACCCATGACCTCCTGACTGCCAGTCAGGCGCTCTCCCAACTGAGCTACAGGCCCAAAATTCGGGACCTCCTTTTACGACCCCAGGGGAAGGTTGTCGACGCTTTTTTTTCATTTCTTTCAGCCTGGGCGATTCGGCCGCGGCCGGCCGCCCCGTGGAGCGAGCGATTTTCGCCTGCCTTGCTGCGATCGCTGACCGCCACCATGCGTCCCCCCGCTCCTGGCCCCGCGCGCACCAACCACGATCGCACCGGCGGCGCGATCTCACGCCGCGCAGACTTCGGATTTTTCCAGGAGCGCCACGACGCCGTCGTCCCGTCCTCCGACCCCCCTCCGCCACCTCTCCTCGACGCACCCCGATCGCGCAGCCGGACGTCATCGCGAAGCGCCTGACGCGTCCTCGTAGAAGTCCATCACGTTGCGGATCATCTCGTCGTAGCTGTCGTAACGCGCGTGCTCGTAGCAGCCGAGCGGATCTTCCAGCACGTGGACCAGGCACTTGTTGCAGTAGGTGCAGCGCTTCTTCTGGGAGACCTCTTCTCCGCGCAGCAACGTGAGCGGCAGATCGGGGTTTGCCAGGAGCGGGCGCGCCACGGTGACGGCGTCGCACTTTCCCTGCGCGATGACCTCGCGCATGAAGCTGCCAGTCTGAAAACCACCCGTGCACAGGACCGGAATCTCGACTGCCTGCTTGATCTGCTCGGAGTAGCCGAGGTTGATGCCCTCGTAATGGAGCCCCTCGATGGTCCGCATCCAGAGGAAATTGGCCAGCGGGCGCCCATAGCGAAAGAGCAGGTAATTGCGCAGCGTGTGCACCCCGGAAGAGAGCATCACGTCGTAGACCTTGGTGGCCTCGTCGATGGGCAGCGGGCCCGGCGGGTTGCGCGGGTGCGGGAAGATGTCGCCCGACGAGACGTGGAGGGCGCTCGCGCCGTGCTCCTGGGACTGCTTTGCGACGAAGATCGCGTCCTCGATCGTCTCGCCCTGCCCTTCCCAGAACAGCCACGGCGTGACGGCGTTGTGGTGGTCCGCCCCCGAGAGCTTCACGATCAGCGGGAAGGTCGGGCCAATACGGCGGCGTATGGCGTCGATCACGCGCAGCAGGAAGTGCGCGCGGTTCTCCCGGCTGCCGCCATATTCGTCGTCGCGATCGTTGATGGCCCGGCTCAGGAACTGGGTGAACAGATAACCGTTCGCGGAGTGCAGCTCGATGCCGTGGACACCGGCCCGCACCGCGCGATCGGCGGCGTCGGCGAACCCCTGGACGACCTCGTCGATCTCCGGGACCGACATGCGCCGGCCCTGGAGACCGTGGAACGCATCGACCCTGTCGCTGGCCGCCGGCGGAGGCTCACTGCCATTCTCGACTCCGGCGATGTCCTGCTGCCGCCCGGCGTGGGAGAGCTGCATGATGAACGGACAGTCGTGCTTCTCCAGGCGCGCCACGACCTTCTTCCAGAAGCCGATGCGCTCGTCGCAGGCGATGTCGGCGTAGTTCGGCAAGATGCGGCCCCGCACCGCGATCGGGACATGAGCGCTGATGATCGCGCCGCAGCCGCCCTTCGCGAACTTCTCCTCCCAGTTGATCCGCGCGGGCGTGCCGGAGCCGTCGTAGTTGTCGATGCGGCCCGAGATGCTGGAGCGCAAGAGTCGATTCTTGATCCGCAGCGGGCCGATCGAAAGCGGCTCGAACAGCACGTCGCCGGCGATCATGGGAGCATCCTACGGCGTTTTGGCGCAGCGGAAGCCGATTGCATGATTGTACGTGTCGGGATCGGTCTTCCACCGGTACGAGGGCCGCGACCAGTCGGGCTCGGACCCGTTGTAATCGCCGCCGCGCAGCACCCGCCTGTCGCCGGTGGCCGGTCCCTTTGGATCTTTGGGGGGATCGTTCGCGTCAGTCTCCGCGTACGGCGCGTAAAAATCGGACGTCCACTCCCAGACGTTGCCGGCGAGGTCGAGCACCCCGTGACCCGACGCCCCTGCCGGGAACGACCCGACGGGGGATGTCCCGACGAAGCCATCGTTCTCTTCGAACATCGTCTTTCGCGGCTCGGTTTCGGTCTTTTTCCAGTGCTCCGCGCACTCCGTGCCACACGCGTTCAAGAACTTCGCGCCCGGCGCCTCGTCGCCCCACGGGTACTTCTTCTGGCCCGAGCCGCGCGCCGCAAACTCCCACTCTGCCTCGGTCGGCAGGCGATGGCCCATCTGCTTGCAGTAGTTCTCGGCCATGGGCCAGGCCACGCAGTTGATGGAGTGTGTCGCCTTGTCGGCCTTTCCCGCATTGCAGAAGCTCGTGTATTTTTTCTTCTGCGCGTCGGTGATCTTGGGCCAGCTCACGTGATCGAGCGGGCGCTCGCACACCCCCTTGTCGACACACGCCTGGTAGGCCTCCGTCGTGACCTCGGTCTTGTCGAGGCAGAAGGTCGAGACGGCCACACGGTGCGGCGGCTTGGCGTCGCCCGCGGCGACCAGGTCGCGCGCGCCCATGAACATGGGCCCACCCGGGATGCCGATCATGCTCGCGGGGCAGGCTCCCGCGGCCACCGGCGCAACGGACGGGCTCGCGGACGGGGCTGCCGCCGTGCCGGAGGACGCCGCCGTGCTCCCGGACGTCGTGGGCAGGTCCGGCTGCGGCTTCGGGCGGAAGGCGAGGAACGCCGCCACCGCCGCGCCGGCGAGCAGCGGCACGACGAGGAGCGCCCTGGGAAACCCGGACGTCTTCGGGGTGTCCGGCCGCGCGTCGGTCGAGATCAGAGGCTGACCGGTCATGCCGGCGGAGTCCGTGTGGGCGAACGCCGCGGGGTGTTGCGAGGCCGCGGTCCCCCGGGATGCGACGCGAGGTTGACCAGCGGCCGCCGACGGAGACCTGCCCTGCGGGCCCGAGCCGGCCAGGCTGGAGAGGCGCATGCCGGCGGGCAGCGACGGGCCCGTCTGCATCATCGGCACGGCGACGGTGAGCTTGCCCGACGGCGCGCCGGGCTGAACCAGCTCGGCAAAGCCGCGCGACGCCGCGCCGCCGTCGGGGAAACGCGCCTCGATGTCGCGGTTCACGCACCGCGCGAACCAGGCGTCGAAGCCGACCGGCAGGACATTCGGCAAGCCCAGCTCTCTCGCGCGCTCGGAGGCGAAGGGGATCGGGTCCATGACGATCTCGCGCAGGAGCATCGGCAGGCTCTGAGCCTCGCGCCAGAAGTCCTGCCCGGTGAGCAGCCGGAACGTGATGAGGCCGAGCGACCAGACGTCGGTCGCGGGGGAGATGCGGCCCTTTCGATCGGTCTGCTCGGGCGACATGAAGAGCGGGCTGCCGAGCGGCTGGGTGCTCGTCTTCTGGTTGTCCGCGACCATCTTCGCGATGCCAAAATCGAGGATTTTTGCGGTGAAGAGCGCGTCTTTCCGGCGCGACGCCGCGAGGAAGATGTTCTGCGGCTTGAGGTCGCGGTGGACGATGCCCATGGCGTGCGCGCGCTCGAGCGCGTGGCCCACCTGCGAGAGCACCTCGGCCACGTCGCCGACGGGCAGCGGACCCAGCCGCTCCTGGGCGTCGTGCAGCTCCTCGCCGCGGAGCAGCTCCATCACCAGGTACGGCGCGCCGGACTCTTCGTCGACGCCCGCCGTCACCACCTCGACCACGTGATCGCTGTCGATCTGCGATGCGGCGCGGGCTTCGAGGACGAAGCGATCGCGCGTCGCCTGATCTTGCGCCAGCTCCGGGTTCATCACCTTGAGGGCGCGCTGCTTGCCCGTGCTGAGCTGCATCGCGATGTAAACCGCGCCCATTCCCCCGGATTTGAGCGCGCGGATGACCTGGAAGTCGCGGCCGAAGACCATCCCAGGTTGGAGGATGCCAGTGTCGAAGCTCACGGTGGTCTCCTACGCACGCGGCAGGCGTTGGTTGCGATCGAGCCGTGCGTTTCGCGATCGCGTCCGCGCTCCGCGCACGAGCGGCTTCACGGTTACTCGACCGGTTCCGCGGTGGCATCCTCGATCTGTTTCGACAGCGCGACCATGGCCTCGCGGGCACGGGCGAGCGCCGCCCGGTCCTCGCCCCAGCGCTTGCGCGCCTTTTCGACCCGCTGGCGCTCGTCGGAGAGCTCGGTCCGGAGCTTGATCGCGTCGGCGACGTAGGTCTCGATCTGCTCGCCGCGCTCGGCCAGCGATTGCTCCAGCGCCTGCACGCTGGCCTCGGTCCGCGCGAGCCCCGCGCGAGCCTCGGTGAGCTCGGCGCTCTGCCGGTCAATCTCGCTCTGCAGCCGCGCGCGATCCTCGTCTCGGGCCGTCCGCTCGGCCGCGAGCGCCTCCGTCTCCGCCGCGAGCGCCGTGCTCTCCGCGGCGAGCCCCGCCTTTGCCTCGGTGAGCTCTTCTCCCAGACGATCGAGCTCGCGCCGGTGCTCCTCGCGCTGCCGCGCGACCATCGCCCCGTGCGCTTCTTCGGCCTTTTCGAGCTGCTCGGCCATCTCGGTCTCGGCCCGGACCAGGTCGGCCTCCGCGGCCTGGACCTTCTCTTTCGAGTCCGCCTCGAGCTTGGCAACGCGCGCCTCGGCCGCCGCCTCGGCCGCCGCCTCGGCCGCCGCGACGCGGCCGTCCGCCTCGACCTTCGCTTCGTCGAGCCGCGCTTGCGCTGCGCTTTCGAGCGCGGCCAGCTTCGCCTCGTGCGCCTCCGTCAGCTCGGCGAGCTGCGTTTCGTGGCCTTCCGTGAGCCCGGCGAGCTTTGCCTCGTGGGTGGCTGTCAGCGCTGCGGTAGCCGAGATCTTCTCGTCGGCAAGCTCGCTCTCGCGCGCAGCCAGCTTCGCTTCGGCGGCGGTCTGCGCTTCGGCGAGCTTCCTGTCATGCGCGGAGTGCTCTGCCTTCAGCGCCTCGGCGTGCTCCGAGGCCAGCGCTGCCAGCCCCTCCGCGTGCTCGCTCTTCGCTGCCGACAGGGCCTCCGCGTGCTCCGAGGCCAGCGCTGCCAGCGCCGTTTCCTTCTCGCTCTCCAGCTCGCGCTCGCGCGCCGACAGCTTCGCCGCAGCCTCGCTCGCCGCTTCCGAGAGCTTCGTTTCGTGTGCGGAACGTTCAGCCGAGAGCGTCTCCGCGTGCTCGCTCTTCGCCGCCGCCAGCGCTTCCTCGTGCTCGCTCTTCGCCGCCGCCAGCGCTTCCGCATGCGCCGAAACCAGCGCCGCCAGCGCCGTTTCCTTCTCGCTCTCCAGCTCGCGCTCGCGCGCCGACAGCTTCGTCGCCGCCTCGCTCACGGCCTCCGCGAGCTTTGCCGCGGCCTCGCTCTGCGCTTCCGCGAGCTCCTGCGCGTTGTCGGCCTCCGCCGCGCGCACGGCCGACTGATGCGCCGCATCCGCGTCGGCGAGCGCCTTCGCGTGCGCCGCCCGCTCCGCCTCGCGGGCCGTTTCCACGTCGGCCTGCGCCTTCGCGTGCGCCGCCCGCTCCGCCTCGCGGGCCGCGTCCACGTCGGCGAGCGCCTTCGCGTGCGCCGCCCGCTCCGCCTCCAGCGTCTGCGACAGCTCCGCCCCGCGCTCCTCGGCCGCGGCGCGCGCCTTCTCTTCGCTGGTGACCTTCGCCTCGAGACCGTCGATGCGGGCCGCGCGCGGCGAAAGCTCGGCCACGCGCTTCTCGAGACCGGAAGCTTCCTCTTCGAGCTTCGCGATCCTCTCCCCCGCCGTCTCTTTCTCGCGTTCCAGCGAAAGGATCTGGTCCGACTGATCCGCCTTCTCGCGCTCGAGAGCGAGCAGCTGATCGCGCAGATCGAATTGATCCTTGTCCTTGTGCGAGAGCTCGCCGCGCAGCGCGAGCAGCTCCTTGTCTTTCTTGTTGAGCGCCTCGCGCAGATCGAGGAACTCGCGGCTCGAGATGCCGCCCGTCTTCACGGGCCCGGCGGCCGCCCTCGCGCGCAGGTCCTCCAGCTCGCGCTTGAGCCGCGCCACCTCGCCCGAGTCCGCGGCCTGCGACACCATCTCGCCTTCCAGGCGCTGCGCCGCCGCACGGGCGGAAGCGGCCTCTTTTTCGAGCCGCACCAGCTCCGTCTTCGTGCGCTCCACCTCGGCGCGCGCTCGCTCCAGCTCGCCGCGGAGCTGCTCGACCTCGGCCTTCGCCCGCTCCCCTTCCGCGTCCGGAACCGTCGAGGGCGCCTGCGCCGGCTGCGTGATCTCCAGCGCGTCCCCTCCCCCGTTCAGAGCAGACGCGGCAGCGGCCGCGCCGGCGTCGCCGATGCGCGGCGCGACGTGGACGGGCGGTGTCGGCCGCGGCGCTGGCACGGCCTGCCCTGTGGGTCGCGCCGCGGAGGACGCCTGCGGTGTGGGCCGCGGCGCCGGCACCCCGAGCGGTCGCGCGGCCGGCGCGGGCGAGCGGGTCGCCTGCTCGGCAGCCGCCGCCTGGGCGCGCAGATCGGCGCGCGCGAGCAGACCCCCCTCGGACGGGCGGGGCGCAGGCACCGCGGCCGAAACGGGTGACGGCGAGACGCCGGCCGGCGGGTGCGCATCACGCACCGTCGCCTTCGCGAGAGAGATCGGCGGAGCCGACTGCGTCGTCGGGCCGGTCGGCGGGAAGGTCCTGATCGCGCCGCCCGATGGGCCGGATTGCCGCAGGGCAGCGAGCTCCGGATGGATCGCATGCAGCGGCTTCACCACCGTCGCTTCGTCGTCCTCGCCGAGCAGCCGATCGAAGGCGCCGCCGATGAGCTCGTCAATCTCGACGTCCTGCTTCGGCTTGACGGGCGGCTTCGGGATCAGCTTCGCCGGCGCGATCGCGGTGGTATTGAGCGTCGGCTCCTCGGTCTGGACCGCCTCGTCCGGCTCGCCCAGCACCAGCGCCGAGTCGTCGATCACGATGCCGTCGCCCGGGTCGACCTCGCCCTCTTCGAGCGTCACCAGCTTGCGGATGTGCTCGAGCAGCTCGCCGAACGCGATCGGCTTGTGGACGTAGTCCTCGGCCCGCGTCCGCAGCTTCTTGTGCTGCTCGAAGGTCTCCTCGCTCGACTCGCTCGACATGATCACGAGCGGGATGTCCTTGAGGATGGGATCCTTCTTCAGCTTGTTGCACACCGAGAAGCCGTTCATTCGCGGCAGCTCGATGGAGAGCAAAATCAGGTCCGGCCGGTCCTGGGCCGCGGTCGTGAGACCGACGTTCCCGTCCTCGACCACGTGGACCGTGCAGCGGAGTCGACCAAGCTCGGTCCGCAGCTCACCCGCGAACTCCGGATCGCTTTCAAAAACGAGGACTTTTGTCATGGCTGCGGAGGACGAGCACGGCGGAAGGACGCGCCGGAGTCGTGCCGCATGGACGATATCGATCGGTCGAAATTTTTGTCAAACTCCCGACCAAGATGGCCGCCCCTTCTGCCGGAACCGACCCGCGCGCGAGCCCTTTTCTTCCGGTCGCCTACACGGCGAAGAAGCG
>Ga0163144_10027580_pt1 | contig 10993 bp, 9 predicted proteins | sample OliLak19BULKMAT1_FD_123175 | JGI IMG/M metagenome (GOLD analysis project Ga0163144, IMG submission 123175) | Freshwater microbial mat bacterial communities from Lake Vanda, McMurdo Dry Valleys, Antarctica - Oligotrophic Lake LV.19.BULKMAT1 | ecosystem: Environmental > Aquatic > Freshwater > Lake... | reverse complement strand
GGGGGGGTCCCCGGCGGGGGGGGGCTGTGGCGGGGCGGGGGTTTGTGTTTTGCGGGGGGGGGGGGGGGGGGGGGGGGGGGGGGGGGGGGGGGGGGGGGGGGGGGGGGGGGGGGGGGGGGGACCGCCGGCCCCAAGGGGCGGCGGCGAGGGCAGGCGGCGAAGGAGTCTCCGCGCTTGCAGACGTGATGGCCGAGACATTAGGCGATCCAGTGTTCGATGGCCGTGAACACCCACAACCAGCCGTCGTTCACGATCCAGATTTTCGCGCCGTCGGGGTTCAGCACAGGCTGGGCTCGTCGGTCGTGATGCGACCTTCGCGGGCCTTTCGGACGCGCTCCCAGCTGATTGATAGAATTGCAAGAGCATGTTCAGTCCTGGACATTCTTTGTTACCAGTTGCGTCGCCTCGCCGGATGCCCTTTCCCCGGCGAAATTCAGTCTCTCCTCAGGCTGTCAATTCTTGTGCGCAGAAAGGCCCTGCGGACTTTCGGCACAGGAGTATACCTCAGCTTCTTTTCGCCCTTTCCAAGAATTTGAATTTACGACGAACCGATTCGGTCGGAGCTGCTGGCTAAACCGAAACGCATTGCTTCCCATCGCATCGAAATCACCTGAAATAAATTTTTATCATGTCCTACACCTTCACCAAATCCCAACTGGTGTTTTCCCGGGCTGCAAAGTCCATAGCCGGCGGCGTCAACGGCGGCATCCGGAAAATGGAGGTCCCCGCCCCTCTTTATTTCGATCGCGGCAGCGGGCCCAATCTCCGGGATGTAGACGGCAATCACTACCTCGATTTCCAATCGGGCCGAGGCGCGCTCCTTTATGGTCATGCGCCCGCGCACATGGCGGCGGTGATCGCCGCCCAGGCGAGGCTGGGCATCCACTGGGCGGCGCCCTTTTCAACTCTCACAGGGCACGGCGGGGCTTTCCGCCGCCGGCAATCTGCAAGCAGCGGCTTGGATCGGCCCGATTGTAGGCGACATGTGGTCGGACTATGCCAGTCGGCGAAATCCGCGGGGTCGTGTTTACGTAACCATCGTGGGACTTTGCATCGCCGCCCCTTGCATCTCTATCGGTGCGAACTCCACCGTGTTTTGGACCGTTATCGCCGGCTTTATGATCCGGTCATTCGGGCTCGCCTTTGTGAACGCCAACATCACGCCGATCCTCTGCCTGATCTCCGACGAACGCTACCGGGCGACGGGCTATGGTATTCTCAATCTTTGCTCAACTTCCATCGGCGGCTTCACCATCTACCTCGGCGGGCGGTCTGCGAGACGCACAGATCCCCGTAACGATCATCTTTAATATTTCTGTGTTCATCCTCCTGCTTTGCGGCGTCCTGCTCTACTTGATCAAGCTGCCGCTGGCCGCGGGATCCAAGCGCTGACTCATTTTTTCCTGCTCCATGTTATCCTCCAGACCCCTCACCCTTGTCATCGGCTGCGGCTCCATCGGCGAACGCCACGTCCGCACTTTTCTCAGCACAGGTCGGGTCGGCGTGATTGCCTGTGACAACCGCCACGCTACTCGGGAGCAAATGACCGCCGCCTTTAGCGTCGAAGCCGTCGCCGACTGGGTGCCCGCCCTGCGAAATCCGGCCGTCACCAGCGTCGTCATCGCCACGCCGGCGATCTCGCACGTTGGAATTGCCATCCGCTGCCTTGATGCCGGACGACACGTGTTGATCGAAAAACCTCTTTCCCTCGACTTGGTCGGGGTCGACCAACTCGTCGCCGCCCGCAATCGCGCCGGACGTTATGCCGCGGTCGCGTTACAAGTTGCATTTTACGCACTCCCTGCAGGCCGCCCGGCAGTTCCTGCTCGGCGGCTCGTTCGGCCCGATCCGGCACATCGCCGTAAACACCGGGCAGCACTTTCCGCCTTTCCGTCCCGCCTATCGCGAAATTTACTATCGGGACCGGGCCCAGGGTGGCGGAGCAATTCAGGATGCGCTCACCCACATGGCTAACGCCGTCGAATGGGTCGCCGGTCCGACCAACCGGGTTTTCTGCGATACCGACCACCATGTGCTCGAGGGCGTGACCGTCGAGGATGCCGTAAATGCCACCGCCCGCAACGGGGACGCCCTGATAAGCTACGCGCTCAACCAATTCCAAGCGGCAAACGACATCCGCCGGGAATTCCATTCCGCCACCGGTTCCGTCCGTGTCGAACACAACGCGCAACTTTGGGGCACCCTCGCACGCGGTGGGACCGAATGGAACTGGCACGCCGCCCCCATCAGCGAACGTGACCAAATCTACACCGCGCAGGCCACGGCCTTCCTTGACGGGATCGAGGACAAACCCAATCCGCTCTGCACGCCGGAGGAAGGCATTCAAACCCTCCGCTTCAACCTCGCCGCACTCCAATCGTGGCAGGAAAAACGCCTCGTTATACTATGAAAGCTTTATCACCCGCCGCAGGTTTCTCCCTTGCCGGCAAAATCATACTCCTGACCGGCGGTGCCGGGCTCTATGGCCGCGGCCTCGCCGCGCATCTCGCCGAGTCCGGCGCCACCCTCATCCTCGCCTCACGCAACGTCGCCGCGCTGGAGCAGGTCGCCGCCGAGGAGCGCGCGCTTGGCCGCACCGTTCATGCCCGCGCGCTCGACCAGGCCGAGGAGTCCTCCATTCTCCAGCTGCGAGATAGTGTGTTCAAGGAATTCGGCCAAGTCGACGGGCTCGTGAATAATGCCGTGTCTCGGCCGATGAAAAGTCCCGACGCCCCGCTCGCGGATTGGGAAGCATCAATGAAGACGAACTCCACCGGGCTCTTCGCAATCAGCCGCGCCTTCGGCGACGCCATGGCCGCGCAAGGTTGCGGCAGCATCGTCAACATCGGCTCCATTCAGGGCATGGTCGGTCCCGATTATTCGCTTTACGAAGGACTCGATATGAACGCGATTCCCGATTACTTTTTCCACAAGGCGGGCATGATGAATCTCACAAAGTTCTTCGCCGCCCTTTACGGGCCGAAAGGCGTTCGCGTCAATTGCCTTTCGCCCGGGGGATTTCTCAGCGGCCAGCCTCCGACTTTCGTCGAGCGCTACAGCAAGGCTACCTTCTTGCGCCGGATGGCAGACGAAAACGATCTAGGCGGGCCCGTGATTTTCCTCCTTAGCGAAGCCGCCCGTTACGTCACCGGCGTCAATCTTCCCGTTGATGGCGGCTACACCGCCCATTGAAACCATGAAGCTATTCAAACTGCATCCCGCCACCCCCGATCTTAGCCCCCTCTGCCTCGGCAGCTCCACCTTCGGCCGAGAAATCGACCAGGCTGCCGCCTTCGCGCTGATGGACCACGCTTTGGCCCGCGGGATCACCCTCTTCGACACCGCCGCCACCTACTCCGCCGGCGTCTCCGAGCAGATCGTCGGCGCTTGGCTCGCCTCGCGCCGTCCCGACCGGGGACGGCTGACGGTCGCAACGAAGATCTATCCCCCCTTCACTCTTAAAGCGATCGACCAGGCTGTGGCCGCCAGTGCCGCCCGCCTGGGCGTGGAGACGATCGACCTGCTCTATCTGCACAAGTGGGACGCCGAGGCAGAAAGCCCCGCCACCCTGCGGGCGCTGGACCAACTCGTCCGCGCCGGCCGGGTTCGCGCTTTGGGCGTGAGCAATTTCACGGCGGAACAGCTGAAGACCGTGCTCTCTCTGCAAGGCCGCCTGGGTCTGGCGGCATTCCGCGCGATCCAGAACGTCAACAACCTCGCGGTGAGCGAAGTCGACCCGGTCCTGCAGCAGCTCTGCGCCGCCCACGAGGTGGCCATCATCACCTACAGCCCGCTCGGCGCCGGTTACCTGACGGGCAAGCACCGCGGCGGCGTGCAGCCGGGTTCCCGCTTCGACGTCGCCCCGGGCCACCAAGCCATCTACTTCAAGCCCGGCCCGGGGAAGCGTCTCGACCGGCTTGCGGCCGTGGCCGGGCGCACCGGCCACCCGATGGCCCACCTCGCGCTCGCCTGGGCGATGCACCACGCCGGTGTCGCCTCTGTTCTGGTGGGCGGCCGGATGCCCGCCCACCTGGATCAGGCTTTCGCCGCGCTTGCGCTCAACGAGCCGGCGATCTTCGCTGAACTGGAAGCCGATTGAACCCGCCATGAAAGCCGCCCTCCTTGGCCTCAGCCACCCGCATGCCGGCATCCTGCTGACCACGCTGGAGAACCTGCCGGAGATCACCCGCATATCGCTCTGGGATGCGGACCCGGCGGTTGCCGCCAGGCCGGCCCTGCCATCCAGCCCCAAATCCGCGCCGGCCACGACCGATCTCGACGCCGTGCTGGCGCAACCGGACCTCGCCTTTGCCATTGTCTGCCTGCGCACCGACCAGTCGGCCGCGATTTGCCAGCGGGTCATCGCCGCCGGCAAGCACCTGCTATCGGAAAAGCCGGTCGGCCTTACTTCCCAGGAGATCAACCAGCTGCAGGTGACGGCTGAACGCGCGGGCCTCGTCGCCAGTGTGCTCTATACCCGCCGCGCCCATCCCTGTGCCGTGGCCGCCCGCCGGATCGCCCAATCCGGCGCCCTCGGCCCGTGGCTGACCTTGGAGTCCCGCTTCCTGACGACACAGGTAAAGTTCCGCGATCCCGCCTCGTGGCTGTTCCGCCGCGAACAGGCGGGTGGCGGCATTCTGCTCTGGCTCGGCTGCCATTGCCTGGACCTGATGCAGCATATTTCCGGCGATGAAATCACCGCCGTGGGGGCGATGCTCGCCACCCGCTCGGGCGAGGCGATCGACGTCGAGGACATCGCCGCCCTGGCCCTGCGGTTCCGCTCCGGCGCGGTTGGCACCTTCCACGCCGGCTACACTCTGGCCTACAGCGGTAAGGGCTACGTCAACCTGGCCGGCTATGATTCCTACCTCGGCTTCAACGGCCGCACCGGGCGCATCGTCTGGCCCGACCTCAACCCGCGCCTGCTGGTCGAAAGCCCGCCCGCCCCCGGCCAGTCCCCCGCCCGGGAGGAGACTTTCACCCTGCCCGCCTCCACGTCGTATGGTGGCAGCGGCGGCGAGGATTTTTTCCGGCAGTTTTTCTCGGCTATCCAGGGTCGCAGCATACCGCCGACGACCTTGGCCGACGCCGTGCGCACTGCGCGCATCATTGAGGCAGCCGAGGAATCGGCCCGCAGCGGGCGGTTGGTCGGCATCGAACCGGCCAGTCCGGTCGCCCGGAGCGGACAATTTCATGTCCCGCCCCTTGGCCTCCACGAGGATGACCGCGCCGCCTGCCGGCAGGCCATCACGCGCCGGCCGGCCTGAAGTCCGTGTCATTTTTCGCCGCAACCATCCCATGAGTTCCGCCCAACGCCTGATGTTCGTCTCCTCGCCCACCACGCCGCGGGTTGAGCTTGAATCCTTTGCCATCCCCACTCCCGGAGCCGGGCAAGTCGTGGTGCGCAATACCCACACCCAGGTAAGCGCCGGGAGCGAGACCAACTTCCTGCGCTTCGGCCCGCAGTCCTACGGGCTGCCGGACGGGCAGCTCCGGGCGAACATCGGCTACATGACGGTCGGGCGCATCAGCGCCGTGGGTGCCGGGGTCACCGGGTTTGCCGTGGGCGACCGCGTCACCACCTCGGCCAGCCACGCCAGTTACTCCCTGCTCGACATCACCCCGACGGCCGCCATCGACTCGGTGCCGGCAGGCGCGCCGGACGAGGCGGCCGGATTTGCCGCGCTCGGCGATGTGGCCCTGCACGGCGTGCGCCGCGCTCAGCTTCAGATCGACCAGTCCGTCGCCATCTTCGGAATGGGCATAGTCGGACAGTTGGTGTTGCAGCTGGCCCGCTGCTCAGGCGCCCATCCGCTGATCGCCATCGACCTGGTGGACGCGCGCCTGGAGCTGGCTAAAAAGAGCGGAGCCACCCACGTGATCAATCCTGCCCGCGAGAATGTCGTGCAGCGCGTGCAGGAAATCACCCAGGGCACCGGGGCCGAGGTCGTCTTTCACTGCGCCCAGGCGGCCAGCATCCTGCAGTCCGTGATGGAGTGCGCCGCCGACCGCGGCACCGTGGTGCTGACGGGTAGCCCACCGGGCACCGCCACCATCAGGCTCAAGGAGGAGTTGCTGCGGAAGGAGCTCAAGCTCACCGGAACCTATGAGAGCGGCATGGTCCATCCGCATGTCTACTGGCGTTGGACCCGGCAAAGAAACCGGCGCGCTTTCCTACGGATGCTCGCTTCTGGCCAATTGCAGCTGGGGCATTTGCTGACCCACGTGGTCTCCGCCGCGGAGGCGCCGGCCATCTACCAGATGGTGCTGCACGGCAGCGAAGGCTGGCTGGGGGTGGTGTTCAAGTGGGACTGAAGAGCACCCGCGGACCCAGGTTCAGGGCGCGACAAAGGGCAGCCGGCTGACCAGTTCGCGGGCAATGGCCAGCGAGGCGGTCGCGGCGGGACTCGGCGCATTCAGCACGTGCAAGGCACGCGGTCGCTGCTCGAGCCAGAAATCCTGGATCAACGTGCCGTCGGTGTGCATCGCTTGGGCGCGCACCCCGGCGCCGCCGGGCTGCAGGTCGTCGGCCGTGATGGCCGGCACGAGCCGTTGCAGTGCCCGGCAAGCGAGCCCTTTGCTGAGCGAACGGATGATCTCGGCGCTACACAGACTCGGGTATCGCCCCAAGAAACGCCACAAGCCCGGAAAGCCAAGGGCGTCCGCCGTGTCCCGCGCGGAGAAGTCCCGCCAGGAATAGCCCTCGCGCGCCAGGGCCAGCACGGCGTTGGGCCCCGCCTCCACCCCGCCGTGGATCATCCGGGTAAAATGCACGCCGAGGAAGGGAAACCGTGCGTCCGGCACCGGGTAGACGAGATGCCGCACCAGCGACTGGGCTTCGGGACGTAGCAGGAAATATTCTCCCCGGAACGGCACGATGCGAACCTGGCGCCTGATGCCGGCGAGCTCGGCCACGCGGTCCGAGAACAACCCGGCGCAATTGATCAGGTAGTCGCAGGCGTAAGCACCCGTCGTGGTGTCGACCACCCAGCCGTCCGTCACCTCGTCGATCCGGTTCACGCGGCTGGATGTCCGCACCACGCCACCGGCGGTCTCGATGGAGCGAAGCAACGCGGCACATACGGCCTGATAATCAACGATGCCTTCCTCCGGGACGCGGATGGCCGCGATTCCCGCCACGTTTGGTTCAATTTCCCTGAGTTCGGCCGGCGTGAGGCGGCGCAGGTCGCGCAAGCCGTTGCGGCATCCCCGGTCCCACAGGACATCCAGCGCCGGAAGTTCGCGATCCTCGGTGGCGACGACCACCTTGCCGCAAATTTCATGGGCCACGCCGTGCTCGCGGCAAAACGCGGTCATCAGCCGGATGCCTTCCACCGCCAACCGCGCCTTGAGCGACCCGGGCTGGTAATACAACCCGGCATGCAGCACGCCACTGTTGTGGGTGCTCTGATGGCGGCCGACGCCGGTCTCCTTCTCGAGCAGGGTGACGGCTGCCGCCGGCAGGCGGGTCAGGAGCTCGCGGGCGACCGCAAGTCCGACCAGACCGCCGCCGATGACGACAATCCGCATCTGCTTATTTTCTGCCGCCGGGGTTGACCCAGCTGCGGGTGGCCGACGATTCCAGCATGGCAATGCAAGCCGCGACACCGGCCCGGCCGTCCTCCGCACTACCCACGTTGCTGGGCCGGCCTTCAATGGCCCCAATGAAGGCGGACAACTGGTCGCAATACGCTTGCATCCGCACATCGCCAAAGGCGGCGTCGGCTGCTTCGTGCTTCACCGGCGGCTGCTGGCAGACCACTCGCCAGCCCTTTTCATCAGACTGGCGCAGCTCACCATAAGGATCGAGATCAAGCAAACCCGTGCTGCCCGTGATCCGGAAGCGAAAATCCTCGCCGGGAAAAGACGGCGCCGGCAGGGCCCGGCTGGAGAAAAGCGAACAAATCGTTCCGTTGGAAAATTCCAGCAGGCCCATCGTCGTGTCCTCGACTGTGATGTCGGGCAGGAAGGTGCGGGAGAGGGCGGACACGGCCACCACATCCCCACCCGTGAACCAGCGCAGCAGATCGATGGCGTGCGGGGCGCTGTTGAGCAGGTGGCCCACACTGGCCGGGTCGTTCCACCAAGCCCAGTTTCCGCCGAATCCGCCGGACTTGATTGCCCCCGCATACATCGGCATCGAGATCGTCACCGCCAGCACGCGGCCGATGGCCCCGGCCCGGATCAGCTCGCAGGCCCGGGCATTGTTGACGCGGAACCGCTGCTGGTAGCCGACGGCCAGCGTGAGCCGCCGTTGCGCGGCGGCCGCGATCATGCGGTCGCAGTCGGCCACGCTTGTCGCCAGCGGTTTTTCCACGAGCACATGCTTGCCCTGGGCCAGCGCGGCCAAGGTCTCCTCCACATGCAGGTGGTGCGGCGTGGTGACGACGATGGCGTCAATGTCGCGGCGCTGCAGCAGCACCGACTTGTCGGTCTCAAGGGCTACGCCGTAGCGTTCGGCCAGGCCCGGTGCGCGGCTGCCGCCGGAAACGGCCACCAGTTCGGCGTTGGGCAGGCGGCGCACGGCCTCGGCGTGGGTGCGGCCCATGTAACCGGATCCAAGGATACCAAAACGGATTTTTTTCATAAGAGGATGGATTCAGGCCGGTGGCCGCGGCTGGGTCACGCCGAGCTCAGCGGCGATGACGGCAAGCTTGGCCCACAACTTGACCGGCACGGGAATGCCGGTGACCGTGCGGATCTGCTCGCTGCGCCACTCGGGTTCGCCCGCCAACAGGACCTCGTCATAGCCGGGAGCCGGCGCCGCGGCCTTGATAAGGCCGGACAGCCGGTCCATGCGCGTCTCGAATTCGCCGGCGGGTAGGAACCGCGCAGGATCGATGGCGATAAAGGTGTGACTGATGCCCAGCGGATCCCCTCCGGTGCGGTAAACGGGCAGCTCGGTGGTCATGGACCCGCCGCTGAGGCCCGCGCAGAGTATCTCCACCATCATGGCGAGAGCCGTGCCCTTGTAGCCTCCGGTCGGCGTGGGCGCCCCGTTTTGGGCGGCGGCGGTGTCTGTGGTGGGCTGGCCGGCGGCATCGAGAAAGCCCCATTCGCGCGGAATCTCTTGCTTGTTCAGATTCTCCGCATGGCTGAGTTTGCCGAGTGCAACGGTGGTCGTCGCCATGTCGAGCAGCCAACGGCCGCGTCCACCATGACCGGGCACCGCAACACAAAGCGGGTTCGTGCCAAGGATCGCTGTCCGACCCTGCCATGGCGCCACGGCGGGACAGGCGTTGCTCATCACGATGCCGATGAACCCTGCGCGGGCCAGTTTTTCACCCCACCAGGAGCCGGCGCCAAAATGGTTGGAATGATTGGCCACCACCACCGAGACTCCGAGGGCCTGCGCGATGCGGATCGAGTGGTCCGTGCACCGTTCGGCCACCACTTGGCCGAAACCGTTCTCGCCATCGTAGCGCAGGCAAACGCCGTCCTCCTGCGCAACGCGGCCCGCGGCCGGGATGTTGATGCCGCCGGCCCGCGCCTGCTGCAGGTAGGTCGCGATCATCTGGATGCCGTGCGAGTCCACCCCGCGCAGGTTGGCCGCGATCAGCGAATCACTGATAATCCGCGCATGCGGATCAAGTGCGCCAACGGCCCGCAGGAGCTGACGGATGAAAACACGAAGTGACTCTGCTTGGAAATTAGCGGTTACTGGCTCTGTTGGCTGTTTCATTGATGTAATCAGGGATGGAAGCATTAAAGCGGACGAGTTGCTCCGACCGGAAACAATTTACAAACCATGCAAACTAAGTTCAGAGAAGTTGATTTTGGCCATGATGCATTAAGCCCGGGTGTTGCCTTCAGGCGACCAACTTGGCCCGTTCGTTTCTGCGAACCAAAACATTCGTGAGCCAGAGCAAGGCACCACATAAGAGCACGCCAAATCCCGCAAACGTCAGGATCGAATTGGCCCCAAACTTGGCATCGCGGAGCAAACCGACGCCGTAAATCGCCAGCCCGCCGCAGATATTGACGACCAGATTGAGCATCCCCATCGCCGTGGCGCGATAACGCGCATCGACGATCAAGCAGACAATTGGCATCATGTTGGCCCCCAGGAAACCCATCGCCACGCCCCACATGACGAGACTGATGATCGTAAAGATGATGAGCGGGGACCAGCCGGTGAGCCAGAAGGCGGGCGCGGTCAGCAGGATCGCCAACGCGGGAATGATGATGCGAGAGCGCGGGTTGGTAAGGCTCCAGCGATCCGACCAAAAACCGCCCACCAGCAACCCGGCAGTTTGCGCCACATAAAGATAGCCCAAGGCCGAGAACCCGGCGGCGCCCTGCCCCATTTTAAATTGCTCGGCCATGATCGTCGGCATCCAGCCCACAATCATCCAGCCGATGGCTCCTTGCACGCACATCGCGGCCATCATCACGTAAAACGGGCCGGGTTTGCTCAAACTCTTCAGGGCCTCACTGAACTTGATATTGATCACCGCACTGCCGGACGGAACCAACTCGAGGGACTCGCGCGGCGGCTCTCGTAGCAAGATGTAGAGTAGCACGCCCAAGCCCAGATTGGGTAATCCGATGGCCAGATAGGCGTAACTCCAGCCGTGCTTTTCAGCCATCCACCCGGCAAAGGCCCCGGTCAACGCTCCGAAGATATACCCGGTCAGGTGAACCCCCGCCGCCAGTGCACGAGTCGGTCCACGGTGATAATCCACAATCAGTGCAAGGGCGGCTGGAATGTAGAAAGCCTGGCTGAGACCCAGCAGAATGCGCAACGTGAGGAATTGTTCGAAATTCTCCACAAAGGCGGTGACCAAGGTGATGATCGACCACAGGAAGAGACTGCCGAGCACCATATTCCGGCGACTGAACCGGTCAGCCAGGAAACCGCCAAAGGGGCTCGCTAAAGCATAGACCCACAACAGGGCCGACATGAGCAGCCCGAACTGCGCCTCCGTCATCGATATCTCCTCCAAGATGGAGCCCCGCATCGTCGTCGGCAGATTGCGCGAAAGATAGTTCG
>Ga0163144_10027575_pt1 | contig 10994 bp, 7 predicted proteins | sample OliLak19BULKMAT1_FD_123175 | JGI IMG/M metagenome (GOLD analysis project Ga0163144, IMG submission 123175) | Freshwater microbial mat bacterial communities from Lake Vanda, McMurdo Dry Valleys, Antarctica - Oligotrophic Lake LV.19.BULKMAT1 | ecosystem: Environmental > Aquatic > Freshwater > Lake... | reverse complement strand
GCTCGAGCAAGTGGCGCCCGCTCTCTCCGCCATCGGCTCTGCGCGCTTCAAAGTATCGTTCGACGGCGGCATGGCCAACGATGTCGCACAACTGAACCAACTTGAAGTCGAAGCCACGGATGGGAACGGTCGTCGCTTCGCCCAGATTTCAGCGAAACAGAAAATTGGATACAACGTTTCCTCCCAACAGATCACGTTCGCGAATCCAAACGAGGAACTCGCCCGCATCTCGATTCAATCGCTTCCCCTCGCCTGGGCGCAGCCGGTCGTCGCGCCGATGGTGATCGAAAGCGGCGACCTCTCGCTGATCGTCGCGATCAACGCCGAACCGGACGGCAGCCGCGTCCGTGCCCGCTCCATCGAGCCCCTCTCACTGCGGGCGGTCACCGTGCGGCAGGACGGCAAGGCCCTCGTCGAGCAGCTGACCCTCACGCTGCGGCCTCAGGTTGATTATAGCGCAACCCGCATCACCGCTGAACTCGGCGACCTCACGATTTCAATGCCGGACGGCGATTCGGTCTCCGGCAAGATCACGGCCGATATCACCAATGTGGATACGACTCCGAAAATCGCTTTCACCACCGAGCTCAAGGCAACCATCATCAACGCGCTCAAGCCCTACCTACCCGCGCCGATGGGCACGCTCACGCTCGTCAGCAGCAGCGCCGGCCAGCTCGAAGGTGACATCCTGCAGATCACCCGGGCCAGCACCACCGTCACGCGCGACCAGGGCGTGCTCCTCAGTTCCCTCGAATTGCAACAAGCCGTCCGCGCCGACCTGAAGGCGACCACCTTCACCGTGCCGAATCCCACGGCCACCGCGGTGCGGATGCGGCTCGGAGAGATCCCCCTCGCCTGGGCGGAATCGTTCGTCGAGAAATCCAAACTGGGCGGCGTACTCGGTGGCGGCGTATTCGAAATCTCAATGCGCTCCGCGGACGACCTCACGGTCACGACGGTCGAGCCCGTCACGTTGCGTGGCGTCAGCGCGACGATCGATGGCCGCGCCCTCGCCCAGAATCTCGATCTCTCCGCGAACCTCACCGCGACCAAACGCGGCGAAACCATCGTTTACGATGTGCGCCGCATCGAGGTCAAGCAGGGCGAAACCACCCTCGCCGGCCTCAATGCCGCAGGCGAGGCGAAGCTGGGGGCGAAAATGACCGTCTCCGCCAAGGGCAGTTTGGAGGCCAACGTCGCCGCGTTGATGAACCAACCGGCGCTGGCGGAGTTTGCCACGCTTTCGCGCGGACAAGTCACGGCAAACTTTGAAGCGACCGTGGCGGAGGCCACGCAGGCCAAGGCCACGCTCAGTGCCCGGAATCTCGTCGCTAAACAGGGGAACCGCACGTTGGGCGATTTGGAAATCACCCTCGATGCGGCCATGAAGGCCGATGGCAGCGGCTCGGTCGTGATGCCCCTCACCCTCACGAACGCCCAACGAAAATCGGACCTCAACGTCACCGCCACGTTTGGCAAGGCAGCCAATCGCGAGACATTTCTTTTCGCGGGAAAAGTAGTAAGTACTCAATTCATCGTCGACGATTTCGAACCGTTGGCCGCGCTTGCTCCCGCCTCCGACCCGGCAAAGAAACCCGCGCCGACGACCAAGCCCGGCCGCGACGAAAAGCCCTTTTGGACTGGAGTAAACGGCAAGCTGGATCTGGACCTCAAGCGCGTCGTTTACGGGAAGGATTACGTGATCAGTAATGTTCGCGGCGGGGCGACGATTACCGACAACCGACTGGCGCTGAATGGATTCGAAGGACGGATGAATGAGAATCCGTTCAAGGTGGCGGCCGCCGTCGATTTCGCTGCGCAGAAACCGCAGCCCTACGCGCTCGCCGGTTCCGCCAACGTGACGAATCTTCGCGTGGGCGAATTTCTGCGCGCGGCGAATCCGAACGAAAAGCCGGCAATTGAAACCTCGGTTACCGTCGTCGCGGATCTCAAGGGCAACGGCGCAAATATCTCGGAGCTCGCGAAGAATGTTTATGGGCGTTTCGACGTGACGGGCAGCGATGGGGTTTTGCGCGCGCTGGGACGCAAGGGCCAGGTCGCCAGTGGGCTTTCCGCCGCGCTCGGGATTGCCGGTGCGCTCACCGGGTCGGCGACAACCAGCGCAGTCGGTGAACTCACCGCCACGTTCGCCGAGCTGAAGTTTGACAGTTTTAAAATGCAGGTGGAACGCGGGGCCGATCTCGCCCTGAAGCTCACGAGCATCGAATTCAAGTCGCCGCTGATGCGGACAACTGGGAGCGGAACCCTCGCCAATCGTCCCGGCGTCGCGATGCAGGATCAGCCGATGCAGATCCAGTTGCAGTTCGGCGCCAAGGGCGGTCTCGAACATCTACTCGGCCGGGCCAACGCTCTCGGCGAGCAGGCCGATCCCGAAGGGTACCGCCTGATGCAGCGAGCCTTCACCATCGGCGGAACCCCGTCCAACCCCGATTCCTCCTCGCTCTGGTCAATCCTGCTGAGGGAAGCCGCCACGCGGGGAGCACCCGCCTTACTGGATCTTTTGAATCGCCGCAAGTAAGGCGTCGGAGTCAAAGGCTATCGCTGGTTAGAGAATCCGAAATCCCCCCATCACGATCACGGCCGGTTTGCCGCGTTGGGTGGATCGCACTGAAGGTTTCATCCCTCGTTGGTCAGCCCTGGCTGGCACCGGTTGCTCCTGCAGGCCATTTCCGTGCGCCAACAGGACTGATGCATCCGTCCTCGACGGCGATCCGCGTCGATTCAAGTGATTCGCGGGCAACCCCAAGATGAGTCCGGTTGAGGTCCCGTTCCTCACCCGCATCATAATACTCCGGACCGCTGGGTTTATCCCGTGCTGCTCAGTTTGCGATGGCGCTCGAACACCGGCCGCACGGCAACACTCAACGCGTCCTGCAGGCTCTGCAGTTCCTGGTAACGCGCCACGTTTTCTTTCCGCGGCAGGCAACGGGTTTCCTCGTTCAAGGCTACCACGCCTTCGGTAAAGTCACTGATCTTTGCGGTCCGTTTTCCCGTTTGCCGGGCCACACACCACGCCGCCTGCAATGCTCCACCCAATGCCGCGCCTTCATCCTCGACCATCGCGACCACCGGCACCCCGAAGATGTCGGCCATGATTTGGCGCCAGACCGCCGACTTCGAACCGCCACCGGTCACACGGATTTCTTTGGCCTTCACTCCGAGTTCCGCGAGACGCCGCAGGCCGTAGTTCATTCCCAAGGTCACGCCTTCCATCGCGGCCCGCGCGACGGCTCCCCGGTTGAAGGTCTTTGCACTTAATCCGAAAAGCACCCCGGACCCGTCCGGCACGTTTGGAGTTCGTTCGCCTGCGAGATACGGAAGGAGCACGAGACCGTTGGCCCCCGGCGAAGTCGACGCCACCGCGCCTTCCAGTCCGGCGTGATCGTAGGCAAACAACGCCCGCAACTGTTCGGTCACCGTCGTGACATTCATGGTACACAGCAGCGGCAACCATCCGCCCGTCGAGGAACAAAACGCCGCGATCTCACCCTGTGGGTCGACCACCGGTTTCGCCGCGTAGGCGTAGATCGTTCCACTCGTTCCAAAACTCGCCGAGATCAACCCGGGGGTGACATTGCCCGTCCCGATTGCGCCCATCATGTTGTCGCCACCGCCCGCGCTCACGACCACGTCATTGGAAAATCCATACGCTCGCGCGCGTTCCGGGCGCAGTGTGCCGGCGGCGGCGTGCGACTCGCTTAATTCCGGCAGCCAATCCCGGAGATTTTTGTCGACGGCGGCAATTGCCGCCCCGGACCACGCGCGCTTGCGCACATCCATCAAGGCGGAGCCGGACGCGTCGCCGAACTCCATGGTGTAATTCCCCGTGAGATGGAAGTTCAGGTAATCATGCGGCAGGAGGACGTGCCGCAACCGCTTGTAATTCGCCGGCTCGTTCCGCTTGAGCCAAAGAATCTTGGGCGCGGTAAATCCGGGGAGGATCGCGTTCCCCGTTTCACGGATCGCGCCCTTGGTGCCGCCCAGCTTCTTCGTCATCAGCGCACACTCCGCGGTCGTGCTGGTATCGCACCACAGCTTGGCCGGGCGGATCACCTGACCGTTTTCGTCGAGCGCCACGAAGCCGTGTTGTTGTCCCGAAACGCCGATCCCTTTCACCCGGTTACGATCAATCCGGCCCGCCACTTCGCTGATCACGGTGTCGAGGGCCGCCGTCCATTCCTGCGGGTGCTGCTCCATGTGACCGTCCGGCAAGCCGCTGATCAACGCATGCGGGGCCCGCGCCTCGGCGACTACCTTGCGGGAGTCGAGATCGAGGACGACGGCCTTGACGCTTTGGGTGCCGGAATCGATTCCAATATAAAGGCTCATAAGGGTAAGCTTAAATTCGGCCGATCAGATTAACCACCAATGACAAGGATCCAGAGAATTGCCGATCAAGGAGCAACTGACTGCCATTAACCCGCAAGGTGAAGGGCCCGAAATGCAGAGTGCCTTGGTAATCTGGGTGCATCTGTGGAATCTGTGGCTTCAACTGCATTTTCCAGGGTAAAGGAGAGAGGTCGCCATGGCCGCAAAAATCACGGCCTGACGCAAGCCACCACTTCAGCGTCGGAGCACTGGCTTATTTCTTCTGATCGGTATTCCCCGCCTTCAGCGCGTCGAGAAATTCCACTGGCGCAAAATCATCCGTCAACACGCGTCCCGCCCGCACCAGGGCCGTCGGAATCGGGGAGTGCTCCGCCCGTAAATCCTTCAGATCAAGGCGGCCGGCAAACACGGGCGCCATCAGCGACTCCGGTGATGGCCAGCGCGCCGGATCGGTAATAATGGGACTGCGGTATTTAACGGCACAGGCGATCACGTTGCCCCGGTCACCGGTCTTGAAAAGCACGACCTGCGGAAACACGGCCTGGATGGTCTTCAAATCGGAATAGTAAAGCTGAGTGGTCGCATGGAGGTTCGTGACGAACACCCCGCGCTCGCTCAGTCGCGCGGCGCACTCCCGATAAAACTCTTCGGTCTTCAAATGCGGCGGCACGAAGCCGCCCCGGAACGCATCGAGGATCAGCCAATCCCACTGCTGCTTGTCGCGCTTCACAAACATCCGCCCGTCCATGATCGTCACAGGCGTACGCGCGGTGGGTTTGAAGCCCATCCGGGTTTCGGTCAGTTCCAGCACCTTGGGATCGAGCTCGACCGTGTGGAGCAACGCGTCGGGATACGCTGCCGCAAACAACCGGTGAAAACCCGCGCCGCCGAGGCCGATCATCAACACCCGGCTCGGCTTCGGTTGAATAAAGAGCGCACCATAAAGCGAACGCGTATACGGCACCACGAGTTGCAGCGGATCGCTGAGATCAATAGCGGATTCGAGCGCCTCCGTGCCGCGGGCCCGGGCCCGAAGCTCGACGATCGAGCCCCGTTTCTCAACGGTCAGGCTGTTGTAGATCGTATCGAAATTTTCGATAAAATCCGGACCAGATGCTGACGCGGCGAACCCGACAACCGGAAGTAACAGGGAAACCCAAAGAGAGCGAAGAATCATGGCGTGTGTGGCAGACGCAGGAGGCGAATTAAACTGACGAGCCCGACAAGCGCCACCACCAGCCAAAGGTAGAGCAGCGTCGAGACGCGGAAATTTGGAATCAGAACAAATGCGGTCAACATCACGCCGGCGATGTTCCCCAACGTGCTCACGCCATAGACAATCCCGGACGCTTTTCCGGGCGGCGTCCCACGCCACGCGAGGAACTGCACGCATTGCGGGCCGAACGTCGACAACGCCATTACCGGCAAAAAGAAAACGCCCATGCAGGAGACCAGCAGCCCCGTGCTCATGTCCGTAAACGTCACTTCAATCGTGGTCAGCAGCGTACGGCCGAACGTTGCCACCAGCGCCAGCGTGCCGACGGCGATCAACGCACCAATCAACTGGCCGCGGCGGCGCGGAGCTGGTGCGAGATTACTAATCCAGCCCCCGAGCATCGATCCGACGCTGAAAGCCGCCAGGAACGTCGAGATCAACCACGCCCACACGATGATGGAAGATCCGAAATGGGGATTCAGCAGTCGCGAGGCGAGCAGCTGAAAGCCCATGCTTAAAATCCCAAGAGTGATAACAACGACGTAGAAAGCAAAAAGCGTCACAGGGGCCGGCAACGTGATTTGTCCCCGCCACGATGTCACCTCGAAAGTCCGCATTTGCGTCCTTCCCGAAGTTCGCTGCACTTTGCGACCCCCCGATGAAATCCTTTCGCCTTTCATGGTTTCTTCCTCTCGCGGCCTTGGGGCTGCTCTCGATTGGCTCCGCCGCGGCCGCCGAGAAATCAACCGCTCCGAAATCCCCCAAACCGATGCTCAGCTCCACTGTCTTCCGCTGGGATGACCTCAAGGTTCGCCCCACCCCGAGCGGAGAGCGCCGCGACGTGGCCAATAATCCCACGTCCACGCTTGCGGTATTCGAGTGCCACATCACGACTTTGAACCCCGGCCGTGCGTCCCATGAACCACACCGTCATCCGCAGGAGGAATTGATCATCGTGAAGGAGGGCACACTCGAGGTGCATATCAACGGCCAGACGCAACGCGCGGGCCCCGGCTCGACCTTCTTCTACGCCACGAACGACGCTCACGCCGTCCGGAATGTGGGCGAAACGCGCGCCACCTACTGGGTGGTTAATCTGGCGTCAGCCGCGACCCATAACCCGGCATTGCACAATCCCGCGCCGACCTTGCGTTCCGGCGTCTACGAGTGGGAAAAACTCCCGCCTACCCCGACCACGGTCGGCGAACGCCGCGCCATCTTGACCGGCTCCACCGTCACCCTCGCCAAGCTCTCAGCGCACGCTTCACGCATCGGAGCCCGCCTCGCCGCGCACGGTGCCCATCGCCATCCGGACGATGAGTTAGTCATCGTCCGCGAAGGCACGCTCGCGGTAACGATCAACGGCGAGTCCCATGAAGCCGGCCCCGGCTCGCTGCTGTTTTTCGCGTCCAATGACCTTCACGGGATGCGTAACGCCGGCGACGTCCCGGCCACGTATCACGTCATTCGAATGGTCACCGCCGAGACTCCCAAAGTCGCGGCGAAGTAAGTTAACCGCAATGCTTGCCGCGCACTCCTTCTGTCGCGGCTGCTCGCCGTGTCGGCCGTATGCGAGCCTCGCCCGATGCCTTGAAATCATCAAGGAACGTTGACCCCCACTACCCGGTTCGCACCGTCACTTTCATGAAGATCGCACGCCTGCTCAAACCCAGTTGGTTGTTCGTGGCGGGACTTGCCACTGCGAGTATCTGCTTTGGCACTACGAACATTCTCTTCATCGCCGGCGATCCGAGCCACGGTCCCGGTGAACACCGTTTCCCCGATGGCGGCGCCCTGTTGGTCGACGCGCTGAATGCCAGCGAACTTCCCTTGCGCGCCGAGCTCAGTCTGGGTTGGCCTTCGGAGGCAAAGCTTAAGGCCGCGTCGGCCCTGGTGCTGTATTCAGACGGACTCGATCGTCACGTGGCGCTGGGAAAAACGGCCACGCTTCGCCAGCACGTGCAAGCCGGAAAAGGTCTCGCGGTTTTGCACTTCGCCCTAGAGCCCACTGCCGGCGAGTTGTCGGACTTTCTACTCGAAGCGGTGGGCGGACGCTTCGAAGTCAATTGGTCAGTCAATCCCGTATGGAAACTGGAAGCTCCGACCCTGGCCCGCCACGCCGTCACGCAAGGTGTCGCGCCCTTCGAGATCGACGACGAATGGTATTACCATCTGCGATTTAAACCCGGCGTGACGCCCGTGCTGCAGGCCGTGCCCCCGGAAGGCACCCTCGGGCAGGACGGACCCCGTTCGGGCAACCCGGCGGTTCGCGCGGCCCTCGCTCAACGCGTACCGCAAACGCTCGGTTGGGTATTCGAGCCGGCAGGACGGCGGGCGTTTGGATTTACCGGCGGACACTTCCATCGCAACTGGACCAATCAAGACTTCCGCACGCTCGTCTTGAACGGCATCATCTGGAGCGCCGGCGTGGCCGTCCCGGCGCAAGGCGTGCCGTCGACCGCGGCCCTGGTCCCGCGGTATGCGACCATTGATGAATCGATCGCGCGGAACGAGCTCGAGGACGTGAAGCTGCACCTGCGTCTTAATCCGGCGCTGCTCAAGGGAGCGCCGGATGCGGCGCTCGCCCCCTTGCACCAGGCGATTCTTCGTAACCGCACTGAAGTCGCGATGTTCCTCCTCGAAGCCGGCGCCGACCCAAGCGCAGCGGATCGCAGCCAGCGCACGCCCCTGCATCTCGCCGTTGAGCGTGGCAACCTGGCCATGGTGGAGGCGCTGGTCGCACGGAAGGCGCAGACCGGTGAGCGGGATCGTATGGGATGGACGCCCTTGCACCACGCCGCGGCCAAGGACAAGGTCGACATCGCTCGCGCGTTGTTGAAGGGCGGCGCCGATCCAATGACGTTGAGTGAACGCGGGGGCACCGCTTTGCACGAGGCGGCCGCGAGCGGTGGCGCTGAAATGATCCAGCTCATGCTCGATCATAAAGTCGATCCGACCATCGTATCCAAATTGGGAGTCACGGCGCTCGATATCGCGAAGGAATTTAAAAACCAGGTGGCAATCGACGCGCTTTCCGCCCTCAAGAAATAGCGGGCCCGCACGCGTCGCCTTCGCCCATCGCGCGACTCTGCCATTACGAGCGCTGCGGGCTGCGTCCGAATACTCTCTTCAACACACTGAGCGCGGCGTGGTAGCCGCACATCCCATGCACGCCTCCGCCGGGTGGTGTGGAACTCGAACAGAGAAACAGGCGCGCGTTGGGTGTCGTGTACGGATTGAGGCGCGGGAGGGGACGGAAGAGAAACTGCGTGAGATTGTTTCGCCCGCCGCCGATGTCGCCGCCGATCATCGCCGCGTTGTGCGCCTCGAGTTGCGCCGGATTGATGGTATGACGCTTCAGGATACGGTCGCGAAACCCCGGCGCGAAACGTTCAATCTGGGCTTCAATGCGCTCCGTCATGTCTTCCGTGCAACCAGCCGGCACATGACAATAACCCCAGCCGGTATGCTTCCCGGCGGGGGCGCGTGTGGCGTCGAAAACCGATTGCTGCGCGACGAGGACAAACGGCGCCCCGGGTATCCGGCCCGCCATCATCTCGTGCTCCGAGCGCAGGATCTCTTCAAAGGTGCCACCGACGTGCACCGTCATCGCGCGGGCGCACTCCGCGTTGCGCCACGGGATCGGGCCGTCCAATGCCCAATCGACTTTGAACACGCCCGGTCCGTGCTGAAACCGCAGCAAGCGTTCGCGATAACCAGCCGGCAGCTGATCGCCGCAAATCGCCGCCAATTGCAGCGGGCTCACATCGAAAAGCACCGCGCGCGAATCCGGCACATCGCGCAGGCTGATCACGCGCGACCGCAATCGCAGCTCGCCGCCATGGGCTTCCAACGCGCGGACCAGCGCCCGGGTGATCTGCTGCGAGCCGCCGCGGGCACATGGCCAGTCGATCACATGACCCGCCAACGCCAGCACGAGTCCGAACGACGCCGTCCCGGCCCGATCCAGCGCCATGCTCGAATGCGCCGCGCAACCCGCGAACAAGGCGCGCGCCGACGGACTCGTCAGACGCTGGCGGGCCACTGTCTCCGCCGACCGCAATCCCACCAGGCCAAAACGCGCCTTCTGCCACAGCGATCCACTTTGTGGATACCACACCGGCTGCAACAGCGATTGCACGAACGCCTCATCGGCAAACGGTGCCAGCAACTCGCGCCAGCGCCGCCCGTCGACGCCGAGTTCTTCGGCCGTCGCGGTCAGCGATTTCTGCAACACCGCCACCGATCCATCGGGCAGCGGATGCGCCAGCGGGAGATCGGATGCGACCCACTCGACGCCAAATTTCTCCAACCCGATGCCACGGAAAACCGGAGACAGCCTGCCCATCGGATGCACGGCCGAACAGATGTCGTGAGTATAGCCGGGCAGCGTGAGTTCCGCCGAGCGACATCCCCCGCCAGGCGTTTCCGCCGCTTCGAGCACCAGAACGGATAAACCTGCTTGCGCCAGGAGCACCGCGGCCGTCAACCCATTGGGCCCACTGCCCACAATCACCGCATCGTAGGAAGATAAGGCGGAGTCGATGGTGGATCCGGGCATCCACGAATCGTTTATATGCGCCCGGGAATTTGCAACCAGCCAACGTCCCATCGAATGGGTAGATCACTCGGCCGATGACGCGGACGCCTCCCGATGCTGGAATCGGAAAGTGCCGTGTGCGAGTGGAGGAACGGGCGAATTTCTCGCCGGTCAGGCGTCGCTCACTCTGTTAACTCACCAAGGAAAAGGATATCCATGACTATATCGGAATGCTCCTCATCGGGCTTATTGTCGGTGCGCTCGCCAAGCTTCTCATGCCCGGAAACGATCCCGGCGGCATCATCGTAACCATGCTGCTCGGCGTCGCCGGGTCCTTTGTTGCTGGATACATCGGCCGGGCCTCCGGCTGGTACACGGAAGGCGAACCGGTGGGCTTTATTGCCTCGATCATCGGCGCGATCATTCTCCTACTCCTGTATCGCCTCGCTTTTCGCGGTCGGCGGACCCGTTGAACATCTGAGTACTCAAAGCTCTGATATTGTCTTCGGCGCAGCGTCTCGCTGCGCCTTTTTTATGTAATCACAGACATCCCGATCCCCGGCGGGAAACCTTCGAACAGCGTGGAATTTTCCTGAGCCCCAAATCACGATAGATTCAGCTCGGACCAGGATGTCTGAATCAATACACGTCACGTCCCGTAGGACCTTTTCGCTCTCCACGCATCCACGGGTCCGGAAGACATCCCGAACGCCTCACCCGCTCCAACGCAAAAGCAGAAAATAGGTGCACTCCGGGCGATAACGGCCTAGGGGCGCACCCTGATCTTTACCCTTGGAGGGCGAACTTAAACGAGACTCATTGCCAATGCCCGCGAACGTAAACGTATCCACCTTTTGGAGCCGGCTGCCACGAGGGCTGCACCCAGTT
>Ga0163144_10027574_pt1 | contig 10995 bp, 10 predicted proteins | sample OliLak19BULKMAT1_FD_123175 | JGI IMG/M metagenome (GOLD analysis project Ga0163144, IMG submission 123175) | Freshwater microbial mat bacterial communities from Lake Vanda, McMurdo Dry Valleys, Antarctica - Oligotrophic Lake LV.19.BULKMAT1 | ecosystem: Environmental > Aquatic > Freshwater >... | reverse complement strand
CGAGCAGGTCGACCCAGCGTCATGCCGGAGCCTGATCGACGGCATCGGAGGATCTGCAAAGCGATTTCTCCGATGCCGGCCAGGCCTTAGTGCCCGTCGGCCTTCACCACCGGCAGTTCGTTGAACTGGTGGTGCGGCGGCGGCGAGGACAGGGTCCACTCCAGCGTCGTGGCACCTTCGCCCCAGGGATTGGCGACCCCGGCCCGGCGACGGATCGCCGCCTCGGCCAGCATCACGAGGAACACCAGCACCCCGACTACCGTGACCACATAGCCCCAGGACGAAACCAGGTTCCAGAAGGCAAAGGCGTCGGGATAGTCAATGTAGCGGCGCGGCATCCCCTGCAGGCCCAGGAAATGTTGCGGGAAGAACACGATGTTCACACCGACGAACATGATCCAGAAATGGGTCGCACCGAGGAATTCGTTGTACTTCACCCCGAACATTTTCTCGAACCAGTAGTAGAAGCCGGCAAAGATCGCGAACACGGCCCCCAGCGACAGTACATAGTGGAAGTGGGCCACGACGTAATAGGTGTCGTGCAGGGTATAGTCGATTCCGGCATTGGCCAATACAACGCCGGTGACGCCGCCGACGGTGAACAGGAAGATGAAGCCGATGGCCCATAGCATGGGCGTCTTGAAGCTGACCGAGCCGCCCCACATGGTCGCGATCCAGCTGAAGATCTTCACACCCGTGGGCACGGCGATGATCATGGTCGCGGCGATGAAATAGGCGCGCAGGTTCACGCTCATGCCGACCGTATACATGTGGTGCGCCCACACGATGAAGCCGACGAAGCCGATCGCGACCATGGCGTAGGCCATGGCGAGATAGCCGAACACGGGCTTCTTCGAGAAGGTCGAGACGATGTGGCTGATGATACCGAAGCCCGGCAGGATCAGGATGTAGACCTCGGGGTGGCCGAAGAACCAGAACAGGTGCTGGAACATGACCGGATCGCCGCCGCCGGCGGGGTCGAAGAAACTGGTGCCGAAGTTCCGGTCGGTCAGCAGCATGGTGATGGCACCGGCCAGGACGGGCAGCGACAGCAGCAGCAGAAACGCGGTGACCAGAACCGACCAGGCGAACAGCGGCATCCGGTGCAGCGTCATGCCCGGCGCGCGCATGTTGAAGATGGTCGTGATGAAGTTGATCGCGCCCAGGATCGAGGAGGCCCCCGCGACGTGCAGCGAAAAGATCGCCAGGTCCATCGCCGGGCCGGTATGGCCCGTGGTCGACAGGGGCGGATAGATGGTCCAGCCACCGCCGAAGCCGCGACCCGGTCCGCCGTCGACGAACATCGAGATGCACAGCAGCACCCAGGCCGAAACCAGCAGCCAGAACGAAATGTTGTTCATGCGCGGGAAGGCCATGTCGGGCGCGCCGATCATGATGGGCACGAACCAGTTGCCGAAGCCGCCGATCATCGCCGGCATGACCATGAAGAAGATCATGATCAGGGCGTGGGCCGTCACGGTGACATTGTAGCCGTGCTTGGAGGCCTCGACGAATCCGAGCTGCTGGATGATGCCGCCCTCGACGAAATACTGGATGCCGGGCTCGGCCAGTTCCAGCCGGATCAGGCCGGACAGGACCCCGCCCACCAGGCCTGCCATGATGGCGAACAGCAGATAGAGGGTGCCGATGTCCTTGTGATTGGTCGACAGGAACCAGCGGGTGAAGAAGCCCGGCTTGTGGTCGTGTTCGGCGTGGGCGTCATGCCCGGGGGCGGTGCGGGTGTCGGCGGTGATGTCAGTGGCCATTTCGGTCTCGGGCTCGCGATTACTGGGCGGCCGGGGCGGCGACGGCGGGGGCCGTCGTCGCTGCAGGAGCGGTAGTGGAAGACGCGGGGTCGGCGACCGGGACGCCGGCGGCGACCACAGGTGTCGCGGCGTCCGTGGCGGCGGGTGTCACGGCGTCGCCGGCCGCGATCTGGGCGGCCGTGCCACCCGGGGCCTCAGCCGCGGTCGCCGGGGTCATCGAGCCGCCTCTTGAGGCGACCCAGGCCGCGAACTCGGCCTCGGTCACGACATTGATCTGGATCGGCATGAAGGCGTGGTCCGTACCGCACAGTTCGGAGCACTGGCCGTAGAAAATGCCGGTACGCTCGGCGCGGAACCAGGTCTCGTTCACCCGCCCGGGCACCGCATCGGTCTTCAGGCCGAACGCCGGCAGGGCGAAGGCATGGATCACGTCGGCGCCGGTCACCAGCACGCGGACGGTCTTGCCGACCGGCACCACGATCGGTTCGTCGACCGCCAGCCGGTAGGGCACGTTCTGCGCCCGGGCCTCGGCCTCGGGCAGCATGTTGGAGATGTATTCCGGTACGGACTGGTCGGGGTATTCATAGGCCCAGTTCCACTGGTTGCCCGTGGCCTTCACCGTCAGATCCGGGGTCGGCATGTCGTGATAGGCGAACAGCAGCCGGAACGAGAACAGGGAAATGCCCACCAGAATCATTACCGGAAGCACCGTCCAGATGATCTCGACGATCGTATTGTGGCTCCACCTGGCCGGCGTGGGGTTGGAGCGGGCATTGTAGCGGAACGCGATCCAGGCCAGCAGCCCCAGCACCAGCAGACAGATACCGACGATGACCGGCATCAGGATCACATTGTGGAACCAGGTCGCCTCATGCTTCAGCGGCGAAGCCGCCGGCTGCAGGCCGATGCCGCCCGGCGTCGGCTGACCCATCAGGTTCTGCGCCCATGTCGGGGTGGCGAAGAAGACGGCGAGCGAGGCCGAGGCGATCATGCCCCCGGCGCTGCCCAGGGCTCGCGTGCCCAGTCCCATGCGAGAAATCCTCATAAAAGTCGTCGATCCGGCCTTCGCGACGGTTTCACTCGGCCACGCCAAGGCTCAGGGGAGGGCTCGGGCGTTTATAAGCGCGGTCCATATCGCCCCACCTGCGGGTTGCCAAGCGATTGGACGCCGCACGTGCGATTTCGTCGCTCACGGGTTGGGCCAGCCGCCTTTGAAGGCGGTCACCCGCGTTCGACGCACATCGCCACGCCCATGCCGCCGCCGATGCACAGGGTCGCCAGCCCCTTGCCGCCACCGGTGCGCTTCAGCTCGTGAAGCAGGGTCGTCAGAATGCGCGCGCCCGAGGCCCCGATCGGGTGGCCGATGGCGATGGCACCGCCGTTGACGTTTACCCTGGCCGGGTCGAGCCCCAACTCCTTGACCACGCACAAACTCTGGGCCGCGAAGGCCTCGTTGGATTCGATCCGGTGCAGATCGTCGACGGTCCAGCCCGCCTTTTCCAGCGCCTTTCTCGACGCCGGGATCGGGCCCGTCCCCATCAGCGCCGGATCGACGCCGGCTGTGGCCCAGGACCGGATGACGGCGAGCGGCTCGATTCCCCGCGCCTTGGCCTCGTCGGCCGACATCAGCACCAGCGCCGCCGCGCCATCGTTCAACCCCGAGGCGTTCGCCGCCGTGACCGTGCCGTCTTTCGTGAAGGCGGGCTTGAGCTTCTCCATCGATTCAAGTGTCGCGCCGTGACGGATGAATTCGTCCCGGTCGACCGTGACGTCGCCCTTGCGACCCGCAATCACCACCGGAACGATCTCGTCGTCGAACCGCCCCGCCGTCTGGGCCGCCTCGGCCTTGTGCTGGCTGGCGAGGGCGAAGGCATCCTGGTCGGCGCGGCTGATCTGCCACTTCGCGGCGATGTTCTCGGCGGTCTGGCCCATATGATAGCCGTTGAAGGCGTCCCACAGACCGTCCTTGATCATGGTGTCGGTGAACGACAGATCGCCCATCTTGGTCCCGTTGCGCAGATGCTGGGCGTGCGGCGCCTGGCTCATGCTCTCCTGCCCGCCCGCGACGATGATCCTGGCGTCGCCCAGGGCGATCTGCTGATAGCCCAGCGCCACGGCCCGAAGCCCCGATCCGCAGATCTGGTTCAGGCTCCAGGCCGGGGTCTCCTTGGGAACCCCTGCACCCATCGCGGCCTGGCGCGCCGGTCCCTGACCCGCAGCCGCCTGGAGGACATGGCCCAGGATCACCTCATCGACCTCGCCGGGTGCCACGCCCGCCCGCTCCAGCGCCGCCCGGATCGCGATCGCACCGAGGCCGGACGCGGGCAGGGACGACAGGGCACCCAGGAAGGAGCCGACCGGTGTGCGGGCGGCGGAGACGATAACGACATCGGTCATGCGATTGCGATCCTTGATCGGGTCTTGACGGGCGGGGTGCCCGTTAGGCCGCGGGAAAGTTTGCGTGGCGTTTCTGCCGCATCGGACGGCATTCGTCACGCACCGCCGGGCTGTTCAGGTGAAAGTCATCTGCAATCGCCATTATATCGGGAACGAGAGGCCGAAACACCGAGTTGGGTGGGACGATGCTGAACACGCTGAAACGCCACGCCGCACGCCTGTGCACGCCGGACGAGATCGATCTGGCCGAACACTACCAGACTCCCGCCGAACATACAGCGGATCTGGTGGTCCATGTCGTCGGCCTGACCCTCGCGGCAGTCGGCGGGATCGTCCTCGCCGTTCTGTCCGCGATCTACAGCGGGATCGGCGCAGTGACCGCCACCGCTGTTTACGCCCTGTGCCTGATCACCATGCTGACGGCGTCGACGGTCTATAACCTGACCCGACCGGGCAAGGCCCGGCCGGTGCTGCGTCGCCTCGATGAGGCCGCCATTTTCCTGATGATCGCGGGCAGCTATACCCCCTTCACCACCCAGCGGTTCGAGGGGGGGTGGGCCCTGGGCTTCACCCTCGCGGTCTGGTCCATCGCCTTCGCCGGTGTGGCGGCAAAGCTGGTCGCGCCGCGGATTTCCGACGCCTTCTGGAGTGGCGTTTATGTCGTGTTCGGCTGGCTGGCGGTCGTTGCGCTCAAACCCATGATGGACACGGTCCATCCGATCGCGCTGGGCCTGCTGGTGCTGGGCGGTGTCATCTACACGGCCGGCGTCTTCGTCTTCATCAGTCCGAACGTCAGATATCGCCGCGCCATCTGGCACGGGTTCGTGGTCATGGGGGCGGGTGTGCACTGGGCTGCCGTGCTGGTCGGCGTCGTGCTGGCCCCCACCTTCGCCTGAGGTCTGACGCGCAACCGTCACAGAACCACTGGCGCTGGGCTTCGCACTGCGGGATAACCGGCGCACAGCAACGGGGACACTCCAGTGGCCGACAGCAATGCAACGGGCGGAAAGACGAAGGACGGCGACGTCGTCGTCATCAAGAAATACGCGAACCGCCGGCTCTACAACACCTCGACCTCGGCCTATGTCACGCTTGAGGACCTGGCCAGAATGGTGCGCGAGGGTGCCGACTTTGTGGTCTTCGACGCCAAGACCAATGAGGAACTGACCCGCCAGATCCTGACCCAGATCATCTTCGAGGAGGAAAGCCGGGGCCAGGCGCTGCTGCCGGTCCAGTTCCTGCGTCAGCTGATCGGCTTCTACGGCGGCCAAATGGAGGGCGTCCTGCCCAGCTATCTGGAGATGTCGCTCGAGAATTTCTCGCGCCAGCAGGAGCAGTTCCGCGGCCAGATGACCAAGGCGTTCGGTGCAACGCCGACCGGGGGCCTGATCGGCGGCGGCCTCATGGAGGCGGCAGTCAAGCAGAACATGGCCATGTTCCAGAATGCCATGAAGATGTTCCCCGCCTTCGCCTACGGGCGAAGCGAGGGCGAACCTGCCGCCGAACCGGGTGCATCCCCGGATCAGGCCCTGGAAGATATGCGTCGTCAGATGGACGAGATGCGCGCCCAGATCGACCGGATCGCGGGAAACGCCAAGCCATGACCAGGGGCGTCACTCCTCCCGGACCTGTCGGAGCCGTCGAACGCGTGGAAGGAAGCGACCGCCGCGCGGCGGAGCGCCGTGAGGCCGAACGGCGGGCCGGTTCGACCAGCCGCGAGCTGGTCCCGGTCGGCGAGGTAGTCGACGCAGCACCGGACCCGGCAAGCCCTGCCGCCCCGGGTGCGCCACTCGACCCGGCTGCGGCCTTCGCCGCACAGATGTTGGGACAGACCGGACAGAGGAAGGGCCTGAAGGGCGGCCCGCCTGTGCTGGAAGCCGCACGATCGAGCTATCTGGGCGCTGAATACTCGGGAGAAAAAGACCGCCGCCCTCCCGCCGGACTGATCCGCAAGACCGAGCTCTGACGTCGGCGGTGTGGCCCAAGGCTTGCACACCGCCAGGCGACCTTGTGCCTTCAGGACGCCGCCATGACCTTCGCCCTCGCCGCCCGCACGTTTGACGTGATCGTCGTTTCGCTGATCTTCGCCGCCCTGATCTGACGGCGGAACACCGTCATCCCGACCAGACCCGGCCCGCCGCGCGGAGGGTTACGCCCCCGCGCCGAAGTCGAGGTCCTTGCGGGCGGATATGATCGTGACGATGAACCCCGCCAGGACGTCCAGCATCACCATCGCCACGATCAGGAAGAAGGTCGAGGTGGCGAAGCCGCGGATCAGTAGGAACTCCACCAGACAGACCACGAACAGGATCATGGACAGGGCGTGGTTGACGATCGCGACCTTCTGGCTCGACGTGGACTTCAGCAGCTCGAAGAACAGCAGGATCAGCGACAGAAACAGGATCAGGTCACCGATCCCGACGTTCCAGCTGGCACCCGAAGCCATGGGAATGGAAAACATCGCCTGGCGCAGGGTCTCGTCCGCCGCAGCGATGCCGCCCGAGCCGGCTCCGAACAGGATGACGATATTGTAGAGTACCACCGGAATGGCCAGCAGGGGCAGGGCGATCAGCATGGTTTGTCTCTCGCGTTTGAACGGCCGAGCTTATTAACGACGCATACCCCGGTTCGCTCCATACGGCTACGCCGCACATCCTTTCGGGCGCTATCGCTCGCCGCGCGGCGGACCTTGGGTGGAGCGCGGGTCAGTGTTCCGAGACGGGTCCTGGCTGGCGAGACCGGCTCTTCAGCCAGATAACGCCCAGCAGGTCCGAGACCGAGGCACGCAGCCGACCCCAGTTGGTATATTTCGACCGGCCGGTTTCGCGGTGCCGGTGCCCGACCGGGAGATAGCGGTTCTCGTAACCCTCGCGGATCACGAGGGCCGGCAGATAGCGGTGGATGTGATCGAAATAGGGCAGGCGCAGGAAGACGTCGCGGCGGAACGCCTTCAGCCCGCAGCCCGTGTCGTCGGCGTCGTCGCCCAGCAGGCGCTTGCGGATCCGGTTGGCCCAGCGTGAGGCCCGTAGCTTGGCCTGCGAATCCTGTCGCATCTGGCGCACGCCGCCGATCAGGGCCACGCTCGGCGGGGCCGCCATGAGAGCGTCGGCCAGGCGCGGCGCGTCGGCCGGCGGGTTCTGGCCGTCGCCGTCCAGGGTCACGACGATCGAGGCTCGCGCCGCCAGCACGCCGGTCCGCACCGCCCTGCTCTGGCCGGCGTTGGTCGTATGCGCCAGGATCCGCAGCGACGGCAGTTCGGCTGCCAGGGCCCGCAATTCCGCGAGCGTCGAATCGCGGCTGGCGTCGTCGACAAAGATGATCTCGTGAGCCCGCCCGGCGAAGGCTGCTGCAATCTCGCGCGCCAGCGGTGCGGCCGCTCCGGCCTCGTCATGGACCGGCACGACGATGGAGATGTCTGGGGTTGCCTTGATCTGCATCCTCGCTCTCTAGACGCAAACGCCCGGGTCGCGCCACGGTGGCCGGCTGCGCGAGCCGCTGACGCCTGCGCGATCGCCGTGTTAGGAACCCTCCCATGACGCGCCCGAATCTGGATCGCCATCTCGCCGGCTGGCGCGGCCCTCTGCTGGCGGCGCTCGTCGCCCTGATCGCCGGCCTGCCCAGCCTATTGCTGCTACCCCCGCTGGACCGGGACGAGAGCCGCTATGCCCAGGCGACCTCCCAGATGCTGGAGAGCGGAGACTATGTCGACATCCGCTTCCAGGACGAGCCGCGCTGGAAAAAGCCCGTCGGCATCTACTGGATGCAGGCGGCGGCGGTCGGGCTGACATCTGCGGTCGAGAACCGCGACATCGCCCCCTATCGCATCCCCTCGCTGCTGGGAGCGATGCTGGCAGCCTGGGCCTGCGCATGGGTCGGGTCGGCCCTGTTCGGGGCGCGGGCGGGATTCCTCGCCGGGGCCATGCTGGGCGCGACCTTCCTGTTGTCGTCCGAGGCCGGGATCGCCAAGACTGACGCCATGCTGTGCGGCTCGGTCACCCTGGCCATGGCGGGACTGGCGCGGCTCTATATGGCGTCGCGGGCAGGCCCCCTGGTCAAGGGCGACCCGTCCCAGCAACCCTGGAAGCTGATGATCTGGCTGGGGCTCGGCCTGTCCATCCTGATCAAGGGGCCGATCGGCCTGCTGGTGATCGTTCCGGCGGTGCTGATGCTGTCGCTGTGGGATCGCAAATGGGCGTGGCTCAAACGTCTGGGCTGGGGTTGGGGCCTGCCGCTGGTGGCGCTGATCGTGGGTCCCTGGGCCATCGCGGTCACCATCGCCACCGACGGCGGCTTCTGGCGCGAGGCTATCGGTGGCGACCTGGCCCCCAAGATCACCGGCGCCCAGGAAAGCCACGGCGGCCTGCCCGGCATGTACGCCCTGCTCGCGCCCCTGCTCCTTTTCCCCGCCACCCTGATGCTGCCCGCCGCCCTGTCGACCGGCTGGAGCCGCCGCGCCGAACCGGCGATCCGCTTCCTGGTCTGCTGGCTGGTTCCGGCCTGGCTGATCTTCGAGATCGCCCCGACCAAGCTGTGGCACTATACCCTGCCCACCTTCGGGGCGCTGGCCCTGCTCATGGCCGCCGCCCTGACCCGACCGATCGGCCAGGTTTCGCGCTGGACCGGGGCGGGCCTCGCGGTCTTAGCGGCCGTCGTGATCAGCGGCATCGCCGTCTATGGCCTGACGGCCTTCGGCACCTCCACGGCCCAGACCTGGGCGACGATCACCATCGTCTCAGCGGTCACGGCCGCCCTGATCGGAGGCTTCCTGCTGCTGAACCGCGCCGCCGTGACCGGGATTCTCATCGCCCTGGGCTTCGGCATCGTGGCCCATGCCGCCCTGGCCGGAACAATCCGGCAGCTGCGCCCCCTGTCGATCGCGCCGCGGCTTGAAAAGACGCTGGCGCTGAACGGCCTCGCGCCCAGTCAGGGCCTCACCCCCGGCCCTGTCGCCATCACCACCTTCCACGAACCCAGTTTTGTCTTCCTGACCGGCAGGGACACCGAGCTGACCGACGCCGCGGGTGCCGCCCGGGCCCTGGCCGAGGGCCGTCCCGCCATCGTCGAGGCGGGCGACGCCGAGGCCTTCCGCATCGCTACCGCCCGGACCGGCGTCCCCGGCCGGGCCGTCGGCGTGGTGACCGGTCACAATTACTCCAGCGGCGACGACGTGCGCCTGACGGTCTACGCCCCGCCGGAGCCTCGGCCGTGAGCCGGCCAATCCAGATCGTGGAGGTCGGCCCGCGCGACGGGCTGCAGAACGAGGCCGCGATTCTCGACCCCGCCGTCCGCGCCGAACTGGTGCTGCGGCTCGAGGCCGCCGGTGCCCGCCGCATCGAGGCCGTCAGCTTCGTCCATCCCCGCCTCGTGCCCCAGATGGCCGAAGCGGAGGCCGTCATGGCGGCCCTTCCCCCTGCGCCCGGCCGCAGCCGGATCGGCCTTGTTCTGAACGGCAAGGGCTATGACCGGGCGCTCGAAACCGGCGTGGACGAGGTCAACGTCTCGCTGTCGGTCACGGACGGATTCGGGCTGAAGAATCAGGGTCTGGCCGTCCGTGACCAGATGGCGATGCTGACCGACATCCTCGCCCGGCGGCACAATTCGGACGGCGCGGACACGCCGGTCCCCGCCCTGTCGGCCACGCTGAGCTGCGTCTGGGGCTGCCCATTTGACGGCGAGGTCCAGGTCGGACAGGTGGCCGGTCTGGTCGGCGAACTGGCCGCCCTCGGCGTCGCCGAGATCGGTCTGGCCGACACTATCGGCGTCGGCGATCCGTGGGCCGTCACCAGGAAGATCGAGGCGGCCAGGGCGGCCGCGCCGGACGCGATCCTGCGGCTGCATTTCCATGACACCCGCAACACCGGCGTGGCCAACGCCTATGCGGCGGTGCAGGCGGGCGTCCACGTGCTGGACGCCTCGGTCGGCGGCAGCGGCGGCTGCCCGTTCGCGCCCGGGGCCACGGGCAATGTGGCGACCGAGGACCTGGTCTATATGCTGGAGCGGGCGGGTTATTCGACCGGCTATGACCTGGACGCCCTGGTCAATACCGCCCGCTGGATCGGCGCGCAGATCGGCCGCCCGACCCCCAGCGCCCTGAGCCGCGCGGGCGGATGGCCGAGGGGACTCTGATCCACGCCGCTCTGCTTCGCCTGCCCTCCGGGTGTAGGGATGAACCCGGTCGGCGGATCCCGCCTGATCCCTCAGCGGTGGTTCAATGTCGACTGAACTCTACAGACAGCGCCTGATGTCCGCAGCCGAGGCGGTGGTCCTCATTCCCTCGGGGGCCCGGGTGGCGATGGGCCTCGGCTTCTCCCAGCCCCCCGCCCTGCTCGCCGCGCTCGCCGACCGCGCCAGAGCCGGACAGGTCGATCAGGTCAGCCTCTACTATCTTCTGTCCACATCCATCGCCGGCCAGACAGTCCTTCAGGATGAGCTGATGGGCCGGATCCGCCCCGTCAGCCTGTTCCATAGCGCCATTGAGCGCGGTCTGGAGGCGCGAGCCCGGGCGGCAGGCCGGCCCAGCCCGGTCGACTTCATCCCCACCGGTTTCCAGCAGGTACCGCGCGTCCTGCGCGAGGCCGGGGTCGACACCCTGATCTGCACGGTCTCCCCGATGGACGAGCACGGCTTTTTCAGCTTCGGCCTCAACACCGACTACAATCAGCCGGTCAGCCGCCACGCCGAGCGGATCATCCTGGAGGTCAATCCGGCGATGCCGCGGGTCCACGGCAACTGCACGATCCATGTGTCGCGCGTTGCCGCAGTGGTCGAAAACACCGTCCCCCTGCTCGAACTGCCGGTGACCGAGCCCACCCCGAACGATCTGGCCATCGGT
>Ga0163144_10027573_pt1 | contig 10995 bp, 8 predicted proteins | sample OliLak19BULKMAT1_FD_123175 | JGI IMG/M metagenome (GOLD analysis project Ga0163144, IMG submission 123175) | Freshwater microbial mat bacterial communities from Lake Vanda, McMurdo Dry Valleys, Antarctica - Oligotrophic Lake LV.19.BULKMAT1 | ecosystem: Environmental > Aquatic > Freshwater > Lake... | reverse complement strand
GAAGACGCTCTTCATCGCGAAGGCCGGATGCGACCAGATCGTCATGCGGCGCTGCACGGGGCGAGTCGGTTCGACCAGTTTCGCACGACTGATTTCTTTGTAGCCGGCTTCGCTGAGTTCCGCGATGATCAGGTCGCCCTGTTCGTTGTGCAGAAAGTATCGCTCGCCGTGCGGAATCAGGAATGCATTCCACCAGCGCCCGCTGCCCGTCGCTTCCAGAGTTTCCCAGACTCGTTCGCCGGAGTCCGTCTTCAGACATCGCAGCTGCCCATAACTGCAGATGCCGAAAATGTTGTCGGCGGTCACCACCGGCGTCGGCATGATCGAATGCAGTTTGTCCGTCTTCTCTTCGTTCTGGCCATTGCCCTTCCAAAGCAATTCAGCGGTATCCGCACTCACTTTGAACATTCTGGGACCTTCGTAGAATGAAGTCAAAAACAGCCGATCGTCGAGTCTGCGAGGCATCGGAACGGTTAGGCCGGCCTTAATCGCCCATGGCACTTCCCAAAGGACTGCTCCCGTTTCCGGATCGAGCGACGACACGGCTTTCGGATGCCAGATGATCAGCTGCCGACGTCCGCCGAATTCGTAGATCACGGGCGGGCAATAGCCGATCTCCGGGTCGTCCAGTGATCTCCAGAGTTCTTCGCCGGTGAGCTTGTCAAAGCAGATGACGAGCCCGTTGTCGGCACCTCCAACGAGTGTAATGAGCTTGTTTCCGTCGACCAGCGGCGATGCGGCCATGCCCCATGTCGGCATCGCGGTTCCAAAGTCCTTCTCAAAGCTCTTTTGCCACAGGATTGCACCGTCGTTTACGTTCATGCAGAACATGTGGCCCTGCGCGCCGATGATGTAGACGCGGTCACCATCGACAACCGGCGTCGCTCGCGGCCCAGCCGGATAGTAGACGGTATATCGAACGTAGTACTGATGCTTCCAGAGTTCCATCCCGGTTTCAGCATCGAAGCACAGCACTCGTTCGAACTCTCCGTCAACGATGCGATCCGTGAGAAAGACTCGACCGTTCGCCACGGCCGGACCTGAATATCCCTCCCCAACCGGAACTGACCAGACTCGCGGCAACAGTCCGTCCGTCGGGAACTTGTCGACGATGCCGTCTTCGTGCCAGACACAGTCTCTGTGCATTCCGCCCCACTGCGGCCAATCGTCGGCGGCAGCAGTCGTGGGAATGAACGCGATGCTCAAGGCGACGGTGAATGTCGGAAAAAGGCTGAGATGATTCTGCACAGTCAGTGCTGGCATGGTAAATCCCGGGCTGCGTGAGTACGTGAATTGAGGGCCGTAGACTCTGGCCGCCACGGATCGTAATCGCGTCCACGCTGAAACGCGATTCGACACGGTGCCCGTTCTTCATCGTGCAGTGGAGATTGTCATTCGCTTGACGCGCAGCCGCAGCCGCCGCTCTTCTCGCACTCTGCAAACGAACGAAGCGGGCACTTCTGGCCGGGAGTCAAACGATCGCAGCTCTGGAATCGGCCATGACGCCAAAACGCATCATTCTCCGGCCGCTTGCAACGCTGCCCCGATTGTCCGACGATCCCACCCGCTTCCCTGCAGACAGCGATGTTTCCGGACTGGCCACGCAGGTCTTGTCCCAACTCAGAACCAGTAGACAAGGTCAATGCCCGTGCCAGCGATGGACTGGACCCAACTGAAGACTGTGATCGACCAGCACCAGTCGTTTCTGATCACCAGTCACGTCCGTCCGGATGCGGATGCATTGGGTTCGGAACTCGGGATGCGGGCGATCCTGCTGGCAATGGGCAAAACCGTCACGATTGTGAACGCGTCCGCTCCGCCAGCCAATCTGCAGTTCATGAATCCGCCGGGAGTGATCCTGAAGCTGAATGAGACCGTCACCAAGGCGAACGTTCCGAAAGCCGATGTGAATATTATCGTGGACACCAGTGCCTGGCAGCAGCTCGGCTCCATGGCCGATGTGATACAGAATTCGCCGGCTCCGCGAGTCGTCATTGATCACCATGTCAGCTCCGATCAGCTCAATGCGCTGGAACTGAAGGACGTGGAGTCTGCAGCAACGGGCGAACTGATCTGCGAGGCTGCGGAAGCCTTCGGAGTGGAGTTTGATGAACACGTAGCGACGTGGCTCTACGCGGCAATTGCCACGGACACCGGCTGGTTCCGTTTTCCATCGACAACCTCCCGCACGATGCGAATCGCGGCGCATCTGATCGATCGCGGCGCCGCTCCGCATTTGATTTTCAGTCTGGTCCATGAACAGTCTTCACTGGCGCGTGTGAGGCTGGGCGGTCGAGTGCTCGGACGAACACAGTCCGAAGCTGACGGTCGGCTGGTCTGGATTCACGCGGATGCGACCGACATGAAGGAAACTGGTGCCGTGCCATCGGATACTGAAGGCCTTGTCAATCAGTGCCTCACAGTCGCCGGTTCCGAAGCTGCATTCATTGCCGTCGAATTGCAGACCAGTCAGATCAAATTCAGCCTGCGCTGCCGTTATCCTCATAACGTGGCCGCCGTGGCAGAACAATTCGGAGGAGGAGGACACAAGCTGGCTTCGGGAGCGACGCTGCCCGGCCCGCTCGCACCAGCGATCGACCGCATGAAAGCAGCGTTCATGGAGATGCTGCAGAAAGCGACATGACCGACAGCCGGCCCGCCGTGATCAACCTGTTTCTCACCCGTTCGAAAACCGACGACAGCAAGCCAAGGCAAGACGCGATTGCGTCTTTCGTCCCCTTCTCTGCTCACATCTCACATCTCAGGATTTGTCATGCCTGCCCCTCAGTCTCAGGACGATCCCATGACGGAAGTCCTGGGCAGTTTTCGCCAGCAGGAGGCGAGCGACTTTGCTCATGCCTGGGTGGGCATGGAGCCGACTTTTCAAAGCAGGAAGTCCGTGCAAAAGTGGATTAAGATGTCCGCCGAGCCGGACGGTGAGGAAGCATATTTCATCGACGCCTACATGCTCAAGACTCAGAAGAAGGTCGCCAGCAGGATCAAGAGGAGGTACGAGGCCCAGCGGAAAAAGGGTCAACTGCATTGTATGTTCGCGCGCGTGGAACTGGACGACGATCTCGATCCGTGGCAGGTGCGGCGGCAGAACTTACGATTTCACTGGAAGGACGAAGAGTTCGAGCCGCTGGAGGTCCGGTTGTCGCTCGATCCGGAGACCTTTGAGTACAGCATCAAGCCCGTACCGCTGGTTTGGTTCTACGACGAGCGGTTCGTAACGTTTCTGGAAGAGTTTTTGTGGACAACGCCGCGCAAACTGGGGCTGTCCTTTGCGATCGCGCACGGCGGAGGACAGTTTTCACTCTCGGCCAAGACGGTGATGACCGGGAGCTTGCTGGCCGACGATATCACATCGAAGTTGAACCACCCCGAGTTGGCCACGTGGATCATGGATTGGCCCAACCCCGACGATCGCGCTTTCCGTGCCACCCGGCAGCGCACCACCGCATTTCAGCAGATCCTGAAGGAGTACTGGGCCGGACAGTTCCATCCGCGCGCCAATGGCGTCTTGACGGCCGAAAACGCTTTGCTCGATCGCGGGTTTGGTCCGGCCTGCACGCCACTCGCCGAGCTGATGGATCCCGATCGCGGTCCGGCTGGCGATGCCCGTGAAGTCTTTCAAACCAACTTCGCCTTTGGACGGGCGGTGCGTTGGCACGCCCAAAACGTCCATCCTGGCTATTGGCAGTCGGCCCATCCCGATGAGGATGGTTATCGCCCCGACCAGATCATGCGTTACGGCGAAGGGAACCTCAACCGCCTCCAAATCGCCGGTGAGCTGCATGTCAAAAGCGGTAAGGTCCTGAACCGGGAACATGCCCCCGAGTTTGACGCCCCATTGGAGCTTTCTCTGCTGACGACCGAGGCCAGTTGGGAAAACCGAGCACAAATGACGCGAACCAGCGCCCGCGATTACGTCGAGGCTCAGTTACTGTATGTGCATCACCTGCGGCATCTCCAACAGCATCCGCATGTGGCCGTCACGGCTTCGCTCCTGCAGGATCAGATTCTCGGCGACGCCGAAGAAACCTTGCGGCGACACGGCGGCGAAGGCACGCTCACCGAGTTGCGGCGGGCGGCTCGCAAGATTAATCTCGAAGAGTCGCGCGGACGGATGAACACCGACTGGATCGAGCCTGAGACACTGTTCTGGGCTTCGTGGCGGGCACTGCCCGCGGGCGAAAAAGCGGGCTTGGCTCGCGAAGCGATCGGGAACTTCCTGGCCTATGTCCATGAGGCCTCGGCAATGGACCCGCGGCCTGCCGCGCGACGCGACGACCCAATGGAATGGCACCGGCACCGAATTCATCCCGTGCTCTGGCAGGCACTTGAGGACGCGCCCTCCGGCGGAGTACGCGATGCGGTCAACAAGGAGTTCACCGCCTGGCGCACCGAGCAGCAAAAATACCTTACGCGCCGTCCTGTGTGGTCGCAGGTCCAGGATGCCCCGCCGCCCTGGGAGTAAGCCGGACGGACACGACTGGTCGTCACTGCAGATAACGTCCGCGAACGACGTGGTTCATGGCCAGTGACGTGACGAGCGTCGTCAGCGCTACAACGACACTCGCCTCGCGGTCCGCGGGATAGACCTGTTGCAGCGCTCCCGCTCGTGCGGCAAGATGTTGGACGAGGCGGCGTGTGGTTTCGGGAAAATGCCCGGTCCAGCGATACACGTTGGCCACCAGGTCGCGTTCCAGATTCGAAATCAACTCGGCTGCGGGACGACGCGGTGCAACCGTCGATAGGTCCTCCGGCAAACCAAAATCTTCGAAGATCACCCGCAGCGCTCCGTCCAGGCCCGGCGGCAGCGGATCGTCCTCCTCAGCGGGTTGGACGCGATAGTAGTCCTCGACCGATGCCGACAGAGAACTGACGTCTTCATCATGTTCAGTGGCTGTCACCAGTGGATCGCGGTCGTTGAGGATCGCCATCGTGCGTTCACAGTATTCGAGCTTCGCCAGCGCTTCGGGCCAGTGGACATACGCCGCGCGCCAGTCCTGGCCGGGGGTCATCCAGACAGCGAACGTTTCGGACCAATCCTCGTCGGGGTGTTTTTGAGCATACCAGCCCGGCAAGTGGCAAACAAAACGCTGGCTGAATGCTTCAGGACGGTACTCCTCCACATAAGGCTGCGTCATTGGCCCGAACAGCTTGATCCAGTCTTCCTGATCGTAGAGCCGGTACGCATAATTGACGACGTGTCCCATCTCGTGGCGCAAATATCGCAACAGCTCCGGTCGGCCCACACCTTCCAGATGTCCGATGTGCCTCGCGTGGACATCGACCAGCTCCGGCCGTGCAAGGTAAAACGGAATGCCGATCGAAATGGTCTCGAATGGCACGCCCCACTCTGTGGACAAATAGAAGTCCGGTTTCAGGCGTCGAATGCCTGCCCGCTCCAACTCCCGCCGAAACTCCACGACAACGTCATTGAGCGGCGTATCGGCGATCGTCAATCCCAGCTCACGAATGGGAGTCGCCAAAAACCGGTTTTCATGAAATGGCGATGGAGCAGTCACGTTCTCTCCCTGAGATCCAATGGTGCCAATGCAACCTCAACGTATTCATGACGTTCAGAAGAGAGCTCATGCGGCCTGGGACGATTTGGACAAAGCCTTCAACGAAGCGTCACGCGAATTCTGACCGAAATTTATCACCAGAGAAATCCTCGCGCAAAGCTTTCGACTGTTACGGTGCCACTGCAACCAGGTTCTTCATTAAGAACTCCGTCCGCCGCATTTTGTCCATGCGGTTGTCGTAGCACCCGCAATCGGCCACGGCGGCTTTGTAAAAGTCACCATGCCAGAGCAGGGCTCCCATCGCGTTCTGACCGCCTGCTGATCCGCCGTAGATGCCGACGCGCGACAGGTCCATTTGAGGTACGACTTCCCTCGGGGCCTTCATCCACGCGATGCGATCGGGAAACGCTCACACGTTAAACAGGAAGTGACAAATATCGCCGTCCTGCATGATGTAGGACTTGCCTTCGACGCGGAGCTTGCCGGCGGCTCGGATGTCTTTTTCGGTTTTGTAGGTTTCCAGATCCGGCAGCGTGTAGATTTCACAGCGGATGAAGCCTCGTTCGAAGTCGCTGTGGATGACTCCTGCGGCCTGAGGTGCTGTGGCACCGATCGGAATGGTCCAGGCCCGGACTTCTTTTTCGCCGGCGGTGAAGTAACTCTGAAGTCCCAAAGTCTTGTAGGCCGCTCGCGCACAGGGGCCGAGTGCGGGTTCAGTCAATCCGACGGATTCCAGCATTTCTGCGCGATCAGCGGCCTCGAGTTCGGCGAGTTCTGCTTCCAGCTTGGCACAGACGGGTACGACGGACGCGCCGTGCGCTGAGGCGTATTCGCGGACCTGTTCCACGAGCGGGCTTTTTCCTTCGAGATCATTTTCAGCAACATTCGCGACGAACAGAATCGGCTTGGCGGTCATCAGCCCGATGGCTCGGACAACCGTTGCTTCTTCCTCGGTGAACTCGGCACCACGCAGCGGCTTGCCCTCGTTGACGATGGCCTGGCATTTTTCCATGACGGTCGCGCGAAGTTTGGCTTCTTTGTCGCCGCTCTTAGCGGTCCGTTGCGCTTTAGGGAGCGAATTATCCAGCGTCTGCATATCGGCCAGCAGCAGCTCCGTTTCGATCGTCTCAATGTCTGAGAGTGGATTCACGCCGCCTCCGACGTGCGTAATATCATCGTCATGAAAGCAGCGGACGACCTGCAGAATCGCATCGACTTCCCGAATGTGGCTCAGGAATTTATTTCCGAGTCCTTCACCGACGCTGGCTCCTTTGACGATGCCGGCGATATCGACCAGTTTCAGAATCGCCGGGATCACTTTCTGCGGCGGGATGAACTTCGTAATGCGTTCGAGCCTCGAATCCGGGACGCTGACAATACCTTCGTTGGGTTCAATCGTGCAGAACGGATAGTTCGCACTCTGAGCCGCCGTGGAACTGGTCAGGGCATTGAACAGAGTACTCTTGCCGACGTTCGGCAGGCCGACAATTCCGGCTTCCATGAAGGTTCTTCCAGGTTCGTGAGGACAGAGCGCAGTCAGTGGCAGGAACTGGTGTTGTTCGCCAATCCGCAGTCAAACGCGGCGATTGTACCGGGCTCAGTCATTGCGCCAAATGGCTGACTCATCGCGAAGCCTGCAGATCTCCTGCTTCGTTTCTTCGAGAATCCTGTGGCGGCCCGTCGGAGTACGGGAATCGCGGCAGCCTGCTACGCTACGGTCTCAACCAAACCAAGTCTGTTCAGCAATGGAAAGTGTGTTTGCTCATGGCCGGTCCTGCGTTCGGTGTCCTGTTTGATGTTGACGGTGTTCTGATTGATTCCTATGCGGCTCACCTGAAGACGTGGCAGATCTGCTGTCAGCGGCTGGGGCGCGAATGCGCGGAGACGCAGTTTGCCTCAGGGTTTGGCCGAACAAGTCGGGAAGTGATCCGTGACACGTGGACGAATTCGCCCTCAGATGAAGCGATCGCTGCCTTTGATGAAGAGAAAGAGCAGCTCTACCGTGAACTCATCGCTCTGGACTTTCCATTCATGCCCGGCGCGAGAGAGCTGATCGATGCTCTTCACGCCCGAGGCATCCCGATGGCTATTGGCTCCAGCGCGCCGCCGAAGAATGTCGACGCTGTGATTGACCGACTTGACGCGAGAGAGATCATCCGCACGGTGGTCACCGGAGCGGATGTTGTCCTTGGTAAGCCGCATCCGGATGTGTTTCTGATGGGAGCAAAAGGGATCGGACTTCCGCCTTCCCGATGCATTGTCCTGGAAGATGCGCCACCGGGAATTGAAGCGGCGCTCGCTGCCGGTGCAAAATGCCTGGGAGTGGTATCCCGTGGTCGTACGCCGGATCAGCTTCACCGGGCCCACGATCGCGTTCTGGACGATCTGCGGTCTGTCACTCCGGAGTGGCTGGAACGCATCGTGAATGGCTGAGTCTTCTGCCGAATCCTTTGGACTGCGGCAGCCTTCAGGAGCCAGACTCATCGCATCGCCGCGACTGATTTGAATCGATTTCGCGGATTGCGTACTCTCAGCGGTCTGTTCCTGCTCTCCACTCCCTTCCGCCAGGAGGTACTCCCATGAGTCGCACAAATCGTCGATCGTTTCTCAAAACCTCCGCAGTGGCGACGTCTTCCTTTCTGGCCGCACCGGCAATCCTGCGGGCCGGAGTCGGGCCGAATGCCAAAATTGGTGTTGCGGTCGTCGGTGTGAACGGCCGGGGTGCCAGTCATATTGATGAGTATCTCAGTGACGAACGAACGGAGATTCGGTATATCGTGGAGGTCGATGAAGCGGTCGCCAACAAACGCTGCGATGACATCGAGAAGAAACAGGGAGTCCGACCGACTCCGGTGGCCGACATGCGGCGTGCTTTTGAAGAGAGGTCGGTTGACATCGTCAGTACAGCGACACCGAATCACTGGCATGCCCTGACGGGGATCTGGGCCATGCAGGCCGGCAAAGATGCCTATATTGAAAAGCCTGTCTGTCACAACGTCCATGAAGGAACTGCGCTGATTGCTGCGGCCAGAAAATACGGACGGATGTGTCAGGTGGGGACTCAGTGCCGTTCCAGCGCGGCGATTGGAGAAGCATTTGCCTTCATGCGGGGAGGCGGAATCGGAGACGTGAAACTCGCGCGCGGCCTCTGTTATAAGCGCCGCAAGAGTATCGGCTCAAAGGGTGACTACGCGGTGCCGGCGAATATCAATTTCGAACTGTGGAGCGGCCCGGCAACGATGACCGATCCGAAATGCACGCGGCCTCAGTTTCATTATGACTGGCACTGGCAGCGGCATTACGGAAACGGAGATCTCGGCAATCAGGGGCCTCACCAGACCGACGTCGCGCGCTGGGGACTGGGCATCGACACGCACCCGACGACGATTCTGACCTACGGCGGGCGATTGGGTTATCAGGCCGAACGAAACGATCCGGCTTACGTCGACGCAGGCGACACGGGCAACACCGAAGTGTCGTTGTACGACTATGGTGACAAGAGCATCGTGTTTGAAACCCGCGGCCTTTCGGTCGACAACAGCGATGATGAGGAACTGAACATCCTGTTTCAGAAGACGGAAGGCAACAAAGTCGGCGTGGTTTTCTATGGATCGGAAGGCTATCTCGTGCAGGCAGAGTATTCGCACTGCCTTGTGTTCGACAAAGACAAGCAACTGGTCCGTGAATTCAAGGGCGGCGGTGAGCACTTCAAGAACTTCATCTCCGCCTGCCAGTCGCGGAGAGTCGAAGACTTGAGCGCTGACGTCCGGGAGGGCCACCTGTCGGCGGCGATCAGTCATCTCGGCAACATTTCCTACTACTCGGGGGAAGACAGGAAAGTCTCTGCCAGCGATTTGTCCGCTGTCCTGAAAGACATTCAGTCGCACGATGACAAGGAAGCGACGCTGCAACGCACGGTGAAGCATCTGACGAAAAACGGTGTCGATCTGGACAAGTATCCGATGTCGCTTGGTGCCGTGTTGCAGTTTGATCCCGAGAAAGAACTCTTCACGAACAACGACGCTGCGAACGCGCTGCTGACTCGCGAATATCGTGAACCGTTTGTGTGTCCAAAGGCCGACAAAGTGTAACCCGAATTGCAGCACTCATGGCCTCAGCACCGTACAATCATACGGCGCTGTGGCTGCGTGCATCTGTACCGGATTGCTTCGGGTGTCGCCGATGCTGTTCTTCGGGCGAACCAGAACTGCGGTGGCGGTTCCTTCGGCAGCCCGTGTCGCTTTGAGTTTCAGAAATGCGACTGACTCTGAGGCACAAGCAGACTCGAAGATGATTCGGCGACGCGATTGGCCGGTACTGCCAGGACCGGAGTCAAGTCCGTTCCCAGGCACGTCGCTGCATGAGCCAGCACTCGGCGGTCGTACTCGTCCGGCTGCGTCGAACGTGACATGTTGTGCTTTGCACCTTCGGCGATCCAGAGTGCGGCTGAATGCCCGACGACTTTGTGCAGGCGGGCGGCAATCTCAGGCGTTACATACGAATCGCGACCACCGGAGATCAGCAGCACCGAGGCCGCGTCCAGTCCGGAGATTTCCCGTTCCAGATGAACATAGGTGCATCTGCGGCGGGATTCGCTGAGCCGCACGGCCTGTTTCAGAGTGATTTCCACGTGCCATTCCGGCAAGAGACGATACAACCATTCCGGAATCACATGCCGAACGAATCGGTCGACGAAAAACCGGATCATTGACATCGTACCGAACGCGCTGTCGGAGATGACCGCTCGAATTCGGGGATAGCGGCAACCGGCAAGCAGTGCAGCAACGCCACCGCGGCTGACACCGAACGCAATCATGGGAAGTGTGTTCAGCCGGCTGTCGGATTCGATGAACTCCATCGCCGCGGCGACATCGGACATCTCGAATTCGGTCATCCAGTGAATCGGTGTGTACTCGGACATCGCCTCACTTGCGCCCTGATTGCGAAAGTCGAATGACAGCACGACGAAGCCGCGATCCAGCAGGGTCTGACAATACCTTCGCGCCATCCAGTGATTACCGCGGAGTTCCGGAAGGAAAAGTACCAGGCCCGGCGGATGAAGACGGTCAGCGTTCAGAAGGCTGCCTGCGAGCAGAACGCCGTCAGCGGTTCTGAAGGAGATTGGCTGGGCATCCTGCTGCTCCGAGTCGGTGGCAACATTGAACGGGGGCACGTTCTCGAAGATATCGCAGATCTTAGGCGTCACGATCCGCCGAAAGATGCGATCTCCCGCAAGGAGAAATGCGGTCACTCCGAGGATCGACCAGAGAATCACCACCTGTCACACCCCGCAACAGTCGTGAGACGGACCAGGACCGGAATCGCACGGGGTCGGGTGTGGCAGGCACTTTTTCGCATGGCTTTCTAACCCGTGAAGCCAGACAGTATGAGGGCGACGTTCTGGCCTCCAAAGCCAAAACTGTTGGAAAGAGCAGCTTTGATCCGAGTCTCCCGTGCCTGG
>Ga0163144_10027572_pt1 | contig 10995 bp, 12 predicted proteins | sample OliLak19BULKMAT1_FD_123175 | JGI IMG/M metagenome (GOLD analysis project Ga0163144, IMG submission 123175) | Freshwater microbial mat bacterial communities from Lake Vanda, McMurdo Dry Valleys, Antarctica - Oligotrophic Lake LV.19.BULKMAT1 | ecosystem: Environmental > Aquatic > Freshwater >... | reverse complement strand
TGAGAATATTTCAAACGAAATATCGGGGTGGCCGGATTTGAACCGGCGACCTCTTCGTCCCGAACGAAGCGCGCTAGCCAACTGCGCTACACCCCGCAAATGGAATTCACGTAAGGGCCGAAGAGTAGACCAAACGACTGCAGTCATAAAGGATTTTTCACCTTGGGTGGCCCGAAGCGATACGCTTTTATGTAGCGACCATAATCGTATTCAGTCCGCTCGCGACCCTGCCACTTTGACATGTTCGCAATAAGCGAAGGTTCGCTAACCCTAGGCGAATGGGCGTAGATGACCCAAATGTATTTGAAGTTTTTCGAGCCGTGGAGATTTTGCTCGATATGGGCAGGATCGTCAGAGAACGTCCGGACGAAACCAGGGCCTCGGTAGCAATACTGAAACGCATCGACGGTATGCTCCGCGGTAATCCAAATCAGCGGCAGCCGCGCACCATGCCACACAATTTCGTGGCAGAGCTCTTTCCATGGCTCGAAATCAACGGTGTAAATCGGTTTCGCCTGCTGCAATGAAAATCCCAGCAATAGCGTAGCGACTAATCCAAAAACTGCGGCATGCATTCGATTGCGAACAAATGCGATCGGAAGAATTAACAGCAAGCAAATAAAAGGAACCGCCGGCGAATAAAGGCGCGAATACCGACGAATTGGAAGGCTGTAGAGCAAAATAAATGGCAGCCATGCGCCACACGCCAATGCGATCGCAGTGCGTCGCTGACTGTTGATCCACAGATATAGAAAACTAGTGACAGAAATCAGTGCGATGGACATTCCAATTTGCCAGCTTGCCAAAGAGGTAAACGGCATCTGCCACTTCCGAAAGAGAGTATTTGCAATCATCGACGGAAGTGTCCCGGCGGTTAAATTGCTCCATAAAAAGGTATTAAAATACTGCGACGGAATCTTGGTCTTTTCGATTAATCGAAGCAGCAGCAAATATCCGAACGAGGCGTAAAGGAAGTGCACCCAAAGCACCTCCTTCAGATGCTTCCGTTGCAGAAGCAAAAAGACGGCAAATCCGATTGAGAAAAAAATCATGTAATTGTGGGCGAGAAGGCCTAAGCAACTCCAAAATAAAAAACGATAGGACTCTTTGGATTTACCGTTGAAGTCGAGCAAGGCCTCAAAGCAGCCAAGCGTACAAAATGTCCACAAAGCGTAGGTGCGGGCTTCGCGAGCGTAGATCAAAGTAAAAGGCAAAAAGGCGAAGATAACCGCCGCTACAATCGCAACAGCGCGGTTTTTTCCAAGCTTGAGTGCAATTGAATAAGCGAACCAAATCGAAGCTAGCGTGCAAAGCGCTGAGAAGCTGCGCAATGCAAAAGCGGTATCGCCAAATAGATTCCGCCAGGCCCAAATTATCGTGCAATAGAGCAGTGCATTACCGCGTTCGCCAAATACTGACGAGAACGTAGTTGTCTCTTGCAGGGTCTCGGCTTCATCGAGCCAGAGACTATTGAAGGAGAGGTCCCAGAAGTAAGCCACAGCAGCCAACGAGATTACGATCAGGATAGGGATATACCTGCGAAACAGACTCAAATAGCTCTCCACAACCGGTAATTTACCATAGCTGTTTACGGCAGGATGGACTGCGGACGCAGCTCCATATCTTTAAGCAGAATTTCTCGTCGGAAAATCACGCCTTCGATTTCGGACTCGCTGATTAAAAATTCTAATTTTCCGCGAATCTTTGTCGGTGTCCATTTTGCTAAGTTCTCAGCAAATTCCTTGGTGTAGAAATCCGGCAAATCAACTCCCACCAAAATATTCACTGGATCTTCAATAATGTGCGACTTTATCGGCGATAAACCTGTCGAGAACGCAAAATCGTGGTCGAACACGCGCATGCGACCTTTGTTGTCGATCCGCACGTTGCGCTTAGAGCCATCGACATTCCCCCGCAAGAATTCCGCGCCCATGCAGTCGTATGCGGAACGAGGATCCACTTTGCCCTGCCCGATCAAGTCCTTCATTCCTAAAACTGGCTCTCTCCCCTCGGCGACTTCGCTAATGGTGCCCAATCGTCCATTCACTTCTGCCCATTTTGACACTGGCACTGTTTCTACCTTTAACGATTGGTCGACGACATAAGCAGCGAGTGTCCGCCCCGCTTTCGACGACCCATGCTCTCCCGCCATCGGTCGGAAGTAGCGCAGGCCCTTGGGAGTTTCTACTGCCTGCACAACTGCGTCGTATGCTGGCGCCGGTCTAACTGACTTGATGTTGTAATCAAACTCTTCGCGGTACTTGGAGTTCGCGGGTCTAATGACGACGAGTCCGGTGTTTGTAGTTACTTCCACGTTTGCACCGGAGAGACTCGCATCGTGCGTTTCCAGAGGATTGTCGGCAGTGCCAAAACGTTCTTTCACTTTGATAAGGTCATGAAAATTTTCGAGCTGCACGGTGCCGGCTGGTGGGAGTCCGCCCAAAATCGGAACTGGCTTTTTCGCCGCTAATCTCTCCCGAATCACCGCATTGGCCGCAGCATTGAGAGCCGGTTGATCCGAAAACTGATCGCGTTGGCCCAACAGGCCTAGTAGTTGCGGGCAGAGTGCGGTGGCGGGCATGCACTGCAAAAGCGCTAGCGCAGCCGTGGTCTGAAAAGCGGTAAGAAGGAATGTGGGGCTCAGTTTCATTTCTATTAATTTTACACGAAAAGCGGCTGTATTTACCGCTCTGAGCCGTGGAGATCAACCTGCTTGAAAAATCCCTCTAATCGTCGGAAATTACACACCAATTCGAGGGATATAATGAGACTACCGATTCTTAGCACTCTGGCTTTTGCGCTTGTAGTCGGCTGCACCCATAAACAGACGGTGAGAGAATCCGCCGCGGGACCGGTGCCGGCAACTCCAGTTCCCTCTTCAGAATCGATCGAGAAACTCGACTTTCCCATCATCGACGCGCACATGCATTTCGATCACCCAGAAAAAACGCACGCTCAACCAGCTCCGGAGATGCTGACTAAAATGTCGGAGGCCGGCATTCGGGCCGCCGTAGTGCATTTTGAAGCTGGCGAATCGGACTACACAAAAGTCGATCGCACAGGCCCGGTGAAATTTGCGATTTGCGCTGCTGTTGTTCCGGGCGCACAAATTCGCGAAATCGATGCCGGCATTGTCTCCGGTAAATATCAGTGTCTTAAAATTTACTTGGGCTACGTCCCCAAATGGGCAGTCGATCGATTCTACGTGCCCTATTACAAAATGGCGCAGCACCGCAAGGTGCCCGTCGTCTTTCACACCGGAGACACCTACACCAAGAACGTCCCAGTGAAATTTGCTGACCCACTCCAGATTGACGAAGTCGCTATTCAGTACCCGACGGTAAAATTCGTCATCGCCCACATGGGCAATCCTTGGATCCATTCGGCTGCAGAAGTGGTCTACAAAAACGAAAACGTTTATACCGACGTCTCTGCTTTTGTTTTGGGCAATGCCGCGACGACGGATCCAGTAGTTATCGACGAGTTAGTGGTGAAACCCATTCGTTGGTTTTTTATCTACGTGCAGAATCCTAAAAAGATTCTATTCGGCAGCGATTGGCCGCTATTGGAAGTTGTACCGTACGTTCAGGCGGTGCAGCGAGCCATTCCCAAACAACATTGGCGCGCCGTGTTTCACGATAACGCAGCCGAGCTATTTGGCCTGCAGTGATGCAAGTCACTACAGTTAAGCCCAACGGCAGCGTTGCAGGAAGACCCCTGCGCTAAGGCCCGGCGCCTAGTATGCGCGGGCCGGGCGTGGCACTTTTCGTGCAATATCTTTCCTAAAACTAACAACCTTACAAAGGAAAGACCCGTGGCCCACCCTTACACATCCGAATGGCGTCCAGAGCCGGAAATCCAACCAGGTAAAACCTATTTTGAGACAGAACGGCTTACCGCGACAGAAACGAGTTTTCGCGGCATGGGTCCCAAAAACTACCGTCGTCCCGACGATAAAATCCTGGAAGAACTTTGCTGCTCGTTAGCAAGCCACGAAGAGATTGATGCAACTGACGTTGAAGTCGATGTGGTCGAGCGTGAAGTTACTTTGACCGGCACAGTAAAGGACGAAAACCAAAAGCAGCTTGCCGTGCAACTGGCAAAATCGGTGTGGGGCGTTTTCAATGTGCACAACAACCTACTGATTAAACTCGATTCAGACGCGGTGAAAAGCGATGGCCAGGAAAAAACCAATAACAAGGATTAGGACTGGCCACGAAAGCATTGCAAGCCACATTCGCAAGTCTGCTAAGAAGGACCAAACCGGATAGCGAAAAGTGAGCGGACGATTTTTTTCGATCCAGCCATGAGAAATCCAGGCTGGCCCGTAGCCGGCGAGTAACGCAATTGGAACTAGTTCGAGCTTCCGGAGAAAAACCGCAGCAGCTAGCACGCAAAGGGACAACGTGGTCGCAAGGAAATGCAGGCGACGCGTCCAAGGTTTGCTGTGTTCTCTTAGGTAGTACGGCCAAAATTCTGCGAAGGAGCTGATCTTTTGTTCGCTAGTCATCTTCTCCACTTTAGTGGGTAACGCCCACAAAACAAAGACCCACCCGTCGAATTTATCGACGGGTGGGTCTTAAATTTAGTTAACTGCTGGTGTGCTCGCTTACAAAGCGAACACTACGCTGGCGCCGAGCAAAGTGGAGTTACCACCGATAAACATGTCGAAATCTTTTGCTGCGGACGTGAAGAGTTGGAATGCATAGCTCGCATCAAAGCTCACGAGAACGCCGTCAGCAACTTCAAAGTGTCCGCCGAGTCCAGGAGCGATAGTCACGTAGAACGAGCGAGTGGCTGCAGCTGCAAAGGAAGGCACCGTTGCACCCAAACCAACTCCGCCGCCGATGTGAAAACCTTTGTAAACATCTCCGACAAGCGTGTGCTTAAATTGAGCGCCGCCGCCTAAGAGTGCAGGCTGTACCGTCGACATTCCGAAATAAATTTGGATTGCGTTCTTGTCGTTAAGAATCAACACGCCGGTCAATCCAGGGACGGTGTTGCTTCCCGTGTACACTCTATCCAAAGCCAAACCGACCAAGAAATTATGCCGAGTGGTGCTACCAGCTGCTTTTGGCGCAGCAAACGTAGTTACAGTTGCAAGCGTGAGTACTGCAGCAACGACTAGGTAGCTGCTGCTGATTTTTTTAACGAGATTCATTGTGTTTCCTTCTTTAAGTAAATCGATCGAAGAAGGAATGTAGCTCAATTAAATCTAATTGCCAAAACGGTTTCCGCATTTCACGGTGTGGTGCAACGAGTCAAATAGGACGATTTATGCCTCTAGAAATGGCGACAAATTCATCTGGCTTTTGGACACTGCGAGAGCCGACTTTACGAGAACAAATGCACCCACTTGGAAATCCATTTCAAGAGGGGCTCTGCCTTTATGTGAAGCCTTGCGCGGTGGAAGATCGACTTCATTTACTGGAAGCAAGTCCGCTCGTGGTTTGGGACGTGGGGCTTGGCATGGGTGCCAACGCGGCGGCTCTGCTCTCTACGGCGAGAGGGTGTTTTGCACCGGGTGTACGGAAATTAGCCCTGCACTCTTTTGAGAACGCACCAGAAGGTTTTCAGTGTGCAGTCGAGCACCCAGATCGATTTCCTTACTTAACCGACGAGATTTTTTCCGCGGTATTGAAGAGGTGGGCTTACGAAGACGAGAACCTTTCGTGGCGAGTACACGTCGGAGATTTCTTCGAGCAATTGGCAAACGCGCCCGCACCCGAAGTGATTTTTTATGATCCATTTAGTCGCGGAGTGAATCCGCTGTTTTGGTCGGAAGAAAGTTTTCGTCGATTGTTTGAAATCTGCAGCGACAAAGCTGCGGTCCTAGCGACGTACGCAAACGCGCGTATGGTTCGGCAGGCAATGGCGAATGGTGGTTGGCAAATAGCGGTGGGGCCAGGATTTGGAAATCGCAACCAAACCACTCTGGCCGTGAATGAAAAAGAGAGACTGCGATCCAGTCAGTATCAGTGGTGGACCACACCAAAAGCCTAAGCGACTTTTTTCTTGGCTACTTCGGGTTGCACTTGCTTGGCATGGTACTCGGGGAAAAGCCCTTTCCCAGTCGTCACCAGTGTAGTTCCCCACGCCCAGAAGGCTTTGAAGGGGTTTTCTTTCGCGGGCTTGCGATCAAAACCTTGTTTGTCCAACGTGCGCATGCAGCGCGCGAGCGATTGCTTTGTCGCACCGGGAATCGTTTCAAACATAATTCCGTAATAGGATTTTCCGCCGTCAAAACGCGAGTGACGAATACTGCCTTTTAGATCGAATCGAAAATCCTGATATGCAAATGTCGCGGTCAAATCTTGCGTAGTATCGAGAGTTACCGTGCCACGAAACTCACAAAAGAATCCACCCTGCGCGACGTTGGCGATAACGGCATCCCAAGTTTGCCCATGCTGGGTCAAACGCACCGGCCAGCGAACTAGGTAACGCGGCTTTGCTTCCCACCAACGCACTCTAGGATCGACATAAGCCAAGCGCACTGCCGGCAATAGGAAGTAAGTCGTCACCAGCAAATTACCGAGCAGAAACACTCCAACCATCCAAGGCGGAAACCGAGAAGGCGAAAGGCTGCTGTCGTGGATGTGCTGAGCGAACGTTAAAATTTGAATAGCTACGAAGACGGGAAGACTCCACCGCTTCACCGCGAAGATGGCGACGCCGGCGATTGGGAAAGAAAAGAGGAACATAAAAGTTCCCAACATGTTCTTGCCGCTCATCATGAAGGTGATGAAACGCCCTACTGGCACATCCCAGAGCCAAGAGTAGAACAGCAGCTTTGCCTGCGGTTCAATAAAATGAAGCAGCGCAATAAGAACTATCGGCCACGGTCTTTTATCCATGTGCTCCTCGAATCAAGCAGGCGTTGTGCAGGTCGTTACTGCAAACAGTATAAAGCGGAACAAGTAGCTAATTCCAGTACGGCCCTTTGGAGCCATCCTCTTTTTCAGAGTCCGGATTAACAATCAACGTAAACTGACGTCGTAATTTATCACGTTCGCGATCCTGGCGAGTCTTGCCTTTTCCGCCCTTAGGTCGCTGAGTCACATAAAGATAAATAAAGGCGACTAGCATCCCGCCTAAGTGAGCAAAATGCGCGACGTTGCTCACGCCGGGATTGGAATCGACTCCCATCACCAATTCGATGCCCGCGAGCAGCATCACGAAATATTTGGCCTTCATGGGAAAGAGAAACATCACCAAGAAATAGCGATCGGCAAAGTAATAGGCGTAAGCGACTAACAGTCCGTAAATCGCCCCGCTCGCACCGATGATGGGAACTCCCAAAGTCGCCTGAGCAAAAGCCGTGTTGATAACGAAATTAAAAAGCCCGGCACCAATTCCGCACAGGAAGAAGAACAGCAAAAACTGATTGCGACCCAAGCGCATTTCGATCTCGGCACCGAAGTACCAAAGGATCAGCATATTGAGCAGCAAATGAAACGGCGGTCCGTGCAAAAACAGATAAGTAACAAACTGCCAAACCCAGCCATCTTGTAAAATTCGGCCGGGAACCAGTCCAAAGATATCGTTGATCTGATAACCGTTTATCGTGACGCCTAAGTGCGAGAGCACAAAGTTCACAAAATACGTCGAGACAATGGCGATTATAAGGCCTTTGGTCGCGCCGGAGAGCGGCGGGATAGGGCTAATTTGGTCGTAGCGCATTTCTGCTAGTCCTCTGAGTCGTGCGGTTCTTCTCCCACTGAATCGTACGGATCGGCAACGGTCGGTACGGAGGAACCTTTTCGAGATGCGGGGCTTTTTGACGGTGAATCTTTTTTCTTATTTAAATCAGCACTTTTTTCAGACTGAAAACAATCGCGGTACGCAGCTGGATTCTCTCGCAAATGTTCGCAAGATTTTTTCCACGTTTCGTACTGCTGGGTGTTGTAGTCCGGCTCTTCGGCCGTATAAACGGTGTTGCCCTTTGGCGTAGTTTTATAGCTTCCACCGCCCGATGGCTGGCCACCAGAATCTAATTTGAAAACGTCATCGGAGAAAATTTTGACAGAGCTGTTGGTGCTACTGTTTGGAGTCGTTTGAGGAGCTCCTGAATTGCCGGAGTTTGCGTTGTCCGCAAAGGCGACCGGGCACATAGACACCACTAAGATAGCCCAGGCAGTCAAAGATGCGATGGCGGTCCTTCTCGGGCCCCAATTAGATGGCTTAGTTGTCATATTAAATAAGGATACCACCCGCAGCGCATTTACGGAATTTGCGTAAACAGCGCCAATCCTCGTCGCTAAACCGGTGAAAAGGTGACGGAAAATGGCACGGTGCTCAGGCTTTTTACGCCCCATTTAGCCTCAAAACCCAGTTTCTAGGGCTGGCGTGCACCTTGCTTAAGTGGAGACCGGCTGTAGGGGGATTTATGGCACGTAAGAAAAAAAACGAAGAAGAATTAGAACTCGAATTAGAACCTACCGAAATCGACGAAGAGATCGATGAAGAAACGTCGGAAGACGACTCTGAAGAAATCTCCGAAGATGAATCGGAAGAAGAAATGGTTTTGGCTGAGGAGCCCAAAGCTCGCAAGCCACGTGCACGCCGTGCAAAGAAGGCTAAAGAGCCAAAGCTGGATTCACGCGAAGTTACGATTGAAGCAGCACCAGTTGCTACAACCGCAGCTCCTGCCAAAGAAGTAACTCCTGTTGTGGAAGCACCTAAAGCGGATCCTGCCTTGGATCAAATCGCAGTGCTCATTAAGCAGTGGGAAACCAGTAACGCAGCGCTGGCTGCTCAAATGGAAAAGCTTAACCAGAAGATTCCATCTCCGACTGTGAAAGCCGCAATGAGCTGGGCGCCGCTCGCACGCGTCGCTGTCGGTGCTAGTGCCATCTCGATGGTACTCGCCGCATTAAGCCTAGTTTTCTCAACGTCGGTACGACAACAATTGCTGCAAGCTAGCAACGCTGCGGATCAAAATCCGGCAGCGATTACTCGCAAAGCAGAAGTACCTGCTCCTGCTGCTCGCCAAAGTTACTCGCAAGAAGATGTTGCACTCGCTCAGATCGCGGCAAAGGCCCGTGCTGAACAAGCCGAGCTCGCGTACGGAAATTCCAAGCGCCACGTAAAAGCCGCGCTGCCGTCCGCCAAAAAGAAAAAGAAATAACGCCCTTATCGGCGTTCGAAATTTCCCCACGCTTGGTCTATGATGGCTGGGCGTGGGAAATTTCTTTCAACTTGTCTGTGCTTATCGAAACTACGATCCGGCGGCGAAAAGTCGCTTAGAGATCATCTTGCTTTATCCCGGCATCAAAGCCGTTCTCCTTCACAGTCTCGCGCATTTTTTAAATCGCTGCAAAATTCCATTTCTGCCTCGCTGCGTTTCTGAGTTTAGTCGTTTCCTCACTGGGATCGATATCCATCCCGGAGCCACACTCGGCCGAAGAGTCATCATTGATCACGGCATGGGAGTGGTGATCGGCGAAACAGCCATCGTCGGAAACGACGTGATCATCTACCAACAAGTCACTTTAGGCGGCACCTCGCTTGAGCGAACAAAACGCCATCCCACTCTAGAAGACGGAGTCGTAGTTGGCGCCGGAGCCAAGATTCTTGGCAATATTACTGTCGGCGCCGGCTCCCGCATTGGCGCTAATTCCGTCGTCATCCGCGACGTCCCTCCCCACTCCACGGTTGTGGGAATCCCCGGCAAGGTAGTAGAAGGAATTTCAGGAGTTCAAAAGGGCCAAGAACTAAGCCACGACCAGATATGCGAATAGGTGATTTATGCGCGTTTTTTCCTCGATTACCGAAACCATTGGAAACACTCCTCTCGTAAAAATGAGAAAGCTGGGCGCGGGTAGCCCTGGCGAGATCCTTCTCAAACTCGAATTTTTTAATCCGCTAAGCAGCATCAAAGATCGCATTGGACTGGCGATGATCGAAGACGCCGAGAAGTCGGGCCAACTCAAACCCGGAATGAAAATCCTTGAGCCGACTAGCGGTAACACGGGAATTGCACTGGCATTTGTCTGCGCGGCAAAAGGCTATCCAATCACTCTCGTAATGCCAGAAACGATGTCGGTCGAACGGCGCACATTGCTCGTGCTCTTGGGTGCGCAAGTGATTCTCACGCCTGGCAGCTTGGGAATGAAGGGCGCTATCGGCAAAGTAAAAGAGCTTCTTTCTAAGGACCCGTCTTGGTTTGTTCCGAGCCAATTTGATAATCCGGCCAATCCGGAGATTCACCGAAAGACGACAGCATTAGAGATTTGGAATGATACCGACGGCAAAGTCGACATCCTCATTGCAGGAGTCGGCACCGGGGGCACTCTCACCGGCGTTGCATCTGTAATCAAAGCGAAGAAGTCGTCGTTTAAAACCGTCGCCGTGGAACCGACCGAGTCGCCTGTCATTTCGGGCAGGGCTCCTGGTCCACATAAAATCCAAGGCATCGGCGCAGGTTTTATTCCAAAGAACTTGGACAAGAGTTTAGTCGACGAAGTGGTGACAGTATCAAGCGAAGAAGCGCTCAAAACAGCGCGCGACTTAATCAGCATCGAAGGTATTCCCGCCGGAATTAGCTCGGGCGCTGCGGTGGCAGCAGCACTGCAAATTGCCGCCCGTCCGGAAAGCAAAGGTAAATGTATTGTGGTGATTATCGCGAGCAATACAGAACGCTATTTGTCGACGGCACTGGCAGAGCGCGCGCGGGTAGAAGCCGGGGCCCTGCTAGCAGAAGCAATCGATCCGCACTTCTTGTAAACTGGCCTACATGCCTGTGTTTTCGAAACCAGAGAAGTCTATAAGCGCTAAAGTTTGCACTAAGCGGCTACAAGATTTTCGTTATGGTACTGAGTGTAAAGAGCCAGGTGGTCGCTTAGACCTCTTATCGTCTTAGTAGTGCACCAAGTTTTCCGAAACAGCCGGTTCATATTGGCGCGGAACATCGCTGCGGTGTGATTCAAACTGAAAATCGGATCCCAACCGAGCTTCTTCAATTCACCTTGCCCAACGATCGCACTTCTTCCGCCT
>Ga0163144_10027568_pt1 | contig 10995 bp, 7 predicted proteins | sample OliLak19BULKMAT1_FD_123175 | JGI IMG/M metagenome (GOLD analysis project Ga0163144, IMG submission 123175) | Freshwater microbial mat bacterial communities from Lake Vanda, McMurdo Dry Valleys, Antarctica - Oligotrophic Lake LV.19.BULKMAT1 | ecosystem: Environmental > Aquatic > Freshwater > Lake... | reverse complement strand
TGGCGCGCGCCGAGGCGATCACGCTGGACCGCAAGGCGACGCGCGGCTTCGTCGCGACCGCGCTGTCGTCGGGCGGCATCGTGCTGCGCGAGGGCGTCGAGGCCGCGCTGCTGATCGCCGCGCTGCTCGGTCTGGCGCGGCAGGCCGGCCTCGAGAAGAAGAAGCGCTACGTCCACTACGGCTGGGGAGCCGCCGTCGTGCTCGGGGCGCTGACCTGGCTGGTGTCGGCCAAGCTGGTGGCGATCTCGGGGGCGCGCCGCGAGATGATCGAGGGCGTGACGGCGCTGCTGGCGATGGCGGTGCTTTTCTACGTGAGCTACTCGCTGCTGGCGAAGCGCGAGGTCGCTCGCTGGATGAAGTTCCTGCGCGAGCAGGTGTCGCCGACGCGCGCCGCGCTGTCGCTGTTCGGCGTGGCGTTCCTGGCGGCGTACCGCGAGTCGTTCGAGACGGTGCTGTTCTACCAGGCGCTCATGGCGTCGAACGCGCCCGCGCTCGCCGCCCTCGCCGGCGCGCTCTGCGGTGCGGTCGTGCTGGTGGCGCTGGTGCTCGCCTACTCGCGGGCCGGCCGCTTCACGCCGCCGCAGCTCTTCTTCCGCATCTCGAGCTACCTGCTCTACGGGCTCGCGGTGGTGTTCGCGGGTCAGGGCATCGCCGCGCTGCAGACGGTCGGCGTGATCCCGATGCACCCCGTCGGCAGCTTCCGGGTGGTGGCGCTGGGCATTCACCCGACGCTCGAGACGTGGGCCGTGCAGCTCGTGCTGATCGGCGCGGCGGTGGCGGCGTACGTCGTCAGCAAGAAGCAGGCGGCGGCCGAGGACGCGAAGGCCGCGAAGCCGGCGAAGGACGCGGCGCAGAGCGCGTGACGGCCGGTGAGCCAGCGCGCGTGACGGCCGTGACGCTCGGTGACGTTGCCGCTCGCGAGCAACGTCACCCTGCCGCGTGAGCTACTCGCGGTAGATCGGCGGCGACGCCGGGTGCAGCGGGAACAGGCCGCGCTCCGCGACGTCGTTCGCGCTCTTCGCCGGCGTCGCCAGATCCCACTCCAGGTACAGCTTGTCGCCGTCGTAGCAGCCGAAGCTGGTCGAGACGCAGAGCAGCGGCTTGCGATCGATCGCGTAGCCCGCGCGGGCGACGTCGTGCCCGTACACCGCGACCTTGGCGGTGGGCAGGATCGCGCGGAGGAAGGCGTGCGCGCGCTCGCTCGAGGTGGTGCGCGCCCAGAGCAGCGCGGCGAGGGTGGCGCGCGCCGCCGAGTCGGCGAGCGTGAGATCGAGGAAGCCGTCGAGCGGGAGCTTGTCGAGGTCGTCGGCGCGCTCGATCCCGGCGTGCGGCGCGGCGTGAAGCATGACGAGGCCGGCGCGAGGTGCGACCGCGACGAAGGGCCAGGTGCGCATCCACGCCTTCATGGCGCGCGTCGAGGCGGGGCCGAGCAGCTCTTCGAGGCGGCGCGCCTCGTCCGGGAAAAATTTCGCGACCACCGGGCCGCCGACGTGCGCGTGCTCGTGGTTGCCGAGCAGGTAGTGGACCCGGCCAGGGTGCCTGTCGGAGAGCTTCTTCGCCTTCTCCAGAAGCTGTTTCGAGTCGCCGCGGTAGTACGAGCCGAGGTAGTCGGGCCACTCGTGGGGGCCGAGCTCGGGGCCGTGCACCAGGTCGCCCGTGACCACCAGCACGGCGCCCCCCGGGCGCATGACCGCCCGCTCGTAGATCTCTTCGACCACCTCGAAATCGCCGACGTTGCCCTGGAGATCGGTCGAGACGATCAACCGACCTCGCTCGGGCAGCGTGACGACGCGTCGCATCGGGCCGGCCATGGAAGTCACGAAATGCCGCAAAGCGCCTGCTTGGCGCAAGCACCGTGAGCGGCTAGGCTTTTTCTCCCTCTATGAATCAAAGCCTTTCCATGTGGGTCGAGGAGGTCGCCCGCCAGACACAGCCCGAGAGCGTGGTCTGGTGCGACGGGTCGGAGGAAGAGAATGCGAGGCTCCTCCAGGCAATGGTGCAGGATGGCACGCTGACGCAGCTAAACCAAGCGGCGTATCCGGGTTGCTACCTTCACCGAAGTCACCCCAGCGACGTCGCCCGCACCGAGCACCTCACCTTCATTTGCAGCGAAACGCAAGCGGAGGCCGGCCCGACAAACAATTGGCTGTCGCCCGCCGACGCCCGCGCCAAGGTGGGCCCGCTGTTCAACGGCTCGATGAAGGGCCGCACCATGTACGTGGTCCCCTACCTCATGGGCCCCGTCGGCTCGCCCTCGGCCAAGGTCGGCGTCGAGATCACGGACAGCCCCTACGTCGTCGTGAACATGAAGATCATGACGCGCATGGGGAAGGTCGCGCTCGACGCGCTGAGCTCGCAGGCTGAGTCCGCCGACTTCTGCAAGGGCCTGCACTCGCTCGGCGACCTCAGCCCCGATCGCCGCTTCGTCTGCCATTTCCCGAGCGAACAGCTCATCTGGAGCATCGGCTCGGGCTACGGCGGCAACGCCCTGCTCGGCAAGAAGTGCTTCGCCCTGCGCATCGCCAGCACCATGGCGCGCGACCAGGGCTGGCTCGCCGAGCACATGCTCATCCTCGGCCTGGAGAGCCCGGAAGGCGAGACGCACTACATCTGCGCCGCGTTCCCCAGCGCCTGCGGCAAGACCAACCTGGCGATGCTGGTCCCGCCGGAGTCGCACAAAGACTGGAAAGTGTGGACGGTCGGCGACGACATCGCGTGGCTGCGGGTCGGGCCCGACGGTCGCTTGTGGGCGATCAACCCCGAGGCCGGGTTCTTCGGCGTCGCGCCGGGGACCAGCAGCAGGACCAACCCGAACGCGCTCGCCGCCGTCCACAAGAACACGATCTTCACCAACGTCGGCATGACCCCCGAGAAGACGCCGTGGTGGGAAGGCATGGACGGCCCCAAGCCGCCGCACCTCACCGACTGGAAGGGCAACCCGTGGACGCCGGAGAGCAAGGAGCCCGCCGCGCACCCGAACAGCCGCTTCACCGCGCCCGCGTCGCAGTGCCCGTGCGTCTCGCCCAAGTTCGATGCGCCGGAAGGCGTGCCGATCTCGGCGATGGTCTTCGGCGGGCGACGCGCCAAGATCGCGCCGCTCGTGCTCGAAGCGACGAGCTGGCAGCAGGGCGTGTACCTCGGCGCGACCATGGCCTCGGAGACCACGGCGGCGGCGACCGGCAAGGTCGGCGTGGTGCGCCGCGACCCCATGGCGATGCGCCCGTTCTGCGGATACAACATGGCCGACTACTTCGGGCACTGGCTCGAGCTCGGGGCAAACCACGCCAATTTCCCGAAGGTCTTCCACGTGAACTGGTTCCGCCGGAACGACGCCGGCAAATACCTGTGGCCGGGCTTCGGGGAGAACCTGCGCGTGCTCAAGTGGATCGTCGGCCGCGTGAAGGGCACCGCGGCGGCGCAGTCGTCGCCGATCGGGGCGATCCCCGCGGACGGTGCCCTCGATCTGACGGGCCTCGACGTCTCGCCGGAAGCGCAAAAAGAGCTGTTCCAGGTCGACAAGCAGGGCTGGCTCGACGAGGTCGACGACCGCGAAGAGTTCTTGAAGAGCTTCGGGGACCACACGCCGCCCGCGCTCCACGCCGAGAACCAGGCGCTCAAGGCCAGGCTGGAAGCGATGTAGGCACACACGCTGCGGCTCGGCGCCCACACCCGGGCGCTGCGTTCGCGCGAAATGCGCTTGTTTCGCGGGCTTTCTGCCCTGCGCGCGCCTGGCCCCACGGTTGCCTTACCGGGAGACGACGCTTCTCTCGGAGGTTCTCCCGTGAAAAAGACTGTGGTGGCTCGGTGGTTCTCGGTGGTCGTGCTCGGTGCGCTGGCGGTCGGTTGTGGCAATCGCCCGAGCCGCGAGACGGGGGGCGCGCAGGCGCTCGCGCCCGCCGCGTGTGTGCCGGCCCCCGCCGCGACGCTCCCGGTGCCCGCGAGCGCGTCGGCCGCGACGGCGGCGCCGGGCGGCAGCGCGGCCGCGGCCACCGCGAAGGCCAGCGACAAGGCGGCGAGCGCGCCTGCGAAGACCGCGAAAGCGAAGAACCTGGACGCGCCGCTCACGGTCCGGCGGCTCGTCGTCGCGGACGACATCGAGCGCTCGAAGCGCGAGCCGATCGGCCAGAAGGCGGCGTTCAAGGCGAAGGACAGCGACAAGATCTACGCCTTCGTCGAGCTCGACAACCCGACCAAGTCGGAGTCGGAAGTGTTCGTGACGTTCGAGCCGCAAGGCGACGGCGCGTCGCAGGGGCAGGTCTCGCTGCGGGTCGGCGCGTCGCCGCGGTGGCGGACGTGGGCGTACACACGCGGCGCCAAGAAGGCGGGCAACTGGGCCGCCGTCGTGCGCTCCGCGGACGGCACGGTGCTCGCGCGGACCCCCTTCGAGGTGACGCTGTAGCGACGGTTTGGTGGTAGAACCACCGCATGTCGACCGCTTCCGCGGACGCCGCCGGTGCCTCGAAGAGCGCGTCCTTCTTTCGGTCACGCCTCGGCTCGGCGCTCGCCGTCCTGCCGCTCGGCGTATGGACGGTGATCCACCTGTGGAACAACCTCGCGGCGTTCCGCGGGGCGAAGGCCTGGGAGTCCGCCGTCACCGAGTACAAACACTCCGCGGCCGAGCTGGTGACCGGCTTCGTGGTCCTCGCCCCGCTCCTGATCCACACCTTCTGGGGCATCGGCCGCATGATGGCGAGCCGCCCCAACGTCGGCAAATACGGCTATTTCGCCAACTGGAAGTTCGTCCTCCAGCGCCTCTCGGCGATCGGCGTGATGTTCTTCCTCGGCGCCCACATCTGGCTCGCCATGTTGCAGCCGCGCCTCGTCGAGGGTCGGCCCGAGCCCTTCGCCGACATCGCCCACGAGATGCGCCACCACACCCCCACCCTCGTCGTCTACGTGCTCGGCACGCTCGGCGTCGCGTACCACCTCGCAAATGGCCTCCACTCGTTCGCGATGGGCTGGGGCATCGTGTCGAGCCAGCGCGCCCTCAAGAAGCTCGAAGGCGCCGCGCTCGTGACGTTCTTCGTGTTGCTCGCCATGAGCTGGGGCACGCTGTTCGCGCTGTACCAGGCCGGCGCATGAAGCGCAGGCCGGCGCATAAAACGAGATTTTGAATCGCGGAACGATCGCCGCTTCGCCCGCACGCTGATTCGCGTGAGTGGCCGATCCAGCCTTCGCGGCAGCGGTTTCGCAGATCCGCTCACCGCGCGGCGGACGGCGCGCGCAGCGGGCGCACCAGGTGCACGAGGCCGCCCAGCAGCGCGACGATCGAGTAGACGGCCAGGATCGACAGCGACGCCGCCGTCGCGTCGGCGCTCGCCACGCCGATCTTGCCGAGCAAGAACACGAACGCCCCCTCGCGCACGCCGAGCCCCGCCACCGTGAACGGCACGTACGTCGAGCCCATCGCGAGCGGCACCAGCACGACCGACTCCGTCGCGACCACCTGCGGCGCGATCGCGTCGATCAGCAGGTGGCCGGTGAGCCCCACGAGGGTGTGGGTGAGCAGCGACAGCACGATCGCGATCCCGAGCAGCGCGGGCCGCGTCACCACCGGGAGCTTCTGCGCCCACCGCCCGACGCGACCCGGCAGCCGCCCGCCGACCTTGCGCCCCACGATCGGCACCAGCGCGATCGCCAGCGCCACACAAAACGCGCACCCCGCGAGCAGATCCGCGCGCACCACCCCGGGCAGCGGGTGCAGCAGCAGGCCCACCGCACCGACCGTGAAGAGGCCCGCGAGGCCGAAGAAGCGCTCCAGCCCGACGAGCATGTACGAGCCGAGCGGCGTCTCGAACGAGCTGCGCGTGACGTGCGCACGCATCGCATCGCCGGTCACGTTGCCCGGAACGAACGTGTTGTAGAAATGCCCGACGAGCTGCGCCCGGGCCAGAAACGCGACGTTCGGCGGGTTCTTCGCGCCGTAGGCGGCGAGCAAGACCCGCCAGCGAAAGCCGGCGAGCGTGAGGTTCGCGAGCGTCACCGCGATGGCGAGGATCACCGCGTTCCCCGACAGCCGCCGCACCGCGCTCGACAGATCCGACAGCGAGATGCGCGAGAAGGTGAAGGCCAGCGCGCCCGCCGTGATCAGCAGCTTGGCGCCGAAGATCGCGTGCGCCCGGTACCTCGGCGGCACCTTCGCGGGAGGCTCCGATCCGGACGCCAGCGCCGCGGGTCGCGCGCTGAGCTCGGGGCTCGTGGTCACGTCTTGGCCTGCGGCGATCAACGGCTGAGGAGGTTGTACTTCACGATGCAGCGGAGCGCCGAGAAGCCGTCTTTCCAGTTGATCTTCTTGCCCTCGGCGTAGGTTCGGCCCGAGTAGCTCACCGGCACCTCGTAGAGGCGTACGCCGAGCCTCGCGACCTTGGCGGTGAGCTCGGGCTCGATGCCGAAGCGGTTCTCGTGCAGCGTGATCTGCTGCAGGACCTCGCGCCGGAACACTTTGTAACAGCACTCCATGTCCGTCAGGTTCAGGTCCGAGAACATGTTGGAGAGCGTGGTCAACATCTGGTTGCCGACGGAGTGCCAGAAGTAGAGGACGCGGTGGGTCTCGCCGATGAAGCGCGAGCCGTACACGACGTCGGCGCGGCCATCGAGGATCGGGGTGAGCAGGCGCGGGTACTCGGCCGGGTCGTACTCCATGTCGGCGTCCTGGATCAGGACGATGTCGCCGGTGGCCTGCGCGAAACCGGTGCGAATCGCCGCGCCCTTGCCCTGGTTTTGCGCGTGGTAGAGCACCCGCAGGTGGGGCCGCTTCTCGGCGAGGCCGCGCAAGAGCTCGGTGGTGCCGTCGCTGGAGCAGTCGTCGACGCAGATGATCTGCCGCTCGATGCCCTCCTGGATCTTCGCGTTCTCGACGCGCTCGATGACGCGCTCGAGGTACGTGCGCTCGTTGTAGACGGGGATGACGACGCTGAGCGTGGGCATGGGCTCAAACCTTGCGCTTCGTGCGATGACGACGCTGCGGTCCAGTTGCAATTCAGTTGCGATCAGGTCACGGCGGGCGGAGGCGCAGCGGCGGCGCGAGACGGCCGCCGGTCATCCTCGTAGTAACCGCCGCGCCGGTAGTACTGGTACGAGTATTTGTATTCGTCCTTGGTGAGGTTCACGGCGTTCAGCACCACCCCGGCGACGTGCGCGCCGACATCGGTCAGCCGGCGCACCGCGTGCTGCGCCAGCTCTTTGCGCGTCTGGAAGGCGCGCGTGACCATCACCACCCCGTCGACCAGCGTCGAGAGCACCGCCGCGTCGGTCACGGCGAGGACCGGCGGGCTGTCGAGGATCACGTAGTCGAACTTGCCCGTGAGGCGCTTGAGCACGCTCTTGAAGCGCTCGCTCTGGAGCAGCTCGGCCGGGTTCGGCGGGTGCGGCCCGGCAACGTACACCGAGAGGTTCGGGACGTCGGTCGCCTGGGTGTGGTCCTCGTGGTCCTCTTCGAGGAGGGCGGTGGTGAGGCCCACGTCCGACTCTTTCTGGAAGATGTGGTGCAGGCGCGGGCGGCGCAGATCGCAGTCGACCAGGACGACGCGCTTGCCGGTCTGCGCCATGGCAATCGCGATGCAGCACGCCACCGTGGTCTTGCCCTCGCCCATGGCGGCGCTGGTGATGAGCATGACCTTGTAGGGCTTGTCCGGCGCCGTGAAGAGGATGTTCGTGCGGATCGAGCGCGACGCCTCGGCGATGCCGCTGGTCGGCATCTCGTGCACGATCAGCTCGCGCCCGTTCGACAGGCTGCGCCCGCGGCGGCGCTGCTTCAGGGCGGCCGCTTCCTTCGAGCCCTCGAACTCGGGGATGAGCCCCAAGAAGCTCACGCCCAGCACCTGCTCGACGTCGCCCGGGGTCTTGATCGTGCGGTCGAGCATGGTGCGGCCCATCGCCGTGCCGATGCCGAGGAGCACGCCGATCAGGATGCCGGCGCCGATGTTGAGCGGCACGTTCGGCCGCACCGGGGCGCGCGGGGCACGCGGGCGATCGAGCACGCGCACGTTGTTCACGTTGAGCATGCGCGCCAGATCGCTCTCCTTGGTGCGCTCGAGCAGCAGCGCGTAGAGCTTCTCGTTGTTCTCCTTGGAGCGGCGCAGGCGGCCGTATTCAATCTCGAGCAGGTTCAGCTCGAGCGCCTCTTTCTTGGCCGCCTCGAACAGCCCCGAGAGGCCGCCCTCTTGCCGGCGGATGGCCGACAGATCGCGATCGAGCGCGCCCTGGATGTTGCGCACCTCGGTCAAGATCGCGCGGCGCGTCTCGTCGACGCGACCCTCGGCCGCCTTCACCTCGTCGTAGTTCTCGCCCTTGCCGGCGCGGATGAGCGCCTCGCGCGTGCGCTTCGCCTCGATGTACTGCGAGCGCTGCTGCTGCAGCAGCGAGCTCGACAAGAGCTCCGACGCGGGCAGCTCGCTCGGGTCCTCGACCTTCACCTTGGCGACCTCGTTGCGGCGCGACGCGACCTCTTCGCGCTTGGCGCGCACCGACGTCAGGAGCTGGTTGAGCTGGCTCATCTGCTCGCGCAGCATGCTCGACCGATCGTCGAACGCGGCCGACAAGAGGTTGTGGTTCTTCTTGTAGTCGTGCAGATCCATCTCGGACGCTTCGAGATCGACCTTGAGCTTGTTCATCTGCTCGTTGAGCCACGAGTTGGCGGACACCGTCGCCTGCACCGCGACGTCGATGTTCTGCGCCACGTACGAGTCGACCACCGAGGCGAGCACGCGCGCCGCGCGCTCCGGGTTGGCGTCCTGCAAGCGGATCAACGCGAGGCGCGAGCCCTTCACCGGCTCGACCTTGAGCCGCCCGCGCAAGACCTCGGCCGCCGTCTCTTCGGTGAGCGGCGCCATCTTGGGGATCGGCGCTTCTTTGGGCAGGTTGTAGATGAAGGCGGCGTCGCGCTGCAGGCCCAGCTCGGCCACGACGGCCTGCGACACGCGCATCGACTGGATGATCTGATACTGAGTCTCGTAGTACTCGCGGGTGTCCCACACCGGGCCGCTGCCCATGTCGACCACCGTCTCGACCTTGCCGCCGAGCGGGCGTGGCGGGTTCGGGTCGAACTGAACGGTGGACGTCGCCTCGTAGATCTTTGTCTGCCCGAGCGTGTAGAACGCGACCGACACCGAGATGATGAGCGCCGTCGCGAGGGCCGTCGCCCAGTGCTTGCGCACGTTCCGCCAGATGACCAGCGCATCGAAGCTGGCCTCCTCCGGCTCGTTGCGTTCCGCGGCCGGGGCCGTTGCACGGGGTTGAGGATCGGTCGTCACGGGAAGTCGGGGGTAGGATGCTCGGGGAACTGCCCCCGTTCAAGGGGCCACCAATCGGGGCGCGATCGCCTGGATCCAGGCCGTCTAGTTCTGCACGGCAGAAATGCTAACGCATTTCTGTCGCCGCTCCGCGGCGCCTTCGGCGCGCAGAACTAGAGCAGTTCGCGCTCCGGTTTGGGGCGTGCAATTCGCGACATTCCACGGCAAATAAAGGCATTCGGTGAGCGGGCCCCCACACGCGGGCGCGAACCGCTCTAGCTTGTTTACGTGGGGCATTCGCCCCACACCCCCGACGCGCTGACGCGCGTCGCTAGTTCCGCCGGGCGGAACTAGCCCGGCCGATCGGCCCTGCCAGGCCCGCGCCTTCCGGCCCCCTTGGGCACGAGAAGCCGCGCGGCGTCAAGCGCGCTCCGCACCAGAAGGTGCCCCGGACGCAGCGGGTAGAGCGGCCAGACCCAGCGAGATCCAGGCGGAAGTCCGTACAGCGCGCGCATCGCCTCGGCCGGAGGGAAGAAGTGGTATCGCAGGATCGCGGTCTTTTCCGACAGCGGCATGCGCGCGAATGCCAACGCCCGATCGGGGAGGCGCAGCGCCTGCTCGAACCGGCGCGATCGCGGCGCGCAGCGGCGGAGCAGCGCGTCCACGTCCCCGGGCCGCAGCCCGCGCATCCACGCCTCGGGCACCGGCCGCTCGAGCACGCGGGCGAGCAGCCCGGCGAGCGCCCCGAGCCTGCGCGAGAGGCCAAAGCGATGAGCGGTGTCGGCGATCTGGTGCGCGAGATCGATGCGAGGGGCCGTCTCGGCGACCTGGTGCGCGAGATCGATGCGAGGGGCCGTCTCGGCGACCTGATGCGCGAGATCGATGCGAGGGGCCGTCTCGGCGATGTCGCGTGCGAGCTGCGAGGTGGAATGGGAGGTCGAAGGAGAAGAGTGGGCCGGCCTGGGATGAATCGGCGCAGACGTCGCAGGCGTCGTCGGGATCCCTTCGGAGGAGTCGGTTCGCGAAGTCGCATTTCCTTCGGGCGAGGCATCTCGCGGGCAGAACGCGAGCGCTTCGGCGAGGTCGGCCAGGGTCTTCACGATGAGCCACGGGGTGGTGACTGAGCTCTCGAAGAGGTGGTGGAGCAGGTGCGCGACGATGGTGTCGAGCGTGGGGCGCGCATCTTTGCCGAGCATCTCGGGGAGACCCACCCGATGGCCGTCGGACAGGCTCCAGAAGGCGTGCTCGTGGACCTCGACCATGAGGCCGTCGCGCAGGTACGGCGGCCAGTGTTTGGGGCCGCCCGCCCGGCTGCGCTCGAAGCCGCGGGCGAGCAGCACGCGATCGACGGTGGCGCCGCCGGCAGGATCGATGAGCATGTCGACGTCGTTGGTCGGGCGCGCGCCGGGATCGCGGTACACGCCGAGCAGGAACAGCGCCGTGCCCTTGAGAGGCGCAGCCCGCACACCCTCGCGCGCCAGCGCAGCGGTGACGGCCGAGGCCTCGAAGGCGAGCCGGAGGTTCACCGCGGTGGTCTGCGTGTGGTCCTTTCGCCACTCGGCGAGCAACCACGGCGGCACGTCCTTGCGCAGCCCGGCTCCACATACGGCGCCGTATGTGAGCGGCGCGGCGTCCCACGCGACGACCGCGCGATGAACGGCCTCCCACGCAGCCGCATCCCACCGGCCGAGCGCGAGTGGTCGCGCCACGTCGCGCGCGAGCACCAGGCGCAACAGCTCCAGCGTCTCCACGTCAGTGCACCTGC
>Ga0163144_10027567_pt1 | contig 10996 bp, 4 predicted proteins | sample OliLak19BULKMAT1_FD_123175 | JGI IMG/M metagenome (GOLD analysis project Ga0163144, IMG submission 123175) | Freshwater microbial mat bacterial communities from Lake Vanda, McMurdo Dry Valleys, Antarctica - Oligotrophic Lake LV.19.BULKMAT1 | ecosystem: Environmental > Aquatic > Freshwater > Lake... | reverse complement strand
TTGCCGCCCGACTCTGCGCCGAACTCAACACCACGGAAACCCATTACCCGGGCTCCTCCCTGCGACTTGAATACGCCACCTTGAGGTCACCCTCTTTCCCGGCGGGTCAGGATGTCTGAGCCTCAACGATGTCGTCGATACGGCCCCACCCCCGGAGGTTAAAGTATCCGACGCAAAAATCGCCCCGATGGGAAAGCCTCAGCGCATCGCGCAACCCATTACCCTGAGCGTTCTCAAGAAACGGGGTGTCGATGTTGTCGAAGATGGTGGGCATGCGAGAAACGCGTAAAGCTCCATTTGCCGTGAGGGAAAGAGTCTCGTAAACCCCCAAAGCAAAGAGTGGATGATCCTCTGATAGCACGGGCTTTGTGCAATGTATTTACAGACGGAGCGGAGCAGAATTGGGGGTACTGAAATGATGCAGGTCGAGGCCTACTCGGTGTGGGCGAACAGCGTGGGGCCATGTTTTCGGGGGTATAGATAACCGGCCACCAGAACGGGGCGCCCATCCAGCCCGCGGCGACGCCCTCCTGACGGATGAGCATGAGCAACGGTGGTATGATCCGCACAGATAGGTAACAGACAAGGTTCAGCTCAGCGGGGTCTTCCAAAAGCTCCGCGTCAACAGCCGTGCCAAGTTGATGGTCGCGCTGCGCGGCTGATCGGACGTCCCTCCGTCCAGCGATTGGACTGCCGCACCCGCAGGGATCGCTCAGGCGGCGCCAACATGAGTGATCTTCAGCTTGGAGAAATAGTGCCGGTAGAAGCCCCGGTCACGGGTGATCAGTTCATTCGCTTGGTGAAACGCGTGGGCGGCGACGAGGAAGTCGGCGAGGACGCGGTGGCGCGGTTTCACGGTTTCACGGATGATTTCCGGTAGGCGATTTGCTTTGGATGGGCGAATCGTAAAGAGCAGCGAGACTGCGGCGGCGCGCAGGGGTGGACGGGCGATTTGATGGCCGGCTGTTTTCCGGGTTTGGCCATCATCGAGCCCGTTCGCCCCTGTGCGCCGCCTTCGCCAAGGCAGGGTGCCGGCCAGAGCACAGCCCGGCCGGAGCGATAAAAGAAAAACCCCCGTCACTCCCAGGGGAACGACGGGGGTTCAGATCTGATGTCGCTGCGATCGCTACTTGATCTCGTAGATTTCCAGCAAGACCTCGCCCGCGGCACCAGCCGGTCCGGAAACATGCACCGTGTAGGCCGCTCCAGGCGTGATCGTCAGCCGCACCGCCGCAGATTGGGTGTCGGTGCCCAGCGGAAATGCACCGGCTGCGGCAAAGTCGCCCGCAGTCGCTCCTTGGGCCCAATCATCATTCTCCCCCACCTTGATGCCACCGCGATAGATCTCCATGCGCGGATCCGCCAGCACCCCGGCCACTCCGAAGGCACTCAGACGTGGGCCGACGGCCCGGATCAGGACCGTTTTGGTACCCGCGCCCGCAACCACAAAACCACCGATCAACGGTCCCGCACTGCCACCGACCATCGACCGAACCGAGAGATTGCCGAATCGGCCAACGCTACCGAGGCCATAGATTTCCACCAGGTTGGCTCCCGCGGTCTGGGCCGCGAGGTGCAGGGTGTGCGCGCCTGAGATCGAACTCAGCAGGGCTGCATCCTTGCTCGTCGGGGTCAGCGCAAACGCGCCAACCGCGTTCGCCGCCGCGACCAACGCCGGGCTGCCGCCCCAGTTATCGTTGGCCTCGATCTGCACCGCGTCCTTGAAGAGCGCCAACCGGGGGTCCTCCACCGCACCCGCGACTCCGAAGGCGGTCAGCCCAGGTCCAACGCCTCGCATCAAGACGTTCTCGGCACCCGCCACTTGGAAGCCCACGATCACTGTCTGGTTGGCCGCAGCCGTCGTGCGGATGGATCCATTGACGATCCGCGCCGTTGACGGCACCACCTCCAAGACGGCAACAGACCCGCTGATACCGACTCCCACTCCTTCATAACCCGCCAGCAGCAGTGGCCGCCCCGTCGGACTCGCCACCGCCGAAACGAAGACCAGCGTCTCGGGCGAGACGAAACGGGTACCGGCCGTCACCGACACCCCGTCGATCAAATTGAAGTAACCCACAATCTCCACCCGGGTTAGGTCAGTGACGTCGAATTGAAACACCCCGTTCTGGCGCTCCGCGCCGACAAAGATGTACTTCCGTCCGTCCACTTCACCGTAGGCCAGCGCCTCGGGCTCGGGACCCTTGTCGTCCGAGCGTGTATCAATCGCACTCGTCACGCCATTGTTCATGTTGAACGTCAACGGCGCATTCACCCGGACAAACTCCTCAAGCATGGAGCCGCTGTCGAAAACGCGGTTTCCGGCTTCGTCCCAAAGGGTGAAACTGCGGGTCCCAAACATCGTCGGCACCTCGATCAGGGGGTCCCCGTCCGTGTTCCCGTCGAAGCGCGAGATATTCAAGCGTCCGATACCCGAGGAGGTGCTCAGACTGCCCGCAAAGATCGCATCGCCCGCACCGTCCGCCACCGTGTCCACCACGCCGGCATCGCCGGCCCGCGCGAGATCCCCGTCATCGGTGCGCGCATCCCCTTCATTGGCCGTGGCCAGCAGGCGCCGGCCGCCATGCAGGAAGCTCACAATCGTGTCCGGCATGGGCAGTCCGGGCACCACGTCGTTGATGTTGATCCCGGCCACACCGCCGTTCTGCGGATCACGGTCCGAGGCATCGATCCGCTGGACGATCGTGCCCAGCGGGTTGATCGCAGTGATCGTATTGGCGCTCTGCCCGGTCAGGTCGATCACGGCGATCGCGTTGTTTTCCTGCAACGTGATGTAGGCCTTGTCATTGGTCAGCGCTGGAAACTCAGGCTCAATGTACAGGTAACGATCCGCCGCGGCTACGTTCGCCACATTGATCCGGACGCCATCCAGCGTCACGCCGGGTGCCAGTCCGGTCTTGAAATCGATCGTGGTGACGAGTGGAGCGGTTCCCAGCAGGCTGTTTGCGGTGATCACTCCGCTGAGATTGATCACGCTGAACGAACCCGGCGCCTGCGCTTGATTCGCGGTGAACTCGCCTTCGTTGGCGACAACCGCGCGGAGTCCGTCCGGGGTGAGCTTGATCGCGTCGGGATGGAAACCGACCTCCACCGTGCGCAACACCACCCCCGTCGAAAGATCGAAGAAGGCGACCTTGCCCAGGACACGCGTATTGTCCGTGGGAATGATCGTGGCCACCCCAAATCCACGCCCACTCGGATCGGCTGCCACGCTGCTCACCGAGAGGGTGGCCGCCGCACCGAAGACGCCGTCGAGGTCCGCCGTCGCCTGATGGGTCAGGATACCCGCCGATCCCAGCGCATAAATATCGATCTTGTGGCTCACCGAGCCGGTTCGCGCGAGCGAGTTGGTCACGAGCACCAAATCGGCTCCAGTGGGGGCATCGTAGTGGGCGACGACCTCCCCACCCCCGGGAATTGAAATTCCAGATACGAGGGAGAGTTCAGCCCGGGCGACGAGCGCGACCGCAAGTGAGGACAGGATCCAAGGAAGGCGTGGGAACAACATAAGGTGGAAACCTCAACGCTAGAACGTCGCGGCCAAGTCACGCACGACCTCTCGTGTAAAAACCTGGCAACGACGTTTCCCATCCGTAACGAATCCAAAACACGTCATTGACCCGCGCGCCCACTCGCAGGCCGCGTCAGTTCCTCCACCGCCTCGACCAGTTCCTGTCCGTAAAGCCGCACCAAGGAGCGCTGTTCGTCAGTCGTTTCGTGCGGCTTGGTGTCAATGATGCAAAGGTGACCCACCGCATGGCCGGCCGGCGTGCGCAATACCAGGCCGACGAAGAGCTGAACCCCGCGCTCGGTCACAAAACCATTCTGTGACGTCCGACGGTCCTTCTTCGCGTCATCCACGTCCACCAGGTCCTCCTCGGCCGCCAGGTCGCGCAGGAAGGCGCGCAACAGGGGTTCGCGCTCTCCTTCGGGTTCCATCTTCAACCCGAGGCGCGGCGACCAGAATCCCTCGTCGGTATCCACCACACTGACCAGCGAGACCGGCACGTCGAACGCCTGGGCAAGGGCCCGGGTGACGCGTTCGATCCACGCTTCCGGCTCCATTCCCCTCAAGCCGAGTCGCCGGTCGTCCGCCGGCTGAGGCGCCGGTACCACGACCGGCGCCAGCGTCAAGCCCGAGGACTCGTTCAGTTCAGCTCCACGTCCCGCCAATCGCTCAATCTCCACCAGGGCTCCCGCGAGGTGGGTGACGATCGCGTCCGGCTTCGGATTCCTGAGGCGTCCCTCCAGTTCGCCCGGCGCGGACGTCCGGGTCCAGATACCCACCACCACCGCAAGCTTTGGGGAGGCGTGTTTGAGTCGCCGGCAGGCCCGGAGTGCCGAACTCAGCGCCGAGGGGGGCAGCGCGGAGACAAAGGCGACTGCCGGTTTTTCGCGGAGAAGCCGTTCCGACTGCTCCTCGATCGAGGCCTCCACCGGGCTGACCTCGGCCCGCAATCCGCGCTCGCGCAGCAGGTGACGCAGCATCAATCCGACGAGTTCATCGGCATCGTCCCCTGCCGGCACACCCCAGACCAACGGTCCCGCAGGCTCACCGACCTCGGTGGACTTTTCCTTTTTTTCCTCGCGCTCGTCGCGCCGTTCCAATTCCTCGATCAATTCCCGGCTCGCCCGAAAGATGAACCGCTGCCGGACTTCCGCGAGTGAACCGGAGTGCCGGTCCTCCTCAGCCATGAGCAACGCCGGGAGGAACATTTCATCGTAGAATGCCCCGAGCGAGCGCTCCCCGATGAAATCGGTCGCGAGGCTCATCATCTCGTCCGCATCCATCGAAAGCATCCGCTGATAGAACTGCGTCGGTGGATCCAGCACCGGCTCGCTGCCGAGCAGGGTGCTCAGGAACCACAGACCCGGGACACTTTTTCCCAGCACGAGCAGGCATACGGTCAAAGGAGTCGAGAGCACCAGCCCAACCGGCCCCCAGAGAACGGTCCAGAACACCGCCGCGACCAGCAGCGCCAAGTTGGAAATTCCGGTTCCCACACCATAAAGCCACACTTCGATGATGTTATTGCTAATCAACTCCATCACCAGGAACAGCGCGAGGGTGTAAACCACCATGCTCCAGCCCGGATCCACCGCCACTGCCAGCAACACCGGAAACGAAGCCGCGATCCACGGTCCGAGAAAAGGAATGTAGCGCAACAGAGTCGCAAGCAGGCCCCAGAGCGGTGCGTTGGGGATGCCAATGAAATACAATCCGATGCCCACCGGAATTCCGTAAACCGCGTTCACCACGAGTTGCATCAAGAGGTAGCGCATGACCCGGCGGGCGGCGTCGTCCAACGCTTGGGTGGCAAGATTGATCCGACCCGCGCTGACCACTTTGATGAACCGGTCGCGCAGGTCCTCCCGTCCGATCAGCATGGCCACAAACAGCACGATGATGATGCCCGCCTGCAACAGCGGTCCAAGAACCGGGCCCGCATACCGGCCGAGGAGATCAAACGAACTCTGCACCTTCTCTTCCACCCGGACGCGCACCGGTTCCGGCTCGGCGGGTTTTGTCCCGCTCGCACCCGCAACACCGCCCGCTGTCCCCATCGGAACGCCGTCCTCCAATTCCTTCTGGATCTTCTTGATCATCTCCGAGGTCCGCTCCAGCGCCGCCGGCGTGCCCGGCGAATTGAACTTCGCGATCTTCTCGTGGATGTTGCGCTCGTAGGCCGGCAACGCCTCGGCCAGGTTTACAACTTGTTGGCCGACCATCCACCCAAGGCCTGCAACGACGCCGAATCCCGCCAGAACCACCAACGTGATGGCCAACAAATTCGGTATGCGCCACCGAATCAGCCGCTTCACCGCCGGCGAAAGCAGAAACGCGAGCAGCGCCGCAAACACAATCGGGATGATCACCGTCTGCCCAACCCAAAGCACCCCGATCACGAGCACGTAGCTCGCGAGGGAAATGAAGCGGTGAATCGACTTGGACTCTGTGGGTTCTTGTAGGATCGAGGTCACGCAGAGGGCTGCCGTTCGCGTGCCACGACGGACGTCCGCGGCAGCGTCTGCAGCACCCTGACCTTCCAACCGGCACTCCGTTCCACACGCTCCAGCCCTTTGTCAGGAGAACCGATCCTCGCGCCCATCGGGGGCTCTTCCTTCCGCGGCACCGGATCAAGCACCGCGCGAGCTCTCAGGACTCTTCCAGTACGCTCCCGCAAACGCCACTCGGGCCCATCGAAATTCCCGTATCGCCCCCTCTGCAGCTTACGGAACGTTTCGCGAATTGCATTGATGCCCGGTCGTATCGGCGACTCAGTGGAGTTGCCCGGCGTGATTTTCCCGCGCCAGGTGTAGGCTTCGGCGTGGTCACTCTGGAGAACAGGGCAGAGGGTGACTTCCCAACCCGGGGGGAACACCATGAAGAAAACGTCCAAAACTAAACCACAGGTCGCCAAGCGAGGCGGAGTTTCGTCCGTCATTTCTTCGCCATCACAGGTTTCACCCGCACGGAAAACCTCGCGAGCGAAATCCGTGCCACCCTCCACGCCTTCATCCGCTGCCGGACCCGTTCCCCGCTCCGGAAAACCCGTCGGTCGATCCGCCGATCCGTTCCTCATTGTCGGCATCGGCGCGTCGGCTGGCGGCCTCGAGGCGTTCACCCTGCTGCTCAGGAGCCTGCCGCCGGACACCGGCGCCGCCTTCGTCTTCGTCCAGCATCTCGACCCGGTCCACGAAAGCGCCCTCAGCCAGCTCCTGAGTCGCACAACCCCGATGCCCGTCTCTGAGGTCACCGACGGGCTCAGGGTCGAACCGAATCACGTTTATGTTATTCCGCCCAATACCTTTATGCAGATCAGCCGGGGCTTGCTCGCGCTCCAACCCCGCGAAAAACAGGGCAACCACGCGCACCACCCGATCGATTTCTTTCTACAGTCCCTCGCGAAGGATCGGGGGAAACGTGCAATCGGGGTGATCCTATCCGGAACGGCCTCCGACGGCACCCTCGGTCTGGAGGCGATCAAGAGCGCCGGCGGCATCACGTTTGCCCAGGACGAGTCCGCCAAACACGACTCGATGCCGCGCAATGCAATCGCCTCCGGTTCGGTGGACTTTGTACTCTCACCGGAGGAGATCGGCCCGGAATTGGCCAGGATCGCGACCCAATTTGCCTCCGGCGGTGACCCGGGTAGGCCCAAAGAACCTGCATCATCGCCAACCACAAAACCCTCCCACGGAAACCTCCGCTCGAATGAGACCGAGGGCCTTCGCCAGATCCTGCTCGCACTCCGGAATCGTCACGGGATCGATTTCTCCCTCTACAAGACCAGCACGATCCAGCGGCGGATGAACCGTCGCCGGCTCCTGAGCAAACAGGACAGCCTCGCGCACTACGCCGCGCTGCTGCTCCGCGACTCCAAGGAACTCGACGCCCTTTACGCCGATCTGCTGATTGGGGTCACGGGTTTTTTTCGGAATGCCGAGGCGTTCGAGACGCTCAAACGGACGGTCATTCCGCGAATTCTCCGACGCGATTCCCGGGATGGCCCCATCCGGGTCTGGGTCCTGGGCTGTTCCACGGGCCAGGAGGCCTACTCCCTCGCCATCGCCTTTATCGAGGCCTCCGAACACATCGTTCACACACCCGGATTGCAGATCTTCGCCACCGACCTTAGCGAGGCCCGGCTCGCCGTGGCCCGCCGTGGTCTCTACGCCAAATCGCTCGTGGCCGATCTCAGTGCCGAACGGCTCAAGCGTTTCTTCGTCGAGGAACCCGAAGGCTACCGCGTCAGCAAGGCGCTCCGGGAAAGGGTGGTCTTCGCCCGACAGAACCTGCTCAACGACCCTCCGTTCTCGAATCTCGACCTGATCAGTTGCCGCAACCTGCTGATCTACCTTGAGCCGGCCCTGCAGCAGCGGGTCTTTCCAAATTTTCACTACGCGCTGAAACCGGATGGAGTGCTGTTTCTCGGTGCATCGGAGTCGATCGGCAAGTTCACCCGGTTGTTCGAGCCGCTGGACAAGAAACAAAAGGTCTTTCTCCGAAAATCCAGCGAGACCCGCGAACTCCATCGGCCGCTTTCGGGGATCCGCACGCCCTCGAAGAAAGTGACGGAGGTCAAGGCGCCCACAATTCCGGAGAACACGCAGCCGGAGGTGAAGACGCAGCCGGAGATGAACCCGCAGCGCGAAGCCGACCGGATCACGATCAATCTGTTCGCCCCTCCTTCCGTCCTGATCAACGGCCAGCTCGAAATCCTCCAGTTCCGCGGTCCGACCAGACCCTACCTGACCCCACCCGTCGGCACGGCCAGTTTCAACCTGCTCAAGATGGCCCGGGAGGGTCTCATGCTCCCGCTCCGCAGTCTGATCAACCAGGCCCGGCTCACGCATCGGACCGTGCGCAAGGAGAACGTCCGCATGATCCGCGAGGGTAAATCCTTCATCGCCAACCTCGAGGTCATTCCTCTGAGGAATCTCAAGGAACCGCACTACTTGATCTTGTTCACCGACCGCCCCGCGCACGGCACCGCGGACGGTGCCCACCGCGAAGGCTCTGCCGGCCGTCACCGCCTTTCCCGGGATGTGATGACCACGCGCGACGACAACCCGCGGGTGGCGGATCTTGAACGGGAGCTTTTGGAAACGAAGGACTACCTGCATTCGATCGAGGAACAACACCGGACGGCTCACGAGGAATTGAGGTCCTCCAACGAACAGATCCAGACCGGTCACGAGGAGGTTCAATCCGCCAACGAGGAACTGGAGACGTCCAAGGAGGAACTCGAATCCACCAACGAGGAGCTCACGACCGTCAATGAGGAGATGGTCCACCGCAATGCGGAACTCAACCAGGTGAACGCCGACCTGAAAAATCTCCAGGCCAGCACCCACACCGCGATTCTGCTCCTCGGACGCGACCTGACGATCCGGCGATACACGCCGCTGGCGGAGCGGGCGTTCAACCTCCAGACGAACGATCTCGGCCGACCGCTCGGCGCGATCAAGCACAACCTGGACCTGCCCAACCTGGAGATGTTCATCAAACAGGCGATCGAAACAGGCGCCGAGCCGCCGCGCGAGGTGCGCGACAAGGACGGACGCTGGTACTTCATCCAGGTGCGCCCCTACCTGACCATCGACGAAAAGGTGAACGGAGCCGTCCTCGCCCTGATCGACATCGATGCCCTCAAGAGGACGGAGCAGGAACTCAAACAGGAGCGCGACCTCGCCGAGGCCACGATTCGATCGGCACGGGATCCGATGATCGTCCTCGAATCCAATCTGCGGGTCAAAAGCGCGAGTGAGGCCTTCTACAAGATGTTCCTGACCACGCCCGGTCAAACCGAGGGTCGGTTGCTGTTCGATTTGGGCAGCGGAGAATGGAACATTCCCCGGTTGCGCAGTCTGCTTGAGCAGATCCTCCCCACGGAGAGCGTCTTCAACGATTTCGAAATCGAGGACGATTTCCCGGTGATCGGCCACCGGGTCCTCATGCTCAACTCGCGCCGTCTTAGGACCGACGGCAAGAGCGATCTGATTTTGCTGTCGATGACCGACCATACCGAGCGGGCGATCGCCCGCTCGGTAACCAAACGATCGGAAATCCGGTACCGCCGCTTGTTTGAGGCAGCCCCGGATGGCATTTTGATCCTCGATCCGGTTACGAGAAAGATCACCGACGCCAACCCCTTCATGACCCAACTGCTCAGTTGCTCGTACGAGGAACTCCTCGGCAAGGAACTGTGGGAGATCGGCCTGCTCAAGGATGAGACAACGAGCCAGGCCGTGTTTCATGAGCTGCGCAGCAAAGGCTTCATTCGCTACGAGGATCTGCCGCTCGAAACCAAGGCCGGAGGCCGGCGCGAGGTCGAATTCATCAGCAATCTTTACGACGAGGAAGGCCAGCGGGTCATCCAATGCAACATCCGCGATATCACCGAACGAAAACACGCGGACGCCGCCCTCCAGTCGGCCATCGGTGACTTGCGGAACGCGCAAGCCGCCACCGAACGCGCCAGCAAAGCCAAGGACGACTTCCTCGCCACCCTCTCCCACGAGTTGCGCACTCCCCTCACTCCCGTGCTCATGACCGCCGAGGCCCTCCGGGACGACGAACGCCTGCCCGCGGACGCCCGCGAGCAGCTCGGCATGATCGAACGCAATATCGCGCTCGAGGCGCGGCTGATCGACGATCTGCTCGACCTGACTCGGATTGCCCACGGAAAACTCAAAGTCCGCGCCCAGCCGTGCGACGCCCACGAACTCATCCTCCTCGCGATCGACATCGTCCGCGAGGAAGCCCGCGCCCATGAAATCAGCCTGGAGCGCGACTTATCCGCCACCCCCAGCATGGTGATGGTGGACCCGCCCCGTTTTCAGCAGGTGATCTGGAACCTGCTGAACAACGCGGTCAAATTTTCTACCAAGGGAGGACGCATCTTCGTACGCACGGTCGCCATCCGCTCCCCCGAGGGGGCACCTTGGATTCGCATCGAAGTCGCCGATTCCGGAATCGGAATCGAACAGGAACGCTTGCAGCAGATCTTCATCCCATTCGACCAGGGCGGCCTGAACGGAGATCACCGCTTCGGCGGCATCGGCCTCGGCCTGGCCATCGCCCGCACCCTCGTCGAACTTCATGGGGGCCGAATCACCGCCGAGAGCGCCGGTCCCACGCGTGGATCGACGTTTATTGTCGAACTGCCGGGACTGCCCGACTTTCCGGTGGCGGCGACACCCGCCTTGAACGGCGCATCCGCCAGGGGCTCCCATGCACCCACGCCGGCACCAACCGCGGCGGCCATCAAGCCCCTGAGGCTGCTCCTGGTCGAGGACCACGTCAACACCCTGCAAACCCTCACCCGATTGCTCGAGCGTGACGGCCACCACGTCACCGCCTCCACCACGCTCGCCGAAGCCGTCGGCGCCGCGGAGGCGGTCAGCTTCGATCTCGTCATTTCCGACCTCGGCCTCCCCGATGGCACCGGTCTGGAACTGATGCAGACAC
>Ga0163144_10027566_pt1 | contig 10996 bp, 7 predicted proteins | sample OliLak19BULKMAT1_FD_123175 | JGI IMG/M metagenome (GOLD analysis project Ga0163144, IMG submission 123175) | Freshwater microbial mat bacterial communities from Lake Vanda, McMurdo Dry Valleys, Antarctica - Oligotrophic Lake LV.19.BULKMAT1 | ecosystem: Environmental > Aquatic > Freshwater > Lake... | reverse complement strand
TGTGGCAGTTTATTGGGATTGGCAACATGTGTAAAAATCCTTGCCTGCATTGAAAATTTGCAAGTTTATAAGAAAAACGACTTGTTTACCCGCTTAAATGCCTCTACAACGCTCCTAAAAGGGGAAAAACTAGATTGCGCCCATTGAAAGCCTCGTTTTTCAGCTCAATTTTTAATAAATGCTTCTTTTGAAAAACACGCTGGGAAATGTCGGTTGTATGTTGGCGTTTTAGAAAACTGTTGCTTCCAAAAGTCGAAGGCGTAAGTCTTGTTTGGTTTAGTTTACTGCACAAATCCAAGTCTTTCCTTCGATTCAAAATCGGGGAAGATTTTTTTGATGTCTTTTACGCCGAAGCGTTGTGTCAATAATTCGCCTATTACTGCTCGATAGTCTGTTGTAACGGCTATATCCGTTCCATTTTCCGTACATTTGTCCGCCCTTGATGTTTTTGCCAAGTGCAAACATAACGCCGCCATAGCCATGGTCTGTACCGTTGCTTCTATTGCCTTTCACGCGCCTTCCAAACTCACTCATGACCAAGATTGTGAGTTTGTCATGATACGCATTCAAATCATTGTAAAAAGCCATGACGCTTTCTGATAAGGTTTTCACCAAATTATTAAACACCCAAGGTTGGTGTTCATGCGTGCCCCAGCCCCCCAAATCGGCAGTGGCTATGTGTAAGCCCATGTCCATTTTGATGGTTTGCGCAATTGTTTTTAGGGAATCTACAAAGTTTTGTGCAAACCAATCTGTGGGGTAGCTTGCCTGCGGTTGATATGCTTGTGGTTTTTTTTGTTGGATAGTTTTAATAGTTTGGAGGCAAGGAGTAGGTCAAAGTTCACAAACAATTTTTTTAAATTGTTGTTAAAAAGGTGTAAAACATGTATAAGGCAAAATCACTACATCTATATCCATAACATCTGCAAGATAGTATTTTTTTGTGCAATATTTAAGAACTAAAACAAGTAAAACGGCCTTGCCTGCATATATGGCATGTAGGCAAGGTTGTTTTATACCATTCCTTGCAACACTTCTTTGGCGCGTTCTATCGTTCCGCAGTCTGCAAAAGTTATAAATTGGCGTTGATTAATTTCTTTCAGACGTGTGGTACGTGCATTTTTCTGCACATAGCGCAACACTTTTCCAAAATTATCAGATTGAAAATACGTATCTTTTTGTAAGAAATAGCCTTTCATTACACCGCCTTTTAGTATCAATTTTTCAAACCCGATTTGCTCTGCCAGCCACCGCAGGCGCACAGTATCTATCAAAGCGAGTGCCTCGGTAGGCAAGTCACCAAAGCGGTCTTTCATAGAAGTAATAAAGTCGGCAAGCGTTTGCCCATCAGCTATATTATCTAATTGCGAGTACAAAGAAAGCCTTTCCGTTACGTTTTTGATATAACTTTCAGGAATCATAATTTGCAAATCAGTTTCTATATTACACTCTGTTTTGAGTTTCCTATCCGCGATTTCTTGAGCAAACAGTTCTTTGAACTCCGTTTGTTTCAATTCCATAATAGCTTCATCAAGGATTTTGTGATAGGTTTCGAAGCCCAAATCGTTCACAAAACCGCTTTGCTCTGCCCCCAAAAGATTGCCTGCTCCGCGTATGTCGAGGTCGCGCATGGCTACTTTGAAGCCGTCGCCCAGGTCGGAGTATTCCTCAAGTGTGTGCAGGCGTTTGCGCGAATCAGTAGAAAGCATGGAGGCGGCAGGGGCAAGCAAGTAACAAAACGCTTTTTTATTTGACCTTCCTACCCTGCCGCGCATTTGGTGCAAATCTGCCAAGCCAAAATTCTGCGCCATATTGATAATAATGGTGTTGGCATTTGGAATGTCCAAACCCGATTCGATGATATTGGTAGAAACCAATACGTCATATTCGCCTTCGATAAATTTGAGCATCACTTTTTCCAGTTTGTTCCCGTCCATTTGTCCATGTGCAGCCGCTATACGAATATCAGGTACGAGGCGCAAAATAAGTGCGGCAATACTTTCTATGTCATTGATGCGATTATGCACAAAAAACACTTGTCCACCGCGCTTTACTTCATAACTTATCGCATCGCGGATAACCTCCTCGTCAAATACATGCAGTTCTGTTGTTACAGCTTGTCGATTCGGGGGAGGCGTAGCAATGATAGACAAATCACGCGCTCCCATGAGCGAGAATTGCAAAGTGCGTGGAATGGGTGTGGCAGTCAAAGTAAGCACGTCCACATTGATGCGCATTTCTTTGAGTTTGTCTTTCGTTTTTACCCCAAATTTTTGTTCTTCATCTATCACCATCAGGCCCAAATTTTTGAACTTTACTTCTGAGCCGACTATTTTGTGCGTGCCTATCAAAATATCTACTCGGCCTTCCGCCACTTCTTTTAAGATTTGCTTTATGTCTTGCGCAGAACGAAAGCGGTTGATGTAGGCTACCTTGCAAGGCATGTCTTTCAGTCGTTCCGAAAAAGTACGGAAGTGTTGCATGGCTAAAATGGTAGTTGGGACAAGCACCGCGACTTGCTTGCTGTCGGCGACTGCCTTGAACGCGGCACGAATGGCTACTTCCGTTTTGCCAAAACCCACATCGCCACATACGAGCCTATCCATCGGGCTTGCTTTTTCCATATCTTTTTTTACATCAGCTGTAGCAGAGGCTTGGTCGGGCGTGTCTTCATACATAAAAGACGTTTCTAATTCTATTTGCAAATAACTATCACGCGAGAACGGAAAACCTGGAACGGCTTTACGCTTGGCATACAATTCGATGAGTTCTTTGGCAATTTCTTGCACCTGACGCTTGATAGCGCGTTTTTTGTTTTCCCACGTAGCCGAGCCGAGTTTGCTCATCGCGGGAGGTGTTCCGTCCTTGCCTGTATATTTGGCTATTTTGTGTAGGGAATGGATATTGACATACAACAAATCATCGTCACGATATACAAGGCGGACAGCTTCCTGCACATTGCCGTTATTTTCTATCCGTTCCAAGCCTGCAAAACGCCCGATGCCATAATCTATATGCGTTACGAAGTCGCCCGGTTGGAGGCTTTGCAACTCTTTGATAGTTAGCGCTTTTGATTTTGAATGTTTTTCTTTGGTGCGGTAGCGGTGATAGCGTTCAAAAATCTGATGGTCAGTATAGCACGTTATCCTTAAATTGTGGTCAATAAAACCCTCACGCAATGCCACAGAAAGTGAGGTAAACTGCGTATGTGGGTTAAGTTCTGCAAAAATGGACTCTAGTCTTTCTGTCTGTTTGAAGGAGTCGGCAGAGATAAAATTGGCATAGCCCTTGATTTGGTTTTGGTTCAAATCATCAATCAGTCGCCCAAAATCTTTATTGAAAGTAGGTTGAACGCCAGCCTGAAATTCTATCAATGGAATGGCAGTGTTTTTATTGTTTTTAAAATAAAAGCCTTTTCCAAATTCTATGCATGTGTGGCGTTGGAGGTCTTGCAGGAAAGATGCCTTTGTTTCATACAAAGTAGCAGGTTCTTGTATAACTTGGATACCGCCACTTGCCTCCACCAGTTGCATAAATGCCCTTTCTACCCTTTCAAAACTGCGCTCTATGGCTTCAATGATGCCTCCTGCGTCTTTTGTCCAGATGTGCGTATAGGCAGGCAAGAATTGCAAAAACGACTCGCGGACTTCTTGTATCAGCTTCGTATGTATGTTTGGAATAAGCGTTACAAACTTGAGTGTATCTACAGAAAGCTGGGTAGTAGGCTCAAAAGAGCGGATACTTTCTATCTCATCTCCCAAAAACTCCAACCGAAAAGGTATATCTTGTGCATAAGAAAATATATCCAAAATCCCCCCACGCATGGCATATTGTCCCGCTTCCTGCACAAACTCTGCCCGTTCAAAATCATATTCATTCAATACATCTATCAAAAAATCCATGCCCAATTTATCGCCTACTTTTGCCATGAAAGTATTGGCAGTAAGGCTTTTTTTATTGATGACTTTCTCCGCAAGTGCTTCAGGATAAGCGACTATGATAGCTCCAAACGCCAAAGGGGTGTTTTTTAGTTGGGGGCTTTGTGGATTGTTCAGCCAATTCAATACTTCAGAGCGTTGCAAGATGTTGGCGTTGTCTACTTCTTCAAATTGATAGGCGCGTTTGGCAGAAGATGGGAACATTTCCGCCCTTGCCTGCGGTAATAGGCTTTGGAGGTCATTCAAAAAATAGTAAGCCTCTTCTTTGTCATGCAACACAAAAAGATGCGTCCCTTTTTTTTTGAGTATAATAGCACTCGCTACGACTGCATCAAAACTCCCTATCAACCCTTTCAGGTGTAGGACTTCAGGCAAGGTCTTGAGTTGTTCATTCACTATTTGCACAAGGCTATCTTGCGCATACATTTCTATGAAGTCGGTTGCTTTCACGTGTGTTTGGGGCTGACGTATTTTAGATGCAAAGATATAAATTTTTAAATAAAAATGTGTCTTTTCGTCTGAAACAAAGTTTTTTTACTTGTGTATAAGAAGTATTTCAAAAAAATTTGGTCGACTCGTTTTTTTTCTTTACTTTGCACACCGAAAAGAAAATAACAACAACGAAAGTCGCGAAATAAGGTGTTGCAGTAATTCTGGAGGCAAGTTTTTTAATTTTACTAACTCCTTAAAAAATAGGTGCTCTGACAAATTTTGTGTTGAACCACATAGAAACATAGAGAACACAGCCCGAAACACTGTGTGCCGTGTCTTTCTATGTGGTTTATACCCTGCTCCACTAAAATTGTCGGAGCACCAAATAATATACGAGCAACATTTAGAAAAATCAAGACTTGTGCGTACTATAGACGTACAAGCAACTTTTGATATAGATATTCCTAAAAATGCTTTTGAATTTAAAAAATAGACGGAAACCCACAAATATAGACATTTGTTGGCACCCTTCACGGTAGCTGACGCTTTCCTACCTTTTCAGGTGTTAGAAAATGAATGACGCATTTTTATCATCAAAACTTGCTTTGTATGATGAAATCATGCAGTCGGTAGAATTTTTATTATCTTTGTATGAAAAATTTGATGGAAATTCACAAAATTTTAAAATGAAACAAATGAAACAAAGAATAGACTATAATGAAGGTAAAATCAATGAATTAATTTTAGATATTTATGGTATTACAGACATTACAGGGCGTAACCTAATACTTCATTCTTGATATGAAATCTTTTGCTGCAAATTGGTGTGATGATATTTTGGCGGGCAGGCAAGGGCTTGATTCGATTGCACTTGTGTATGCCTATCAGGATTTTTTAGCCAAAAAAGATAGAAAAACAAACGGCATTTATTATACACCTGAGTATATTGTTGATTATATAGTCAAAAATACTATAGGGCAAAAAAATATAGAAGCTACAACAAAAATTATTGATATGACTTGTGGGAGTGGCGTTTTTTTAATATATGCTTACAATTATATTGTAGAGATAGATAATGAAAAAAACTTGCCCATAAATATAAAAAAAATAATAATAGAGCAACACATTTTTGGTATAGACATAGATAAAAATGCCGTAGAAGTTGCAAAACTTGCCCTGCTAATTTGTGTATTGAAAGGGGAATGTGAAGCTATTATAGAAAATGAAATTCATAACTTTTTAGTAAATGGGTTTCTATCAAATAATATTTTAGTAGGCAACAGCTTATTAAATTTTGATGATTTTGAGCATAGCTTCGACATCGTGATAGGCAATCCGCCTTGGGTTTCTTTGAGTGGTAAATTTGGCAATGATATTTTGAACGAAGAAGCCCATCAATATTTAATACAAAAATACAATGGCAATGCTTATCGCCCCAATCTATATGAATATTTTGTCCATCGTGGTTTGGATTTAGTAAAAGAAGACGGTTTATTTTCGTTCATTGTGCCTGATAGATTAGGTTTTAACGAACAATTTGTATCTTTGCGAAAAAGAATTTTAGAAAATTATACCATCCAAGAATTATTATACAAAGCAAACTTTCCTAATATTGCAACAGACACACTTATTTTTAGATTTTTACACCAAAAACCTACTAATGATACTACTTTAATGGTAGGCGAGTTTGATAAATTTGTACAAAATAAATTGCAAGTAACATATTTAGATATGAAAGAATATCAATTTATATACCAACAAAATATACAGTATTCAAATATTATAGAGTGTATTTTTAACGATATTAAAAACAAGTCATTAGGTTCTATTTTTGAAACAAAAGTAGGTGTAATTGTAGATACATCTCAAGTTACAAATGAAAGAATAGATAGCAACCAAAAAGCTATTCTTAAAGGGAAAGGTATAGGACGATATACCATAAAAAATACATTTTATATAACTTATATAAAAGAAAACATTAAAGGAGGAACGAATGATGTGAATAAATTAGGCGCGTCTGAAAAAGTGTTATTGCGAAAAACAGGCGCGCCTTTATATGCTACGTATGATAATAGCGGCGTTTTCCCCGAACAGTCTTTGTATTTTATATTTAATCCAAAAGTCGCCTTGTCTTTAAAATATATAACAGCTTTGATAAATTCAAAATTATTTAATTTTGTATATATGAATGTGCTAATAACCAATAAAGACAGTACGCCACAAATTAAAAAAGTTGATTTAGATAAATTCCCTGTGCGCCTAGTCGATATAGGAAATGACACAGAAAAAAAAATATATGAAACCATTATAAAAGATGTAGATATGATTATGAGATTACACGAAAAACTTAAAGGACAATTAACACAAGACCGAATAGCGCAATGGCAAGAAAGAATTACGTATTATGAAAATCAAATCAATGAATTAGTTTTAGATATTTATGGTATTACAGACATCACGGAGCGTAACCTAATGCTTCATTCTTAAAATACAATTTTTTAGTATCCATTTCAAAACCTTCTCTAAGACCTCACCCGTGCCTCTCCAATTTGTAGAGGGGTATATGGAATGATTTTGAAATGCACACATTCTTTATGTTTATGTCTTTTTTATTTATATTTGCAATAAAAACAAGCTATGCGTCGCCCTCGTTACCCTGCACAAACTTATATAATAGGTATTTTGGCACATGACCGCGTCATGTTGAGTCAAGCCATTACGTTGATAGAAAGCGACCTGCCAGAAGATGAGGCATTGGCGCAAGAAGTCTTACAAGCCATATTGCCACATACAGGCAAGTCTATCCGAGTGGGTGTCACAGGCGTACCAGGGGTAGGCAAAAGTACGTTTATTGAAAGCTTGGGCTGTTATATAGCCACACATGGGCATCAAATAGCCGTATTAGCAATAGACCCTACGAGCCAACGCAATCGTGGTAGTATTTTGGGCGATAAAACACGCATGGAACTCCTCGCCTTGCACCCGAATGCGTATATTCGTCCCTCGCCTGCCCGCAACACACTCGGTGGAGTAGCAAGACACACACGCGAAACCATGCTGCTCTGCGAAGCGGCAGGGTTTGATGTAGTTTTGGTAGAAACGGTTGGTGTGGGGCAGTCTGAAACTTTGGTGCGGAGCATGGTCGATTTTTTTTTACTGCTCATGTTGGCAGGTGCAGGCGATGAATTGCAAGGCATGAAACGTGGTATCATGGAAATGGCAGACGCACTCGTAATAACTAAAGCCGATGGTCAAAATAAACTTCCTGCCCAAAGTGCCGCAAGAGAATACCAAAATGCTTTGCACCTTTTCCCGCCTTCTGCGAGTCAGTGGACAGTGCCTGTGTTGCTTAGTGCCGCTTTGCAAAATGAAGGTATCAGCGAAACATGGGAAACTATAGAAAAATACAAGGCGCATACACAACAAGCAGGGTTTTTTGAGCAACAACGCGCTCAACAACAACTGGCATGGCTACACGAAGCTATCCAATATGCACTCACTCAAGCTTTTTATCAAAACGCAGCTATCAAAAACGCCTTGCCTGCCATCGAAAATGCGATTGAAACACAAAAAAACTTGCCTACCCAAGCCGTAAAAGCACTATTAAACCTGTATTTTGAAAAAAAATAAAAAAAAAACACGTTTTTTTTGTCCGTTTCATTTTTTTTTACGTACTTGCACTGAAATTTACGCTAAAACTACATAAAAATCAAAGAAATGAAACGATACTTCTATCAAACCATTGCACTAACTTGCTTGTTTTTGATTGCTTTCAGCACTACAAGCCACGCACAAGACATCAGCGAAGCGGATAAAACCGAACAAGAGAAAGTCTTGAAACAAGACCCGCGCGACTTCGCAGCAAACTTCATTCTGGGCGCGTATTATTACAACCTTGCCATCGCACCCCTCGAAGAAACCAACAAAATGAAGGTAGTCGAATATATGGAAAACGGACAGCCTTTTGATAAGAAGAAAAATGCTTATCTTACCAAAGCACTTCCGTATTTTGAAAATTGCTATGCAATAGGCAAAGATGGCGACCCTCGTGTGAAATCAACGCTGAAAAGCATTTATCAACACACAGGCGTATTGCGCTCTTCACGCATCACACCCGAAGATTTGGAAGCACAATTACGCGATAAACTGTCTAAAATACAGTTCAAAGCAATCAATTAACCTTTTCACACAACCTTTATTTCAAAAGGTGCATTTCAAAATCGTTCCATACACCCCTTTCCAAATTGGAGAGGGCAGAGGCAGAGCGGTTAAGTTCTCGGTTTAACCAAGAACTTAAAAGTTCTGAGGCGGGAGTGAGGTCTTAGAAAAGGTTTTGAAATGCACCCGTTTTAGTGTGTACCCATAAAGACTGTTTCTATAAACGAGGCAGTCTTTTTCTTTTTTTGTAAAGAAAAAAGAAAAAACTATACAATTTTAAGATACAGTATTGCAGTGCAAGAATTTATGCCTATTTTTGCAAACGTATTCGTAAACGTATTCAATCTCAAAAAAAAACCCATATCATAATGCAAGAGTTTGGTATTAAATCTGTTAAAGCTCCCATCGCCACTTCTGGCGTAAATGATTGCGAAATCGTGTATTGGAATTTGTCTCCTGCTGAATTGACAGAACACGCACTCGCGAACCGCGAAGGCGTATTGGCAGACAACGGTGCCATCATGTGCGACACAGGCAAGTTCACAGGCAGGTCGCCCAAAGATAAATTTGTAGTAAAAGACGCAAACACAGAAAATAGCGTGTGGTGGGGGGATATCAATTTTCCTATCTCTACTGAGCAATACGATAAGTTAGAGGCGAAAATGCTCGCCCACCTCAAAGGCAAAACCATTTATGTACGCGATGCTTATGCAGGCGCACATGATAAATACCGCCTCCATTTGCGCGTCATCAATACGCAAGCATGGCAAAACCTGTTTTGCTACAACATGTTCCTGCGCCCTGCACTCGACGAGTTACAAAACTTCGCGCCGAACTTTACCATCATTTGTATCCCTGAATTTCTGGCAAACCCTGCCGAAGATGGTACGCGCCAAAGTAACTTTACTATCGTAAACTTTACTAAAAACACCATTCTTATTGGTGGAACTGCGTATGCAGGCGAGATGAAAAAAGGCATCTTCTCTGTTCTGAATTATACTTTGCCACACCAACACCGCGTGCTTTCTATGCACTGCTCTGCCAATGTAGGCGATGAACAAGATACCGCTGTATTCTTTGGGCTTTCAGGTACAGGAAAAACTACCCTCTCGGCCGATGCTTCGCGCCACCTTGTAGGAGATGATGAGCATGGCTGGGCAGATGACAGCGTATTCAATTTTGAAGGCGGGTGTTACGCAAAAGTAATTGACCTTTCCCACGAAAAAGAACCCGAAATATTTGACGCTATCCGCTTTGGCTCTATCCTTGAGAACACGCGCTTTATTCCAAATACACGCACTCCCGACTATACCAACAAGACTGTAACAGAAAATACACGCACCGCGTATCCTATCCATTATATCAACAATGCACTGGAAAAATCAGTTGCGCCTATTCCAAAAAATATATTTTTCTTAACGGCTGACGCTTTTGGCGTTATCCCGCCTATTTCAAAACTAAATGTTGGGCAAGCCATGTACCACTTTATTTCGGGTTATACTGCCAAAGTAGCAGGTACAGAAATGGGCGTTACTGAACCTCAAATAACTTTCTCAGCTTGTTTCGGTGCGGCATTTTTGCCTTTGCACCCAACACGTTATGCTGAACTTTTGGGTGAGAAAATGAAAGCAAACGAAGTAAATGTTTGGCTTATCAATACAGGTTGGACAGGCGGCGCGTATGGTGTAGGCTCACGCATGAAATTGAGCTTCACACGCGCTATGATTCGTGCCGCCCTCGCAGGCAAGCTCGCAAACGTGCAATATGAACAACACCCCGTTTTTGGTGTCCAAATGCCTACTTCCTGCCCCGACGTGCCTACCGAAATTTTGAACCCACGCAACACATGGCAAGACAAAAACGCTTATGATGCGCAAGCAAGCGGACTCGCTGCTCAATTCAATAAGAATTTTCAAAAATACGCAGAATATGCCAACGCAGAGATACTTGCAGGCGCGCCTCTAGTAGCTTAAATTTTAAAGTATATAGAACATTTTTTCAAACCCGTATTTCAAACCCATAAAGTTTATACAACTTTATGGGTTTTTTTTATTAAAAAGCTACTGCGAAGTTACGCTTTTTGTGGTAGTGCTAAAGCGACAAGAGATGCTTACAGCCAACATTTCCCAGCGTGTTTTTCAAGAGAAGTATTTATTAAAAATTGAGCTAAAAAATGAGGCTTTCAATGGGCGCAATCTAGTTTTGTCCCCTCTTAGGAGCGTTTTAGAGGCATTTGAGCGGGTAAACAAGTCGGTTTTCTTATGAACTTGCAAATTTTCAATGCAGGCAAGGATTTTTATACATGTTGCCAATCTCAATAAACTGCCACAACGCCTTATTCACGCATAAACCGCCTCTAAATGCCTTTCACCGTCATTTCCTACCCGCTTTTTAAAAAATCCTGTTTTTCAAGCGTGAGAAATATAAAAGAAACGACCTAACTCCTTGACTTTCAAAATATAACATGC
>Ga0163144_10027564_pt1 | contig 10996 bp, 8 predicted proteins | sample OliLak19BULKMAT1_FD_123175 | JGI IMG/M metagenome (GOLD analysis project Ga0163144, IMG submission 123175) | Freshwater microbial mat bacterial communities from Lake Vanda, McMurdo Dry Valleys, Antarctica - Oligotrophic Lake LV.19.BULKMAT1 | ecosystem: Environmental > Aquatic > Freshwater > Lake... | reverse complement strand
TCAAAATGATCGGATCGAAAACAAGCCCCCGGTTTTATACCGGGGGAAGTTGACATTCAACCTAAATCGTCGTAAGTCAAGTACACCCATCAGGATTCGAACCTGAAACCCTCGGTTCCGAAGACCGATGCGCTATCCAGTTGCGCCATGGGTGCAGCAACTTTTTACGTTTTTATAGAAAACCCGTCCGTCCGTCAATTGCCGTTGCCTGAAGTTGGTGCTTCGACTCGGGTTTTCTTTGTTCTTGCATGGCCGCACGTGTCAAACCTGCGTTTCTAGAAATTGCAGAAGCGCTTGCGTGGCCTCGCTTTGCCTAATGCCTCGTCCCTGCAAGTCTTCTAGATTACCAGGACTTGGCGACGTCAATTTGAACCTTTGCACATTTGCTGGCTTGCAAGAAACACCACGGCGTGCAACGGCAAAGAAAAGTTGGCCGTCTAGTGATGACGGGGCGCCCGGACCTAAATGCCCTGTTATCGCAGCTGAAATCGTGGCTTCCGGCGTTTGAATCAACACCGCTTCGGCCAAAGCCAAGGTAACCTGTGCACTGACAGGACCAATTTCCGGATCGAACAATAGATCGTGTGAAATTCCTAGCCATGCGGCTTTTGTCAAGGTTCGATAAACCACCATCGATCCACACAAGAACTCGGAAATCCCTGGAATTTGACCCAGTTCCGCTGCCACAAGACCCGCGGTACAACTTTCTACCAAAACCAGACGATCTCCACTATCTCGCAATCGATCGCGCACTCGCATGATCGTCGAATACAATGAAATCGGTCGATTCACAATCCTGTCGCTTTCAATCTTCACAGCATGAGCCAAAAACCAGTCGAAAACGTCGCGAAATTACAGCCGCGAGCGCGTCCCATTCTAGGAACCAACATACCATCTTTTTGTTTCGAAACGATCCAAGAGCTTTCGCATTATGCGGCCCATCTTGTCGCTGGCTTGGTTCGCGAGCGGGCTGCATTGGGACAAAAAACGGTGATTGGTTTGCCGGCTGGCTCCACGCCGCTCACCACCTTCCGGGAATTGATTCGCTTGCACCGCGAGGATGGGCTGGATCTTTCCGGAGTCGTGCTCTTTTCATTGGATGAGTATTACGGGTTGCCGGCCAATTGCACTCAGTCCCACCGAGGCTGGCTTCAGGAACAACTGCTCAATCACATTAACATTCCAGCGGACCAAGTCTACTTTCTCGACGGCCAGTTGCATGCAAGTGATGTCGATCTGCATTGTCGACGCTATGACGAAGCGATCCAGCATGCGGGTGGCCTCGATCTCGTGATCCTCGGCATCGGCCTCAACGGTCACATCGGATTCAATGAACCGTTCTCCGTTCGCCGCAGCCGCACGCGACTTTGCACACTGGACCCCATTACACGCCGTAGCGTTGCTAGCGACTTCTTCGGCGAGGACAACGTACCAATACAAGCGCTCACTGTTGGCTTGGGTGGCATTCTCTCCGCGCGGCGCATCCTGTTGCTGGCCATCGGTGAACACAAATCCAAGATCGTGGTTGAGGCCCTGGAGCGTCCTGTCAGCGATCGCGTACCTGCGTCCTATTTGCAGGAACATGGTGACGTCCGTGTGCTGCTCGATGCCCCGGCTTCCTCGATGCTCAAGGGTGCATCGACTCCATGGCTGCTGGGAAACGTCACTTGGGACGACGAATTGATTAAGCGAGCGACGCTGTGGCTGTGTTCGCAAACCGGCAAAGCGCTCTTGAAACTGGATGCCGATGATTTCCGCGCTCATGATCTACATCAATTACTGCGTCATCATGGTCCGGCTGAGTCGATTTCGCAAAAGGTCTTTCGTTGGATGCTCGACACGATCGATTACCATCCTGCTGGCTCACAACCAAAGAAAATCGTTTGCTTTAGTCCGCACCCAGACGACGACGTGATCAGTATGGGCGGTACGCTCATTCGGCTCAACGATGACAAGCACGAAGTACACGTGGCTTACATGACCAGTGGCAACATCGCGGTCTTTGATCATGATGCGCTTCGCGTAGCGGAGCTTGTCGCCGATTACAATCTGCTTTTTGAAATCGAACGCGACCATTCAAACCGACTCGCCGACCATGTGCGCGAAGCCATCAACCAAAAGCAACCTGGCCAACCCGATGTGGATTCGATCTTGCGAATCAAGGGCCTGATACGTCAGAGCGAAGCCCGCGCGGCGGCCATCGCCATCGGATGCAAGTCCTCGAATTTGCACTTCCTCGATCTCCCTTTCTATCGAACCGGGACAATCGCCAAGAAGCCGGTAGGCGAGGAAGATATCCAGATCATCGAGACGTTGCTAAAGACATTGTCGCCCGACCAAATTTATGTGGCTGGCGATTTAGCGGACCCGCACGGGACGCATCGCGTTTGTGCCGAAGCGATCTTCGCCGCATTGATGCGAATGACTGAGCGAGGGGAGAGGCTACCCGACGTTTTACTTTACCGAGGCGCTTGGCAAGAATATCCAATGCACGAAATCGAGATTGCGGTCCCGCTCAGCCCTGGTGACTTGTCCCTCAAACGCCAATCCATTTTTATGCACGAGAGCCAAAAGGACAAAGCACTTTTCCCAGGCAGTGACCCACGCGAGTTTTGGCAGCGGGCAGAAGATCGAAACAGAGGCACAGCCGATTCTTACAACCGAATTGGATTGCCTGAGTTCTTTGCCCTCGAGGCCTTTGCTCGTTGGAAGGGCAAACCTATTTAGCCATTTGGCCCAGCGTCATCGATTGAGGCGTTTTGTTTTTAGCGAAAAGCCGAAAGATCTGCAGGACGAGCCGTCTGGAGTGAGAAACCGAAAGTACCGCTGGGCAAGCCACCGGGATTCGCAAAAAATCCCATCGGCTCGCCCGATGGTTCTTTCGGCTTCATGCTAACAAAAGTCGATGCTGCCCCGAAGTCCCGCAGGTAACTCGGGCTGCTGCCATGCCGACATACCACCGTCGATGTAGATGGTTTGTCCATGGATATGATCCGCATCGTCGCTCAGCAAGAATGCGGCGATAGGGCCGCACACGGATGCATCGGGAACTTTGCCGTTGGGCGTATGAAGCTGCATCCATCGCAGAGCTTCGGTGTCGTGGTCGAGCGTTTGATTGGTGAGCGGCGTACGCACTAGACCGGGAGCGATTGCGTTGACACGAATATTCTTGGGGGCTAGAGCCACGCAAAGTGATCGCACCATGCTGGATACCGCGGCTTTTGAAGCGTCATAGGCCGTGTGATCGGCCTCGGCTAACAAACCGTTAATGGAGGCCGTGAATAGCACTCGCCCCGATACTCCGTTTTGTATCCACCGCTTTGAAAAATGCTGTGTCAGGAAGTAACCGACTTTGACGTTCAGATCAAAGGTTTGGTCAAACGTAGATTCGTCCATTTGCAGAAACGGTTTGTCGATGAAGACACCTACATTGTTAACGAGCAAGCTAAGCTCCGGTTCGATGATCGCTGCGTGTTCACCCATTTCCCGCAAAACCGTATCGAGCGGTTGCAACAGATTGCAATAGAGTGGTGTGACTCTAACACCGAAGGCTTGGCACTTGCGAATGGTCTCGATTGCCAACGCATCTTCCCGTAGGCCATGAAGGACAAGATTGGCACCGGCCTTCGCAAGACTGAAAGCGATTGCGGCACCGACGCCTTGCGTCCCACCTGTGACGAGGGCAGAGAGTCCTGTTAGATTCATGGCAGTAGAGATTGACGATTGATAGAACAACGAGCGGTAGCTAGGGTACGCAGGGGTTCATACTAACGTTATTCGTCGCGTAGTCCCAGACGGGCAAGCCATCGTCCGCGTGTTCGCATCTTGCCAGATTTCTTTTCTTCTTCGGTTTGCGGTGGGTTGTTGTCGGAATACTGCTGCGTCTTTTCCTGAAGTTCGAGCCGTTCGCGAGCTAGCTTTGCCCGTTCCATGGACATTTCGATTTCCGCTTGTCGTTGTTTTTGTTCCCATTCCTCACGCAGTTCTTTGAGCCTCAATCGCTCGGAAACGATCAATGCATCGGACTCGATCATTTCCGCAATGGCGGAAACGCCGATCGACATGCCATCGCGAGCAATCGACTGCTGTTCGATAAGTGCCTTGAGGTCGGCTATTTCGGAATCGCGTCGCTCGATTTCTTGGGTGGTCTGTTCGAAGATCCGTTCGATCTCAAGTGCTTTGGTTGGATCGTTCAGCGTCTCGGAATGCGACTCCGCTTCCAATTGTTGGAGGAGAGCTTCTTTTCTTTGCTCCCAGCTGAGAGTTTCGGACTTTTTGCCAACGACAGGCCCATGCTTGGCCAGCTTAGAGCTTAGGTCGTTGCTTTGCAATCGAAGCTCGACGGCTTCGTTCCTGGCCTCGAGCAATTGGCTACGCAACTGTTCGATTTGGAGCCTCAATTCCGACTCGTCAGCAGTGCGCTGGCTTGGTGTCGACTTGGCATCGTCCAATTCGCTTTTTAGGAATTGCAACTGATCATTCAGTTGTGACACCTCCAAGCTTAGCTCGATCTCGCGAGCGTCCGTTTTTTCCAAAACCCTTTGGGCAATCGTGGTGAGTTTGGATTGCGAGTTCTCTGCGTCGATCGCTTCGGATTCAATAAAGGCAAGGAGCGACTGGTACTCTGCTCTCGCATGCAAAAGCAACGTTGAAACTCTGGTGTTTTCCTGCTGGGCTGCAATCAACTGCGACTCAAGTGTTTGAAGACGCGAGATTCCCTCGTCGGATGCTGATGAAACCAGCCTGGACTCGGCGGATTCGATCGCTTGCTTGAGATGTTCTCGAAGAGATTCGATTTCTAGTCGTTCACGTTCAAAGCCCTTCGAGCGTTCCATCAATTCGTTGAGTTTAGAATCGATCGCCAGAGACCATGCGTTTCCACTTTCTCGGTTTGTCTCCTGCTTTGTTATAGCGACGACGGTTGTGGCGGCGTCGCGGCAAAGCGAAGTCACTAGATCATTCACGGTTTCGATCGTTGTCGACACGCTTTCAACAGATGCTTTGTTTGGTATGGGCAGAGTTCTAGCAGCTCGGCTTTTTTGCCGATAACTTTTTTGGGATTGCTGCTGCCTCTCGTTTGCCATTGTTAAAGTGATCAGTAAGATGGGGTCTGAATTCGCTGACGAAATCGCAGCCTTCAACTAAACTGATAGGTCATGCTGCCACGCCGGATGACTAACTTAGGTAATTTGCGAGAATTCGATCGGCAGAATCTGATGAATTTGAGGGATGTAGGGATCGTAACGCTAACGAAATGACAATGGGACGATGGCTCGCACTAAAGTCGACGATACGGATGAGAATCAAACCTTTGAGTCGGCGATGACCCAATTGGAGCAAATCGTTCGAAAGCTGGAGGGCAATTCGTTGGGCTTGGAATCGTCTTTGGCCGAGTACGCCAAGGCGGTCGAATATGTGCGGTTTTGCCAGCAGCAACTCACAGGTGCGCGCAGAAAGATCGAGAAGCTTCGCGGCTTAACGGGGCGTGGTGAGGCGATCACCGAGACTTGGGAAGATGACGTTCAGGGTTGAACCCATGGAGCCAACAACGAAAATGATGAGATGGGCAGCCTACAATTTTCTTCACAAGAGTCTACAATACGTTTCAAGCCATTGGTTTTCTCGTTCTGAAATGCCAACGCGCCCCTCATCGAGCACAGAAAGATACCCCGTTTACACATTGTGCAAATCTCGAACGAACCCAAAATCGAAGCAGCTGACTTGCTAGGCCGGTGGAGATCTCTGGCCAACGTCGTCGACGAAAAATTGGAAAGTAGCATCCAGGGGCTTTCCAAAAGCTGTCCAGGCAATCTGCGCGATGCGATGCGATATTCGCTTCTTTCGCCGGGAAAGCGACTGCGTCCTGTTTTGTGCTTGCTTGGCGCAGAAGCTCTTGGAGGAACCATTGCGAGTGCGATTTGCAACGCGGCAGCCGTCGAGATGATCCATAGCTATTCGCTGATCCACGATGATTTGCCTGCCATGGACGATGACGATTTACGACGAGGACGACCAACGTGCCATATTCAGTTTGACGAGGCCACCGCGATTTTGGCTGGTGATGCTCTCCAAGCGTTGGCTTTTGAAACAATCCTTTCAGGCAATTTGGAGCCGTCGGTTGCAGTTCAAAGTTGTTTGATTTTGGCCAGGGCGTCTGGCGCAGAGGGGATGGTCGGGGGCCAAAGCGACGATCTCCTAGCGGAAAAAACTGGTCCTTTGACGGAAAACACTGGGACCGGAGCCGAGATGCTTCATCGAATCCATGCGAGAAAAACCGGTGCTATGATCCGGGCTTCGGTCGTATTGGGAGGCCTCGCGGCTCAAGCGACGTCGGGTGAACTCGAAAAACTGGCCTTTTTCGGAGACTGCATAGGAATTGCCTTCCAAATTATTGACGACCTACTGGACGTGGAGGGCACTTGCGAAAACACTGGGAAAAGGACCGGAAAGGACAGCGAACGAGGAAAGCTGACCTTTCCGGGTACCTATGGTGCTGAGGCGAGTCGACAGCGAGCCGATGAATATATTGAACAAGCGATTGCAATTGTGGATACTTTCGGTCCAGCCTCGATGCCTTTAAAACAACTTGCACGATACATCAGGGACAGGAGCAACTAGAAACTCTATGCACGAAATGCTCGCAAAACTAGAGTCTGCCGAACCACTTCGCGACATGTCCACGCCGGATTTGGAAAAGCTTGGAGTCGAGATCCGGGATGTGCTTTGCAACCTGCTGGCAACTCGAACTGCGCACTTCGCCTCGAATCTCGGAGTGGTTGAGCTTTGTCTAGCCCTACATAGTGTCTTTGATTTCCGAAAGGATAGATTGATTTGGGACACGGGGCATCAGATCTATCCGCACAAATTGATCACGGGCCGATATCACGAATTCAAAACGATTCGCGAACGCGGTGGGTTAATGGGTTACCCGAATCCAGCAGAGAGCGAATACGATTTGTTCATGACGGGACACGCCGGATGCAGCGTTTCTACGGCTCTTGGGCTCAAGAGTGGCGACGATCTGGTGGGGCAACCGGGCCGCAAGAGCGTTGCGGTGATCGGTGACGGCGCTTTCCCATCGGGCATCGTTTTCGAAGCCATGAACAACGCTGGCGAACTCAATGCGGATATGATTGTTGTTTTGAACGACAACAAGATGTCCATTTGCCCTCGAGTCGGTGCTGTGGCAAGTTATCTCGATCGGCTGCGCACCAACCCGTTCTACACCGGGTTCAAAAGCGAAGTTGTCCGGGTGCTCAATAAACTGCCGTTGTTCGGCGACCCCACCGAACGTCTCCTCGCACAGATTAAGGAGGGTGTGAAAGCCGGGATGGTCGGCGGCATGCTTTTCGAAGAGTTCGGTTTCCGATACATCGGACCGATCGATGGCCATGATATCCATCTGTTGCGCAAGTATTTGGAAATGGTCAAAGACCAAAAGGGACCAACTTTGTTGCACGTGGTCACGGAAAAGGGACGGGGTTACAAGCCAGCAGAAAAGGACCCGGTCTACTTCCATACGCCTCCTGCGTTTGAGGACGAAGACGGTTGTCCGAAGCCTCTAGCAGCGGGGGACAAGCCTGCGTTCACGAATTACGCTCGCGATGCCATCATGAGTCAGATGAAGAGCAACAAGGCGGTGACCGTAATGACTGCGGCCATGTGCCAGGGGAACAAGTTGGAGCCGGTCCGAGACGCGTTCGGCGAGCGGTTTTTCGATGTTGGAATTTGCGAGTCGCATGCCGTTGCGTTTGCAGCTGGTCATGCCAAAGTCGGTTTGCGGCCAATTGTTGCAATCTATTCAACCTTTCTACAACGCTCCTATGACCAGATTTTTCAGGAAGTGGCTCTGCAGAATTTGCCGGTCACATTTATGATTGATCGTGCTGGCTTGACTGGCCCTGATGGCCCAACGCATCACGGGTTATTCGATATTGGGTACATGCGAGTCTTTCCGAACATTGTGATGATGGCACCCGGGGACGCAACGGAAGTCGAGCCTATGCTTCAATTCGCGTTGTCGCATTCCGGACCAACCTCCATTCGCTATCCCAAGTCCACGGCGCAGACTTTTGAAAGGCCCAGCCAGCCAATCCAGCTTGGCAAATCCGAGACCATTCGTTGGGGTACCGACGGGGCGATCATCGCTTGCGGTGCGACTCTTCAGCAAGCGATTGCGGCGGCTGAAATACTGAAGCGGGACGGGCTAGATGTGGCCGTAATCAACGCTCGCTTTATCAAGCCGCTGGACTTAACCATGTTGACGCAAGTGTTCGAAGAATGCAAATTCATCGTAACGGTTGAAGAGGGAGCGCTAATGGGCGGTTTCGGTTCTGCCGTGCTGGAGACCGCATGTGCTCACGGTTGGGATACTCGTATCCTGAGAACACTTGGTATTCCAGACCAATTCATCGAACACGGCGATCGAAACGAATTGCTCGCCGACCTGGGCTTGGATGCTGCCGGTATCGCGAAAACATGTAAGCAACTTGACAGCAAATTCTCCAACGCGCAACATGCTGGAGTCTAGGTACTTCGGTAGGTGTTTCTCGACAATTGGGCATTAGTCTAGTCCATCGCAAGCTAACGCAAAACCGGGGTGGCACGGAAGATTGTCGAACGACTCTAGCGACTCACACGCCCTACGTGCCACAGGGCTGGCCACAGATGTCTATTTCGTTTGATTTGATTTTTCAGAAAGTGAGACGGACTTAAATAATTGTTGATCGCCAACTTTAACGCCCTGTAGCAAGCTTCGGATCGCCATTCCGCCGGTTAGGTTAAACACGCTTTGAAATCCCATGCTTCGGAGCCATGACGCTGCCACATGAGCCCTTTTACCTGAATGACACACAACGACGGTTGTTCTCGTTGGATCCAGTATATTCAGATGGTTTGGGAACTCATCCACTTCGATCGCAATGGCATTAGGGAGTGGCAGCTTTTCTCGTTCCGAAACCGTCCGAACATCGACAATTTGAACATTCTGCAAATCTACGTTCGGCAATGCAAGTCTCGGAGTCCCCTCTAAATCGTTGCACGCCGTAAACGCAGCCATATGGATAGGATCCTTTGCACTACCAAACGGCGGAGCATACGCTAGGTCGAGTTGAGCCAATTGAAATACGGTCGCACCAAAATACATGGCCGTCGCCAACACGTCGATTCGTTTGTCGACGCCTTCGCCACCGACCGCTTGAGCGCCCAGCAGCTTACCGTCCAACGGTGAATAAAAAATCTTCAGCTGCATGGATTGAGCACCCGGGAAATAGGATGCGTGATGTGGTGCTTGGATAATTGCCGTTCTGAATTCCAATCCGTTGGAAGTCAAATTCTTTTCGTTCAACCCGGTGCATGCTGCTGTCATGTCAAAAACGCGAACGATCGACGTTCCGAGCACGGTGCCCATGGGCTGACTTACACCGGTTGCGGCGTGCGTGCCTGCGATGCGACCTGATCGATTCGCAGGGCCGGCCAAAGGGTTGAGACCAGGCTTGCCCGTGATTCCATTCGTGTACTCGACGATATCACCCACAGCATAGATGGATGGGTCCGATGTTTGCATGTATTGGTTGACTACGAGGCCGCCATCTTTGCCTAGTGACAATCCGCACTGCGAGGCAAGAGCAGTGCGTGGCCGCACGCCCGCACCTACAATTAATAAGTCGACGCCCAAAGAGGTTCCGTCCTCTAGGGTGGCGGAGACAGCTCGTCCGTTCTCGACCTGCAACGACTCGATTGGATTGCCAAGTTGCAGTACTACCGACTTTGATTCAAGATGATTCTCCACCATTTTGGCAAAGACACGATCCAGTCTTGTTAGTACCTGCGGGTTGCGTTCGACAAGAGTAACGTGAATACCAAGTCGATGAAGTTGCTCGACAACTTCAAGTCCAACGAATCCAGCTCCGACCACGACAGCGTTGCGAACGGTGCTCGACTGAAGCCTCGATAGGATTCCGTCCATGTCCGCCAACGTCCAGAGATGGAACGCGTTGCTCGGCATGGGAACGCAGAAGTCCGGAACGTTTGGCTCCGCTCCAGTCGCCAAGATCAATCGGTCGTATGGCATGGCGAGTTGTTCACCAGAAACACGATCAACCATCGTCAAGGTTTTGGTTTCGCGATCGATTACCGTTGCTTCGCAGTCCGTCTTGACTGCAATACGAAAACGATTCCAAAACAACTCCCGTTTTGCCACAATCAGACTTTGCCGATTTTCGATTTCTCCGCCAACATGATAAGGCAGTCCGCAATTGGCAAATGAAACTACTGAGTTGCGTTCCAGCATTGTGATTTCCGCAGTTGCATTGATACGTCGAGCTCGAGTCGCCGCGGAAGCACCTCCGGCAACTCCACCAACAACCACAATTCGAAGCGGCCTATTTAGCAATTCCAACTTACAATTCCTCCGTCATCACGAAAAAGGGGTTCTTGAGCGAGCGGTACGCTGAAAGTCATTCGACATCGAGATTTTCGACCTGCTAAACAACGATGCATCAGCTAGACTATACAGGCTGTACCACCAACTCTCTACCGTAAAAACGGGGCTACCAGCGAGTCCCACCCCACCCCACCCAAATACGGTCCTTAGATTCGAGTTATCGCGAATGCCACTCAAGACGCAGTTCCCATTAACCATGATGACATACACTGTTTGGGTCTACGTGATCCTACACGGGAGTATGCTTCTAAGTGCCGAGCCGACGATCGATTTTCGGCGACAGATTCAGCCCATTCTTTCCGAACACTGCAATCTCTGTCACGGTGCCGATGAGTCTGCACGGCAAAGCGGATTGCGGCTCGATGTGGAAGCCGATGCATTCAAAGGAGGTGAATCGGGACTGCCCGCAATTCTGCCCGGCAACTCAGCTAGTAGTCAAATGATCCAACGCATCTTGTCCGTCGATCCCGATTCGATTATGCCGCCACCTGCCGCAAACAAACCCATCAGCCAAGATCAAATCAAACTGCTTCGACAATGGATCGATGAGGG
>Ga0163144_10027562_pt1 | contig 10997 bp, 11 predicted proteins | sample OliLak19BULKMAT1_FD_123175 | JGI IMG/M metagenome (GOLD analysis project Ga0163144, IMG submission 123175) | Freshwater microbial mat bacterial communities from Lake Vanda, McMurdo Dry Valleys, Antarctica - Oligotrophic Lake LV.19.BULKMAT1 | ecosystem: Environmental > Aquatic > Freshwater >... | reverse complement strand
TCTGCCCCGTAGCGCCCGCCGCCGAACGGGCGAGCGGCGGTATTCGCTCGATGCCACCGAGCTCCGACCTCTGCCCCGTAGCGCCCGCCGCCGAACGGGCGAGCGGCGGTATTCGCTCGATGCCACCGAGCTCCGACCTCTGCCCCGTAGCGCCCGCCGCCGAACGGCGCGATGATCGCCGCGCGAGGTGGCTTATGGCGCGATCAGGTTGGCTTCTTGCGGCGACGGCATCGTGGATCTCTGTCGCGAGCATGGGGTGCGGCGGGGAGACGTTCGCCGCTACCGACAGCAGCGGCAGCACGACGAGCGGCGGAGGACAGGGCGGAACGGGCGGTGCCACCACGGGCACCGGAGGGGCGGGCGGCGCCGGTGCCAGCGGCGGAGTCGGCGGGTCGGGCAGCGCCGGCGGAACGGGCGGCGCGCCGGTGTGCCAGCCGCTCAGCGACCCGTGCGCGCAATGCACCTACGGTGCCTGTCAAGAACGTTATTGCGCGTGCTACGGGGATCAAGACTGCGTGATCCTGATCGCCTGCGAGCAGGCGTGCATCGTCGACAACCCGGACGACGCAATGGCCCAGCAGGCCTGCCAGTTGGCGCAATGCGCCAGCGCTGCCGGGGCCAAGGATCACATCTCCGAGACGTTCTTGCTGGGCGATTGCGCGGCCGTGAGCTGCGGCGCCGAGTGCCCCGGGGTGACGGCGCTCACGAGCTGCACGACCTGCCTTTTTACCACCTGCGATTCGCAGATGAACGAGTGTCTGACCAACGCCGATTGCGTCGACATCCTGACGTGCGCGCAGGCGTGCGCTCCCGGCCCCAATCAGCTCACGTGCCTCTCGGGCTGCGAGAACCAGCACCCGAACAACGACCCGTGGGGCGGGGTCAAGAGCTGCCTCATCGCGAGTTGTTATACCGATTGCACCTCGCCATGACGAGGCATCCAATGCGTAGTGACCTGCTCATCGGAACGACGTGCCTCCTCTGGGCGCTCTCGGGCTGCGGCGAGAGCTTCGTCGGCTCGGCGAGCACGGCAGGTACGGGCGGTGCCGGAGCCCAGGGCGGCGCCACGTCCAATCAGGGGGGCGGCGGCAACGGAGGAGAGACCGGGTCTACCGGGGGCAGCGGCCCGACCTGCGGGGCGAACGGACAGGGTGGCTGCGACGCCTGCCTGTTCGAGTCGTGCGCGGCCGCTTATTGCGCCTGCGATGACGCGAACGGGTGCTTCGACCTGATCGGTTGTTATGCCGGCTCGCCCGCTCCGTCCTTCAGCTATCTCCAGACCTGCTGGCAGAAGCACGGTGCTGGCATTGCCGCGGCGGGATCGTTGCTGGCGTGCGGCGGGGGCGCCTGCGGCGCGTGCGAGATCATGCCCGTGGGCGAGTGCCCGGCCTGCATGTACGAGCAATGCCCGCAGGAGGTCAATGCCTGCTTTGCGCTGTCCGACTGCAGCGGCCTGCTCAAGTGCGTGGACGACTGCGCGGAAGGGGACGACGCCTGTCTCACCGACTGCGCCGTGACCTACCAGGCCGGGAGCCAGCTCGCGGGGGACCTCAACGGCTGCATCCAGGACAAGTGCGTGGATGCTTGCAAGTGAACGAAGACAGCGCGCGATGAATGGACAGGTGTGGTGGATGCTGGCCAATGAGCCGGGATGCGGGATGACTCGACAGGTGTGGTGGATGCTGGCCAATGAGCCGGGATGCGCGATGAATGGACAGGTGTGGTGGATTCTGGCCAATGAGCCGGGATGCGGGATGACTCGACAGGTGTGTGGATGCTGGCCAATGAAGCAGGACAAAGCGCGATGACTCGAACGACAAGGCTGCTGGTTTGCGCGCTCGGGTGGGCGGCGAGCATGGGATGTGGAGAGAGCTTCTCGGCATCGACCGGAGCCGGCGGCTCCGGGCTTGGCGGCAGCTCGGCGAGCGTCGGGGGAAGCTCCACCGGCGCGACGTCGGCCGGCGGCGGGCAAGGCGGGACAGGGCAGGGTGTAACCGCGGCCTCGGTGGGGAGTGGCGGCGCGTCGGTGGGGAGTGGCGGCGCGTCGGTAGGCGGGGGAACGGCGTCGGTGGGGGGTGGCACCGCGTCGGTGGGCGGCGGGACAGCGTCCGTCGGTGGGGGTGGGCCGGGCGGTGGAGATACGGGCGGCGCGTCGGGCGGCGCCGGCCAGGGCGGCGGGCCGGTGGGTTGCAACGGTGGCAGCGGTTGCGCCGATTGTTTGAGCAACGAGTGTCCGATGCGGGCCGGTGCCTGCGCGAGCAACGCCGCGTGTGGCGAGCTTGTGTGTTGCATTGCCGGGTGCGAGATGATGCTCGGCTGCATTGGCGAGTGCCACCAGATGCACCCCGGCGGGTACGCCGACGCGCGCCTCCTCGGCGATTGCGCCAATGCCGCTTGCGCGAACGTGTGCCCGGTCAAGGCGGATCTCACCGACTGTCAGGTGTGCACCCTGTTGCATTGCGAACAGGCGTCCAACGACTGCCACGCCGACGTGGCCTGTCGCAACGTCTACAATTGTCTCCAGACCTGCCCCAACGTCCTCGATTGCGGCATGTGCGGCGAAGGCGCCCCCCAGGTTTCCAAGATCCTGGCGTCGACCCTCCAGACCTGCCGCAAGTCCATGTGCGCCCAGTTTGAAGGGGCCGGGTGCGTCTTGCCTTGATGCGGCGAGCAGGGCCGCTCGCTCCGCGGCAACGTCGAGGAGAATGGATGGGGCCCGCCACACCACGCTTTTGCCCACCCGGGCCGTCGTTCGGGAGCTTGCCGAGACCAGGATCGCGTCCGGATATTCGTGCGCGAGGGTCTTGCCCTCGTCAAACCGTATCCAGCGCTCTCCGACCCGTCATCAGGCCCCGCACAAGGCCTGCGCGGGGCTTGAAGGAGGGCTCCCCAGCGCGTCATCAGGCCCCGCACAAGGCCTGCGCGGGGCTTGAAGGAGGGCTCCCCAGCGCGTCATCAGGCCCCGCACAAGGCCTGCGCGGGGCTCGAGGACAGGTCGTTACCCCCCGGACAGGGCCTGCACGGGCCTTGATGACGCGTCGCTGAGCCGAGAGCAGACCCTGCCCTGACCTTGATGACGCGTCGCCGAGCCGGGAGCAGACCTTGTCCTGGCCTTGATGACGCGTCGCTGGTCCGGGAGCAGACCCTGTCCGGGGGGTTTCAACGGCTCATCGAGGCGCTTGCAGAGCCTGTCCTGACCTTGATGACGGTTTTTGGCCCTGGCTGCTCGTGCGGCGGAGCCCCGGCTGACGGGGTCAACGTGCCAAGCTCACTGAGGTTTCGGCTTCTCGGCGGCAGCGTCCGCGGGCCCGGCCGGCGCGGCGGCAATGCCCGGTTCCTCGGCGGCCACGTCGCCGCCGCTGTCGCTCGGAAAGAACGAGTCCGCCCAGGACCGCGGATAGCCGTTCTCCGCGGCGATCTTCAGCAGCTCGGCATACGTGGTGAGGCGGAGCGCATTGACGCCTTCCTTCCACTCGTCGACGTCGTTCGAGCTCATGGTGCGGTCGCCCTTTGCCTTGTTGCGCGCGTCGAGCGCCGCGACAGCGCCTTTCGCAAGGCTCGACAGGGGGCTCAGGTAGCTGCGCAGAGCGTGCTTCTTTTCGAGCTTCTCGAGCTCGGCGACGACCACGTTGAGCGTCGTCTCACATTGCTTTCGCAGAGGCTGGCGAATGAACTGCGACGGCGCAACCGAGAAGAAGCGCCGGAAAGATGGGCTCTTCCTGTCGCCCCCAGCCTCGCCCAGCACCGAGGCGCCGAACTGCTGAGTCTTGCCGTCGAGCTGGGCATTGCGAACAGCCACCATAGCCTCCGCGCGGATGACGTCCCGCCGGCTCGCCCGCTCCTTCTTGAACACCACCTCCCACCCCAAAAGCTCATCATGAACCGGCTTGGCCAGCTCTTTCGTCTCGTCGTCCGCGCCGAGCGCGGCCTCCGAGTATTCGAGCTCTTCCAGGAAGACGAGCAACGCTGCCGTGAGCGGAATCTTGCGCACCGTGAACCTCCACCTTTGCCCCGCTCCCCCAGGAGCGGAATCGACCACCGGCAGGTATACGGGAGGTTTGGGGGCGTATTCAAGAGAGAAAACAGCGATAGCGTCGATAGGCCGCGCGCCGCCTCGCGGTCGTCTTCAACGCCGACCTTGCGGTCGTGTCCACCGCAACAGCGGAGACCAAGCCCGCTGCCGGCGTGCCTGCCCGTCCGCCAGTGGGACCCTCCTCGATCCCGCCCCTAGAGCGGCACGCGCGTCGCGATCTGCGCTTGCACCGCTGCCAGTCGCTGGTCGTTGGTCCACAGCTCGTCGCAGCCGTTGACGATAGCCAGGGCGGCGTGCAGCGCGTCCGGGGTCTTCAAGCCATGGTGCGCGCGGAGCTCAGCGGCGCGATCGAACGCGTAGGGGATGGTGGGCAGTACGTTCAGTAGCGCGAACGCCTGCTGGTAGCGCGCAAGAATGCTCGCCTGCCCGCGCCGTAACGGGCCCACGTTGCACTCGAGCCGCACGAGATCCGAGATGTAGAAGTCCGCGGGAACAGTCGCGGCCATCGACTGGATGATCGCTGCCTGCTGCGCGCTCGATCCCTCGACCAAGTAGATGACGACGCACGTGTCGAGGTAGACCTTCACGCGCGGTCGTCCCAGCTCGCTCGTTCGTCCGCGAGCTCGGCGTCAATCTCCTCCTTCGACCGCGTCGGGTGATCGCTTGCCCGCAGCGTCTCCAGAAACTGGAAGAGGGCCGCGTTGCTGGACGACGCACCGGCGCTGGTCGGAACCTGCGTCGCGCCGAACAGGACGATGATCTCCGCCGGGCCAGCAGGGACGTCCGGAGGGAGCTGCACGGTGCGCTTCTCGGAGATGGTGACGGCGAGTTTGTAGGCTTGCATGGCGGAGCTCCTTTGCCCTCCCGGAAGGATGCCACGTCCGGCGGTCCGAGGGCAGAGGACCGGACACCGCGCGCGGCGTGCGCTCTCACCAAGATTGGCTCCAGGCGCTGCCCGTGCGCGTCACCACCCGGTTGCAGCGGAGGCAGGACACGCCCGGTGGTAGGCTCCCCGGCGATGGGTGGGCCCGCACTGAAACCCCACGTCAGCTACGCGGAGTACCTCGCGATCGAGGAGAAGATCGGCAAGAAACACGAGTGGCGCGATGGCGTCGTCTACGACATGGAAACGCTCGGCAGGGCGGGGGGCACGCCAGACCATGCGGCGTTGATGGCTGCGGTCACGGTTGCCCTCGGGACGCAGCTCCGCGGAAAGCGGTGCCGCGTCTTCAGCGCCGACCTCAAGGTGCGCGTCCGCGCCACCGGCCTCGCGACCTACCCGGACATCAGCGTCGTGTGTGGCACGCTGGAAGTTGATCCTGACGACAAGAACGCCGCGGTGAATCCGGTGCTCCTCGTCGAAGTGCTGTCCGACTCGTCGGAGGCCTACGACCGCGGCGAGAAGTTCGCGCACTACCGGCGCATCCCGTCGCTCCGAGAGTACGTGCTCGTGTCCCAGCGATCCCCCAGCATCGAGGTCTTTCGCAAGAACGACGCTGGCAAATGGGTCCTGGCCGAAGAGGCCGCGTCCGGCGCGACGGCCCCTCTCACCAGCATTGGTTGTGAGCTGTCGGTCGACGATGTGGTTGCCAATCCGCTGGCCGAGGAGGGGTCAGCGGTCTGAGCGAGCTGGCGAAGTGGTCAGCGGACGGGCCAAGCCCCCTCCGTCATCGCACTGCCATTGAAAGTGCGACGCTCACCGCTTACCGCACGCTCCGCTCAATGATCTTGAGCACGTCGGCATCGCGCACGCCATCCGCCTCGGCGCGGTACGACAGCACGATGCGGTGGCGCAGCGCCGGCAGGACCAGGGCGCGGATGTCGTCGACGTCGGCGGCGGCCTCGCCGCGGAGGGCGGCGCGCGCCTTCGCCGCGAACACCAATGCCTGGCTGCCGCGGGGGCCGGCGCCGTAGCGGACGTATTGTTTGACCTCGGCGACGGCGCGGTCGTTTTGCGGGCGGGTGGCGCGGGCGAGGGCGACGGCGAGGTTGACGGCCTCGTCGGTGACGGGGATGCGGGGGACGAGGGCGCCGATGGCGAGGACGTCGGCGCGGTGGAGGACGGGCTCGATGACGGGGGGCTTGCCGGAGGTGGTGCGGCGGGCGACCTCGCGCTCTTCGAGCTCGGAGGGGTAGTCGACGTGGATCTCGAGGAGGAAGCGGTCGAGCTGCGCTTCGGGGAGGGAGTAGGTGCCCTCTTGCTCGATGGGGTTGCGCGTCGCGAAGACCTGGAAGGGCTCGGGCAGGGAGTGGGTCTTGGTGCCGACGGTGACCTTGCGCTCCTGCATCGCTTCGAGGAGGGCGGCCTGCGTCTTGGGGGGGGTGCGGTTGATCTCGTCGGCGAGGATGAGGTTCTGGAAGATGGGGCCGGGGAGGAAGCGGACGGTCTTCTGGTAGCGACCGCCGTCGGGGCCGTCGAGGAGCTCTTCGTGGAGGACGTCGGTGCCGGTGATGTCGGCGGGGAGGAGGTCGGGGGTGAACTGGACGCGGCCGAAGGTGAGGTCGAGGGCGCGGGCGAGCGAGGCGACGAGGAGGGTCTTGGCGAGGCCGGGGACGCCGACGAGGAGGGCGTGGCCGCGCGCGAAGAGGGTGATGAGGAGGCCCTCGACCGCGGCTTCCTGGCCGACGATGGCGTTGGCGACGGCGGCGCGCAGGCGGGTGGCGGCCTCGCCGGTGCGCTCGAGCAGCTCGGGGTCCGACAGGGTTTGTGGGGGGGCTGCGGGCTGTTCGGCGGTGGTCATTGCGAGCCGCTCGGATAGCACAAAGACCTGGCGGTGGGCGGGCCGGCGCGCGTCGTTCGGAGGTGGGGCTATTTCCCGGGCTTGATCGCGGCGGCCGGTTGGGGTGAGTGTGCCGCCGTGGCTGAACGATCCGAGACGGAGACCAGGGAAAAGGGGAAGGACAACGGCGACGACGGGCGTCCGAAGGACGACGACGCGCGCGGTCGGAGCGAGGCTCGGAAGGACGACGACGCGCGCGGTCGGAGCGAGGCTCGGAAGGACGACGACGCGCGCGGTCGGAGCGAGGCTCGGAACGACGGCGACGGGTTGCCCGAACGCTCGCGGCTGGTGCCGCCGCCGCCGGCGACGGGGCCGTGGCGCTCGTACAAGGAGATCGTGGCGCAGCTCGCGCAGCGGGTGCTCGAGGCGCAGCGGCCGATGCGGATCCTGCAGGCCCTGCGCTGGGACGGGACGGTCGAGGAGCAGTTCCTCCGCGCGAAGGGCAAGGAGCTGCCGCGGGTGTCGTACGACTCGGACCTGGGGTTCGATCCCGATGGCAAGCTGCGCGAGCTGACGGACATCTATCAGGACATCCGCCGCGAGCTGGGGAAGGAGGACAAGCTCGCCAGGATCTTGCGCGATACGTGCGACGAGTACCGGCAGGTCGTCGAGATGCTGAAGGCGCGGGGGACGCCGGACTTCTACAAGTTCTCGAAGAAGCTCTACGGCTCGCCGAAGGACAAGTTCCCCGACGACAAGACGACGGTGCGGGACATGGGGTTCGTGCTGTACGACCTGCTCACGTCGATCGGCGGCGAGCGGCTCGGGCCGGAGCAGCCGCGCAACATCCCGGCGCAGGCGGCCGCGCAGGAGCTGAACGTGCGGCTGTCGAGCTACTTCGGCGATCAGGCGGTGCGCGTCGACGTGGACGACACGCTGCTCGCGGATGCGGCGGCCGGCAGCGACTACGTGAAGATCCGGACGGGGGCGATGTTCTCGCGGAGCGACATCGACATCCTCGAAGCGCACGAGGGCTGGGTGCACGTGGCGACGAGCCTGAACGGGCAGGCGCAGCCGGTGGCGCGCTGGCTCGCGAAGGGGCCGCCGCGGACGACGGCGGTGCAGGAGGGGCTCGCGGCGCTGATGGAGATCTTGACGTTCCGCTCGACGCCTCGGCGCGCGAAGAAGCTGAACGATCGGATCTTGGCGGTCGACAAGGCGGAGGACGGGGCGAGCTTTCTCGACGTGTTCGAGTGGCACCGCACGGAGGGGTACGACGAGGACGAGTGTTTCCAGAGCACGCACCGGGTGTTCCGCGGCGGGCTGCTGGAGGGCGGTGGGCCGTTCACCAAGGACGCGTCTTATTGCAAGGGCATCGTGCTCAATTACGCGTTCATGCGGGCGGCCATCCAGCAGGACCGCGCGGAGCTGATTCCGTTCTTGTTCGTCGGCAAGGTCGCGCACGAGGACATTCCCATCCTCCACGCTCACGTCGCTGACGGGATCGTGCGGCCGCCGCCGTATCTGCCACCGATGTTCAATGACATGAACGGACTGGCGATCTGGATTTGCTATTCGTCGTTCTTCTCGCGGCTGAGCGGGTCGGCCATTGCGCAATATTACGCCAAGATGCTGACGCACTGAGGGGGCGGCGCCGTGGGCGGCGGGTGGTGCGTGGAATGCCGTGGCGGCGAAGTTACATGAATGGTTTTGATTGGACGGGCGGCGGCGCTCGAGGTGAGGTGCCGGCCGTGGGGGGCGGGTGGTGCGCGGAATGCCGTGGCGCCGAAGTTACAAGAATGGTTTTGATTGAAGGGGCGGCGGCGCTCGAGGTGGGGTGCCGGCCGTGGGGGGCGGGTGGTGCGTGGAATGCCGTGGCGCCGAAGTTACAAGAATGGTTTTGATTGAAGGGGCGGCGCTTCGCCGTGGGGGCCGGGCGCGGGGACCTCAGTTGAGGTCTTCGGGGCGGGGCTGGGGGGCCGGATTTACGTCGGCGGCGGGCCCGTCGCTGGCAGGGGCTTGCTCTTCGTGGGCCTTGCGGGCCTGTTCTTCGTCGAAGGCGCGCTCGACCTCGGCGTCCATGCGGCCGGCGACGATTTTGGCGTACATCTTGAAGTCGCTGATCAGGGACCAGAGGGGGTATTTGAAGGTGGCGGGGGTGTTCTTCTGGAAGAAGTAGTGGCCGATCCAGGCGCCGCCGTAGCCGGAGACGAGCGCGTGCAGGAGGTGGACGGGCTTGCGGCGGACGACGGCGGCGAGGGTGAAGAGGAGGGTGCCGCTGGTGCCTACGAAGTGGAGGCGACGGTTTGTCTTGTCGGAGTGCTCGCGCACGTAGAAGGGCCAGAACTCTTCGTAGGTTTCGATGCGGCGCTCGGACATGGGTCGCAGACTACCACGTTCGGGGGCGGTGGCTGTCGCGGTTTTCAGGGGGCAATCTTGTCGAATCCGAGGGCCTTGCCGCCCTCGCGGGTGTCGGCGTAGCCCCAGAAGGTGCCGTCCTTGTCGACGAGGATGGCGTGCGCGTCGCCGATCGGGATGTTGTCGAGGCGGAGCTTGTGGCCGCGCTTGACGAGGTCGTCGAGGGTGGCTTTGGGGGGCTGGTTGAGGCGCTCGACGCGAATTTGGTCGGGTAGGTACTGGTGGTGGATGCGGGGGTGGGCGACGGCGGCGTCGACGGTGAGGCCGTGGTCGACGAGGTTGCGGAAGACCTGCGCGACGGTGTTGGGGATGGTGTCGCCGCCGGGGGAGCCGAGGACGATCGCGAGGGCGCCGTCGCGGGTGACGATGGCGGGGGTCATGGAGGAGGCGGGGCGTTTGCCCTGCGCGACGGTGTTGACGCCCTTCTCGGAGAACGCGCCCAGGGAGTTGGCGAGGAGGATGCCAGTGCCGGGGACGACGACCTTGGCGCCGAAGGCGGCGGAGAGGGTGGTGGTGCAGGAGACGGCGTTGCCTTCGGCGTCGACGATCGAGAAGTGGGTGGTCTGAGGGGACTCGACGGCGGGCGTCGCGGCGCCGTTGGGGATGTCGGTGGAGGGGGTGGCCTTGTCGCGATCGATGGGCGGTTTGCGGGTCTCGAGGTTCTGGCCCGAGAGGAAGGTGGCTGTCTGGGCGAGGAGGTCGGTCGATTGAAAGTCGGGGTCGGCGCCGACCTTTCGGCGGTCGACGTAGGCGCGGCGGGCGGCCTCGACGAAGAGGTGGAGGCTCTCGCCGGAGTCGGCAGGGGCCTTGTCGGCGTGGAGGCGCTCGAGGGCGAGCATGATCTCTGCGAAGGCGATGCCGCCCATGGACGGCGGAGGCATGGTGTCGACGGTGAAGCCGCGGTAGGCGAAGCGGAGAGGGGTGCGTAGCTTTGGCTTGTAGGCTTTGAGGTCGTCTTTGGTGATGAAGCCGCCGCGCTGCTTCATGGCCTTGTCGATGGCGTCGGCGATGGCGCCTTCGTAGAAGGCTTTGGCGCCCTCTTTGGCAATGAGGGCCAGGGACTTGGCAAGGTCGGGCTGGCGGACGCGGGCGCCCTGTCCGAGGGGGTCATTGCCATTGCCCCAGATGGCGCGGGCGACGGGGTCTTTCTTGAGCTTCTTCCAGTTCCAGCTCAGGGCGAGGGCCTGGCGGGCCCCGAGCTTGTGGGTCTTGGCCAGCTCGATGGCGGGGGCGAGGAGGTCGGCGAGGGGTTTGGTGCCGAACTTTTCGAGGACGAAGCTCATGCCCGCGACGGTGCCGGGGACGGCGGGGGAGGCGTAGCCCTCGGCGCCGTCGGCGATCTCTTTGAGGACTGTTTCGGTCGTCACCCTGGCGGGGGCGATCTCGCGGAAATCGACGGCGTGAACCTCTCCTGTCTTGAGGCGCACGATCATGAAGCCGCCGCCGCCGATGTTGCCGGCGCTCGGGTGCGTGACGGCGAGGGCGTAGGCGACGGCGACGGCGGCGTCGATGGCATTGCCACCCTTGGCGAGGACATCGATGCCGACGCGCGTGGCGTTGCTCTCGACGGTGCTGACGAGGCCGGCGGTGCCGTGGGCGGCCTTGTCGCCGCCGCCGGTGAGCTGGAGGGGCGGGTCGGGCGCGGGGGGCGGGGGATACGGGTCGGCGGAGGGTTGCGCGGAGGCGGAGGGGGGTGCGGTGGGGGGCGCCGCGGCGGTGGTGGAGGGAGACGGCGCGGGCGAGGAGGTGGGCGCGGCGGTGGGGCGTGGGGGCGCCACTTCGGGCGGGGGGCCACAGGCGGCGACGGCGAGGGCGGTGAGGGCGCC
>Ga0163144_10027560_pt1 | contig 10998 bp, 10 predicted proteins | sample OliLak19BULKMAT1_FD_123175 | JGI IMG/M metagenome (GOLD analysis project Ga0163144, IMG submission 123175) | Freshwater microbial mat bacterial communities from Lake Vanda, McMurdo Dry Valleys, Antarctica - Oligotrophic Lake LV.19.BULKMAT1 | ecosystem: Environmental > Aquatic > Freshwater >... | reverse complement strand
GCACGGTTCATCCCCGCATCTGCGGGGAACAGTTCCTCGTGTGTTATCAATTGTAAAATTTCCACGGTTCATCCCCGCATCTGCGGGGAACAGTTGCGTTCGGAATTGTGAAAACAAATATACCACGGTTCATCCCCGCATCTGCGGGGAACAGATAAGATTCCCCGTATTCTACAAATGCGCCACCGGTTCATCCCCGCATCTGCGGGGAACAGACTAATTGTAAGTCTACCCATTTATTACATTTTTAAAGAACTGGTAAAACTACCAACTATTTTTCTTCTAAATTCAGGCTAGCTGTGTCCGGTAGGAAAGAAACCAATTTAATACCATCAAACTCTATGGGTATCCTTCGATTGGCCCCGATTGTAGCAAAGTCAAATCCTGCTTCGGTATTTGTAGTCCAAATAATAACAGCATTACCTTCTTCGATTCCTAAAGTAACCTGATTCCAGATATTCTCACGCACGCGCCTTGAAACATTTCCAAGATACACACCGGCCCTCACCTCCAAAAGCCATACACCAAGCCTACCACGTATCCGTGGAGGAGCATTTTCAACCACGATGACCAGCATCTCCGAGTCCACCTTTATTTGGAATTGCAATCTTTACAGCCTCGGCATGTGACTCTGGCTTCTTAATACCGCCGGCAGCTAAAACTTCTTCAATTGTGGGAATTATTCTTTTAAGAATTTTGGTCTCTCGGAATTTATCTCTACAGGCAATTCTTACTTCTCTATCTGGCTGTCCATGTTTAGAAGCTGCAATCTTAAAGGCAACAGGTACAACTGTATCAAACTTGAAAATATCGGCTATGTCGTAGACAAATGACTGAGGTTTCCCGGTATGTATAAAGCCTATAGCAGGGGCATAACCAGCAGCAAGAATTGCAGCTTCGCAGATACCATAAAGACAAGCAGTCGCTGATGACAAGCATCTATTTGCTCTATCTCCGCTTTGCCAATCAGAGTGATCGTAGTCCCTACCTTTCCATGTTAGTCCGTACTGACCAGCGAGGATTTGATACATCTTTCGAACTCTTGCACCTTCAATGCCGCGTAATTGGTCTATGCTTCGACGGTCTGGAGACTTTTCATTGAAACGTATCTCATACATTTTCCGCACAACTTTCAGTCGTGCCTCGTCATCCAGAGCTAATTTAGCTTGATATAATAAGCGATCAGCTCTGGCACCTCCCGGCTGTCCGGCAGAGTAAAGCCTAACGCCTCCTTCACCTACCCAAGTTAATAAACATCCGACCCTAGAAGCCAAAACTGCTGCGGCATGGGATACCCTTGTCCCAGGTTCGAGCATCAAACAAGCTATACTCCCAACAGGAACATGGGTACGAACGCCAGTTTTATCTAAAACAACGAAAGAGCCATCTAGGACATCGATTTGTCCTTTTCCAATAAAAAGTACAGAGACCCTGTCTTTCATGGGGATTGGCTTCAATGGTGGCAGTATTGATTCTGACATTAACTACAACCAGTTTCGTTACAAGAAAAAGTTTAAATCGCTAACTATTAATCCTTCCCTGAATTAAACGCACCCTACGGGGAGAAAATTCCGTAGCTCGCTTATCAACATCAAAAGTTCCAGCCTGATCGAGTATAGAGTCAATCCCATCTGCAAAATCATCGACTTCTACTTGTCGTGTATAAAACTCAATAGATTCATCCCCAATCAGTAGTTTGTACGCACTGTCCGCGGACTCTGATATCCCTGCTAGTACTGGGGTAGATGGAATACAAGACTTTCGACCTAACCATACTCCCCATTGTGGATCTGCTAGAGCAACAGAGATGCCAGTTAAGTGCTCAAGACTGCCGCCCAATACGATTCCGAAAGCTGCGTCAGTTAAATATTGTCTATGGGTCAGGACACAATTATCATTAATCTTACCATTCGCACGTCGAGTATTCTGTACAGTGTGATAATCTTGTAAACGTCCAACGGATAATTCTTTCACTGACTCATCCCACTTGGATCTCTGAAATATCGGAATTGCGATTGAAGTCATCTTTACTTTTCTGAACTCAGTTAAAAATTCTAACTCTTCGTTACTTCCCCTTGAATAACCAAGAGCAGCACAACACATACCAGCGATGCCGCTCTTGGTGGGCATAAGTCCAGTAGATCGACGATTAAATTGACTATCAAATCCCCATGACTGCAAAGGGCCGCGAAGTCGAAGTGCTAAGTATCCCAAGTTAGATGACATGAGTTAAAATCTCTCCAAGGAACCCATTTAATCCAATCTCTGGAATGGCTTTTTCAAAAACTGGTTCAATGCCCCATGTTGAAATTAGCTTTTTATTCTCCTCCTGAAGTAGCCGAATTGACTCTTCTACATATCCCTTTTTAGGAGTGAGTGGATTCTCGAATGCATTTATAAGTTGAACTGGATGCCCTTTCTCACGAACTATGCCCAACACATAGTTAGGTAGTGTATTTCCATTCATAGAATTCTTACGTGCCGATGGTACAGCTTTAATAGTTGCCTCAATAAATGATTTGACTACAGCTTTTCTTTCGTCCTGGCTCATTGATGCCAAGTGATGCTCATCGGCCAGCATATCTAGATTCAGTGCGGCAAAGCGATAATAAGTTGCTGAATTAAATTCAAGCGTCCCTGTCATCCCTGCTCCGGATTCATCGGCAGTTTGCAAATCATCAACTGCCGCAAAAAAATCAATTTCGTTATCAACTCGGTGGGTTGAAATTGCATGTGAGAACATACCAGCAGCCTCAACCGTGAGCGAGTGATCACTTGCGACCATCCGACCAAAGATCGCTATATCGGCTGCATCTTTCAGTATTTTACTGTCAATTCTTTTTAATGCTTTCTTAGCGTCTTTCGTGTCTTTGTATTCCTTGGCAATCGTTGCTAATTCCATCGGCGACATAAAATAGAGAGTCTTGGATTTTACTTTATCTTTGGACTTCTCATCGATTTTAACTAACTCCTCGACTATTGATTTTGCACCGGCCTCGGCATCAGCAACCCCGACTTTTTTCATTTCAGCCAACAGCGGCTCGTAAAAAAGCCTCGTTCGTTCACCCTGGTAATACTCAGGCGTTATTTCTTTGGCTAAGCTACGAATAGCTCTTTTCCAAGACTGGCTTGAGACTCGCGCTCGCTGTACGCCACCAAAGATTGCGGTTTTTGGTGAGTTAAGATCATCCCTATTAAGACATGATACAGGTACAGACTGAATAATATGCAATTCTAAATGTTTCATTTCAATTCTCTCCTTACGTTAAACTAATTTATCAATTTAATCGGGGCTAAAAGCATTAGTCCAAAACCAAATCCTTTTGCCCCCCCGATTCCACTGAAATAAGACTCAGCGAACCGTTCCTTATCTGTAACTTCAAGACAGCCACGAAATCTAACACCTCCATGGTATGCGGAATGCGACCCCTTTTTAAAATGTGACTCTACCATTGGGCGGATCTCAAGAGGCACACTATCTATAATTCGGAATCCACCAGAAACCGGATTGTGATTAGAATCTAGAGAACGGGCCTCTCCTTTCCTGATAAGCCAATTACGCAAATCATCTTCTTTTACTAAGGGAACTCGTTTCCCACGTTTTTTGTCATTGTTAGCACCCTCCTTGTTTAAAACTGCTTTGGTTGGGTTGGCTACTAAATCAAAGGAATATCGTTTGTGTGTTAAAAATGAGTTTGGAATCTCCTTAACAAAAAAACTTTGTGAATCGCACCAATCTGGACACTTCGGTAAGCGTTTACCTAAAATCCAAAGTTTAAAATTACGTTCAGTTGATTCAAGTCTGTGTAAAAAATCACGCTTTGAGTCTGAATCAGAATCAAAGAGGTCCCAGGTTCTCTTGTGCCAATGATAAGAATCTACCATTCCTAATTCTTTTGCCGCGCGGATATCTAGATTCAAACATGCTAGATAACTCATGAGATCTTCTCCACATCCGTGCTGCTGTGCTCGCTTTTTATTGACCAAAATGAATCAGCCCATTTTCGACGAATTTTTGGACCCCAATAACGTAAGTCTTTTAGTAGCTGATCATAGTTTATAGGTACGCCTTCTGCTTTTGCCATCTGCACAAATCTAATAATTCGATCTCCGATTTCATTCCGTTCAGCGGCAAGAAGATGCTGAAAGCGACGCTCAGTTGGACCTATCTTGTCTTCACTCGTACCCGAATCACGTCGTTTCCATATTGAATTACAAGTTTCACCAAAGTTTCCATCACTGGTCACCTCGGGATGAGTTGCAAAAAGACCCACTACCAATGCATCTAATTTACATGTGATGTCCTCTGAAAGAGAAACTCCCAACCTATGCAATGCTGGCCATGAACGGTGCTCCTTTCCCTTGACCAACGCACACCGGAGGTCACTCATCAAACCGCGATTATCTTTTTGAGAAATAACTCTTTCAACTAGCGAGCGCATGTTCCTCCACAGCTTTTGATTTGTTTATTGCTTTAACTTTTGGTGCAGTTCTATCTGAATATGAGACTAGCTTCTTCCATCCATGTGCAAATGCACGGATCTGTCGCGGCGTTTTTTGGCCACAAGATGCCGCATATGATTCGCAGGCTGCCTTGAATATTAGTTTACCCCATGCTCGCTGTTTTACTATCGCATCATCAGTCCCGATGAATTCAACATAATTAAATAAAATCGAAACATTTTTCTCGATTGTCGTCCAATAAAAATTCAGAGCCGTCGATTTAACTTTTTGTATTAGTTGTCCCTTATCTTTTCCGGCACCTTTCAGTCTACCTTCCCAACCACCATCTAACTCAGAGCGGTAACTTTCGACCGCCCATCCTAACTTCTTTGCAAATCTCTCCGCATCACTGACGCCTTCTTGAAAGTGAACAATATAATTCTGGAATTGTGGGGAAATATGAAAAACCGATTCGACCGCAATGACCATAGATGCTTGTTTACGTGTCATAGCACAAACATGGAAATCAAAGGCAATTCCTTCAGAGATGTTATTCATTGCCAATGGACCACCCAGTCCATTGGCTTTACGTCGCAACAATAGTGCTGCTAGCTGTCGCCAGGGAGCTTTCATTGGATCCGCATTGACAATCTCGCGCTCATCCTTATCGCCTTTTTTAACGATATGAACAGTAGCTGATGGTTCCGGGGCAAATCCGTCCCTGTATGTTTCATATTTAAAGCCATTACTGCAAATCATAGTGGATGAATTCGGTTTTAACAAAATCCATCTGGAAATGGGAACGAGTCTTCCCATATAAGTAGTGGTTGCATTTTGAACAGCCTCTGAGTCTGAATCTGGACTGTCAGGGAAAATTTCCCAAACGGGTCGTCCATTTCCAATTGGATTTAGTGAGTCTTCCTGATTAGTAACAACAGAGCTTTTATAAATACGATCAATCAATTCAAAAGTTGGCAGATTTAAATGAATACTTTGAGAAATATTCGTGGTTCTTAGAAATGAGTGCAACATGGACTGAGGCGAGCATGGTGCATCAGGGTTGCCTACTTGCTTAGTTTTTACAGACTTCCACTGTGCAATAGGCAAGCCCCCGCCCAGTGAAAAACACTGAAAAGTCAAAAGATTAAGTGCAATTTGTGCGGGCTCAAAAACTCTCTGATCTGATGAACCATGATCGTAAATTGTTGGATTATTGCCGGAGGCTAGCGCAAAATTTAAATACCCTATTGGAGTCTCGTCTTTAACCTTACTCAACTCCGCCACCTGCAACCACGGCTTGGATGGATGATAGAGATAAAAAGAATCACTCCACTTTTCAAGATAAAGCTTTGCGGCATCTGGCAGTTTATTTGGCACATCGAGCCACTCGTCGTAGTCTTTGGGACCGTTTAAAGCTGCGTGTGCAATGCAAATAAAAAGTCGCATCAAGGAAACACGCTCATGTGGTCTTACAGCTAGATCTACAAATTGATCGCCTTCCGTAAAAACTGAGGTAAGGCTAATTAAAACCTTATTGCCATCGCGATTCACAACAGGAATCCAAGGATCAACAGTAAGATTAAAGCTTGGTATCACACTACTCTCCATCATAGGAATCACGATTTATCACTATGCCCAGGTTCTTATCGTAAGTAATTTTGGTCCCTTCCTTGCGGCAGGTTATGTCTACCTGTCCTGACTGTGTAACAATTCCTATTAGGCATTGTCCACTAATATAATTAGCCAACTTAGTGTCTACCGGCACCGTCGAAAGTATATGACGTGGGATCCTCAACATATTCTTATTGATAGCCTTGGCATCCGGGAGATTGTAATCAATTTCATTCAATTTTACACGAGATTCATTCAAAAGAATGAGCTCGTCATTAATTCTTGATTTACATAAGACTAGAGCGACTGTGGGACGTTCATTAAGTCGGGTTTGTACGCCCTCATGATCTTCTAGTGCTACTTGCCAGATATTACTATTGCGTTGCGCAACCATCTTCTTAGCAAATTCTGATCCCGTCAGCTCTGTGGCCAGTTCGGTCCATCCTTCAGGTTCTCCATCAAGTTCACCGTAAGTACGCTCAATCAATGCTCGAATATCTCTTGGAACTTGAACCTCGGCCAATCCTCTCCATACATTCAATGTACGAAGAAGAATATAAGGATCATAGACATAAGCTTTCTTGCCTAAGGCATTTTTAATCTTTGCGGCCGACATCTCCCTAAAATCAGTGAGGCTACTGCTCTCTTCAAGGATTGATATACAAGGCTCATCAACTGGCCGTACGTTCCTTTTATGCCTCCACAGTCTGCCAATTCGTTGAATGAGCATGTCGGAGGGTGCTAACTCTGAAATAAGAAGATCGGCATCTAAATCAACGCTTTGTTCTACGATTTGGGTTGACACCAATATTGATCCGCAACGTGTCTCACCGGATTTACCAAACCTTATCATCCATTCAGTTTCTAAAATTTCTCTTTGCCAAAATGGAAATCTAGAATGTAACAAGCCTAATGGAAAATTATCGCTAATAGTAGATTGCAAAAGTCTATATATACGTTGTGCCTCATCGATTGTATTCGCTATCCAAAGAACGGACCCTCCTTTTTCTGCGAGGGTAACCGCTCTTTCAATCGCGATTTGTTCGGAAATAAAATTGACTTTCACTGCACGGGATTCCGGCTGGGGTATGTGGCGTGCGGCGATCGGTCCAGATGAGGTTCTTCCTGTTATGAGTGGATAATCGAGAAGATCTGTAGAATCCGGGACATTTGCATCAGGGTTCAGTTGCTTCACTCTTCTTTTCGATAGAGTCGCCGACAGAATAATGACAGTGCAATTGAGCTTCTCTAGACTGCGAATTAGCTCATCGATTAATGTTCCAGTATAGAGATCGTAGGAGTGTACTTCATCTAGAATCACTACTTTGCCAGCTAGTGCAAACTGTCGGACAAAGAAGTGTTTGGCGGCAACGACACCTAAAAGTGCCTGATCTACAGTTCCAACTCCAAAAGGATAAAGAAGCGCGCGTTTAATCGACGCGAACCAATCACGACCGACTCGCGCATCTTCAGATGAGGATTCTTTGAATTGAGTTTGCCCAGGATTTAACAGTAACTGCTTATCAAATAGCCACGAGTTTGCATGTGCTAATCGACTATTAATTTGGTCGGGGAAAATTCTTAATAGAAAATCATTAATTCTTAGGTGAATTCTGTTACTCGTAGCTTGTGTTGGCAACGCAAAATACATCCCGGATGCTACTCCGGTACCTAGAAGCTTATAAGTGGCCCAAAGAGCAGCTTCAGTCTTACCCATGCCCATGGGCGCTTCTACTATGTAAACTCCTGGCCCTTCGATTGCTTCAAATGCAGCTAACTGAACGTCATTAGGGCGCCAGAAACTGCCAAGTTTATTTGAATCACCAAATAAATCGTTGAATTTTAATCCAAGCTCTACTGGTGGTAGGGAAAAACCGATATCTTGAATTGCTTGTTTTGCCGCTGCGTAACTATCGATCGTTTCATCTCGCCTGGAAGGAATAAAATAACGAGCATCAGAACCAATCCAATCTGCAACTGTAGTAAGTCCAGCTAACCACCATAATCTAGGATCATCACTGTTTAGTGATATGGATCCACCTTGGGGTACAAAAGTTGACCAAACTTGCGCGAGGGCGGAAATCTGTTCTGCCTCCCATGGAATGCCACTATTTGATTCAGAAGTAGCCTTTTCAGGTCGATACCCTCTCTCATTAGGTCTATTTAATCTGCCGTGGTGAGCTCCTATCGCGGCAGAAACATAAGTAGAAGTATTTCTATTAAAACCAATTTTGGAGAGGTATGACTGGATAACAGCATGTGACACCTTGCCATGATTGCCCTCCATTGAGGAGTCCCAAACCCAGTTTTGACAGATCTTAGTTAACTGGTTTTCCTCTAACCAGGTTGCACATTGCATCTGAAATCCAGGGGAAATTTTACCAACATCGTGCATCGCAACTAATGCTGAAATAACCGAGGGTGGGAATTTGAACTTTTCTAAAAGAGCGGGAACTAGTTCCATTAATGCCTGCGCTACAAATCCAACATCTTTCATATGATCGATTACAGAAACACCAGGGGTGCTCTCCGGTAATGTTTTTGCCCAAAAATATCTAGCCAATTCGCTCATAATTAAAAATTATTGACCACCTAGCTCTTTCCATATCCTTCCTACCATGCGAGCGTCCTGCAGAGCTCTATGATATTGATAGTTAATTACTTCATTGCCAAACAAGTGTTTAGCAACCGTTTCTAACCGATAATTCGGTAGTTTCTTCAATTTTTGTCGAGCTAGTTTAAGAGTACACTTAATTACATTATTGAATCCCCAACCAAAGCGGCCGAATTCGCTTTGCAGAAAGACTCTCTCGAATGAGCTATTATGAGCGACAAGGTGGTAACTGCCAATTATATTTCTCAAATTATTAAAGACTGAGAGCGAATGCGCAGCACTAGAAAGTGTCGTCTGGTCAATTCCAGTAAGATCAGAAACAGCCCCGGGCACCTTGACGCCGGGATTAACTAAGCTAGAGAATTCAAAGGCCGGTGAATTAATAGATACCACTGCCACTTCTATCACCCTAGAACCTGCTAAAGGTAGTAATCCTGTGGTCTCAACATCTATTGCAAACATCACTGAACATTCCAAATAATATTTCAATCAACATCGATAAAATCTCAAAATCACTATTTTATTTCTGTTACTAAAGTAAACGTAACACTATCTTACTTGACTATATAGGTACCACTATAGATGCGCCCCAAAATATGGTGCAGATTTATACGGAACATAAGCTCAGAACGCCAAATATATTTTTCGAATATTGATTTGCTACACTGTAGGGCGTCGGCTCCCAACCAACGCCCCAATTTTTTAGACCTACTCCACCCCAACCATCTGAACCCCAACCAACTCAGCAATCTCTTCAAGTTCCTCTGTTCCCTCAAGCTCAAGGGAACGGGAAGAATCGAGGATAGCCGTGCCTGAGTAGCCGACAGCGCAGCTAACGGGGCCGCAGCGCACATTGAGGACGGTAGCAACGTCGGCCCTGTCATCACTGGCATCGGTGAATCTGTATGCAAAGCTAGTGACGCAGCCGTTTTCAGCGAAAGTTTCACCGAAGACATCGAAGCCATCCTCTTCGGGGACAGTTACTCCCTCCAAAACGAGTTTATTGGTATTTACTACTACTCTTTCACCGTCTTGATTAACTACAAGAGTCACATCAATTGCTGAAGGGATGGAAATAATCGAGGGGCATTCATTTAATGCAGCGAGTCCGGTGAATCTCCAGGTACCAGCGTAAAATCCGCTAGAGGAACCACCACCACCCCCTCCTCCGCCGCAACCAGCTATAATTGGTAATATAATCAAAGTATATAAAAAGGACCTCATGACGCGCTCCATTGAATTAATTATTGTATTAAAGGGCCTGTTGCAAAACTATCTCCGTAACGAGAAAAGTGAGATTTGTGCCGAGACAAGGAAGTCGAGAGAGAAAACCGCAAGCAAATCCTCTGGATATGTTGAGGCTTTTCTCTCGAAGACTGACGATGTCGCAGGCCAAAGATCGCTTTTCGCAGTAGGAGAGAGTTTTGCAACAGGCCCTTAAAGGAAAAGTTAACAGTTACTTCTCCCCAAGTAACTCAATAGATCGATCAACTCAATGAAGTGCCCCCCTATGTGGGGCGGATAGTTTTACCAAGGTTAGCGATTGTTAGCTTAGATTCATCAACGACTAAATCTTGTAACGTAGCAGGTGAAATCATTATCACATGGCGACCAAGGCTTAGAACGCGGCGGACTAATTCAGGGGAGACTATGCCGGGGAACTTACGAATTAAGCTGCCACCATCCCAAGTATCATCTTGATCTTCATGCCACCTTTGAGTTGAATAATAGTTGCTGGCAGGAGCAGCTATGTGAATCTCGATCTCTTCAGCATTTTCTCCACTCCAAACACCGAATGTTTCAAACCAATTTTCGGACTTTACAAGATCGGGGCTACTCGAGTTTTTAGGGGGTTTTACATCATATTTTAAGATTTCTGATGATTTTACAAAGGACGCGTTAAGTATCCTTGTATGGCCTTCGCTATCTAAAAATCTAAGGTAAAGAGCCCCATCACTAAAACGAACATTTAGGATCTGCCCTTCATATATTTTATCTTGGGTATGTCGCCAAGGTGAGCGGTACGTTAAACGCACACTCTCCCCTGCGGCAGCTGCTGTGACCCATTTTAATACTCCCCAATCAACTAAATCTCCAACAGAAGTTAGATCGTAAGAAAAGAATTTTAGTAACGGTTCAAGATCTCTACTAACAGTAGAATTATTAATGGTAAATTGATTCCATAAAGTTTTTAATTGAGTCACTAAATCTGGAGCATCAAGAGCTGCCACCATACAACGGGCGAGTAGAAGCGCGGTTAATTCATCACGTCCCGGTGGCAGGAAATTAGAGAAAGTATAGTTTGGGTCCTTAAGGAAATACCCCTTTCT
>Ga0163144_10027559_pt1 | contig 10998 bp, 12 predicted proteins | sample OliLak19BULKMAT1_FD_123175 | JGI IMG/M metagenome (GOLD analysis project Ga0163144, IMG submission 123175) | Freshwater microbial mat bacterial communities from Lake Vanda, McMurdo Dry Valleys, Antarctica - Oligotrophic Lake LV.19.BULKMAT1 | ecosystem: Environmental > Aquatic > Freshwater >... | reverse complement strand
TGTAGCGGCCGCCCAGATCCTTGTCGAGCGTCAGCGTGCCCGCGATCGTAACGACCTGCCCGACCTTGAAGGGCTGAATGCTCGTGAACGTCAGATCGTCGTCGGCGGTCTTCGCGGCGCCCGAGCCGTCGCGCAGGTGCACCCAGTTGAGGTCCATGACCTGGGCGGTGACCTTCACGACCTTGCCCCGGACCGCGACCCTTTTGCCCTTCAGCGCGGCTTTCTGCGCGTGGACCTCGGAGACGGTGCGCGCGTCCGGCCCTTCGGCCTTGGCGATCTTGACCGGAGCGGGGGCCGCGACGGCGTGAACGGCGAGGAAAATTCCCACGGCGAGAAAGATCGGGCGCATGATGTCTCCTATGTCTTCCCTTACGGCGTAGGCAACGTTCCGGCCATCGCATTCGCGAGCTGCGCGGCCAGGAAATCGGCGATGAAGCCCGGCTCGAAGGGCCAGGCGTACTCGACCGTCACGCCCGGATGCTTCTTGCGGCTCTCGAGGACGATGCCGGGGATCTCGCACTCGGCGTGGACCCCGCCGCGCGTGAACATCGTCGAGATCAGCATGATCCGGCCGAAGCCCTCGGCCGCGAGGCGCTCGATCGCCTCCTCGACCGAAGGGGCGCAGAACTCGTTGTACGCGACGACGAGGCGGCGGCCCTCGAGCTTCGGCGCCAGGGCCGCGGCGATCTCCTCGACGCCGAACTTATAAGGGTCCGTCGCCCGGGTGCGCGGCCATTCGCGGACCTGCTTGTCGAGCTCCGCCTCGCGCGCGGACATGACGAGGCCTTTGCGCGCCTGGCGCTCGCCCTCGAGGCGCTTGAGCTCGGAGATGAGCGCGCGCGGAAAATCGGCCGGCGAACCGCCATGCCCGATCAGCACTACGGCTTCTTTATGGTCCATGCGACATCATATCAATCGGTCCGCCCATAAAGGAGGTTGGCCGGATCGTTGCTCATGCGACGGCATGCTTCCACGCGAACATGGCGCTTGGGTCCTGCTGTTCGCCCCGATCCTGCTCGGCTTTCTGAGCGCTCCGGGGTTCTCGCCGGCCGCGGCCGGCCTTTTCGTCCTCGGCTCGCTCGCGGCCTTCATGCTGCGCACGCCTCTCCAGGCGCTGTGCGCGCGGCCCGGCGACCGTCGCGCGCTGCGGTGGCTGGCCCTGTACTCGACGCTGGCGGCGGGAAGCTTCCTGCCGCTGATCGTCCTGCTGGGCTGCTGGAAGCTCGCGCTGTTCGCGGCGCCCGCCGCGCTCATGCTCGCGGCGAACCTCAACGCGAACCGCTCGGGCCGCCGCTTCAGCGCGCTCAACGAGGCGAGCGGCATCCTGGTGCTGTGCCTGGGAGCGCCCGCCGCGTATTACGCGGCGTCCTTCGAGCTGGGCCCTCGCGCGTGGTCGCTCTGGCTCCTTTGCTCGGTCTTCTTCCTGGGACCCATCTTCCACGTGAAGATGGCCGCGCTGCAGCACCGCGCCGCCGCGGATCCGGCCGCGCTGCCGGGGCTCGAGCGCATGCGCCGCCTGTCGATCGCCTATCACGGCCTCGCGCTCTTCGCGATCGCGGCCTGGGCGGCGTCCGGAGGACCCGCTTGGCCCGCCGCCGTCCCGTTCGCGGCCGCGTTCTTCAAGACCATAAAGCGCGGAGCCCGCTCCCCCGAGCGGGTTGATTTCCGCGCGCTCGGCTATCTCGAGGTCGCTTACTCGGTCCTGTTCGTCGCCTTCTCGGCCGTGAGCATGGGCCGCGCCCTGTAGCCTGCGCCCAGCGCGGCGGCGAGGCGCTGAACGGCCCCGAGATCCACGCCCGGCAGCGAGACCGCCGTGATCGTCGTATGGATATCCGCCAGCAGGCAGCAGCGGATGAACTCGAGCGCCGACTGGAAGCCTTTCTCGCGCATCTCGAGGCGCGGGCGATGAAGCTTTACCCATTGCTCGGGATCGGCCGTATTAAGGCTCACGCTGACCCGCGAGAGGCCGCTCGCCGCGAGCTCGGGCGCGATGTCCCGCTCCCAGATCGCGTTGCCGAGCCCGATGGTGTTGAGGCGCCGTCGCGAGCGCGGGTAGCAGCGCTTCAGGCGGCGGGTCAGCTCGAGCACCGCGTCGATGCGGTAGGTGCTCTCGCCGTAGCCGCAGAACACGAACTCCTCGAACGGACGGATGGCGGTGCGCTCGAGCACGGCGGACCAGACCTCCTCGAGCTCCGGCTCGCGGTCGAGCGCCAGATCATGGCCGAGGAAGCGGCGGCCCGCGGGCTCCTTGATGCAGAACACGCAGTCGGTGGGGCAGAGGGACGTAAGATTCAGGTACAGGTTTTGACCGTCGGCGTAAACCGAATTGTTCACCGGGGCCGCGTCGCAACGAAGCGGCCCCGCGCCGCGCCGCGCTTTCGCCGCCGGGCCAGGACGCGCGAGGCGATGAGCTCCTGCGTCCCGCACGAGCAGTAGTAGACCGAAAGCGTTTTGGCGCGCTCGAGCGCGAACAGCAGCAGCTCGAGTGCGGCGACGCCGCTCGCCGCGGTCGGGCGCCACAGCAGGTGCGCGGAGCCGTCCTTGAGCGGGACCTGGCCGTCCTGGATCACGCGAGCGCTGTTTTCCGCGCACAGGAAGAGCTCATGGATATTGAGGAACGGCACGCCCAGCGCGTCGAGCTCGAGAACCATGGCCTCGAGGCGCGCCTTGTCCCCGGGGACGACCGGGATCTCGACCGCGACCTCGTCGAAGATATGCATGGCGCGCCGCACGGGCGCCGTGTCGTAATCGATCGCAGCCAGATCGAAGCGGATGGAATCGAGCCCCGCGGCGCGGAGGCGGTACAGCAGCTCATCCGACGCCAGGTCGCCGTTGGTATAGAGGTCGACGCGCGGCGGGTCCGGCATGGCTTTCAGCGCGGCGAGCAGGGCCAGCACGCGCTCGGGACGCAGCAGCGGCTCGCCGCCGGAGAGCCCGACGCTGCGCAATCCGTGGCGCGCGACGATCGCGGCCGCCTCGGACGGGTCGGAGACGGGGATGCCGTGCACGACGGTCTCGTCGACGCGCGGCTTCTGGTTGAAGCAGAAGAAGCAGTCGCGCGTGCAGAGCCCCGTGACCAGCAGGTTCGAGCCGCGGCCCGCGAGGCAGGAGCGGCAGCCCGGCGGCAGGCGGCGGGTATAGAGCGTCATCGCGGCGAAGTCGCCCTTGATCCCGGCGGCGTGCAGCCGCTCGAGGAGGGCGAGGAGCCTCGCTTCGCGCTCGGGCGAAGGCTCGCCGCCCGGGAGCGGCTCGAGCGCGCGCGCGGCGCGGCGCGCGCTCCAGCTCAGCTCGTCCATGGACGCGGAAACACGCTGAACCAGATGTTGACGGCGGCCCCGACCGTCGTCAGCGCGTTGAGGCTCGAGAAGACGGGATCGCCGCGCTGGAACGCGTAGCATGCCAGGGACAGGCTGCCCACGGCGGAGAGCGACAGGAACGCGAGATTCGCTCCGCAGCGTCCGTCCCGGATGGTCTCCCAGCATTGCGGGATCCACGCGAGCGCGAAGGCGGCGAGGCCCACGTAGCCGATCCAATGGTTCATACGACCTGACGCAGCAACGAAACGGCCCTCCGGCATGGCCGCTTCGTTGCTCCTCCGATCTTACCCAGGAGGCGTCATGATCACATTCCCGCCGAAGAAGATTCTCGTCGCGTACGATCTGACCGACGCGTCCCGCATGGCGTGGCGGCACGCGTCGGCGCTGGCCTCGACCTGCGGCGCGAGCCTCGAGGCCGTCTACGTCGAGCCCTGGAGGATGGGCTCCGACCTGATGTCGCCGCCCGATCTCACGGCCGCGCGCGTCGCCGCCCTTCGCGGAGAGATCCGCGCCGTGACCGGCGCCGGCCCGAAGGTCACGATCCTGCAGGGAGACCCCGCGCTTCTCATCGTGAACTTCGCGCGGCAGCACCGGCTGGACCTGATCGTCGTGGGCACGCACGGCCGCACCGGGCTCAGGCGCGCGCTGCTCGGCTCCGTCGCCGAGGCCGTGATCCGCTCGTCGCCCATCCCGGTGCTCGCCGCGCGCGGCCGTCCGAGGGAGATCTTCTCGATCCTCGCGCCGGTCAACTTCACGCCCTATTCGGACGCGGGCTTCGCGTACGCGGCGGCCGCGGCCTCCGCGCTTTCGGCGCGCCTGACGGCCCTGCACGTCCTCGACGATCCGATATGGAACGGCAATCCCCGGTTTCGGATGTCGAACCTCGCGAGCCGGCTGCCCCCCGACGTCGCCAGGCGGGTCCGCCTGACGATGGAGTCGGTCCTGGGCGACGCCGTGAAGGAGATCCTCAAGGCCAGGCGCGGGCACGAGTGGATCGTGCTCGTCGCGCATGAGAAGTCCCTGCTTGAAGACGCTTTCTTCGGAACCACGCTCGAGCGGGTTTTGAGGCGCTCGAAGATCCCGGTGCTCTCGGTGCCCGCGCCCGGCGCGGCGAGCGGCAAGCCGCTGGAGGAAAGCGGCGGCTCCGCGGCGAGGGAGCGTTCCCTGATCTCATAATGGAGGAGTAATGGATATCATCGATGTCCTGCTCGAGGATCACGCCGCGCTGCGCGGCGAGGCCGAGGCGCTGACCTCGCCTCACACCCGGGCGCGCGGCGGCGCCCCGCCGGACCGCAAGAGGCTGCTCGGCGACATGCGGGCCTTCTTCACCCTCTTCAAGGCGCACGAGGCCGTGGAGGATGACTTCCTCTCGGAGGCGTTCTGCCTCGTCGAGCTCGACGCCGGGCAGCGCGCCGAGTTCAGCGAGACCCGCCGGGCGCTCGCGGAGGCGCTCAAGAAGTTCGGCGCCTTCGCGGTCGGGTCCGGCGGAAAGAGCGTCGAGCCGATGCGCGACGTCGCGCTCCGCCTTCGCGACGACCTCGAGGCCCATCTGAGCTGCGAGGAACGGGTCGTCTTTCCGCGGCTCAGGGCGAGCATGCGCGCGGCGAAGCTGCGGGACCTCGGAGCGCGGGCGCGCGCGGGGGCGAGGCGGGGGAGCGGGGTCTCCGCGAAATAAATCGAGACGAAAAGGTCATGTTCGCGCGGCCGAGAAGTTCGGAGAATGCGTCATGTCTGAAACGGCGCCGGTCGCCTGGCATCGCAGGACCCCCGAGGAGGCGCTCGCCGCCGCGGGCTCGCGGCGCGCGGGGCTGAGCCGGGCCGAGGCGGCGGAGCGGCTCGAGCGCGACGGGCCCAACGCGCTGGTCGAGGCGCCGCGACGCTCGCCGCTCAAGATCTTCCTGTCGCAGTTCACCGACCTCCTCGTGCTGATCCTGCTCGCGGCCGCGGCGATCTCCGCGATCATCGGCGACGTCGCGGACGCCGCCGTGATCGCGGTCATCCTCATCCTCAACGCGGCGATCGGCTTCGTCCAGGAGTATCGCGCCGAGAACGCGCTGGAGGCGCTGAAGGCGATGGCCGCGCCCACGGCGCTGGCGCGGCGGGGGGGAGCGCTCGCCGCGATCCCGGCCGCGGACGTCGTGAAAGGCGACGTCGTCGCGCTGGAGGCGGGCGCCGTCGTGCCGGCGGACCTGAGGCTCATCGAGGCGGCGGGCCTTCGCGTCAACGAGTCCGCGCTCACGGGCGAGTCCGTGCCCGTCGACAAGGCCGTCGAGGCGCAGGACGAGGAGCTGCCGTCGCCGGGGGACCGCCGCGGGATGGCGTTCGCGGGGACGGCGGTGTCCGGCGGACGCGCCGAGGGGGTCGTCGTCGCCGTCGGCATGGCGACCGAGTTCGGACGCATCGCCGCGCTGCTCGACCGCACCGCGGAAACGGCCACGCCGCTCCAGCTCCGGCTGGCCTCCTTCGGACGGCGCCTGTCGGCCGCCGTCATCGCGCTCTGCGCCGCCGTCTTCGCGGCCGGGGTGGCGCGCGGCGAGCCCGTGCTCGAGATGCTGCTGACCGCGGTGAGCCTGGCGGTGGCCGCCGTCCCGGAGGCGCTGCCGGCGGTCGTCACGATCTCGCTCGCCCTGGGCGCGCTCAAGATGGCGCGCCAGAAGGCGCTCGTGCGCCGGCTGCCGGCCGTCGAGACCCTGGGCTCGGTCACGTGCGTGTGCTCGGACAAGACGGGCACGCTCACGCTGAACCGGATGCGCGTCGAGCGGATATATCGCGCCCCGCGGGCGGACGGCACGCTCGAGGCCGCGATGCTCCTATGCGGGGACGCGCGCGTCGACGCGGACGGGCGCGTCACGGGCGATCCGACGGAGACCGCGCTCATGAGCGCGGCGCTCGAGGCCGGCGCGGACCTCGCCGCGCTGGAGAAGGCTCATCCGCGCGAGGGCGAGCTGCCGTTCGACGCGGACCGCAAGATGATGACGACGATCCACCGCCGTCCGGACGGAGGCTTCATCTCGTTCACGAAAGGCGCGGCCGAGGCGGTCCTCCCGCGGTGCGCGGCCGCCGGACGCGAGGCCGCCCTCGCGGAGGCCGAGCGCCTGGCGGGCGAAGGGCTGAGGGTCCTCGCGGTGGCCGCCCGGCGCTGGCCGGAGCGGCCCTCGCCCGCCACGCGCGAGAACCTGGAGGCGGAGCTGACGCTGCTCGGCGTCGCGGGCCTCCTCGATCCGCCTCGCCCGGCCGCGCGCGCCGCGATCGAGACCTGCCGCGCGGCGGGGATCAAGACGATCATGATCACGGGCGACCATCCGCTGACCGCGTCGGCGATCGCGCGTCGCCTGGGCATCCTGGAGGACGGCGGCGGCGTGATGACGGGCGCCGAGCTCGCGGCGCTGCCCGATGACGAGTTCGCCCGCCGAGTGGAGGACGTGCGCGTCTACGCGCGCGCGGCGCCCGAGCAGAAGCTTCGGATCGTGACCGCGCTGCAGGCGCGCGGCGAGGTCGTCGCGATGACGGGAGACGGCGTCAACGACGCGCCCGCGCTGCGCCGCGCCGAGATCGGCGTCGCGATGGGCGTCTCCGGCACGGACGCGGCGAAGCAGGCCTCCGCGATGGTTCTCCTCGACGACGACTTCGCGACGATCGTCTCCGCCGTGCGCGAGGGACGCAGGCTTTACGACAACATCCTGCGCTTCGTGAAATATCAGCTCACGACGAACTCCGCCGAGGTGTGGATCATCGCGTCGGCGCCCATCCTGGGGCTGCCGATCCCGCTGCTGCCGATCCATATCCTGTGGGTCAACCTTCTAACCGACGGCCTGCCGGGCCTCGCCTTGGCCGCCGAGCCCGCGGAAGAGGACGTGATGCGCCGCGGCCCGCGGCCTCCCGGCGAGAGCGTCTTCGCGCACGGCCTGGGCTTTCACGCGGTCTGGGTGGGGATCTTGATGGCGGCGCTGGCGCTCGGAGCGCAGGGCATCCTCGTGTCGCGGGGAGAGGCGCACTGGCGCACGGTCGTCTTCACCGTGCTCGTCTTCACGCAGATGGGGCACGTGCTCGCGATCCGCTCGGAGCGCCGGTCGCTGTTCGCCCAGGGCCTGCTGACGAACCGGCCGCTGCTCGCCGCGGTGTCCGGGATGATCCTGCTGCAGCTGGCCGCGGTCTACGCGCCGCCGTTCCAGCGCGCGCTCAAGACGCAGGCTTTGACGCCCGGCGAGCTCGCCTTGGCCGCCGCGCTGTCGACCGTCGTCTTCTGGGCCGTCGAGGCGGAGAAATGGCTCAAGCGCCGCCGGCCCGCGGAGGCCGTTGTGTTGCGGCGAGGAATAGGCAACAATGAAGGTGCGCGTCATGAATCGACTCGTTAAAGGCTCGCTCGCGGTCGTCCTGGCCTTGACCTTCCTTCTCAGGGGGGTCGCGGCGGCCTGCGCGCCCGCGGCGCCGCCCGGCTGCTGCGACGAGCAACAGCCGCCCGCGCCGGCCGGGGCTTGCGCCGAGATGGCGTGCTGCCAAGTCACCCCGGCGACGGCGGCGCCCGCCGTCCGGCCGCTCGAATCCGCGGCCCTCCGGCCGTCTCTCCTCGTCTTCACCGAGCCCGACGCTCCGGCCGCGGTCGTTGAGCCCGAGTCGTACCGCGGGCCGCCCGGCCCGCGCTCCGAAGCGCGGGCGGGCCGCTCTCCTCCCATCCTCCCCGGATAAGGCCGCGTTCGTTCGCCGTTTCCAGGAGGAAAAGTGAGAGCCATCGTGCTGCTGTCCCTGTCCCTGTCCGCCGCCGCCGCCGAGGCCGATCCGTTCGCCGGCGTCCAGGCGAGCACGGCCGCGCCCGCGGCCGTCTCCGGCTTCTTCACGGAGAACTTCGGCTTTCGCCGGGAGCTCATGTCGCAGGCGGCCGCGAGCCGGCGCGAGCGCGCCTCGAGCCGCCAGTCGGCCGGCTTCGAGGTGCTCAAAAAATTCTCGAGCGAGACCGCCACTTACGGCTCGGTCAATCTGCAGCTCCGCCTCGTGCGGCGCGACCGCTTCATCCCCGTGCAGAACGACATGGAAGGCATGAGCCGCCCCGGCTGGCGCCTCGAGCATCACAACGTCTATGCCGATTTCTACGATCTTCTCGGAAATGGCCGGGTCAACGCGCGCGCGGGACGCTTCTACGTGCCCTTCGGGCTCAACCTCCAGACGGACACGCACGGGACGATCCTGCAGCTCTCGAACGAGCGCAATTTCGGCTTCGAGCGCGACTGGTACGCCGGCCTCTACGGCGGCGGCGACACGCTCAACCTCGACGCCTACTGGCTCGCGGGCTCCGGCTACGACCTGAGGCTCGCGGGGCAGAGCGGTCTTGCCGCGCTGCGCGCGAGCCTGGCGAACCGATTCCTCTCGGAGCACGGCCTCGAAGGGGGAGTGTCCGGCCTTGCCGGCGAGAGGCTCTCGGCGGACCGCCTGCGCGTGCCGACGCGCCGCGCGGGCGCCGACGCGCGGCTTCGCCGCGCCGCCGCGGGCGGCCTGGCGACCGGCACGGCGGAGTGGAGCGGCGGCACGGACGCCTACGCGCCGGTCTTCACCCAGCTCTACCAGGCGGAGTATCTTCGCGGCTCGCGCCGCTGGGGCCTTGCCGCGCAGTATCGGCGGTTCCGGATGAGGGGCGTCCCCGCGGACGCGTCCGTGATCGGCGAAGCGACCTGGTATTTTCGCAACGACGTCGCCAGCTCGAACCTTCATTGGCTCAAGCTTAACGTGGAACGGCAGGTCCAGACGACGCGACACGATCGTGACACGATCGTCGCTCTGCAGTACTACCGCTATTGGTAAGAGGATCATATGAGGAAATTATTAGCGCTCGCCGTCGTGCTGACGCTCGCGTTCCCGCCGCGGGCGCTCGCGGCCATCGGCTGCACGCTGAGCAACCCCGCGCAGGACCTGAAATATTTATTCCCGGGCATGAGCTCCTTCAAGGAGGAGCTCAAAGAGTTCCGCCGGCTCGACGCTGGACCCCTGCTCTATCAAGCTCTCAAGGAGCGAGTGGGGGGCGATCTCGATCCCATCTACGAGGCGTATGAGACGCCGTACACCCTCTACACGGTCTTCAAGGGCAAGGCGAAGCTCGGGATCGTCCACGGGGTCAACGTCCCGGGCAAGGGCGGCGTCATCCAGGTTTTCCTCTGGACCGATCCGAAGACGGCGGAGATCCGGCGCTTCTTCTTCCAGCGGCTCGAGAGCCCGGCGGCCAAGGCCCTGCGGAGCAAGGAGTACCGCGCGCAGTTCGAGGGCCTCACCCTGGCCGACTTCTACAAGCACGACTACTACGCGGCGGCCGAGCCCGGCGCCGCCGCGGACAAGGTCGGGCGCCTGAAGCCGCCCGCCGCCGCGGAAGGGAAGGCCGACGTCGACGCGTCCCTGCGGGGCGTGCGCAAAAACCTCATCCTGCTCGACGTCTTCGTCTACGGCCGCCGCTTCGAGCCGTTTTACGAGCGCGCGAAATCGGCGAAAGGAGAAAAGAAATGAAAGCGATCCTGGTCCTGTGCGGCGCCGTCCTGATCGCGGGCTCGGCCGCGCTGTATCGCGCTACCCGGCCCCAGCTGCTGTACGGGGAGTTCGCCGGTGCGCCGCGCGCGGAGGTCTCCGAGCTGATCGCGCGGCCCAAGGCGAACATGGGCAAGACCTGGGCGATCGACGGGGTGATCACGAAGCAGTGCACCTCGATGGGCTGCTTCTTCTTCTTCGAGGCGGACGGCAAGCTGCTGCGCGTCGACCTGGCCGAGATCGCGATGCACGCGGCCAAGAACCGCAACGGCAGGCGGGCGCGCGTCGAAGGACAGATGGTGCCGTACGGCGAGGGCTACCAATTCTGGGCCAGCGCCGTGGAGTTCCTCTAGGAGGCTTATGTCGAACACGATCCTGATGCGATACGCGGCGCTCGCGCTGAAGAACCTCCGGCGCCGCCTGATCCGGACCGGGCTGACCGTCGCGGGCGTGGCGCTGGCCGTCATGGTCGCGGTCTCCCTCGGCGGCTTCATGCTGGGCTACCGCGGCGCGATCGACCGCTCGATCGACATGCTGGGCTTCCAGGTCATGATCATGGCCAAAGGCTGCCCGTACGAGGCCGCCACGATGATGCTCAAGGGCGGCTCGGGCCTCCTCTACCTGCCCGGCGACACCTACGCGAAGGTCCGCGGCGACGCGGACGTCGAGAGCATCACGCCGATCTTCGTGGGCGTCGCGCAGAAGGAGATGGGCGGCATCCGCGACGACGGCAAGGAGGCCGCGTTCACGGTGATCAGCGGCATCGAGCCCGACAGCTTTCTCGTCATGAAGCCCTGGCTCAAGCTCAAGGAAGGCCCGGGGTACGAGGGCGGACGCTGGTTCAAGCCGGACGCGAAGAACGAGATCGTGCTCGGCTTCGAGGCGGCCGAGTACGAGCAGCGCAAGGTCGGCGACTCGTTCTACGCGACGATCCAGCCCAACGGCAAGCCCGAGGCCGTCAGCCGGGAGTACAAGGTGGTCGGCGTGCTCCAGCGAACGGGCACGCAGGACGACGGCACGGTCTTCATGCCGATCGACGCGGCTCGCGAGGCGTTCAACCGGCGGGGCGAGCTCACGATCCTGGGCATCAAGCTCAAGGGCTTCACTTCGTTCAAGCTGCGCGAGTTCGAGAACCGGTGGCTCAGGCTGCCGGAGGTGCAGGTCGTGGGACTGCAGC